>Ga0315289_10011996_pt1 | contig 12250 bp, 9 predicted proteins | sample YL17G11_40_MG_FD_203452 | JGI IMG/M metagenome (GOLD analysis project Ga0315289, IMG submission 203452) | Sediment microbial communities from Yellowstone Lake, YNP, Wyoming, USA - YL17G11_40 | ecosystem: Environmental > Aquatic > Freshwater > Lake > Sediment | place: USA: Wyoming | collected...
TAGCCTCTCCAGAGAAAGAACCGGACGAACCTCCCCATGCCCGACCGCTACGACTTTACAGATTTCATCCCGCCGATCGGGCCGCTCGCGGTCGAGATGGATTGCCCGGTAAGGCCGAAAGCCGTCAGGCTCGTTCCGGAGGGCGAAGGCAGAAGAGAGGGCGAGGGCGGCCGCCTCAAATGGACGTGGCGCGACGGCCGGCTCCGGGTGATCGTCCCGCGCCTGGAGATTCACGGCGTTATTGTCGTGGATTGAGCGCCCGAGCCGTGATATTCATTTGAGCGCGGCGAGGCGCTTCCGGGCATCCTCCACTTCGGGCAGGCCGGGGTCGGCGGCCGTCATCCCTTCCAGGAATTTCCCGTAAAGGTCCTTAGCCGCGGCCGGATTTCCCGTCTTTTCGGCGATCCGGCCGAGGTTGTAATCGACCATGGATAGTTCGTAGTAATACCGGACGGAGTCGCCGCGAAAAACTTGCCCCATCTCCATAGGAAAGACCCACAAGGGCTGTCATAGGAATTGTCGACATCCGGATGGACGTCAATGTATTTTCTAACGGCCAATTTAGCGTGGGCCATGGCGAATTGTTTTCCCACCTGCTCCGTGATGCCGTCCACCCTGGAGAAGGGGACCTGGGCGTTGAGCTTCCGGGGGTTCTCGGGTGCTCCGTATTTATGTTTACTTGATAGTCACGACGACCGTTTTTCGAATCGGTATCTTATCGGCGTTTAGGGATTGGAAAACAAATTCATAATCCCCGATGAATCCAGGCCCCGGCTGCCAATAAAGAATACCCTGCGCAGCATCCAATGTTGTCCCGATCGGCAGTTCTCGTAATTCGTCTCCCACTTTCGAATAGCCTTGCCATGCGGTGCCTGCGTCTTTGTCGGCGAAGTTTACTTCTACTCTTTCCAGCTCTCGAATATCGATTCTGAGCCGCCCCTCCATGTCCGGATAAACAGTCTCGGGCATCGAGTCTTTATCAAATCCCCGTCGAACGTATGCCGAATATCTCGGATTAAAAGATAACGAATCCGCGTCGGCTTCTCTAAGACGCCTATTGGGTTCCTGCCTATCGAACTCAACCATCTCTGCCTGCGTACCACTTCCTGAATTCTGAATCGTAAAGTATCGGCTTCCAAATCCATTATTCACTCCAGCCGAATCCGTCGCGCTCCAGACGATCGTGTGAACCCCGTTCGAGTACTTCGTCGTATCGATCGGGATATATCCGATGGCCCCGTTCGCGTTGGCATATCCCGGAAACAGGGTGGCGATATCCACCCGGTAATACCCGTAGCTCGGATGCCCTAAAGGCAATCCGTCCACCCAGGCCGTAATCGTCGATCCGTCCGTCGGAATCATCTTCGGCATGGGGGTCAGTACCCAGGCGAAATTGATATACGCGTTTCCCGAGGCTGTCCCACCCTGACTCGGGACGTCGATGGCCCCAAACGGCAAAACCGCATGGGCGTTATCGCAGGTGATCGTCTTCGAGCCCAAGAGCGTTGTATTCCCCTCCTTATCCGTCGCGATAGCGTGGATGAGAAATGTCCCATTCCCTCCATTTGGCAGGAAATTCGTCAGCATCATATATCCCCAACCGGCTCGATAACTCAGAGGATACGTCGGATAGGCTTGCTCCACGTCCGGACGAGCGCCTTCGACAAACACGGCATCGCCGATATAGACGTATCCATTCGGACCCGTGCCTTCTCCGCCTACCGGATCACGATAGATCTTAACGTTCACAACCTCGATGTCGTCCACCGCCCAGCCTGTCACCGGGACGGACCCTTCAATCCCGGTCGTCCCATCCGCCGGCGTATCAACGACGCCGATCGGCGCCCCCGTCCCATCATGAACCTGTAGATTAACGGTCACCGTTTGCGGCGAATTCACAGCGCCGGCCGCCGTCACTAACACAGTCCCAGTGTATGTCCCCGCCGATAAACCCGTTGCGTTCACTCCGATAATGATCGTCCCCGGCCCCGCGCCCGTCCCCGGCGTTACCGTCATCCAAGAGGTTTGAGGAAATGCCGTCCAGTTCAGAGTCCCGCCGCCGGCGTTGCTGATGATCACAGAGAGCGACTGGGTCGCAATGCCTCCCGATTGAGCCCCGAAATTTAACTTATTCTTCGACAGAGCAATCTGGGGCGGCGCGATGCTTGTTCCCGTATAGTCCTGGGATGTTTGGTTCGCCGTCACATTCGTGTACGATCGGCTCGATGGGGAGAACGCATATCCTGCCTTCGTCGGCGTCACTGTCCCCGACCATCCATAGTCCACGTTTGCCGTGTAAGTACCCGATGCGTTCGTCGCCGGATTCCCGGGCAAACCGTTCATGACGACTCCGGCCAATCCGCCTTCAACCGCGACTTCTCCCGCGGCACTCGCGACACTGACCGTCCCTGAGACCGCGTACACCAACAAGGAGGCCGCATAATCCTGCCCCGTCTGGTGCGCTGTGACATTGGTATAGCTCCGGGATGATGGCGTAAACGTATACCCCGTTTTCGTCGGCGCCACCGTCCCCGTCCATCCGGAGCTCACATTCTTCGAGTAATTTCCCGAGCTGTCCGTCGTCGCGGTCCCCCCGCCGTCCGAGAACGTCACTGTAACGCCTTCAATACTTACTCCGCCTGAAGTTTTTACCGCACCCGAGATTATGGGTGATGCTGGGGTCGAAATCGTAAAGACCGCATTACTGACATCGAACACGGAGGAATTCGAGGCGTCGCTGACCTTGACCAGACAATTCGCTGATGGCGTATTCGGGACGGTCCAAGGATAATTTCCCGTGTTGGGTGTCGAGGCTATAACCATTGAATAGCTGGAACCGCCATTCGTCGAAAGTTCGATCTTGACGTTGCTCACCGTCCCCGTCGTCGTCCAGGTGATATTCTTCGCCATCCCCGCTTCCCAGTTCTCGCCGCCGTTAGGGGACGTGAGCGTGACGGTCGGGGGGGCTTCCTGGTAAGACGCGGTCCAGGTCCCGGATGAGGTAAACCAAATCCCCTGCGTGATCTTATAGTTATTGAACGCGTACGTCCCGCCGGCCGTCGTCTCCGAGGTGAAGGTGCAGGCAAAGGAATAAGTCCCGGACGAAATCGAAGCCGAGAATCCGCTCTCGTCCATTGCCCCCGGCCCGAAGACGGTGACTTCAATGGTGCTCTCACCCGAAAAAGTCGCTTTAAGCTTGAAATTGGTCCATTGGGTACTGTCCCCCGAAACATCGAAAGACATCGGTTGGAATTTGCTGGTCGCGCCTGCCCAATGGCCGGGATGGATAGATCCGGACAGCCCAAGGACAACCAAGAAGAAAACCGAAACAAACGCAAAAAGTTTTGTCGAAATCCCTTTCATGCCTCTCCCTCCTCAAAAAACGTCTTCGGGCCTCCCTCGGCCGATTCAAGCGGAGCAAATCTTTCGAATTTCAACACGCGGGAAAATAATGACCAGACCGATCGATACGCTCCAAGTTCAATATTCCCATCTAAGATATAAAACCACCGGCCCGTTTTGTCAAGGCGGTCAATATGCCTTCCCGGCATCTCGTATCAAAGAGCGGCCTATATATCGTTTTTCCCCCATATAGGAGGCACCGGGTTCAAGCGTTTCCAGAGGGATGGACTTCACAATTTGAGACAGTTCGGAGGACTTGGACCGATCCGCTTCCTCGCCACCGTAACAGGCTGGGCAAATATACGGAAAAATACTTGCTGCCCTATCGTGAGGAAACGCCCTCGCGGCGGTCGTCCTGATGCAGGGGGGCGGCTTCTAGATCTACAAAACCCCGACTCGCCTAGGCTCCCGCGGATCGAGATCCACGGGGTCGTTGTCGTGGATTAGTCGGCGATCCTCAAACCTTCGATAGCGCAGAAGTGAACTATATTCCGGGTGAGCAGGGACAATCCCGACGCCAGAACGGTCGCCGCGATCAATAGATCCTGGTTCCCGATCGTGACGCCGCGGGATTTGAGCCTTGTGAAGAGGCGGCCGGCGATCTCGCCTTCGGCCGCGCTCAGCGGAAGGACGGGGATACGGTCGAGAAATCTCTCGAGTTCCTGAAGCCGCCGAAGGCCGGTGATGCCCGCATAGAGCTCGAACACCGTGACCGCCGTTACGGCCAGCCGGCCGGATTCGATGAGCGCCCGGACGGCCGAGGCGAGCGGCGCCCGGCCGGAGAAGAAATCGATCACGGCGTCCGTATCGGCGACGATCAGGTCGGCCAATTCTTCCTCGCTTCTTGGAGATTCTTGCGGACCTCGTCCGCTTCTTCGGCCGACCAGCTTCCCTCCATTTCCAGAATGGCCTTCAGATCCCGTTGCCGCTTCTTCTGGTCCCGCAGATAGGTGGAGACGGCCTCCTCCATGACCTTGGAATAGCCCCGCTGGCCTCGACGGACGGCCAAGGCATGAAGAGCGGCGATCAGCTCATCGGGCAGGACGACCGTGGTTCGCATAATATATGCATTGTAATATTCAAATGCATTGATGTCAAACCATAGACGCGATCCTTTGGCCGGGAAAACGGAGGAACAAGGGTCCGGATCGATCACGGATCCGCCCCTTAACGCCGGCACGGGTTTGAGCGTATTCTTTATGAGGTGAACGATGACCAAACGCGCCCCTTTTCTGTTCCTTTTCTCCTCCCTGTCTGCCTTCTTCATTTTCGGACGAACCCTCGATTCGCGGGCTGCCCAATCCTCCTCCCCTTCCCCGCGGCGGGACGCGGATCGGCTGGCGACGCTGCTTCGCGCCGGCTCGTTCCGCGAAGCCGACAAGCTCGCCGCGACGCTCCTTGCCGACCCGGCCATAGACATGCCGACGCGGGCCGTCTGCGGCCTCGCCGTCCTTAAAGCGGGGCGCATCTCCGAGGCGGAGGCCCTTTTCAATAAGGTGCTCTCGGTCTCGCCCGACAATCCCGAGGCCCATCTCGGGCTGGGACGGATCGGCCGCATCCGAAACGACCTCGACACGGCCGTTTCCCACCTCCGCCAGGCCGTCCCCTCGGCCGCGTTCTACGAGGAAGCCCTCCGCCAATTCTTCAGGTCCGCCTGGGACCGCGGCTGGGTTTCCGACCTCATCGAGATCCGCCGGCTGGCCGAAGAACGCTACGGACGGGAATCGAGGCCTCTGCCTTCCTTGTTTGCGAACGGCCTCGCCCAGGTCCAAGGGCTCGCCGGAAAGCGGCTTTTCCAGATGGAAGGCCGCTTCGAACGCCTGGCCGTTCCTCTCCTCCGGAACGAGGACCGCCGGATCCGAATCCGGATGATCGCTCTCAAGCTCAACGGGAAGGGCGAATATCCCATCGACATCGATTCGGCGTCCGCGGATTTTCTCACGGTCAGCCCCCTTCTGGCCGAGGAGTTGGGCCTCTCCCTGACCGGAAATTCCACGGCGACGGGCGTGGGGACGGCCACAGCCGCCGTTCGTTTCTCCATGTTGGACAAGGTCGAACTGGGCGGGATCGCCTTCAGGAACGTCCCCGTCATGGTCTCCGACATTCACACGTTCCGGGGATTGAAGAAGGGATTGCTCGGGACGGGGCTGCTCAAACGCTTCAACGTCGCGATCGACGTCGAAGCGGAGGTCATGACCCTTTATCCCCTCGACCGTCCGGAGCTTCTCGCCGCCGGTATCGACCGGGCGGCCGTGGCGGCGGACGTCCCGCTCTACCTCTTCGACGCGACGATCGTCGAGGCATCGATGGCCGGAGCGCCCCCGGCCCTCTACATCCTGGACTCGGCGGCGGCCACGAACCTCGTGGACCGCGCGTTCTTCGAGGAGAATATCAAACCGAAGCTCGACCCGGCGAGGATTTTTCGCTCGGGGATTCAAGGCGCTCAGGGGGCCCAAGAGGTCAACCGCATCGACGGACTTTCGATCGGCCTCGGCTCCCTCGTCTTCGACGGGCAGACCGTGCACGAGTTCTCGATGGAAGAGCTCAACTCGATCGGAGCGCGCTATACCGCCGGCCTCCTGGGCAATCCCCTGCTCTGGCCTTACCGCGTCCACATGGACTTCCGGGCCGGCCGTCTCATCCTGGAAAAGTATCGCGGGCCTCAGCGAGGCGGGCGGCGTTCGTTTGACCCGGCGTTGAAATCATGCTATACATCTCTCATCCGTCATGGGGAAAGCGTCCTCCATCTTGAATGCCGGGAATTTTTTCCTCCGGTTCCCAAGGTCCCCTCCCGAACCGGCGCGACGAGCTTCAACCCTTCACCCGGAACTCGACAAGAGCCAAAGGAGGCAAATGATGAGCAACCCAAAAAAACCCCTAGGGATGAAGTTTTTCTTCCTTAGCTTCGGGCTGATCATTCCGTTCATTTTTAGCGGCCAGACTCAACGGGTTCAGCAAAAACCGATTCAAAAAATCCCGCTGAAAGAGCGCGCGATAAAAGCGCCGAAAATCGTCCTGGAACGCGCGCCGCTGGAATCCCCCAAGGGGATGAGAATCTTCGAGACGAAAGTCCTGGCCGTCCGCGCCGACCTGATCAAAAAATTCACCGCGGAACGAAAATTCCTGGCGACGCCCCTGATTCTCAACGTCCAGCCGACGATTCAGGAGGAAGTCTACCAGGAGTCCGAAAAAAAATTCACCCGCCTCATGACCGACAAGGCGCGGGGCCACATGATCCTGCTCTCTCATGCCGAAAAAACGGCCCAGACCAAGGTCCGGCTTCTGAACAGAGACGCGGCCCTGAATAAGGCCCTGGAACACGTGAACGCCCTGCAACTCGTCCCCAAAGACGAAAGCAAGATCGCCCCCAAGCACGTGATCACGCTGAGCAAGGCCGAACTCAAGCAGGGCGGGACGGCGGTCTCGGCCGATGTCCTTCAAACCGTCTCCTTCCAGCGAATGCTGGACGAGAAACCCGTCGTCGGAAGAGGATCGCAGCTGTTCCTCGATCTGGGAGATCAGGGTCAATTGGAGGGTCTGAACAGGACCTGGAACCAGCTCGTCCCGAGCAAGATCGCGGCCGAATTCAGGACGGACAAGGACATCTATGACGAGGTCGAGAAAACGCTCGCGGCCCAACTCCGGGGAGACGTGACGGTCCGGGTCAATAAACTCCGTCTCGTCTATTCCGGAGACGACAGACGGTTCGTCCAGCCGGCGTATTTCTACTCGGCCGAGATCTCGGCCCCGAACGCTCAAGGGAAAGGCTACTCCGCCGGCGTCGTCGCGGCCTTGAAAAATCCTCCCGAGCCGGTGGTCCTGGTGAAAGACGCCTCGAGGCGGATCATGCCCCAGCAGGCCGCCGGTTCTCCGGGAGCGGGCTCCGACGCCGCTCCGGCGCTTGAAGACGACCCCACCGTGGGCCGCTATGTCGTCCGTGACGACAGCTGGGATTGGGTGGACGACGCCGCGGACTTCCGGGACGGCTTGCTGAGCGGCCGGAGCAGCAGCAGCCCGGCCATCACCTTCGGCGATTATTACTGGGACGAACCTCGGCTTTGGAAGGCAGACGAAGGCTCTTTCGTCGACAAATGGCACATCGCCCTGATGGAAGGCCATGGAGCGAATTGGCTGTTTACGACGCGGAGCGATTGTTGCGATGTCGTCCTCTTGAACAGCGGCACCCAGCCCGGATACGGAAACCGGGCCGGAGACAGCATGCGATTCCTGATCCTCAAAGGATGCTCCATCGTCCCGGCGCCCCCCGACCGGGCCAACTGGCCCGATCCCTGGTGGAGAATCTTCAAGGGGCTGCGCCAGGCCGTAGGATTCCGCACATCCATGTATATCAACGACAATATCGCCAAGCACTTCGGCAAGCATCTCGGCGAAAACTGCCGGGTCCTGGATTCCTGGTTCCATGCGACCAACGAATGTTCGAGCTATCAATGGGAACGGTTCTGGGGAAGCTCGGGAAATGAGGTCTACGGATACGGCACCATGGTCATGATCCCTGGTCATGAAGGGGATGGCGTTTATGCCACGGCGGCGGCTCCGGCGGCGACGACGACGGGCCTCACCATCTGGTGGCAGCATTAAGGGCGCCCGGAAGACACCCGATTCGCGGGGGGGCGGGCCGAAGAGGTCGCCGGACTTCCGGGCCGGCCGGCTCATCCTGGAAAAGTACGGCAGGCCTCAGCGAGGCGGATAAAAGATCAGGTCCCCTTTAAACCGGCCAGGCGCTTTTGGGCGTCCGCGACCTCGGGGAGTCCGGGATCGGCGTTTTTCCAGAGGTCGAGGAACTTTGCGTAATTTTCGATAGCTTTGACCTGATCGCCCATTTTCTCGTGGATTTGTCCGAGCATGTAGAAGCTCTTGGGATAAAGTTCGCCAAAAAACAGCCTGCCGGTGGTCATGCGCGTGACGTCCTCGAAAGCCTTGCGGGCCTTCTCCATGTTCCCGCTCCGGAAGTAAGCCAATCCAAGATGATAAACGGGATGAGACTGGTTGTCGGGGATCTCGGCTTGGGCGGGCCACAAGGAAAGCGCTTTCTCGAGGAGAGAAACCGACTTGGCATAATTCCCCTTCTCGAGCTCAATATCCGCTAGAATGACATCTACATAACGGACCCATTTCTTCTTCACGGTCTTGGCGATGATATTCATGTATTCTTCCGCCATCTTTTGAGCCGTGGCGAAATCCTTCTGGGCCGCCGAGATAAGGCCTAGTTGGAAGCGCGCCTGGAGAGGATAACTGAAAAAATTGTTCTTTTCAGCAAACTCGAGCATGGCTTGAGCCTCCGACCGGGCTTGGGCAAACTCACCCAGTTGAAACAGGTTGTAGCCGATGGTCCCTTGGGAATAGGCCATCCCACCTGGGCTATTCCGCTTTTTCGCCAATTCATAGCGGAGCCGCGCCTGTTCGAGGGCCTGCTTGAACCTCCCCTGGGTGCGATAAGTGATTTCGAGCCAGTATCGCGCGCTGAGATGGTTCGTTTCGTCCGCCATGGCCAGATATCGCCGGCATTCCTTTTCAGGTCGTTCCCAATCGCCTTGCAGAAACCAGATAGCGGCTTTGTTGTAGCTCGTCGGATTCAGGGCGATGGCCTTGTCGGCCTCAGCCAGGGCCAGATCGTATTTGCCCTCATACGAATAATCGTTGGCTAAGTCGACATGTATGCCGGCGCTGTCTCCGCCGATCGGCACGTAATCCAGGATGGCTTGCCTGGCTTTCTCATATTGACCGAGCTTTTCGTAGGAATAAGCGAGTCCTTGGTAATATGCAATAAATTCGTTTTTTGCCCTCCGACCGACCTCATCATAAAAAATCGCCTTTTCCCAATCCTCCCTTTGCGCATAAATTATCGCCATCCAGCGGCTCACGAATAAGCGCTCAGGGTCTTCTTGGTAAAGGCGGTCAAGGATTTCGAGGGCCTTCGAGACGCTTCCGGGGTCGCGGTTCGATGGTGGAACCAAGCACAAATTAACTTGGATAATAAGGCGTTCCGGCTCCGTCAGCCTGTCGCTCAAGTCCAGGGCTTTCTGAAAGCATTCACGGGCTTTTGTGATGTTGCCCAGATTCTGGTAAGCAGCGCCCATGGACCGGTAGGCCATGGCGAAACCGGGATCGATCCGGACCGCTTCTTCCATGAAGGGGATACTGCGACGATTATCCCCCGCAAGGTAAAGCTTTCTTCCTTCCAGATAATATTTGAAAGCATCCGGGGATGATGTTGTGATTTTGTCGATGTTTATGTCTTTGACGAAAACGGGCTGAGCCGCGGAGGGTTTGAAGCGGCTTTTGATCCGGGTCTTCAGCTCATCGACCATGGGGAAAAGACTTGTCTCACCGGTCCCTTTCACTTCGTCCGAGCCGAGAGAAGCGTTTGTTTTCATATCCTGAATGGAGATGTCGATTCGGAATTCCTCCCCCGCTTTCGTCAGGAAGCCCTGGACGATGTGTGTCGCCCCCGTATCGGAGGCCACGGCCGCCAGGTTTTCGGCCGTGTAGCTCTGTGTCTGGAGGAGGTTATTACGGGCGAGACAACTCCGGATTCTGTCCTCGCCGATGACGTTGATGTCCCGGGACTGGGAGATATCGGCGATCAGCAGGCTGGGCAAGCCTTCTCTCCAGACATCCATCTTCGGGTCGCCGGTCATGTTCCGGAAATGGAGGACGGCCAAACGGGGCTTTCCCCCGGACGGCGGCAGCTCCTTTTTTTTCGCGGGAAGCACCAGAAAGAGGACGCCAGCTATGACGAGAAGGATTACGGCGACCGCCGGGATGAGGAGTTTGCGCGGCGAAAAAGATACCGTGACCTGTTTCGACGTCGTCGTCTTTTTTTCGGGGACGACTCGCTCGGTCGTCGGGATCCCCTTCTCGATCTTGTCGAGCTCGGCCCCGAGTTCCGCGGCCGTTTGGTAGCGCAGGGCCTTATCCTTCTGGAGGCACTTGAGGATGACGGCGCTGAGGTCGCCGGGCAAATGCGGATTGATCTGCTTCGGGTTCTTCGGCGACTCGCTCTTGTGCTTCATTGCGATCCCAAGAGCGGTCTCGCCTTCGAACGGCACCCGGCCCGTGGCCATCTCGTACAACATCACGCCCAATGAATAAATATCCGAACGGGGGTCGACGTCCTTGGCCTCGGCCTGCTCGGGAGACATGTACTCCGGCGTCCCGATCATCACTCCGGCCCCGGTAATGCCCTTCCCGAAAAGCGACCGGGCGATCCCGAAGTCCATGATCTTCGCCCGGCCGCCCTTGTCGATCATGATGTTCTGGGGCTTCAGGTCGCGGTGAACGACGCCCTGGCCGTGGGCTTCGGCGAGGCCGTCGCAAATCTGTTTCCCCACGCTCAGCACGGTTCCGACGGTCAGGCCGGTGGACATTCGGATCATCGACTTGAGGTCTTCTCCCGGCACGTATTCCATCGTGATGAAGTGAGCCCCCTCGGCCTCGCCCAGGTCGAACATCCCGCAGACGTTCTTATGCCGGATTTTACGGGCCAGTTTCAGCTCGTTGCCGAACCGTTCCAGGGTCTCTGGGTCCGAGGCGACCTCCGGCCTGATGAGTTTGAGGGCGACCTTTTCCTTGATCTTGGCATCGAAGACCTTGTATACCCGGCCCATTCCGCCTTTGCCGAGTTCCTCGATGATTTGGTATCGGCCGGCGAACGTCGATCCCGACACGAGCTCCCGGACGGGCGTTTTCATGGTCTCGGTGGGAAGGGCGGGGGCCGCATCGGCGGAGGTGAACGGCGTCCCGCAGGCGCCGCAGAATTTCAGGGTATCGGGATTATCGGCTCGGCATTTGGGGCATTTCATCGCCTCTCCCTCCACATCTCGGCTTGAAAGGATGATATTGAAGAAAGGAGGACAAGTCAATTCCCGCAGGCGCCGGAGACGTCGACTTGAAGCGCCGGGCGACTTAGGATAAAATTCCCCTGAAGTCGGAGAGGTGATTTACCCCAGGAGGTCGAATATGAATAAATCCGAGTTCCGCAGTAGCGCCGCGAAAATCCTCGTTTTTCTTCTGGCCGTCGCCGGGTCGACCGGAGCGATCGCCGATAAGGCGACCACGGCCCAGGAGGCCGTGACCCTCGTTTACAAGTTCACCCAGGGCACGCCGCTGGCCTACAAGCAGGAAGGCGGCCAAACTCAAAATATCGACGCCATGGGCCAGACGATCACGACCGAAGTGACCTCGATCATGGACATTACCCTCGCGCCGAAGGGGCTCAAGGACGGGAACCATCTTCTGGGCGTGACAATCGACGCCATGTCCATCAACATCAACGGTCCTCAAGGCGGCATGACGCCCGACCTCAAGGACGTCATCGGTAAGAGCTTTGACTTCGTCCTTTCTCCGCGAGGCGAAGAAGTCGACGTCTCGGGAGCATCCGCATACTTCGTGGACATGGGCCAGAGCGGCCGGCGCGACTTGTCGTCGGATTTCCAAGGGATCTTCCCCAACCTCCCCGACAAGCCCGTCAAGGTCGGAGATAAATGGCCGAGCCAAGAGACGATCGTCCAAAAGAGCGACGCCGGCGAGGTCATCATCGCCTTCACCAACGAGAACACCCTCGACGGCTTCGAAACGATCGACGGCCGCGAGTGCGCCCGGATCAAGACCGCCGCCAAGGGCGTCATGTCCGGGGCCCTCAATCAAATGGGGATGTCTTTGGGCCTCGAGGGCAAGCTGGACGGGACCGAGACATCTTATTTCGACGTCAAAGCGGGGATCTTCGTCAAGTCGAATATGACGGCGGACATGAACGGCACCATCACCGCCGATGCTCTGGGGGGGGCGATCGGATTCACGGGTCAGCAGCGGAGCGCGATGTCCATGG
>Ga0315289_10011997_pt1 | contig 12249 bp, 11 predicted proteins | sample YL17G11_40_MG_FD_203452 | JGI IMG/M metagenome (GOLD analysis project Ga0315289, IMG submission 203452) | Sediment microbial communities from Yellowstone Lake, YNP, Wyoming, USA - YL17G11_40 | ecosystem: Environmental > Aquatic > Freshwater > Lake > Sediment | place: USA: Wyoming | collected...
CTGGCAGAGTAGAAAAATTCAAATCGCGACGCGCCAAAGCCGCGAACCGACCAGCCAGACGCGCAAAAAAAACAAGAAAAACTCGCGCTTAAATCCTTATCCGTTATCCTTCGCGAGAAGCGCCTTTGTTTTTTCCAGGAGTTCGTTCAGATCTTCGGTTTTTTCCCAAAAATCTTCCATCCCCAGCTCTTTGCACACCGCCTTTTTATCTCCGGAGAGGCTCGGCCACGGATCCTTGAGGCCGCTTAAAAAAGCGATCTTTACGTCTTTGGTTTTGGGATTCTGCTTTAAAGTAATGGCTGCGTCAGCGCCGTTCTGGCCGGGCGGCAGATAAATATCCATAAGCACAAGATCCGGCAATAATTCCTCCGTAGCTTTGATTCCTTCCGTGGCGCTCCTGGCAGTTGCGGTATCAAAGCCGGCTGCCTTGAGCTTAGTTGTGATAACATCCAAAAAACTTCCCTCATCATCCACAACAAGAATCAATGGTTTATTTCTCATGGTTGCTTTGGAAAAAATTGCTTGACTTGTTCAATTATAACATCAAGATTATCAGATTTCTTAATGTACCCAGCCGCGCCTATTTCTTTGGAAAGCCGCTTGTCTATCTCCTGCCTGTCTGCTTCCGACTCGCCTAGGACTGTTAAAAACACAACCTTTATGTCTTTTGTGGTTGTATCCTCTTTGAGTTTTGTTGCCGCTTCAATCCCGTCCATTACGGGCATCCGCACATCCATTAAAATCAAGTCGGGCTTCAAATTTTTTGCTTTTTGAATCGCTTGCCTGCCGTCTTCAGCGGTCTCCACCCGAAAGCCGAGGGAATTCAATTTTATAGAGAAAATTTCACGAAAATTCTCCTCGTCATCCACAACCAAAATAAGCGGCGGCTGATTCATGTATTTATATTTATAGTATACTATTATTACAAATGGCGGCAACGCTCTCCATGCCCCGTAGGAAATAGCGAGCCCCGTAGGAAATAAGGCGTTTGCCGTCAAAGATACATGATAATTTGAAAAGGTCTGACAACAACATGGTTTTTTTATAAAGACATTATATTTCTGCTTCCAAAACGCTTTTCTGGCAATTTCCTACGGGGCGAGAAAATACAAATATTTTTGAGCTCCGAATCTACATTATAACTATCTCATGATTACCCTCAATTTTAAAGGCGAAACCATTACAACGGAAAATATTCCCGTCTGCCAAAGCCGTTCCGAAATTTTTAATGGATACATTGGATGACAAAGTTTTACAGCAAGATGAGGAATATAAAGGTCAAGATCATTAATGTTACCGCCAAAATTTCGGTTTGTTCGGCGGGCCCCGTAGAAACAAGTTTCTCCGGGGCGGGCAGGTAGTTTCCTACGGGGTATAAGGGATGCCCTATCAATAATTTCAAGAAAATATCTATCTCCTCGGAAAGTCAGACTTCCCTCGCTAATACGGAGATTAAGGGGTTGTTTTCCCTGCGCTTAGATAAACCGACCTGTTTTTAATATGCTCCTCTAAATCCTTCGCAAAAATGGTCTTTTTTGTCTTCGGATCGCTCAAATAATACCAGTATGGCGAGTTTTGAGACTCCAAAGCTGCTTTAATAGCTGAAATGCCAGGATTACAAATGGACCCCGGCGGCCATCCTTTATAAGCATAAGTATTATAGGGCGAATCAATTTTCAAGTCAAGAGCGGTGATGGGAAGACAATTCTCGCTCTTCCCTTTTATTTGCTTGACATAACAAATGGAGGTATCAACCTGGAGAGGAATCCCCGCCATAAACCGTTTCTTTAAAATTCCCGCCACTATCTGCCGCTCTTTAAAATCGGGGGTTTCTTTTTCAAGCAAAGACGCGAGAATTAAATTGGTCTTCTGATTTTTGGGGTCGCTAGCCAAAAGCGGCTCGGCTTTTGCTTTAAAATTAGCAAGAAATTTTTGGGAAACTGTTTCTGCATCGGAGCGGACAAAAAATTTGTAGGTATCAGGGAAAAGTCTGCCCTCTATGTCGGGATTTGAAAAATAAAAACGCAACAATTCTCCGCGAAGAAGGACATTCTTCTCGCTTAACAGCGCATCAATCTCGTAGACCGTGGCTCCTTCGAGGATTGTCATTTTTACTTCGCGATCCGCCCCGCCTATAAGCTCCCCAAGAATAGCCGGACTGCTCATATCCGGACTGAACTCGTAGATGCCTGGTTTCAATATGAGAGCTGAACCAGTAATAAGCGAAAATATCTGAAACGCGAAAGAGGAACGAATTAAGCTGCTCTCCTTCAGCCGATCGGCAATCATTCGAAAACTCTCGCCGGGTTTTACTTCAAACGACGCGGGAGAAGCCGGGGCTCCGCCCGCTGGCGACAAGGCATAAACAAAATACGCTCCAATGATGGCGCCGCAGATTAAAATGGCGACGCCCAAAAGCGTTTTATTGCTATATTTTCTTACGAAAGATATTGCTTCGGACAAATTTACATACATTGAATACGGACGTAAGGGCTAAGATTGTTTGGCAATGGCATATATCATAGCTAAAAGGAAAAAATTGGTCAAAAGACTGGAACCGCCATACGAAAGAAATGGGAAGGTAACGCCAACAACCGGGAAAATCCCGACGGTCGAGCCGGCATTCAGGAGAAAATGCAGCCCAAATACCATCGCTGTGCCTAGGCATATGAATTTCTCAAAATTGAGGCGGGTCAAAGAACCAATTCTTAATATCCTTACGATAAGAACCAAAAGGGCGGCGACCACTAAGAGGCCGACAACAATTCCCCATTCTTCAATTAAAGCTGCCAGAATGAAATCGGTTGCCGGATCAGTTAAAAAACCCAGTTGCGTCTCTGATCCTTGGCCATATCCCTTCCCCAGGAGCCCCGCCGACCCAATAGCAATCTTGGATTGGTTCACGCTGTAATTAATAGTAAGCACATTTTGCTCCGGATAGAACACCCCCAAAATTCTCTGGCGATGATATTCTTTAAGCCCGTAATGCCAGCCAAAAACTCCGACAATGACAAATAAAAGAAAGGCCGCGAGAACGCGCTTCTGCGGCAAACCGCTGGTGAGCAAAAACCCAAACCAAATACCAAAAAGTATAAGCGCCGATCCCAGATCGGGCTGCAGCGCAACAAGCCCGGCTGGGACAATAAATAAGATAAATGAAGTAAGAATAGTTTTCCATCTAGCAATGATAAGATGGCGTCGGCTGAAGTATTGAGCGTAAGCTATTATTAAGGCGATCTTAACTAGTTCCACCGGCTGGAAATTAAAAGGTCCAATAATCAGCCATCCCCGTGTGCCGCGAATAGTGGGCCCGGCAAGATATGCCACGAGGAGCAAGAAAATCGTAAAGAGATAAAATCCCCAACTCAGCCAACGATAATTAAATAGCGAACGCCAATCAACATTTGCGAAAACAATAAGGAATAGAATGCCAAATAAAAGCCACACCAACTGTAGAAGAAAGAGATTGCGCGAGATGCTTGAAAGCGCAACGAGGCTGAAAACGAGAATGAAACCGACTGGTAAAAATATACTTCTCATATGCGACGCAATGCGAATGATATAAATTTTATCTTACGAGGATTACGGCCGGCGAGAAAAGACAAGAATTTCGGCTTTCGGGGATTCGACGCTTGGAATTCTGGGATGCGCGATTGCGAAGGAACGACTCTCGCCAACCAAAAGATTTTCAATTTCGGTCTTAGAAACTCCGTGAGTAGCGCCGAATTGGTCGGAGAATACCGCCACAATTATTGCTTTTGGAAGAGGGACTGTGTCGTTGTTAACGATTTTGCCGCTGACGCGGAGTTCCCCCTTATAAACCTCGACGCGCTGGTTTAAAACGGAAACCGAAGGTTTCTGAAATTCTTCAGAGCGCGCCCAGTTTGGATTTTCAATTATGAGCTCTGCCCGACTCACATTCTTGAAACTCCCATCCTCTAAAAATTCTGCCAAGTATTTAATCTCACTGCCGTATATAAACGACTGGCCCGAAACAACGCGCAAAAGATTGTTCTCGTTATCATATAAATTGAAACGATAATCGAAGTACTTGGCGGCAACTTCCGCGTTAGGATTCTGAATTTTCGCCAAGAGACTAATGCGGCCGCTTGCGGGATAAAATATTTTTACATCTTGAACTATTTCAATCGGTCTCAATCCCTGCGGCAAACAAACTTTTTTGCACGGCCCGCCGCAGTCCACGCCTTCCTCGCCTTGATTCTGCTTATTGTCAAAACAACTGGCAACGGGTTTGAATAAAAAATAAATTCCCAACGCGACCAGCGCCAAAACTGCTAAAAATAAAATTCCGTAAGTAAATTGCTTGAATATCCGAGACATACCGTTCTTATTATATAGGAAAAAACTTTATAAAAAAACTGACCAGTTCCATTATCGGGACGGGCCAGTAGGTATGGAAAGAACTTTCTTTTCGCCAGTTTCCGGATTTTGCAAAATGACTTCAGTAAATCCGTCCTGGACAGTTTCTTCAAGTAGCCTAGAAAGCTTCGTGCACTCGTCAACGAACTCTTCTGCTTCATCCATTGTAAACCTCGTCATCTGAAGAAATTATAAGTCAAAAGCTTTCGCGGGGCAATGCTAGAACAAAGTTCAGTACGGGGTATGCTTCTCTACTACGCCCCGCACCGAATTGCCTTGCTGCCATGGAAGACATATATTTTTATATTAAACCAAAGAAGCAGAATTTAAAAGAATAAGCATGTATTGACAGCCGTTCCTGTGAAGTTTTTAATGAATGCAGTTCCGACACATCGGAAAAAGGAGTTGGTATGGGACGAGGATTGTTCTTAAGCTTATACATCGGCCATATGTTTGCCAATAAGACTGGCTCGCTCATGCTCGAGGTGAAAACCCTAAGGCAGTATGGCCAGAAACGAGTGCTTGTCTTCAAGCCGACGAGGGACACTCGCAGTGGAATAGGCCGCATCAAAAACCAGAGCGGCGACGAAATGGAGGCGAACGAAATTCCCGAAACGAATCCCCTGGAAATTATAAGGGTTCTCAAGGAAGAAGAATCAAAAATCGGAGGTAGATTCCATGTGCTCGCCTTCGATGAGACGAACTTTTTTCCCTCGAACTCGGGATTCTTTCAGCTCGTCTGCAAGCTCTTGGATTCCGGATATGATATTATTGCGGCCGGATTGCCATTTGACTTCAGGGGTGAACCGTTCGGCTCCACCCTTCTACTCACGGGACTGGCGCTGGACAAGTGTAGGTGGCTTACCGCATACTGCACTCGCTGCGGCAAGCCGGCGATGTTTTCGCAACGGCTCATTGATGGCGGGGCTGCGTCGTACGATAGTCCTCAGGTCCTGGTCGGCGGCAAGGATACGTACGAGCCGCGCTGTCCCGAACACTTTGTCCTCCCGGACAAGCCCGCTCCGCCGCTGTAGTTGCAGTAGTCCGTAAAGAAACGTTTTCTGCTCCCGGCGCGTCCGCGGGGCAGTTTTTTTAAAATTTAACAAATGAAGCTCCGCGCAGTAAGCTGCGCGGTATCAAGCGTCCGTCCTCCGCGGTAGCTGTCGCTACGGCTACGGAGGATGGAGAGTAGGCCAAGCTGCGGGGTATTCGGCGAAGGAGAATAAAAAAACGCCGAACTTTTGTATGCCGGCATAGCCTATCCCGCACCAGAACAAGTTCGGTGCGGGACTTCACTGCGTTTCGCTTTCCCAGCCGCCGACTTGCCCGCCAAAGCTTAAGCGACGGCGGGAGCAGCAAGTATCATCGGCCCTGCGCGCTTTCACTTCTCTGTTCGGAATGCTCCCTGTTTTCTTAGCGAATGAAGTAAGCTCAGAAAACAGCAGTCCCGCAAAGCGGGGGGGGGAAAGAGGTAAAAACAAAAAAACCGCGTACGGTCCTTTAGTGTCGGCATATCCTACTTTCCCAACCGGCGAACCAGTTAGTATCATCGGATTGGTGCGGTTTCACTTCTCTGTTCGGAATGGGAAGAGGTGGTGCACGCATCAATAGAACACCGACGCTAAAAAATCTTATGCGGTTTTATCTTCGCTTTTTTTGGTTTTCTTGGCAAATTTGGCCTTATTTCTGCTCAAATTTTTGGACTCTTGACAAAAATGCTATTATACGCTATATTTTATATTAGATACCACGGAGGTAAACAATGAATTTCATCAACTTTCGGGTAAGGTTGAACATCCTCCCGGAGGTATTGAAGGCGATGGGTGCCCTCTTATACTTCCACTTTGACATCAGGTTTGAGGAGGAAGACGTCGCACTACTGGATTCGTGCCTGCTTGGCGTCGAAACCAGTGGCGGGCCACGGGAAAATCCCGAGCTCGCCAGTGTGTTGATGGCCTTTGCCAAAGATAATGGTATGCGGGCCGTCAACATAACACGGTAAAGCCGATTCAACGGCATTACACACTATTGTCCTTCGGGCGGTGGTGTTTTTTGGTCCAAAAATTTGAGCAGAGAAAAATTCTCCTATTTCCAATTTCCAAAAAGCGGAAACTTCCTCTTCGTGAGGAGCTCTCGGAGGCGATGCGGGCTTGGCCTCCGACATCGTCGGAGCCGCATCCCCGAGGGGAAGCGGCAATTTTCCGCAGGAGAAAATTGACCGCGGTCCTCACGAAGAGGAAGTTGAAGCAAGTCAGCATTGGGATGGTTGGCAGTGGCTATTAGTACCTCTCGGCTAAAACCCTTGCGAGTCTTACACCTAAGGCCTATCAAGGTTGTAGTCTTCAACCAAGCCATGTCCTTGCGGACGACGCCTAATCTTGGGGTGGGCTTCGTGCTTAGATGCTTTCAGCGCTTATCCCTTCCGTACATAGCTACCCGGCGCTTCAGTTGGTACCAAAGCCGGCAGACCAGAGGTACGTTCAACCCAGTCCTCTCGTCACGCTCGCTAAAGCTCGCTTACGCAATCCGAATCTACGAATTCATCCGAATGCCTCGAATAAAATTCGCATAAATTGGTAAACGAACTGCGATTAATCCCTTATCACTAAGGGCGTAGACTATATCTTCATCCAGTTGTAGCTTAAAAAGCTACAATTGGAGTCGGCGTGTTATGGCAATTCAAAAATCGCCATCAGCCCGCCTTCGCTTAAAGCTTCGGCGGACACAGTCGTTACGGGGTCAACCCGCTCAAATTTTTGGACTCTTGACAAAACTTATCTAAATATATTATTATATATCACAGCAGGAGGCAAGATATATGTCCTCAACAAACCTATCAGACGAGGAAATTCGAGAGTTTGGAGAGATGGAAGCTGTCGTGAAATCTACCGAAGAAACCCTCGCCAACCCAGTGACTTCCATCATGCCATTTGTACAGAAGAGGGTCGGACAGCTACGCGAGCAAGCTCTCGCGAGAAGGGTTGAGTTGCTCAAGAAAGCCGGATTGAACGGCTAATCCTTGATCAACCTATGCTATTATAGAGGCTGGCACTAACGTTTTTTTGTGCTGGCCTTTTTTTCTAAATCCAAAAATTTGAGCGGGCGACTTCCCACGATATTGCCCCGCCCTTTCCTCATATGCACAAAGCATGTGAAAAGACATAGGACTGTTCTTCCCAAACAACCTGTCAAAAACAGCTGTTTAGAAAGAGCGGGGTTCCACCGTTATTAGCCGAATTGTCATCACGCATTACTGCGTGAAGTAGCAATGTTGTTTACTAGGGTCAACTCCCCTCAAGCGTCAACGCCTGCAGCAGATAGAGACCGACCTGTCTTACGACGGTCTGACAATATTTCTCTTATTACTAAGAATATTAGACTATACCTTCTCCGACATTCCACAATCGTCGGAGTTGACGTATTAGCATAAAGATAACGTCAATCTCTACACTCCAGCCGTTTCTAAAACGACCAAGTCGTTACGGGCCCAGCACCTTTTTATTAACTTTGTGGATCGAAAAAGATGCTGCCTCCAGCACCCCGTAAAAAAGGTGCTGGGTTCCCACGGTATTATCCATTACTTAATTTTAACATGAATTAAGCATTCGGACTTCACCGTTATGAGTCAATTTATGTCATCCTTCTAATGTTTTTCCTCGTTGAAGGATTTTTGCTGGGCTCATGTGAAGTTTTCACTTACCCAGCTCACGTGCCACTTTAATTGGCGAACAGCCAAACGCTTGGGAGCTTCTTCACCCCCGCGCTGTGGCGAGCCGACATCGCAAATAATCAATTATTACTAATTGTCTGGACTATATCTTCATCCTTTTCAATCGGCGAAAAGGAGATGGCGTGTTAGCTATCCCGACGTTACGTCGGGATAACTCTCGATCTTGCGATCGAAGTCTCTACGGGGTTATAACTCAATTTATAATACATTGAAGGAATAAGATGTGGTTGTATAAGCTCTTTTAATCTCGGCAGCGATGAGACAATGAATCTCAAACGCCAGTAGATTTTATCTCTATTTAATCTTGTCTCAAGCCTCAAACAGCGCAACATCCTTATTAGTTTTTGCTGATCTTCAAAACTATACTGCTGCGTGTTGAGATAATAATTCTCTTCGCTGCATTTACTTCCATCATCTATATACCACACTGCTAACGTTATCGGATCAAAAGTTAAGCCATCGGGAATTGCCTTCCTCCCGCTTCCGTAAAACAACCGATAAAACTCACTAAGCTCTGGCAGTTGTTTTGAATGAAATCTATATGCAATTCTTTTGCCGTTTCCTTTTCTGGCTTTTGGCGGCGACGCAGAAACATTTTCCAGAACGCCATATCTCCAATCAACATAATCTTTCTGCTTAAAAGAATGGTTGATTTCTAATAATGCGTTTTTACGCCCGGGAAATGTTCGCAAATGTCCATCGCCCAAAAGCGATCCGATAATCACCGATTTCTGAAATTGAGTTAAACTTCCCACGGTATTGTCCACATAGTAATTTTACCATGTGGAGTCCACCGTTATAAGCCATTTGTTTTTTCCACGATTACCCGTGGGGCACCCCATGTCGGTAGTTAAGGTGCCGAGCGAAGTCGTCGATAGGAACTCTCGGACTTCACCAGCCTGTTATCCCCGGAGTAGCTTTTATCCGGTGTCTCCGACCTTTCTATGAAGAGCGCGCGCAGCGCGCTCATCAGCGAATTACGGCTTTATCAACGAATTACGAATTTGTCTCGAATTTACGAATACGATTCGTAGATTCGTAATTGATTCGTTATTCGTTGATGTATCTACGTTATTCGTTGATAGCGTGCTACGCACGCATAGTCGTCGGGTCACTAACTTCCGCTTTCGCGCCTGCTCGACTTGTAGGTCTCGCAGTTAAGCCGGCTTGTGCGTTTGCGCGTCCGGCCCGGTTTCCATCCGGGCTAAGCCGACCTTAATAAACTCCTCCGTTACTCTTTAGGCATTTATTGTTACTTAGTAACAAACCGCGGATTCTCGCTGATGAGTACGCTGATTTGCGCGGATGTTTTTATCCGCGGTAATCTGCGTTTTGATCTGCGTTGATCTGCGGTCCGCTACGCGGACGAGTCATTTCTGCTCGCCTCTCCATGTCGCCATGGAGTTCGGACTATATCATCCTGTTCAAAGCCGGGAGAAAGAGGGATCGTTGCGTTTGGCATTGCCAACGAAGATCCCTGAATAAAGGTGATGGTCGGGTGGGTAGGATTTAAACCTACGACCTCTGGCAATAAAGCCAGCGCGCTAGTCAGGCTGCGCCACCACCCGACATTCCTTCTCTCGACTTTGAACAGTCTCGGCGTATAGTCTCTGAGGATCCTACTCGTCCCGCCAACTGGCGAGATTTTGGTTTCCTGCTGATTGTCCCGACGCAAGGTCGGGGTGTTCCAGCATATAGCTCCGCCGTCGCCTTGCGGCTATGGCGGACTCACGATTTTGTAATTCCTCGCTTGCGCTCGGAAACAAAATCGGAGCGAGTTTTTCCGTATCGCATTACTGCGATAGGTCCCCCTCGTAATTGAAAATTCGGAGTATAAATTCCGAACGTAACGGACATCAATTACGCGCAGATGTATGACTGTCCGCATTGATCCGCGTCCAGTCGGCGTTTGTCTGCGTTGTCAAGGAAAACGCCCCATTTAAACTGCCTACCAAGCACTGTCCCAGTTGGGTTTCCGCATTCAGTTTATAAGTTTTAAGTTTCAGCCCAATGGTTTCTTAAGTTTGCAAGTTTTTTCAACTTACCAACTTATAAACTTATCAACTTACAAACTAAGTGCGGTCCCCAACTGGTTAGATTTTAAAGTTTTGAAGATGGGTGTTTCATTGGCGGCTCCACTCCGCCCAAAAGCGAAGCTTCAAAGCCTCCCCACTACGCTACGCATCAAAACCCTAAAGCCAATACCAGGCTGCAGTAAAGCTTCCGGGGTCTTTTCGTCCCGCTGCAGGTATCCCGCGTCTTCACGGGAATCGCATTTTCACCGAGCTCATCGTTGAGACAGTTCCCCAGTCGTTACGCCTTTCGTGCGCTTCGGAACTTCATTGTGCTTCGTTTCACTCGCACACGCAATCCGAATCTACGAATACATCCGAATGCCACGAATGAAACTACTCTTTCCTTTCGGAAAGGATCGGACTATATCTTCATCCTAATAGGATGCTCGCGTGTAGTCTCTACGGAGTCCCCTCGACTTCGCTCGGGGCTAACCCTGAGTTTATTGAAGGGTTCCCTCGGTATTGCCTTATTCTCTAATTCGCGCGAATTAGAGAACGTAGGTTTCACCGATACAGCAAGTGCTTCAAGGTTGATTACTCAACCAGGGGGCAAGTTCCATTGCTCGCTCCGCTCGCTTATCAACTAATAACGAATTTCAGACGAATGTACGAATTCGTAAATTCGAAATGGATTCGCTATTCGCTGATGAGCTTCACGAAGTGAAGCATAATTACCCGAAAAGGAATTGCGCTCATTGTGTTACTAAAATCTAGAATATAGAATTAGGACGACGCATTTCTGCTCATCTCTGCATATCGCTATGCAGTTCGGACTATATCTTATCGTCATGTGACGATCCCAACGTATAGTCTCTGAGGATTTCCGCCAGAGCGGATCTTTCCTGCTGATTGTCTGCATCGATCAGAAATTTTTACCTTTCGGTACTCTGATATGCGCAGATGTTCCAGCATATAGTTGAGTTTTACTAAGGCAATGCAATCACCTTAGAACGATTCTTTGTGTTATTCTGATCCGATTTCCATCGAATCAACTCTCCGTATCGCTACGGAGTTCGGACTATATCATTCCCGCCATCGGCGGGATTCGGCGTATAGTCTCTGAGGATTTTCCACCATTCCCCTCTCCAGATTGTGGTGAAATCTTTCCTGCTGATTGTCCGCATCGACCATAGATTTTTACTCTTACGAGTACTATGGTATGCGCGGGGTTTCCAGCATATAGCCGAATTTTACAACTACAATCGTTACTTATAGTTATCGCTGACATTGACGAGGGCTTGAGTCCGTCGGCCGCGAAGCGGCCCCCGTAACCAATGACTTATGACTAATAACTAATGACTAAAAGAATTTGGATTCATTATAGTCAAAAGTCATCTGTCATTTGTCATAAGTTGCGCAGGTCGCTCCGCGACTGCGAACCTTAACCTTCTCGCATCGGTCAGGCGTCACCCCCTATACATCCTCTTACGAGTTCGCAGGGAGCTGTGTTTTTGGTAAACAGTCGCCAGGGAGACTTTCGCTGCGCCCAGCTCTTTTGGACAATAATAACGTCGCATATCTGCCATGCTAATAACAGTTAGTTAAACACTGCATGCCATATAACGCAATCATTGTCCAAAAGGGCTGGGAGGCCTTATACCGAAGGTACGGCCGCTTTTTTGCCGAGTTCCTTAACGATGAATCACTCGTTCCCCTTGGGCTACTCGCCCTATCCACCTGTGTCGGTTTCCGGTACGGAGGCCTGACATACAATTAGCCAAGCTTTTCTTGGAAGGCTCTTCGCTCGTGTTGGCCCAGTAAAAACTGAACCTTCTCTCGATGTCCGTATCTGCCTTGCGTCAGACGCTTGACGCCAAGAATACCAAACCAATAAGGCATACGAATTTATTTCCTTCGTCACTTGGTTATAAACATCAGGCCGGGCTGGAATATTAACCAGCTGTCCATCAGCTGCGGCTTTCGCCATTGCCTTAGGGCCGCCTAACCCGTGGTTGATTGCCAGTGCCACGGAAACCTTGGATTTTCGGGGTTCCAATTTCTCATTGGGATTGTGGTTACTCATACCAACATTCTCTCTTCGTACCGCTCCACTCGCCCTCACGG
>Ga0315289_10011998_pt1 | contig 12248 bp, 10 predicted proteins | sample YL17G11_40_MG_FD_203452 | JGI IMG/M metagenome (GOLD analysis project Ga0315289, IMG submission 203452) | Sediment microbial communities from Yellowstone Lake, YNP, Wyoming, USA - YL17G11_40 | ecosystem: Environmental > Aquatic > Freshwater > Lake > Sediment | place: USA: Wyoming | collected...
CCGTATGCGCCATACACCAAAGACCGCTGTCACTGGAACTTTCGATGGATTCTGGACTATTCGGGCGGGCAGTTGACCGACTGGGGCGCTCATCTGCTCGACGGGGCGCAGTGGGGAAACGACACAGAGCACACAGGCCCGGTGGAAGTCGAGGGCAAGGGCGTTTTCTGGAGGGACGGGCTTTATAATACCGCGAAAGAGTACCGGATAGAGTATAAATACGCCACTGGCGTCAAGCTAATTGTCACCTCCGGGACGCCCAGTCTGAGATTCGAGGGGACCGATGGGTGGATCGGCAACGTGGGCTGGCGAGCGCCGCTGCAGGCAGAGCCGAAATCTATTCTCGATTCGGTTATCGGCCCGAACGAGGTGCATCTTTACACCTGTCCAGGTGGCGAGCAGCGCAATTTCCTCGATTGTGTGAAGTCGCGTAAAGCGTGCTATTTTCCGCCGGAGATCGGCCAGCGCTGCTTTACAATCGCTCACATCGGCAATACCTCAATGCTGTTGGGCAGGAAACTCAAATGGGATCCCGACAAAGAACAGTTTATCAATGACGACGAGGCGAACAGAATGCTGTCACGGTCGATGCGCAGTCCGTGGCACGTATAGAATTCACTATTGCAAAGGCAAGGAAGAAGAAGATATGGAACTTCACGGCAAAACAGTTGGCGCAATCTTATTATCAGTTGGGGCGTTCTGTTTGGTTTCAGCTATGGGCACCGGCATCCAGGATGTCCGTGGCAGCCAAGCCGGGCGGCTTTCTCTGATAGGCGATGATTTATCTACGTGGCAAGGAAATACGGGGCAGTGGGAAATTGTCGGCGATGTATTTATGAATCCGCAGAACGAAAGCCTGCTCAGCAGCAAACCCGGGACCGGAGTGGCACTGAATGGCCCTACGGGCAGGACAGTGAATCTTTTCAGCAAGAAAGAGTTCGGCGATGTGAAGGCACATATCGAGTTTATGGTGCCGAAAGGCTCGAATTCCGGCGTGTATTTTATGGGCAGATATGAGATTCAGGTGTTTGATAGCTGGCAGAAAGCGTCTGAGTATCCGGGGATAGAGTGCGGCGGTATCTATCAGCGCTGGGATGAGAACAAAGAGCCGAAGGGATTCCAAGGCCATTCCCCGAGATTGAATGCCTGTCGGCCGCCGGGACAATGGCAGAGTTTCGATGTGGTCTTCCGAGTCCCGCGTTTTGACGAAACTGGCAAGAAGATTTCAAATGCAAGATTTGAGAAGATAGTCCACAACAGCGTGGTCATCCACGAAGATGTGGAGCTGACCGGCCCGACACGGGCAAGCGCGTACGAGGATGAAAAACCTGCCGGGCCGCTTATGCTGCAAGGCGACCATGGGCCGGTGGCGTATCGTAACATCTGGATTGAGCCGGCCGGGGCGAATCCATTTTTCGCTATGGATACGGCGACAAAAGATGCAAAGCACCAGACCGCCAAAGAGCAGGTCGATATGCTCAAGGAGCTGGAATATGAGGGAATCGGGACCGGGTACGAGGGATGCGCGAAACTGGCCGAAATGCTGGGCGAGCTTGATAAGAGCGGCTTGCGGCTGTTCAGCATTTATCTGGGCGTGAATCTCGATCCTGACCAGCAGAAATATGATCCTACGCTGAAGGATGCGATGAAGATACTGAGCGGGCGCAACACGATACTCTGGGTGTTTGTGCAAAGCCGGGCACATAAGCCGTCCACGCCGGAAGGTGACGCCCGTGCGGTGGAAATCATCCGCGAGATTGCTGACATGGCGGCTGAAGCAGGAGTCAGAGTGGCGTTATATCCGCACTACGGGTTCTGGCTCGAACGAGTGGAAGACGCGGTGCGCGTCGCAGAAAAAGCCAACCGCCAGAATGTGGGCGTGACTTTTAACTTGTGTCACTGGCTGCGTGTGGACGATGAAAACAACCTGAAACCGCTGCTGAAACTGGCGATGCCGCGCCTTTTCGTGGTTACTATTAACGGCGCCGATAGCGGAGGAAAAGACTGGAAACAACTGATTCAGACATTAGATCGAGGCTCCTTTGATTTGCCGGGCTTTCTGATAACGCTGAAGAGCTGTGGCTACACGGGCCCCGTAGGATTTCAGGGCTACGGAATAAGCGGCGATGCGTATGAAAACTTGAAGCGCTCAGTGGATGCGTGGCACAGAATTTCACAAAAGTCGCTCCCAGAGCGGGAATCAGCCAAGTGATGTTGTCCAAGAGAGAATAAATGGAGACCCTTAAGCTATTACAGGATTATTTCCCGACGGCAGTCTTTACCGGCAAGTGCCTGGTTTTTATAAGCGAAGATTGGCGTGTTGAGCTCACCGAACACAAAGATACTGATTTTAGCAAGTGGGGTGACCGGTTTGCTGAAAACCGCAGTCAGATGCCTCAGCCGGGCGATGAGCTGCCCGTGATACGGGTCAGAATCTATAAGAAGGCGCTCGACGGCGACTTCATAATGGGCCACTACGAGGATTTCCAGCTTCCTTCGCTGGGCGAGCTTGCCGAGCAGATCGAGAAATACGTGCAGTCGGCAATCGGCAGGAACATCAGGGAGACATAGGGGGCGGTATCTGATCGGGAACATCCGGCGTTTGCCTTTTATGCTGTATGCCTAATCTGTCTATCAAAGAAGCTGACGGAGCGGTTGTATTTGCCGCCAAGATAGTGCCGGGCAGCAGCCGGACGGCTGTCTGCGGCATCCTTGACGGTATGCTCAAAGTCAAGGTCTCGGCGCCGCCGCAGAAAGGCCGGGCCAATCAGTCATTGATTGAGCTCTTGGCTCGCCAGCTTGGCGTAAGAAAGAACGCCATAAGTATAATTTCCGGCCTAACCCGGCCTGTCAAACAGGTGCAGGTTTGCCGCATATCGGTTGACAAGCTGCTGCAGAAATTGAATCTCAACAAATAGGAACACGCTTAATGACGGACAGACCACCTCTGCTTTCATGCACCGCTGCGGAAGAGTCCGGCTCACTTAAATACATGCTGAAGTTGGCCGCGCCGATGGTGGTAACAACCATGTCCCTTACGCTTATGCAGTTTGTGGACAGGTTTATGGTCTCGCGTCTGGGCACCAGCTCGCTGGCGGCTGTCCTGCCGGCAAGTTTTGCCGGTTTTCTGCCCGGCAGCTTTGCGATCGGAGCGATAGCCAGCCTTAACACATTCGTCAGTCAGAGCCTGGGCAGAGGCGAGAAAACGGAATGCCCTTGCTATTTCTGGCAGGTCGTCTGGATGGGCGTGGCTTACTTTCTGGTCGTAATGGCAATTATGTGGCCGACCGCACCACAGATATTCAGGCTGATGGGGCAGCCGCCAGGGGTAATTCCTCAAGAAGTAATATACTTTCGAATAATGCTTTATGCCCATATACCGGCTGTGATTAACTGGGCGAGCAACCAATTCTTTATGGGAATACACCGGCCTGTTGTCACGATGTGCACATCATTCTGCGGGCAGGTGGTCAATGTAATAGTCAACTATCTGCTCATCTTCGGAAAGTTTGGATTTCCGCGGATGGAGATTGCCGGAGCAGGGTGGGGGACATTCATCGGGATATCGGTTGCGTCTGCGGTCAATATGGCCGTGTTTTTGAGCGGCCGTACCAACCGGGATTTCAAGCCCAGACGCTCGCTGAAGCTGGACTTCGGCAAGATATACGATTTGCTGAAGGTGGGACTTCCCGCGGGATTAGGACAGATGCTCAACGTTTCCCTCTGGGGCATGATTTTGCTGGGGCTGGTGGGCAGATTCGGCCAAGAGGTGCTGGCCGCGACCAGCGCGGTGCTGTCGTATGCGGGACTGTCGTCAATGCCGGTTGTGGGTATGTCGATCGCGCTATCGGCGGCGGTGGGCAAGAGCATCGGACAAGGACGAAAAGACCTGGCAGGCAGGCAGACCAAGCTATGTCTGCAAATCGGGCTGATCTATATGGGCCTGGTCGGCCTGTGCTTTTTTTTGCTCAGGAACAAGCTGGTGGTTTTCTGGTCGTCCGATGCCAGAGTAATCGAGGCAGGGGTCAATATGCTGATCTGCGCGGCTGCGTATCAAGTCTTTGACGCTGCCAGGATTGTCTACGGAGGCTCGCTGCGAGGGGCGGGCGATACGCTGTGGCCGGCGGTGGTTTCAGCGGTTGGGGCAGCCCTGATTCTGGGACTGGGAGGCTGGTGTGTAACCAAGCTGTTCCCTGCGACTGCCTATATGGGGCCATGGGTTATGTCGGCTGTCAGTATCGCGGGAATTGGTGTGGCGAACTGCTGGAGATTTAAGAGCAACAGGTGGATGAGCATAGACCTGTTCGCGCGCCGGGCAGTTCCCCTGCCGATGGAGATCGGCTGAACAGTCCGGCAAACCCACGCATTAACTGGGCGACTTTTCTGCCGCAAGGTCGCTGCTGACTCTGCAATATAATCCGTCAGCTACTACGTAACCCTTAAAGTTTTCGCAAGCGGATGTTGCGGATCGCAGCAGCAGTCTGCCAGGATGCGATGCCAAGCGGCTTGGACTGGTCCACCTCTACTCGCGTGTCAATTACCCGACCGGCTGTGCTCACATCCACTATCTTTTCTTCGTCCAGCCAGGCTTCTATCTTGGCGGGCGTCACGCGCAGCCGAACATGGTACCACCGCCCATTCTCAAAATCTATAATCCGCGTGGTCTCGTTATTGGCGGCATCATAATAGTCAAGGCTGGATATCCCGCAAACCGAGCCGCCCCAGCCGCCAAGGACCAGCGAGCAGCAGTTGGCATCGACAGGAAAAGTGAGCCCACAGAAAAAGTCGCTGCCATTTACCCGCATCGCTTCCAGGCTAATTTCGTAATTCATTGGAGCCACCGGGTCCGTCCAGCTGATTCCGGTCAGATCGTTGCCCTTTTCCAGAAAAATCTGCTCCTGTTTCACGTAGACGCCGCCTTGTCCGCCAAAATCGGTGACCTTCCAGTGCGCCAGCGTCTTGCCGTCGAACAGACTGATTTCGCGCGGGCCCTGACAGCCCGGCAGGCCAAGCACGGCGACCACCGACAGCAAGATATATGTCTTGCTACACGGCCCCAAACGGGCCAAGACTGGAGGTCGAACAGGTAATGTTTTTGCAGCGACTGTCTGAGACTTGCTCATGATGGTCCTCCAACTGTATTAGAAATTTGCGTTGAATTAAATAGCACCATGACTTAAATTATACAAACGTTGTCTGCCGAAAGTAACGTATTTTTTGGACGCAGCGATAAAGAACCGGTTCGCCGAATTTGTTTTCAGCCTGGAGCAGAAAAAAACACCGAACCAGGACGCCTGTCCTGACGATAATATCTGTACGGGCAAACACTCACGGTGGAGTGGGTACAGGGTGTTGGCCGACCCACATTTGGGCAAGCGATGAAAAAGACGCTTTTGGTAATAATCTGTTTTTTCGTATTTTGGCCACAGCTATCTTTCGCGCGACAAAAACGTCTGGCTAACGAGGGCAGAAGCGGCCTGTATGCCAGGTCGCTCGACCAGGTGCTGCGGCTCAGAGAAGACGAAGTTGACCTGGCTACCGCAGCCTTGATTGTCTGCGAGCAGTGGAGTGACATAGTGCAGGGCCGCCGATATCTGACAACGCTCGATGAGATGGCTTCGGAGATTCAAGAAAGGCTCCAGAAAAAGTGGCTGAGGCCAAACTATAAAGCGATTGCGGTCATAAACGAGTATCTGTTCGAGGACTTGAAATTCAAGCCGGTATCCGAGGCGGAAGACCCGAACGACCTATTTCTGCACTGTGTTCTGGACAATAAACGGGGCTACTGCCTGAGTCTTTCCATTCTGTACCTTTCGCTGGGTGAAAGGCTGGGCATGCCCCTATACGGGGTCGTGGTTCCCGGGCACTTTTTCGTCCGATACGATGACGGGCGGACAAGGTGGAATATTGAAACCACCAACAAAGGCGCCGGCACCCTCGATAAACACTACATAGACAAGTTCAAGGTGCCGCAGGGCGATGACAATACTATTTATATGAAGAACCTGACCAAGATTCAGACGCTGGGCTGCCTTTTTAACAATCTGGGAAACACGTATTGCGAGATGGGCGACATACAAGCCGCGCTAACCACGCTTCGGACCGCAACAGAAATAAATCCCTCGTTGGCCGAGTCCAGAGCTAATCTGGCTAACGTTTATCTGAAGATGGGGCAGATAGAAAACGCGATATACGAATATCAAAGGGCTTTACAAATAAATCCAGGCGACCCCAAGACGCATAGTAATCTTGGCAACGCTTATCTGCGACAAGGCCAGTTGAAAGACGCGATTGCCCGCTATACACAAGCTCTTGAGCTGGACCCAAACTTCATCGACGCGCATAAGAATCTGGCGATAGCTTACTGCCAGGGACAAATGTTCCAGCAGGCGATAGCGCAGTTGAAACAGGCGATCGACTTAGGGCCCAAAGACGCCGGCTTGTACAGCCAAATGGGCGAAATCTGCTGCCAGATGGGCGATTACGACCGGGCAATAGCTCACTACAACAAGGCCTTGGCAATCAAGCAGGACTTCGCCGAGGCTAATTACGGTTTGGCCGTCTGCTATCACAAATTGGGCTGGCTGGAAGAAGAAATCGAAGCCTATAAAAAAGCACTGGCTGCTAAACCTGATATGTTAGCAGCCCTGGTAAATCTGGGCAACGCATATTTTAGCCGGCAGAACTATGACGCTGCGATTGAACAATATAAAAGAGCTATTCAAGCAGCGCCAGGTGACGCTCGGATTCGTTGTAACCTCGCCGCCGCCTACGCCAATAAAGCCGAGTACGAGCAATCGGTGGCCGAGTACCTCAAGGCCGTCCAAATTGAACCCAATATGGGCGATGCACATTATGGCCTGGCCTTCAGCTACTATAAGCTCAAAAAGTACGAGTCCGCCCAGAAGCATATAAAAATTGCCGAGAAACTGGGTGTCGATGTCACCAAAGACCGCCTTGATGCGGTCAAAAGAAATTTGCCGTAAAAGGGTCCACCGTTTAAGAGCCGAGGCTGATCCGGACAGGCAGCTAAAAGTCCCAGATAGAGAATTTCTTCAAAAAGCTTGACATTTCGCCCTATACCCGTATTATTATCGCAAATGTCACCGTGTTAATCGGCGGTTGCAAACGCACGAGGGAACCTTAGTTGGAGCACTTAAATGAGAACAACAGCTATACGAACGCCAGTGGTGATCGGTCTAATTGGGTCGTTAGTGCTGTCTGTGTGTGTGGGCTGTGCCAGCCTGCAGTGGCATCCCATTTACAATGCGGCTCTGGGCGGCGCTTTGATCGGCTGGATAATAGGGCATCAGTCTAACGAGGACGGCGAAGGCGCCGCGCTTGGCGCAGCTATTGCCGCCACAGGATGCCTCCTCGAACAGATTGACAAATCATCCAAAGAGGAGAAAGTCGTCGTCGAATTAACCAATGCGGATGGCTCAATCACTCCGGTCGTGCTGAAAAAGAAAGCAAGTGTCTACATCGGCCCCAAAGGCGAACACTACGACAAACGACCAAGTGAAGAGCAGCTTCGACCTCTCTACGGAAAATAGTACCGCGTTTTGCGGCCTGAGATTACGCCCGTCAGTCATACAGCATGTGGTGGAAGGGGAAAGCCTATGCTTGGTATGCTATTGTGTCTGCTTGGGCCGGCGGGCCTTGTATTCGGCGCAGAACCCATAAAACTGCACCCGGAGAACCCACACTATTTACTGTGGCGCGGGAAACCTACGGTGCTGATAACTTCCGGCGAACATTACGGAGCAGTCCTTAACGCCGACTTCAACTACAAAAAATACCTCCAGACGCTGCAGTCGCACGGCTTCAACCTGACCCGCACCTTCAGCGGAGCATATTGCGAGCCTGTCGGCGCCTTCAAGATCGAGAACAATACACTCGCCCCGGCAAAGGAGCGATTCATCTGCCCGTGGGCCCGCAGCAATACACCCGGCTATGCTAATGCCGGCAATAAGCTTGTCCCGACGAAGGAGGGATTCGACCTGACAAAATGGGACCCCGCTTACTTTGCACGCTTGCGCGATTTCGTCGCCGAGGCGGGTAAATGCGGCATCGTAGTCGAGCTTGTACTTTTCTGCCCCTTCTACGAGGACCAGATGTGGAACCTCAGCCCGATGAACGCCGCCAACAATATTAATGGCATCGGCACGATGAAGCGGACCGAAGTCTATACGTTGAATTATCCCGATTTGCTCGCTGTCCAGGGTGCAATGGTGCGAAAGATCGTGGAGGAGCTAAAGGACTTTGACAACTTATATTATGAAATCTGCAACGAACCCTATTTTGGCGGCGTGACGCTCGAATGGCAAAACCATATCGGCGAGATTATCGTCAACACCGAAATAGAGCTGCAAACAAAGCACCTCATTGCTCAGAATATCGCCAACAAAACAAAAAGAGTCGTTGAGCCGAACCCGCACGTTTCTATTTTCAATTTTCATTATGCCAAACCGCCCGTAGCGGTCGCCGAAAATTATGGTCTGAACAAGGTTGTCGCCGATGACGAGACCGGTTTTGCCGGTAGTGACCCTGATCCCTATCGGCGTGAAGGCTGGGATTTTATCATCGCCGGCGGTGCTGTCTACGACAATCTCGACTACTCGTTTACCGCTGGCTGCGAGGATGGCACAGCTAAAATCAACGCCCCGGGCGGCGGCGGGCCGGTCCTGCGCAGGCAATTGGAGATTCTCAAGGACTTCATTAATAGTCTCAACTTCACCAAGATGAAGCCGGACAGTTCGATCATAAAGAGTACACTGCCCCAGAACGCAACCGCCCGTGCCCTGGTTGAAATGGGACGTGCTTATGCGATTTACATCAACGGAGCAAACCTCGCCGAGCTTGTGCTCGGATTGCCTGCCGGCGCCTACCGGGCAGAATGGATCAATACCAAGACCGGCAAAGTCGATAAGCAAGAAACTTTTCAGCACGAGGGCGGCGATCGAACCTTGCGCTCGCCCGCGTACACCGACGATGTCGCTCTGCGGATTCTTCGCAGCCGGCAAGATAACTAACCCCAGGCATAGGGCTATAAAAGCTAACCCGGATATTTCATGCTCCCTGTGATAAGGCATCTTGCGGCAGGCTTACTGAACAAAATCAACAATAAGGCGACAGCCCGCGTACAGAATGAGGGATATCAAGATTAACCCAACCATGACGATGACAATGCCGAGCCAAAAATCTTCTTTCTGCATAGGCGCACCGTATTTGGCCACTGCGGTAGTGGGGTCTGAGCCGAGTGATTCTTGCCCCTCCAAATTGGATGTGGATTGAGGTGTCTCTACGTCAGTTATTTCTGCCCGTCACTTCCATATAAACTATAAGAATTGTATTCACAGAATGCAAAAAACGCTGTTCTCCAATGCCGCCAGGAGTGGTTTGCCGATTAGTATCGTCTATGCCGTTCGTAAGCCCTGTCTGACCAGCACAGCCCGACCGCTTTACTAAGACAATTTGGTGGCTGGGCGGGCCGAAACCCGGCACATATATGACGGACAAAGAAGCTGAAAAATCTTCTTGTTTTTGCAGGCAAGTCAGGGAATAATAACTCTGGATTCAGCGTGAGCCGAAACCCCCTACACCCAACTTAAATATAATGCGTGAGAGAAAGGCAGTATAAGATGAACGGCAAATCTGTTGAGCAATTGTTAATAGAGATCGACGATTTTTCTCGAAAGAAAAACCTTTCTAAAAAAGAAATGTCACGAAACCTGAGTATTCCTTATAATACTTTTCAAAAATGGTTTCAAACAGGCAAAGGCAGACAAAATCCATCTCCAAGATACGTTACAGAGATGGAAAGGTTTCTCGATTCTCGGAAGGAGTCTGACACGTACTGGAGAGACCTTTGGACGAAAACTTTGGAATGGTGGAAAACGCAACATCGTTACTCTACGGTCAAAGAATTTGCGGATGAAATTGGCTGGGATGTGCAGAATCTCTCTGCTCATCTCCAGAATGGAGAGATGCCTTCAAAACTCGTAATAGAGAAGATTGCAAAGACTGTAGGCTTTGGAATCCCAACGCTCGATTCCACCCTTCAAGAAGCACAGCAAAAGACCGAAAAAATAAAATACCTTCTATTACTTTTAGACGACGAACTGAGCTGGTTCAGAGACGGTTCGAAGGAAAGTCGAGAGGTCTTTCGGCGATCGTTAGACCTTGTCGATGTTGGGTACATATCAAGTCTTCTTACCATGTTAAGCGAAGAGGATAAGTTTAGAAGATGGGTGACGCTGACTACTAATAGGTTCAACTTTTTCAAAAGGAGAGGGGAACAGAAATGAGAAAAATTCCAATCAAATTACATACGGCAAATGCTTTGAAATGGCTTGGAAGTTTGTATCGAAGCCCTGCTGATGCCATAAAAGAGCATGTAAGTAATGCCATAGACGAACACCTCAAGGCGAAAAGTGTCGGTAAAGCACATTCGACCTGCCAGGTAATCCTTACTCTGGAGAAGGATAGGGTAATAGTTGACTACCCCTATGGAATGTCTGAAGAGGAATTTAAGGGAGCTCTTGAGCGTGTCGCAGACTCTGCAAAAAAAACTCTTGACGTCAGGCAAATAGGACAACTTGGAATTGGAATGTTTAGCTTTCTTCAGATTGGCAAAAAATGTATTTTACTTTCCAAAAAAGATAAGGGGGGTAAAACTACACAAGTAACACTTCGAGAAGGTTCTGATAACGCAGAGTTTGAAACCGCTACAAAAAAAGAAAGTTTGTTGTCACCTGGAATTAAGATTATCATTTCTGGCTTATTTTTCGATCCGACGAAGCCAAGAGGTCCTCTTTCTCCAGAAAAACTCCAAAAAATATTTGCCGAAAAATTTGACTTGTATCTGAAGGATGGGATACTTGAAATAGTTATCCACTCCAAAGGAATTTCGCACACTGTAAAACCACTAAAGATAGATTTGCCCAAAGTTGGTGAAAGTTATAAGAATTGGCCGCTTACAAGGCAGGCGAATAAAAGGTTGTCCTTAGAATTGTATTTCGACCCGTCTGGAAAAGGGAAAGTTGGCATTCGACACATGGGTGTTGCAATTGTGGATGATATTAAGACTCTCTCTGCTTACGGATTAGAGGAAAGTGTTTATGCACAAGGCGATATAAGAGGTTTTATCGACGCTGACTTTCTAACGCCGCTACCTGCTAGAACAGGATTTGAAGAAAATGACGACTGGATAAGTCTGCTTGATGAGCTCGACAGACTTCGTTCTTCGATTGAAACAGAGATTGAGAATCTTAAACAGCAGGAAGCAGAAAAGCGATTAACCGAGATCCAGAAAAAAGCAATTGATTTAGCCAGAGAGATTTTGGACACAGAAGAATTTAAGGACTTAGAGTTGTTAGAAGGATTGGGCCGCAAATCTCGTGAGCCAAAACCCCCTCCAAACGGATTCGACTTTGTCCCTTCTTCAATTAGAATAGAACCTGAAGAGAGAGGCAGTCTTCCATTAAAAGCTTGTGTGCCCAAGGTAGTGCCAGATAATAGTTTAGTAACACTAAACATTAATGATTTTTCGGTGGAGTTGATAACAAAGAACCTGATTCTTAGAGCGAGCGACGCCGATAAGAATGGGGTTGTTACTCGCCCCGTTAAGTTTGTAGGCAAATCGAAAACCACGCTTCCGGCAATATTAACCGCTACAACGGGAAGTTTAACCGCCGAAGCCCATATTCGGGTAGCTGAACCTGGTCCACCCCCTCCTCCCCCGCCCGGTCCGCGCATTACTTTCGAGGAGTGGAACTTTGAGGATGGTCCATCAAAACATAGCCGTTACATTAAGCCAATGAGAAAAATCCAAATCAACAAGCTTAACCAAGATTACGTCCAAGAAGTAGAAATGGCAAAATCAGACCAATCAAACCTTGCCTATGCTACACTTATGATTGGGAAAGAGACGATAGCTTATAACCCTATGGCTGCGGACGATCAGCTTGAGAAGATACTTTCATTCCACTTTCAGATAAAGAATCGACTGACTGGTACCTCCTCGGGTGTTATAAAGAGGCCACGTGGGCGCCCCCGAAAGACTGTCTGATTAGATTTAATTGAGATTTCCCATATTAAACGCTTGCCTACGCAACGGGAAATCTATGGAAGAATCTGGGGACACCACACCTATTTTATTGCACAGCATGGCTCCCGCCATTGCGTCAGGCATGTGGCCGCATGCAATGCCGGCATGGCACGGTCGCCCTCGCCTTCGTCTTTTTACC
>Ga0315289_10011999_pt1 | contig 12247 bp, 9 predicted proteins | sample YL17G11_40_MG_FD_203452 | JGI IMG/M metagenome (GOLD analysis project Ga0315289, IMG submission 203452) | Sediment microbial communities from Yellowstone Lake, YNP, Wyoming, USA - YL17G11_40 | ecosystem: Environmental > Aquatic > Freshwater > Lake > Sediment | place: USA: Wyoming | collected...
CCCCCCTCCGCTACGGGGGGCTTCAGGGCGACCTTCATCGCCCCGGGCCTCCGCAACAAACCGCCCAGACCTGGATAAGAAGTTTTTTTGCGAACGCTCACCCTCTCCAGAGCCCCCAAGGACTGTTCCGTGCGGGCGTCCCGCGGACCGGGACCCGCGTTATTCGGTGTCCAACCCGCGCTTGCGCAGAAGCGGCTCGATCCCCGGCTCCTTTCCGCGAAAACGCACATACTGCGTCATGGGGTCTTCGGTCCCGAACGGCTCCAGGATGTTCTTCCGGAAGGACAGGGCCGTCTCTCGGTCGAAGATCCCCTTCTCCTTGAAGGCCTCGAAGGCGTCGCAGTCGAGGACCTCCGCCCAGATGTAGACGTAGTAGCCGGCCGAATAGCCGCCGCTGAAGATGTGGCTGAAATAGGGGCTCCGGTAGCGCGGCACGATCTCCGGGATGAGTCCGATGCCAGCCATGGCGTCGCTCTCGAACTTCCGGACGTCGATCCCGGTCGCGTCCGGCAGGGTGTGCCAGGCCATGTCCAGGATGGAGGCCGCCAGGTACTCCGCCGTGACGAACCCCTGGTTGAACAGGCTGCTCTTCTCGAGCTTCTCCACGAGCTCCGCGGGGATGACCTCGCCGGTCTTGTAGTGCTTGGCGTAAACCGCCAGGAGCTCCGGCGTGAACGCCCAGTGCTCCATGATCTGCGAGGGGAGCTCCACCGAATCCCGGGCTACGGTGCGGTCGCGGAAGCGCCCGCGGGAGAACAGCGTGGAGAGGGCGTGGCCGAATTCGTGGAAGAATGTCTCCACCTCGTCGGCGGAGAGCAGGGAGGGCGCGTCGGCCGTGGGGCGGGTGAAGTTGCAGACGATCGTGGACACGGGGGGGACCCGTTGGCCGTTCTCGACGAAGGAGCGCCGGAACGCGCCCGACCAAGCGCCGCCCCGCTTGCTCTCGCGGGGATGGAAGTCCAGGTAAAGGATGCCGAGGTGGCTCCCGTCGGCCTCCTTGACCTCGAAGGCCTGGACCTCGGGATTGTAGCGGGGGAGGTCGGTCCGCTCGGTGAAGGTCAGGCCGTAGAGCTTGCCGCACAGGGCGAAGATGCCCCCGCGGACGTTATCCAGCTTGAAGTAGGGCCGGAGAGCGGAATCGTCAAGGGCGTACTTCTCCTGCCGCAGCTTCTCGGCGGCGTTCCACCAATCCCACGAGGCGAGCTTGAACCCGCCGCCCCGGCGGTCGATGAGGCCCTGGAGCTCGGCGGCCTCCTTTTTGGATTTGACCAGCGTCGGCTCCCAGAGACGCTTCAGGAAGGCGTTCACCCGTTCCGGGGTCTTGGCCATGTTCTCTTCGAGGATGAACGCGGCGTGGCCGGCATAACCCAGGAGTCGGGCCTTTTCCTGGCGAAGGATGGCGATCTTCCGGACGTTCTCCTTGTTGTCGCGCTCATCGCCGTTGTCGCCCTTCATGAAATACGCCCGGTGGAGCTTCTCCCGGAGGTCCCGTTTTTCGGAATACTGGAGGAAGGGGGTCATGCTGGGGACCTGAATGGTGAAGACCCATTTCCCTTCGAGGCCGGCCTGTTTGGCCGTTTCCGCGGCCATGGCGACGACGGAGGGCGGGAGCCCGGCCAGGTCGGCGGGGTTCTCGATCACGAGCTTGAAGCCGTTTGTCTCGGCCAGGACGTTGTCCCCGAACTTCACGCTCAGAAGGGAGAGGTCCTGATTGATCTCCCGAAGCCGGGCCTTGCTCTTTGCGTCGAGCAGGGCGCCACCGCGGACGAACCCGCGGAAAGCGTTCTCCAGGAGGAAGAGTTCCTCCCGGTCGAGCTTCAACGCGGCGCGGCCGTCGTAAACGGCCTTGACCCGGAGGAAGAGCTTCTCGTTGAGGCCGATGTCGTCCCTGTGGGCGGCCAGCATGGGCGCCGTCTTCCGGGCCAGGGCCTGGAGCTCCTTGTTCGTGTCTGCGCCCTGGAGGGCGCCGAAGACGGCCGCAACTTGCGAGAGGAGGATCCCGCCGTGGTCGAGCGCGGCGATCGTGTTCGCGAAGGTGGGCGGCTCGGGGTTGTCGACGATGGCCGCGACCTCGGCCTGCTCGCGCCGGATGCCTTCCTCGATGGCCGGAAGGAAATGCTCGTTCCTGATGCGGTCGAAGGGCGGGACGTCGAAGGGCGTCCCGTAGGGTTTGAAGAAGGGGTTGTCGGACTCGGCGGGCGGGGCCGCGGGAAGGGGGGATATCGCGGACGCGATGCCCCAACAAAGAAGGAAAAGGACGACGAATCTTTTATTCATGACCGCGCATACCTCCTTGAAAGGATCGGGAAGGGCCTATTATACACAAGAAAAATATCTCCTGCCAAATAATGCGAATCGTATTGTATTAATAGCGCTATGACGAAACGTAATAACGTAATATAGAGTCCGACCTGAGCCTGGCCATCCTGGGGCTCCTCTCGATCTAGCCCCTGTCGGGATACGGCCTGCGCAAGGTCTTCCTGACGACGGCCATGGGATATTTCAGCGCGAGCCCGGGAGCCATCTACCCGGCCCTCCGGAAGCTTGAGGAGGCGGGCCTCGTCAAGGGGACCGTCGAGAACGCGAGCACGCTCAGGCCCCGTCTGGGCCATGCTCAAGGCTTCGGTCCCCATCGCGGCCGCGTACCGACTTCTCGCCGGCTGATCCCCCCTCCGCGCGAAAGGCCCCGTCCGGCGCGGGGCCCTGCGGTTTACCCCGTCCGGGATTTTTGATATGGTTGTGGTCCGATGACCGAGATCCTGGATATTTTCAAGCTCCTCCTGAAGAAAAGGTTCCCATTCAAGTTCGTCTACAGCAATGAGTACTGGCTGCTCGATCCCGGACATCACATCTTCCCCATCCGGAAGTACCGGCTGATCTACGAGCGGCTCCTGGCCATGGGAGCGAAAAAAGAGAATTTTCTGAAGCCCGAACCCGCGTCTGAGGAGGACATCCTCCGGGTCCACGGCGCCAAGTACCTCAGAAAGCTGAAGACGGGGACGCTTTCCTCAACAGAAGCCCAGGCGCTGGAGCTCCCCTACTCGCAGGCCCTTGTCAAGTTCGCCCTCCTCACCGTGGGCGGGACGGCCCTCACGGCCTCGGAGGCCCTGAAGGACGGCCTGGCGGTCCACATCGGAGGCGGGTTCCATCATGCCTTTCCCGATCACGGGGAGGGTTTCTGCGTCCTGAACGATGTGGCCGTGGCGGTGGAAAAGCTCAGGGCGGATGGCAAGATCCGGAAGGCCATGATCGTCGACTGTGATCTCCACCAGGGAAACGGAACGGCGGTCATCTTTTCCAGGAAGGACCATGTCTTCACCTTCTCCATCCACCAGATGGACATCTATCCCGCCGAAAAGGCCGCGAGCACCCTGGATGTGGGGCTTTGGTCCGGAGACGGAGACGAGGCCTACCTTACCAGAATGAGGGCCCACTTCCCGCGACTCTATCGCGAGTTCCGCCCCGACCTGGTGATCTACCTGGCGGGGGCCGACCCCTACGGCAAGGACCAGTTGGGCGGCCTCGACCTGACGCTGGACGGTCTGAAGGAGAGGGACAGGATTGTCATCGCGGAGGCCCGGAAACTCAGGATCCCGGTCGCCGTCGTGTTGGCCGGCGGCTACGCGGCGGAAATCGAGGACATCATTGCCATCCACATCAATACGATCAGGGTCGCGCAGAGGGCGTAGATACCCAAAATTGCTGATAGAACGTGAGTCGGAATTCCGGGACATGAACTAATTCTCTGGAATTGGTATCGTGTCCCTTGAATTCCGGGTATCACAAGAAGTCGGCGTCATCGCTTGAGAAGCAAGAATCCTATCGGCAATATTGGGTAGAAAACGATCTCGGCGGCACCCATCTAATCTTGTAGAAAGACGTGGGCGTAGACCTTGGCGTCGCCGATCATGTTGTCGATGACGCAGTATTCGTTCGGCTGGTGGGCGGTATCGTCGACCTTCGACCAGCAGGCGGCCTCGAACCCCTTGCGGCGGAACAGGGCGGCCACGGTCCCTCCACCGATCCCCGAGGCCGTGGCTTCCTTCCGGTAGACTTCCTTGATGGCTTTCTGCAGGGCCGCGACGACGGCGGCCCGGGCCGGGGTCGGCGGCGCCGCGGGGGCGTTCTGCTCCTCTTGGATCGTGATCTTCACGTTTTGCTTCCGCTCGACCGCGTCGGCGATCTCCCGGATCTTCTTCTGGACAACGGCCACGTCATAACCCGGCAGGATGCGGCTGTCCACATAGAAGACGTCCTCCCCCGGGATGGTGTTGATGTTCGGGACGTTGGCTTCTTTTTTCGTGGGCTCGAAGGTGGAGATGGGAGGATCGAAGAGGCCGTCTTTGGCGTTGAAGGTCCCGTGGAGCTTGTCGAGCTCCGTGATCATGTAGGCGGCGGCCTTGAAGCTGTTGACACCCTTCTCCGGTGTGGAGGCATGAGCCTGTTTGCCCAAGGTCTTGATCTTCAGCCAGAGGATGCTTTTCTCAGCGACCTCGATCAGGGTCCCGGTCTCGTTTCCGGCGTCGGGGACGATGATCAGGTCCTGTTTCCGGAAGGCGTCGGTTTGCTTGAGGACGTAATCGATACCCTTCCTGCTCCCCGTTTCCTCGTCGGCGACAAGGGCGACGCCGATGTCATAGGACGGCATCTGTCCCTCTTCCCGGAAGGCCTTGATGGCGAAGAGCGAGGCCACCATGTCCTGCTGGTTGTCCTCGGCGCCCCGTCCGTAGACCCGGCCCTTCTCGATCCAGGCCTTGAACGGATCGCCGCGCCACAGGGACAGCTCTCCGGGAGGAACGATGTCCGTGTGGGTCATTATCCAGATCGTCTTGGATGGGGCCTTTCCCTTGTAGAAAGCCAGAATATTGGGACGGAAGCCGTCCGGGCAGTCCAAATCGGGGGCCTTGATCAGCCGAACGTCCGTGAAGCCGTTCTGTTCCAAGTACCTTATCAGGAACTCGGCCTTTCTGCCCTCTCCTTCCCCTCCGCTTGCCGGTGCGATGGCGGGCAGGGAGCAGAGCTTGACCTGCATGTCGATCATGTCGTTGCGATAGGAATCGATGCGCTTGCTGATCTTGGCGAAGATCTCGGGGTTGACCATAAAGGTTCTCCTTGCCCGAGGATAATACCCTTTTCTAGAGGAGAAAGCAACATCAAAACATCATGTCGGCACACAGTTCTTCCGGCACGAGAGTGTCCTGTTTTGACCGGCGACATATAGCCTGGTTCCTTGACTTTTAATATTTCGAACGATACATTTAGTCCAGATGCGAATTGGTGTTGATGTCCGTCCCTTTCTCAGCCGCGAGACCGGCGTCGGGACGTATCTGAAGAACCTCCTCTTCCAGCTCGCCCGGATCGATGGGGCCAACGAATATTGCCTGTTCAGTTCCTCCTGGAAGGAGCGCTTTCCTGTCGAAAAGGTCCCCCCGTTCGCCAGGTCCAGGTTCAGGGACCTCCGCATCCCCGTGCGGGCCATGAACTTCCTCTGGTACCGTCTGGGCCGGCCGTCCCTCGATTCCTTCTTCGGAACGAAACTGGACCTGACCCACTCGCCGACGCCGCTGGCCCTGCCGACCGCAGGCGGGAAGATCGTCACCGTTTACGACCTTTTTTTCCTTGACTACCCCAGGAAGGCCGACAAGCAGGCGAGGGACGTGTTCTCTAAGAAGGCCGGAGAATCGCTGGAAAACGCCGACGGCATCCTGACGATCTCCGAGTTCACGCGGCGAGCCGTCCTGGAACGCTTCTCGCTTGACGAGGCCAAGATCAAGGTCACCCCGTTGGGCCTCAACCCGCTCTTTCTCGAAGACGTTCCGACCCAGGTCCTCGAAGCGACCCGGCGTAAATACGCCCTGCCCGAAAGGTTTCTCCTTTTCGTGGGGGCTGTCGAGTTCAGGAAAAACCTGGGGACTCTCGTCGAAGCCCTGGCCATGGTGCATGATGCCGGAGAGAAGGTCGCCCTCGTCGTGGCCGGCCGCAAAGGCGAAGATTCCGCCAACCTCGATGAGGCCGTCGCGAGGCTCAGGCTCGGGGACTGGGTCAAGCGCCTTGGCTATCTTCCCGACCCCGAGGTCCGGGACCTCTACCGGCTGGCCCACCTCTTCGTTTTTCCCTCCCTCTGCGAAGGCTTCGGCCTTCCCCTCCTCGAGGCCATGGCCTGCGGCCTGCCTGCCGCCGTCTCCCGGGCGGGAGCCCTTCCCGAGGTCGGGGGAGAAGCGGCCGCTTACTTCGATCCCATCGATCCAAATAAGATCGCCGGCGTCCTCCTGGGACTCCTCCGAGACGCCGGCAAGAGACGGGAGCTTGGCGAAGAGGGGAAGCGGAGGTCCGCCCTCTTCAGCTGGGACGTGACCGCTCGCGAGACGCTGGCGTTCTATGAGAAGGTCGCCGGGGCCCGATGAAGACCGTCCTCTTCGTTTCGCACTCTTCCGAGTTGAACGGCGCCGAGCGGATGCTTCTGGACGTCCTTCGCGGCCTGGACCGAGGGAAGTTCAGGCCCCTTCTCGCCCTCCCCCGGAAGGGACCCCTCCAGCGGGAGACGGAGGAGGCCGGGATCTCGACCCGGGTCCTGCCCATGAAGTGGTCGCTGACCGAGAGATCCAAGGCCTGGAAACAGCCCTTGACCCGGGCATGGAATTTTCCGGGCGTCATCCGCATGGCCCGGCTCATCCGGAACGAGGCCGTCGATCTGGTCGTGACGAATACTTCGGCCATATGGACCGGGGCTTTCGCCGCCCGCCGGGCGGGCGTGCCGCACGTCTGGTTCGTCCACGAGATCCTCGACGGCGAGGACCCGCTCCTGTCGTATATCCTCGGGCGAAAGGCCCTCGTCCGCCGCATGGACAAACTCGCGGTCCGGATCGTCGCCAACTCCGGGGCCTCGGCCCGGGCGTTTGGAGGAACGGGGAAGGCCGTCGTCATCGGCAACGGGATCGACACCGGTCGAAGATCGATGCCGGACCTTGCGGCCCTAAGGGTCTCCCTGGGGCTTGACGAGGGCGTCCCGGTCCTCGGCATCATCGGCAAGATCTATCCCGGGAAGGGGCAAAAAGAAACGGTCCTGGCTTTGGATCTCCTCAAGCGACGCCGGCCGGACGTCCGCCTCCTCATCGTCGGCGAGGTCAAGGACGGACGCTTTGCCGGGGAAGTCCGGGAGACGGTGCGGCGCCTGGGGCTGGAAAAGAACGTCATTTTCTCAGGGTTCCGGGAAGACCTTTCGGGGATCCTGGCGCTGCTCGATGTCCTCATCGTGGCGTCGACCGTGGACTCGTTGGGCCGTGTGGGCCTCGAGGCTATGGCCTCCGGAACGCCGGTCGTAGCCGTCGCGGCCGGCGGCCTGCCGGAGGTCGTCATCGACGGCCGGACGGGTGTTCTCGTCGGATCCGCCGACCCCGCCCGGATCGCGGAAGGGGCGGCCCGCGTCGTGGATGACCCGGTGCTCGCCCGTGCCATCGCGGAGGGCGGCCGAAGGTTCGTCGAACAGAATTTCTCGCTTAAGGGCCAGCTGCGGAAGATCGAGCGGGTCCTGGAGGATTGCCTTGAGAGCTGAGGCCGGGAATTCCCCGCTCCTTTCGATTCTCCTTGTGAACTATAACGACGGCGTCCACTTGCCGGAGTGCCTGTCTTCGATCGAGGCGAACGCCCGGGCCATCGACCACGAGGTCATCGTCGTCGACAACGCCTCGACGGACGGGAGTCCGGAGCTCATCGCGGAGCGGTTTCCCCGGACCCGGCTCCTCCGGAATTCCTTGAACGATGGATTCGGCCGGGCCAACAATCGGGCCGTCGGGGAGGCGCGGGGCAAATTCATCCTCTTTCTGAATACGGACGTCGTCCTCCATCCCGAGGCGCTCGATCTTCTCCTGAAGGAGATGGAGGCCGACCCTTTGACCGGGATCGCCGGGCCCGCCCTCCTCAACCCGGGGGGGGCGTTCCAGGTCTCTTTCGGGGGCCGCGTGGGCTTTTTCACCGAGGCGTTCAAGAAAATCTTTCTTAACCGGGCGATCCGGCGCTCACTCAGGAAGGGCGGCGGAAGGCGGGAGGTCGGATGGGTGAGCGGCGCCTTCCTTCTGGCGCGGAGGAAAGCCCTCCTGGACTCGGGCTTGTTCGACGAAAACTTCTTCCTCTATTTTGAGGACATCGATTTGTGCCGGAGGGTCGTCGAGAAGGGTTGGAAGGTCGTCTTCCTGCCCGGAGCCGTCTCATTTCATTGGGGGGAGGCGACGACCGCCGTCAGGCGATTAAGGAGCCGCCTGGAATATCGAAAGAGCCAGCTCCTCTTTTACCGCAAACACAATTCCCGCGTTTCCCTGGTCCTCCTCAGGCTCTACCTGAAGCTCGATTTCGCCGCGCTTTCCTTGAGCGGGGCTTTCCGGAAAGAACCGGGGGACTTGCGCCGGGAATATCGGGACCTCCTCGCGGCCCCGGCACGGAACGAACATGGGTAGGATCAAGGTCCTGGAAATGATCGACCGGCCCTTCCTGGGCGGAGGGCAGATCGCCCTTCTCTCCCTGGCCAAGGGCCTCGACAAGGAAAAGTTCGAAGTCCTGGCCGCATCAGGGGGGGGAGGCCCCCTTGCGGATGAGCTCGGGAAGCTTGGCGTTCCGCACATCCCCATCGATGTCCGGAAGTCGTCGGGTCCCGGGGCCGCAGGCAGGATCGCCGCGGCGCTCGGAGGGCTGGGTGTCGACATCCTCCACACCCATGGCGGGGTCGCCGGTCTTTACGGCCGCCTGGCCGCAAAAAAGGCCGGTATTCCGGCGGTCGTCCATACGCTCCACGGCATCCATTATCATCATTACCGGAACCCCCTGCTGAAATGGGCGTCTATCGTCCTGGAGCGCCGGCTTTCCCGGTCCACGGACGCCGTCATCTTCGTCTCCCAGGCGGACCTGCAGAAGGGGATGAACCTGCGGCTGGCGCCGGCCGGAAAGGCCCGGCTGATCCGGAACGGCATCGATCAGGCCGGCATGATCCCGGGCTTTGATGGCGCGGCCAAGAAAAACGAGCTCGGGTCGGCCGGGAGACCTCTTGTCGTCGCGGTTTCGCGCCTCCACAGGCAAAAGGGATTGAAGTACCTCCTCCGGGCGGTTCCGCTCATCCGCGAGGAGGTCCCGGCCGTGAAGCTCGTCGTGGCCGGCGGGGGGCCCCTGGAATCGAGACTGGCTTCCGAGGTGAGGAGGCTCCGGATCGGGGAGAGCGTCGCGCTCCTCGGCGAAAGGAAGGACGCCCGCGAAGTGATGGCCGCCGCCGACGTCTTCGTCCTGCCTTCGCTTTGGGAGGGCCTGCCCTATGTCCTCGTCGAGGCCGCGGCGCTCGGCAAGCCCATCGTTGCGACCGATATCGACGGGGTGCGGGAGGTCGTCCGGAGCGGCGAGACGGGGGTCCTCGTCCCGCCCCGCGACCCCGGACAGCTGGCCGCGGCCCTTATCCTGCTTCTTAGGGACCGGGACCTGGCCGGCAAGCTGGGCGAACGGGCGCGGCGGGACATCCCGCCCGCCTTCTCCTTGGAGCGCATGGTCCGCGAGACCGAAGCCCTCTACCTGGATGTCTTCCGGAATGCCGGTTGAGCCGCGACTCCTGTTTAAGATATAATCATGGCCGATGGAAAATATGAAAGTCGCCCTTGTCCATGACTGGCTGACCGGGCAGAGAGGCGGTGAAAAGGTCCTGGAAGTCCTGGCCGAAGTCTTCCCCAAGGCTCCGATCTATACCCTCTTCCACTTCAAGGGCAGCCAGCGCGAGGACATCGAGAGGCGCGTCATCCGGACGAGTTTCCTCCAGGGCATGCCATTCCTCAGGAATAAGTACCGCTTCTATCTTCCTCTCTTTCCCATGGCCGTGGAAATGTTCGACCTCCAGGCTTATGACCTCGTCGTTTCCACCTCCCATTGCGTGGCGAAAGGTGTCATCCCGCGTCCGGACGCTCTCCACGTTTGCTACATCCATTCTCCCATGCGTTATGCCTGGAACCTGTATTTCTCTTATTTTTCGCCGGCCCGGCTTTCCCCCTTCTCCCGGTTCGTCATCCCGCCCGTCGTCCACGGCCTTCGGACATGGGACGCCGCGAGCTCGGCCCGTGTCGACCATTTCGTCGCCAATTCGGCCAACGTCGCCCGCAGGGTCGAGCGATATTATCGGCGGAAGGCCGACGTCATCCATCCGCCGGCGGACACGGACTTCTTTACACCGGACGAGTCCGCGCCGACAGGCGATTACTTTCTGATCGTCTCGGCGCTCGTCCCTTACAAGCGGATCGACCTGGCCGTCGAGGCGTTCAACGGGACGGGCGCTCCCCTGAAAATCGTCGGCGCCGGCCCTGAATACAAGGCCCTCAAGAGGCGCGCCCGGCCGAACATCGAATTCCAAGGTTCGGTGGGCTCCGAGGACCTCCGGCGTCTCTACCGGGGGGCGAAAGCATTCATCGTGCCCGGCGAGGAGGATTTCGGCATCGCCGCCATCGAAGCCCAGGCGTGCGGGACGCCTGTTATCGCCTACGATAGGGGAGGCTCCCGGGAGGCCGTCGTCCCGGGAAAGACCGGCCTTCTTTTCGAGGAACCTTCGGCCGCAGGCCTCTTGGGCGCCCTTGACAAATTCCGGGCCTTCGAATGTAATAGGGCCGCCGCAAGGTCGAATGCCATGGGTTTTTCCCGGAAGAATTTCAAGGAACGGATCTCCGCCTACCTCGGGCAAAAATGGACCGAGCATGGGGGCCCGGCATGATGGCGGAAAAACGGCTCAGGCTCATGGGGCTCTTCATCCTGAGCGACAGCCTGGCGATCCTCGTTTCCTATTTCTATTCCTATCTCTTCCGTTTCTACGCCTATATCGTCCCGGTCGATCCGGCCCGGGGGATCCCTCCTCTTCGGTCCTATATCGCCGTCTTTCCCCTATTCCTGGCCGTCCATCTCGGCGTCTTCTATCTCCAGGGGTTCTACAAGAGCAAGCTCCGCCGAGCCAGGATCGACGACTTCCTCTACGTCACCCTCAACGCCTTTTTAACCATCCTCGTCTCGTTTTCCATCCTGAACTACCTCTACAATTACAGCCAGGGGCAGGCGCCCATCTACCGGATGACCTTTAAGCTCTCGCACGGCTTCCTGGCCGTCTATTTCGTGAGTGTCATCTTCGTGATCTTGATCTTCCGGAACCAGATCTATTTCTTCATGAAAAGGCGCTACTCCCGGGGCCTGTACCTGACCAATGTCGTCATCGTCGGGGCGGGCGAAATGGGGAAGATGATCGCCCAGAAGCTTCAAACTTTCAAAGACCTCGGCTTCCGGGTCAAGGGCTTTCTGGATGATGAGAGGAGAGCGGGGGAGACGATCGATGTTGACGGCGGCGTCAAGGTCCTCGGCCCGCTGGCTGAGCTCGGCGCCGTGATTGAGGAATACGGCATTTCCGAGGTTTACGTGGCCCTGGACTTCGAGCGCTATTCCAAGATCCTCGAAACGTTCCAGGTCGTGACCAAGTATCCCGTCAATGTCCGGCTCGTCCCGGACCTGTTCCAGCTCCTGACCCTCAGGGCGAACATCCAGGACCTCGACGGATTCCCCGTGATCACGATCGACGACGTTCCCCTCAAGGGGGGCCGGCAGCTCGTCAAGAGGGCGACCGACACCGTCGTTTCGGCCCTGCTCCTCATCCTGTTGTCCCCGGTGATGCTCATCGTCGCCCTCCTCATCAAGCTCACTTCGAGGGGGCCGGTCTTCTACCACCAGGAGCGCGTCGGGTTGGACGGTCGGAGCTTCGTCATCCACAAGTTCCGGACCATGGTCTGCGACGCCGAAAAGGAGTCGGGCCCGGTGATGTCCGAACGCGACGATCCGCGCATCACGAGGCTCGGCAGGTTCCTCAGGAAATACAGCATCGACGAGGTTCCTCAGCTCGTCAATGTCCTCCTGGGCCATATGAGCCTGATCGGGCCGCGCCCCGAGAGGCCGTCCTTCGTCCTGGACTTCCGGGAGAAGATCCCGAAATACATGCTCCGCCACAAGGTCAAATCGGGGATCACCGGCTGGGCCCAGGTCCACAATCTGAGGCAGGACACGTCGATCGAGAAGCGGCTGGAATACGACTTCTATTACATCCAGAACTGGTCCTTCGGCCTCGACATCAAGATCCTGTGGATGACCTTGAGAAAAGGCTTCATCGACAAGAACATGTAAGGGCTCAGGTCCGCTCGGTCCATCCCGTCCAAGCTCCCAACCCACACTAAATGTAAGAAAACCAAAAAAGTTAAAC
>Ga0315289_10012002_pt1 | contig 12247 bp, 11 predicted proteins | sample YL17G11_40_MG_FD_203452 | JGI IMG/M metagenome (GOLD analysis project Ga0315289, IMG submission 203452) | Sediment microbial communities from Yellowstone Lake, YNP, Wyoming, USA - YL17G11_40 | ecosystem: Environmental > Aquatic > Freshwater > Lake > Sediment | place: USA: Wyoming | collected...
CAGGTTTGCAATTGCATCTCGGTGTCTATCTCCAGTGTGGCTGATCACACCCGTCAGAGCGATGCATACGGCAAAGGAATCTTTCGGTATAGGAAGTGGTTCCGTAATGTCCGCCTGGACAAATGTGATTCGGTCGAGTAAGCCCGCTTTCTCCGCCCGTTGCTGAGCGTGCTGCAGGAGTGATGTTGAGATGTCAACTGCCGTCACGCCCAAGCCGCGCCTTGCCATCCTGACAGATTCGACTCCACGCCCACAGCCTGCGTCGAGTGCATTGCCTTCGGACGGCAGCCAACGATCCAGAATAATGTGGTTGATATGAGGGACATTCCAACGAGAAATGGTCTCACCCGGGTCGCCTTCAACCTCTTCGTGACCCCATTTCTCAAACAACTCGCGGATCGCCTCTTGGTGATACATTGTTGACGCCTCCTTTTTGGGCTGCTCTCAGAAGGAGGCCGTCGGGATAGACATGACCAAAACGAAAACGCCGTCAGTCCTGATCTTGCCACGCGCGGCCAACCGGCCCCGTGAGCTCGACCCGACTACGGCGTTATGTCGCATGGTCTCTCGCGAGTTAGAGAAACAGCACTATTTTCTATTATGTTAACGGAAAACGCTTGCCTTGTCAATGGCCGCTGGTGAGTGTATGGTATTGGCCCCATTTCCAATGACCTGCTCCCCGGAATGAGTACCACCTGAAGTGTGAGGATCCGGTAGTATAGACAAGGAGGATTCTCGCATGAAAGGGAAGCGGTACACGGAGGAGCAGATCATCAGGATTCTGAGAGAGGCGGAGAGCGGGGCATCGGTTGCCGAGCTGTGCCGTAGACATGGGGTGAGCGAGTGGTCGTTCTACCGCTGGCGGCGGAAGTACGGAGGGATGACGGTTTCGGCCGCGGTGAGCCTGAAGTTCGACGCCTCCGTGAAGAGCGTGCGCGAGACGAGCCCGAAGACCGGCGTGCTCCGGAACCTCAAGCTGGACAATGGAGCGGCCGAACTGAAGCTCCGCCCGGGCGAAGGCAGGTTGATGAGGTTAGTGCGGTAACTGGGTGCCATTCAGGGCGTCTTCACCCCCGGCCTGGTACGTGCCTCGCATCAATCGGCTTTGCACGTAGGGGAGGCGCTCTGCCGCCTCCCGGAAGCCGGGCGACCGCAGAGGGTCGCCCCTACAGTCAGGACGGACGCCCACACCTCAGCGCTAGCACTCTTCCGCAGGGGAGAACGTACTCCGGCTCTCCGCTCCCCTTGCCCTCATCCCTGAACGGCGATACTATATCCTCGCGAACACAGCACGCGCGGAGGTGGAAGATGACCGGACGACAGCGGATCGAGGCCGCGTTCTCCTGCGACGGCACGCCCGAGATACCCGTCGTGATCCCCTATGAAGAGATACTCATCCGCGACCACTGGCGCGCGCTGACCTCGTGCCCCTGGTGGTATCAGGATTCACCCGACATCGAGCACCAGATCGCATGGCGCCGCGAATGCCTCGCAAAGGCCGGCAGCGACTGGATCGGCGTCCGCGCATTCTACACGCGTGAGGAACGCCAGTACACGGCGATCGGGCAGCGATCCGACGGCGTCTTCCTCATCAACCGCCGGGCTGGGAAGGAGAAGCGCCTGGAGAAGCCGCTGGTCGGCGGCTGGAGTGCGTCCGGTGAGATTCAGTCTTTCCGCCCAATCCACGTTGCAGATACGTTTGGGGAGGTTGACAGGCTCATCCCCGATCTGCCGCCTGTGGACCCGGAGGAGTTCGGAGCATCCGGTCGTGCAGACCTGGCGCGTCGAATCCTGGAGGAGTGCGGCGGCCTGTTCCCCATCTGCTCCGTGGATTCTCCACTCTGGGCGTGCTATGGCCTATGGGGCTTCGAGGGCCTGATGACCATGATCGCTGAGAAGCCGGAGGTCGTCGAACACGCGTGCCGCTGTTTCCTGGCGCGGAGTCTGCGATCGGTGAAGCTCGCCTTTCTGCTCGGCGCCGCGGGGATCTGGATAGAGGAGTGCATGACCGACATGGTCAGCCCGGAGGCATTCGCCCGGCTGAACGTGCCGTTCGTGAGGCGGATCGTCGAGGAAGTCCGGGCGTTGGGCATGAAGAGCATCTACTACTTCTGCGGAAACCCGGCGGGGAAGTGGGACCTGCTCGTCTCGGCGGACGCGGACGCGCTTTCGCTGGAGGAGAGCAAGAAGGGGTTCGCAATCGCCATCGAGGATGTGGTCGAGCGCGTAAAGGGGCGCTGCGTCGTCCTGGGAAACCTGGACGCGATCGGCCTGCTGCCGAACGGGACTGAGGAGCGGCTCCGCGCCGAAATCCGCCGCCAGGTGCAGGCCGGCCGCCGGAACGGAAGCCGCTTCATCATGAGCCTCGGCAGCCCTGTCACCTCGGGAACACCGGTGGAACGAGTGCGGCTCTACTTTGACCTGGCTTGGCAGATCGGCCGGATCGGGTGAGGGTAGTCCGGCGCTATGTCAAAGATACCGTATCTTCGAGACAGCGCAGGCCGTCGCGATCACGAGCGCGACCCAGAAAAACGGGTCGAGGAGCAGCGGCAGCGCAAGGGTTACGGCGGAGCGAGCGCCTTCACCGAACAGACGGCCCATCAGCAGCGGCGGAACGAACTTGAGAGCGAGCGCGCCGAGGACCATCGCTGTTCCGGCCAGTATCTCGAGCTTCAGCCCGCGCTTCATGCCGGATGCTCTCAGGATCACGCTGCCCGCAAAGTATCCGTAGGGGAACGCGAGGAATATCACGAGGAACCCCAGCTTGCCGATGATCGCAGCCACCACTCCGGCAAGCAGCGATACGATTCCCACGAGGACGAGCCTCTCCGGCCTCACCTGATAGAGCACGGAATTCCTGCTTCTGCCGCAGTCCGGGCACTTCATCCCGACGGGCGTGGTGACCATGCATTTCGGGCATATGGGCGTGCCGCAGCTCGCGCAGGTAATGGCGGTCTCTTCTCTCGGATGCCTGGCGCAGTACACAGCCGCCGCTGCCGATGCTCTGTCCTCTTCCATGTGCAAAACCTCAATCCAGGATACCGTGAACGAGCATCGCGGTCAAGCAGCAGCGCAGAGCAGGGTGCGTCATTCACGATTCTGGATAGAGAAAACTGAGACCCCCTGTGGTCCCGCTTCGCAAGGGGGACAGGTTGGTGGGAGGTCCCCCATCAAGTGGGACAGCTTGGAGGTAGGCCCCTTCTAAAGTGGGGACGGCTTGGACAGCTCCCCTCCTTCAGAAGGAGGGGCCGGTCCGCTGCCGCGGGCCGGGGGAGGTCTCCGGCATACGCCGTCGATCCTGGGTGAACTCTCAAGGTGGAGTAGGGCGTGTAGGATTCGTGCTTGTGGCGGCACCTCACCATCGAATGGTGAGCACACCGGCCTTGGGAAGGAGGCCAAAGAGAGCGTCGCCGGAACGCCATCTGCCAGCGCCGAGGTATCCCGCTCTGAGACGGGATCCCGCCAATGGCGGGAAACGTCAGGCCCTGGCAAGACCGCAAGGGTGCCGAAGCACGCTCAATCAGCCGCCTTGAGGCGCCTTCCGGACTGTGCAGCGCCAGACCTTAAGCTCGGCGCGTCCGACGGTTGGGGCTTTGCGATACACTCTTCAGCCTGCTCTTCCATAACAGTAGACCGGGACTGGTTGTCAGAAGTAGTCCAGGCGCATGGCCTCCCGCACCTCGGCCATCGTCTTCGCGCCTTCCTCGCAGGCTCGTGCGGTGCCCGTTCTCAGGATCTCCTCAACCAGTGCCGGGTTCGCGTCGTACTTCGCGCGCCGCTCGCGCATCGGTTCGAGCAGATCGTTCAGGACCTGCGCCAGCCGCTTCTTGCAGTCCACACACCCGATGCCCGCGCTCTTGCATTCCTTACGCAGCTCGGCGATGAAGGTCGGGTTAAACGCCTTATGATAACCGAAAACCGTACAGACCTCCGGATGGCCGAAATCCGTTCTTCGCATCCTGGCCGGATCGGTGATTGCCATGCTTACCTTCTGAGCGACTTCCTGCGCGCTGTCCGACAGATAGATGCAGTTGCCCAGGCTCTTGCTCATCTTGGCGTTTCCATCGAGGCCGACCAGCCTGCCGATCTCGCCGACCAGGGCCTCCGGCTCCACGAGAACGGGCTTGTAGAGCTCATTGAACCGCCGGACGATCCTGCGCGTGAGTTCGAGATGCGGCACCTGATCCGCGCCCACCGGCACCAGGTTCGCCTTGCAGAACGTGATGTCGGCCGCCTGGCTGACCGGATAGCCGAGGAAGCCGTAGGTCATGTCCTGGTAGCCGTACTGCTTTGCCTCCGTCTTGATGGTTGGGTTGTGCCGGAGCACGTTCACGGTGACGAGCATGGAGTATATCACCGTCAGCTCGGCGATGTGCGGGACCATTGACTGCACAAAGATCGTGACTTTCTCGGGGTCAAGGCCCACGGCGAGATTATCCGTGGCGACCTGCCGGACGTCCTCGGACAATCTCTCCGGATGCTCGAAGTTCGTGGTCAGCGCCTGGACGTCTGCGATTATGATGAACGTCTCGTACTCGTCCTGGAGTCTGGCGCGATTCGCCAGCGACCCGACGTAGTGCCCGAGGTGAAGCGGCCCGGTCGGCCTGTCGCCGGTGAGTATGCGTCCCTTTGTCATATATGTCCTCCCTACTCAGTAAATCACACGAATAAAACGGGGGCCGGGGGACTCTGCATCGCCCCGGCCCTGTGTTTCTCCGACTAAAAAGCCGCGAGCGAGCGTTCAGAGCTTGCCCACGGCCGTAAGTTCAGACTGCTCTTTACGTCAGTCCTGCCCGGCGGTGAACAAGCCTAGGTCCACCACCAAGCCCAGTTTATGCACGCGAATCCGTCTGTGCGCATTTCAGATCGCCTGGGTCAACCATATCACAACACGCGCAAATCCGTCAAGATAATGGTATGAAAATGGTGCCTGTAGAGATTGTTGGTGGCAGCAGCACCTCACCATCTGAGCCTGCTTCAGCCTGCTTTTCCGTGACGGCAGACCGGGACTTCCAGTCCCGGGCCCAGGTCGCGATTCCTTACTTCACCATCAGCTTGACCGACTTCCACAGCCCACCTGCCAGGTTCCTCGGCGCGCCCACCACGACCGGCGCAATGACGAGGCTGAGTATCGCACTCAAGACGAAAATCCTCAAGTTCGGCTCCCTCATCAGGCCCGGCTGTGGAATGCTTGACCCCGGATCGCTTACACAAACCCGGCCGTTTCCGTCCCCGGGTCGAACTCCATGGCGCGCCCCTTGAAGTATGAGTGGACGCCCATGTGGAGCGCGGTCATCACGTAGCAGCCGAGCATTTCATTGCTCCTGGGCTTCTGCCGCGAGCGCATGCAGTCCAGGAAATCCCGGAAATGTTCCTCCAGGGATGCTCCTCGCGTGGCCGCGATTTCCTCCTTCGGCTTGTCGCCCACGACGGCGTTCTGCGGGTGAATGACAGCACCCGGTCCCTCGAAAGCGACCGTGCCTTCGTAGCCTCGGATCACCATCGGCAGCCCGGAGTTATTCGCCAGCGCCGCCACGAGCAGGACCGACGGGCCGTCCGGGTACTCCATCGTGATCGTGAAGATATCGGGAATGTCGCGGCCGTCCTTGAGCTGGTAGAGGCCGCCTGAAGCCGACACGCGCTTGGGGAACTTCAGGCCCATCGTGCGGATGAGCGGTGTCAGGATGTGCGGGAAGAAGTCGGTTCCGCAGCCGCCGGAATAGTCCCAGAAGGAGCGGAATGCGAAGAACCGCCCAGGCTCCCACGGCCGTTTCTTCGCGGGCCCGAGCCACATGTCCCAGTCGAGGTTCTTGGTCGGGTCTGCCTGCCCGTCGTTGCTCTTCGGGTCGTAGACGCCGAGAGGCCCGTTCCGCATATCGGTTGCCTGAGCGTGGATCAGCTTGCCGATGGCGCCGGCGGCGATCCGCTCGTGTGTCTGCTCCCAGATGCTGCCGGACATGCCCTGCGTGCCGACCTGCATCACCCGCTTGTTCCTGGCGATGGCCGCGACGATGTCCTGCGCCTCCTTGAGATTCTTCCAGTGAGTCATCGGCTTCTCGCAGTAGACATCTTTTCCCGCATCCGCCGCGTCAACGACGATCTTGGAATGCCAGTGATCCGGCGTGGCGATGGAAACGGCGTCTATGTCCTTGCGCTCCAGGATCTTGCGGTAGTCCTTGTACGGCGTGCCGCCCGTTCGAGCCGCGGCGGCATCCAGGCGTGGCTGATACACGTCACACACGGCGGCGATATCCACCGGATACCCCCCGTTCTTCAGGTTCAACAGCGCGCCGATGTGCGCGTTTCCCATGCCGCCGCATCCGATGGTGGCGATGCGGATGCGCTCGTTCGGGGAGGAAGACTTCTCCTGGGCCCCGACCGGCAGCGCACCGCTCCCGAATAGTGCGATTCCACCCGCGACTGCGGCAGATTGCTTCAGAAACTTCCGGCGTGTGAGGCCATTCTCTTGTTCCATGATAATCTCCTTTCTGTGCTGTGTTAAGAGAACAAATCAGGGAGGGCGAGGGTCCTCCCGAGCCGTAGCGCCGCCGTCTGGGCGGCTTAAACACCATGCCGGCAGGATGCCGGCGCTACGCAACACGGCTCGGCAGGAGCCTCACCCTCCCAGTACAATTTCATCCAACTTCCTCTTCGGCACATGATGGACGTCGTTTTCGTCGCGGTAGTACTTGATGTCTCCGTCCGGGCCGACGTCCTCCAGCACCACCTTCTCCTTCGCGTGGCCGAGCGCCAGGACGAGCAGGATTTCGTATCGGCTCGGGATGCTCAGCACCTCCCGCAGCTTGTCTCGCTCGATGGAGCCGATCATGCACCCGCCGAGGCCTTTTTCCGCTGCCCCCAGCATGATGCTCTGCGCCGCGATCCCGTGGTCGCAGCCGAAGTTCCTGCTGATCTGGGTGTCGCCGAGGATGACGATATACGCGCTCGGCCGCTCGCCCTCAGCCGGACCCATCCACGGGCGCAGGTAACCCGCCCATGCGAGCGTCGGAAAGATCCGCTTGTTCAGCTCCGGGTCAGCCGAGATTACGTACTTCAGCGGCTGGAGGTTCGCCGCGGACGGAGAGAGCCGGGCCAGGTTTACAAGCTCCCTCAGCGTCTCCCTGTCAATGCGCCTGTCTTCGTGGAAGCGCCGGTAACTTCGATTGGCCTTGACAATGTCTTCGATCATCCAAGAGTCCTCCCCGTAGAAGCGCCCGTAACTTCGATTGGCCTTGACAGTGTCCTTCATCATCCCAGAATCCTCCTGTCCTCGCCTGTATCTTAAGGCGTGAGCGTGCGGTTGTCAACTTCGTCGGTCCGGCGCATGGATGGCAGCCGACTTGATTCGCCGAGCCAAACATTCTACGATACTAGGTGCGTCATACAGTATGAGCAATGGGATGGGCTGGAGTGACAGAGCGACAGAAGCCGAAGGCCGATGAGGAGAGCGACGAGCGGCTGGTCGAGCTGGCTCGCCTTGGCGACCGATACGCCTTGGGTCGCCTGCTTGCCCGCTATCGTGACCGGGCCGTCCGGGCGGCCTATGGGATGCTGGGTTGCCGGGAAGATGCCGAGGACGTGGCACAGGAAGCTTTCATCCGCGTGTTTCGCGCGCTCGGTTCGTACGAGGGAAAGGGCAAATTCTTCACCTGGCTGTACAGGATAATCCTCAATCTATGCGCGAGCAAGCGGCGCAAGTCGTCGTCGCGCGAGATCGTCACCGACGAAGCTGAGGTCCCAGGCCAACGGGTGATGGCTGAAGCCGAGGCACGGAACATAGAGGTGTGGGAGACGATCGGAAGGCTGCCGGCCCAGCAGCGGGCGGCGCTCATACTGCGCGAGATGGACCTGCTGTCGTACGCCGAGATAGCGCAAGTGATGGGGATCGCCGAAGGCACTGTCAAATACCACCTGTCTGAGGCACGGCGGAAATTCCGACGTATCTGGCAGAAGGAGGCAAACCATGAAGTGTGAGGATGCGAGGGCCGCAATATCAGCCCGATTCGACGGCGAGAGCGTGGGTGCAGACCCGGCTGCTCTGGAGGCGCACCTGTCCGTGTGCCCTGACTGCCGCGCGGAGGCGGAGGCGGTCGGATTCTCCGGCGAACTCGTGAGGACGGCCGGGGCGCCGAAGCCGTCTGCGTCCTTTGACGAGCGCGTTCTCGGCGGCCTGGGCCGCCGGGGCTGGTTCGACCGGCTGCTCGACTGGTTCGAGGTTCCGGCCCGCCGCGTGGCGGTCGCGCTTGCCCTATCCTGCCTGGCGCTTTCCTGCACGTTCTTCGCGCTGCCGAGCACCGGATTCGGAGAGAACAGGCTGGGAATCGTCGAAAGGCAGGCGGCGCAGTGGGGATTCGACGTGCCGGACACTGATCCGCCCCATTCCAGACGGTCCGAGCGAAGTGAAGGAGGCATCGTACCATGCGCGTGAGGCGACCAGGCATTCTCACAGTGGTTCTCGCACTTGCCGCACTGGCAGCGATTCTGATCCCGGGGTCCCGCGAAATCGCAATCATGGCGGGCAGGGCCGCTGTAGGATCGTACCTGTCCCTGTTCCCCGGCTGGAAACCGCCCGCCGACCCAATGTGGGTCAAGTCGGTGGACCGCATCGCTGGGCTCCACGCGGACGACGCCGTGATCCTCCGCGGAGCCGCCGAGTCGCGCGGCGCCGACCACGTCGGGATATACGAGCGTGCTCTGGAGCTCAAGCCGGACGATCCGGGTTCACACGCGGGAATTATCCGCGTGGCGATGGTGTCTGAATGGATCTTGAAGCTCACTGACGAGGCCGGAGCGGGACGTCCGGACCCCGCGAGCCGAGAGCTCATCCGGATCGTGAAGGAGCATTCAAACTGGGGCATCGAGCACGATCCGGATAATGCGTTCTTCGATTACTCTCGCGGATGTGCCGATGCGGCGCTCGGCGAGCGCGACTCGGCCATTGACTTTCTCGTAGCGGGTTCGGAGAAGCCGCGTTTCGAGGCGTACACCCGGGAAGCCAGGCTGGCGCATTTCGCAGCGAGCCGCGCCAGGGGAATGACGCGCCTGGAATCGCAGGTCGAGGTGCTCACCAACTTCAACACGCCGTACTACGGGGCATTTGGCAGGCTCTCCCGTTTGGCCGCGGAGGAGGCGAGAAAGGCTCAGGCGGAGGGCAGGCGCGGCGATGCCCTGCGCATAGACCTGGCCAACTTCAGGGCCGGCCGTCAGCGTTCGGAGAGCGAGGCTAACCGCTTCGCAATAGTCGAGGGTTATCGGACAATGCTGCTTGCCGGACCTCAGATTCCCGACGAGGAATTCGAGGCGGCATGGCGGGCAAGCGGACGCCGAACGGCGTCCGAGTGGGCGAACCTTCGCCTGAAGCTGCAGTTGCCGTTATTCGAAGAGTACATGCTCTCGCAGGGTCTGCCGGAGCATGAGGTGGAGCGGATGTGCAAGGAACTGATAGCCGCACAGCAAAACGTCGGGCCCGCTGACGATCTGATATTGACTCTGTTCGAGCGCCTGGACCACGTGCTGGGCCGGGCGTACGCGGCGGTGTCGCTTTCCGGGTTTCTGCTCGGCGCCGGCATAGCGTTCGCCGTGCTGTGGTTCGTGCTCAGGCTCATAGCACGTCCGTTCGTGCTTGGCGGCGCGGCGGCCGTGGGCTGGAGCGCCTGGACCTCCGCCGTGCTGTGGATCCTACTGCTCACCCCGCTGAGCGCTCTGGTCGTATTCTTCTTGCGCGTCGAAGGCGCCTTCTTCTGCTTCACGCCCTGGGTCGGCGAGCAGGCGCGCGTTGATCCCTCTGTGGCCGTAGGGCTCGCAGTGTTCCCGCTGCTGCTGATCACCGCGGTGATGCTGGGCGGCGCCCTGCTTTCGGCGCTGCGCACGCGAATGGCAGGCCTGCCTGCGGCCGAGGCCGCGACCAGCGCCGCCGTACTGGCCGCCCTCGTGCTCCTCGAAGCATGGTGGCTGTGGGACCAGCCGTTTCAGGTTGGCAGGCCGTGGCGGCTGTTCGTCGGGAGTACCCAGATAGCACTTGCCCTGGTGCTGATCTTCTCGCTGCTTCGAGGGTCGGTAGTGGCCCGTCGCAATCCCGGATCGACAGCCCGCCATTTCATCGCGAGCCTGCTGGCATCCAGTCGCGTGGCAGCGGTCGGAGCAGGGGTGCTGTTCATCGTCAGCCTGTACGTCGCGATGCCGGCGTACCTATCGGCGGTGCGCTTCATGGACCGGTATGTCGCCGGTGGAGCTGCTGCCCTGGCTGGGATGTGAGCGCCTGACGCATCCGCGCGCAGACGGTCGCCATCGGATAGCACTCAGGACGCGAGTTTGAAGAGCAGGGAGGTGCGAGCGGCGGTGTCCTCTGACTCGGCGTTGAGGGTTCTGTCGTAGAGCTGGGCGTTCGCGATCGCAACTGCCGCGGCCGATGCCAGAGTCTGAAGCAGCTTGATGCGTTCGTCGTTTAATGGGACGTGCTTGTCGAAGAACAGGTTCAGGACTCCCAGGGCGACCTCCTGATAGACCAGTGGCACGGAAACGGTGTATCCTTCGTGCCGCGCGAGCTCGCGCCAGGGGACGAACTGAACGTCGGTGTACACATCGTCCACTACGCAGACGCGCTTCTCTCTGTAGGCCCTGGCGGTATGGCCGGAGTAGAAGCCCGGGCGCCCGCTCCCCTCCACCTTCTGCGGTTCCCTTGGCGCTAACGGGCCCTCGGGCAGGCCGTGCGTTGCAGCCGTCTCAAGTGTTTCTCCTGTCTCGTCTGCAAGCATCACGGCGGCACAGCGGGCCGACAGCATACTTGCGGCATCTGACACAAGTGCCAGCAATACCACCCTCAGGTCGAGCGTGGTGCTCAGGCGTGAAGACAGGCAGTGAACCGCCTCCAGGTGCTCGATCCGTGTCTGAGCGTCTGCGTATGATGCGCCGAACTGGGTTCCGAGCTCGATCAGGAGGGTCATCAGGGCGGCGATTCCGAATGCATGCGATAGCCACCAGGTAGGACCGTAACTGTCCGCGGATACCAGTATCGCCCCCTGTCCGGCCATGGCCAGCAGCAGGTATCTGGTGATGGCGTCGCTGAAGGCATCTTCTTCCAGGATGTGCAGCCGAGCGAACATTGCGAATGCCGTTGCCAGCACTGCCAGAGAGAGAATGCTCACCAGTGGACTGGAGACTGCCAACCGGCCGATGTAGTGGAGGACCTCCGCCGAAAGGACCTGGAGTCTGCCTGCGATGGCCGGCCACGACGTGCCGAGTTCGTACGCCGCGGCAATCAGACACAGTGACAGCACCAGAGAGTTCCTGAGCATGCGCACGCCAATAGTGCGACAGTTCGGCTTGCCATCTACGACGGTGCTTCGGACTGCGGCGATGAGCAGGCAGCCGGCTGCCAATCTCCAGGCGTCATAGTACTGAAGGCCGAGTCGCTGCAAAGCGTGGAAACCGTCGAATGTGGCCGCCGCAGATATCGCGTGGAATAACTCTCCCAGCGTCAGGCCGCTGAAGGCGATGGCAGTCAGCAGAATCCATCGCTGGGTAGATACGCAGTACCGCACCCACAGGCAGTAGACTATCCCGCCGCCGATCAGCACGCCGCAGATTTCAAGAAACGCGTGACCGGCTGCATTGGGCAGTATTAGGCCAGGGTCGAAGAGTGTTCGAAGTGCGACGATGGATACTCCGAGGAACACCGACCACAGCGCCAGCTTGACGACGTAGTGGTGCCCAAACAGTTGCCGAACTAAGCCCAGGCACGAAGCCGGCGCCGAATCCGCGGCCTCGCGTTCGGCTTGTGAGTCTGTGAACTTCAAAGGAACGCCCTGCCTTGCGTGTTTGCGCTGCTCGCCTCCGGACACATCTCTGGTGAGCCGGATCTGCGGGCTGCGCTTGCACGCGGTACTCCTGATGTAATTATAGGAAGGCGGGGGCGATTCTTTACCGATAAGAACGCCGATGCCGATCCGCAGTGGCGAATCGGCACCGGTCAAGAGACGGTCATCTCGTGGAGTTCGCGCTAGAACATGCCTGGCAGAAGCGGCGGCAGCGTCACCGAACCTCCGTAGATGGATGGGAGATTCGAGCGGGCGTAGTCCATGGCTTGGGCAGCAGGGCTAGACCCACCGGGCAGTGCCAGCGGTACCTGTCCCTGTATCTCGGCCATGAGTTGGCCCATGAAAGCCGACAGGTCCGGCGGCTGATTCCTTTGAATGGCGTCCACCCGGGCTTCGTAGTCCATGCCGAATACCTGGAACAGGGTATCCCA
>Ga0315289_10012003_pt1 | contig 12246 bp, 8 predicted proteins | sample YL17G11_40_MG_FD_203452 | JGI IMG/M metagenome (GOLD analysis project Ga0315289, IMG submission 203452) | Sediment microbial communities from Yellowstone Lake, YNP, Wyoming, USA - YL17G11_40 | ecosystem: Environmental > Aquatic > Freshwater > Lake > Sediment | place: USA: Wyoming | collected...
AACACCTATCACCCCCCGAACCCCTTCAATCTTGCTCATTAGCCGTAATAGCTGAGCCAAACTCTTAGTCTCTAAAGTCAGAAACGTTGATGTAGTATGGTCGTCATGATTAGCAAAGCTCACTGAAGCGATATTGACCTTTTCCTCAGCTACAATAGTGGTAATGTCACGCACCAGCCCTACCCTGTCCCAAGCTTCAACTTGGATACTAGCTGAGTACAGCGAACCACTCTTCCCCCACTCCACCGGGATGAGCCTCTCCTTCTCACTCGAATTAGCTATATTGTGACAATCTCCACGGTGAACGCTCACACCACGGGTGCGAGTAACGTAGCCTATAATCTTATCACCAGGCAAAGGGTGACAACACAGGGCTAAATGGGTAAGCAAATCCCCCACCCCCAGCACCTGGACTGCTGAGGTTGGCAGCTTGGGTGGGATAGCCTCAGTCACCACCCTCGGCTGCTCCTGCTGGGTAGCTAGCCTCAAGGCAATCTGGTGAGTACCAATACCTCCGTAACCAATAGCCACCAAAAAGTCATCCAAGCTATCATACTTAAACAGCCTTGCTACCTCCTCACGCTCACTGAGCTTTATACCCAAATGTCTCAGTTCCTTCTCCAGAATCTCTCGGCCACGCTCAATATTCTCTGCCCGTTCCTGCTTCTTAAACCACTGCCGTATCTTTTCCCTGGCATGAGATGTATTAACATAGCCCAGGTGCGAACTCAGCCAATCCCGGCTTGGTCCCTTATCACCCTTAGCTACCATAATTTCAACTACATCACCATTATTAAGCTTATAATTGAGTGGCACCAGCCTACCATTGACCTTAGCCCCGATACAGCGGTGTCCCAGCTCGGTGTGAACCCGGTAAGCAAAATCAAGAGGGGTGGAACCTTTGGGCAAGTCCTTTATCTCACCCTTAGGGGTATAAACAAAAACCTGGTCAATGAATAAGTCTGTTTTAACCGATTCCAGGAACTCTTCCGCTCCGCTGAACTCCCGGTGCCAGTCAACCAGCTGGCGTAGCCAGGCTATCCTCCGCTCAAAGTTTACATCCCTCTCCTCGCCCTCTTTATAGCGCCAGTGAGCAGCCACTCCATATTCATCAACATAGTGCATATCACGGGTGCGAATCTGTATCTCCAGAGGAATTGTGCCCAGGCACATCACGGCAGTGTGCAAAGCCTGATACCCATTTGGCTTGGGATTGGCAATAAAGTCATCAAACTCCTCAGCCCATGGATGCCACAAACTGTGGATAATACCAACAGCACTATAGCAATCGGGCACGGTACCAACCAACACCCTGAGGGCTAAAAGGTCATGTATATCATCAAATTGTTTGCCTGATGCAGAATATTTCTCCATCTTCTGGTGAATACTGTAGATATGCTTGGGCCTACCTGATATATCAGCCTTGAGACCAACCTTGTCAAACTCGACTTTTAGCATCCCAATTACCTGAGCTATGAAGCTCTCCCGCTGGTCACGCTGGGCGGCAACCAGATTAGCAATCTGGCGATACTTCCTTGACTCCAGATACCGGAAGGATAAATCTTCTAACTGCCATTTTAGCTCCCAGATTCCCAAGCGGTGAGCCAGAGGAGCATATATCTCCAAAGTCTCCTGAGCAATACTACGCCGCTTTTCCGGTGATAAGGCATCTAAGGTACGCATATTATGTAGCCTGTCAGCTAGCTTGATAAACACCACGCGGAGGTCTTCCGCCATTGCTACCAGCATCTTTCTCAGGTTCTCCACCTGTGATGCGCTGGTGGCAACCTCTTTTGAAGCTTGCCTAGGAAGCCTGCCCAGCTTAGTAGTACCATCGACTAGCTTAGCTACCTCTGAGCCAAACTTGGCTTCAATTTCCGAAACAGGTATGCCACAGTTCTCAGGAACATCGTGGAGTAAGGCTGCCGCCAGGGTGCTGGCATCAAGTTGAAGCTCAGCCAGGATTAAAGCAACTTGTAATGGATGCTCAAGGTATGGCTCTCCCGACTTACGCACCTGGCCCTCGTGTGCCTTTGAGGCAAAATTGTAGGCATCCTCAACAATAGCTATCTTTTCCGGCGGAAGATAGCCCTTAACCCTCTCTATGAGCTGACTAAAACTCATATTTCAAGTATAACGCAACATACTCGTTTGTGCAAAATCTGCTTCGCCTTTACAAAATCAGCATGAATGCTGTATTCTAACTTAAAATACAAGGTAAGGGGGAAGGCAGGTTGTATCAGGCACCACGTGGAACTTCAGACACTCTGCCCAAAGAGCAGGCATACTGGCACTTTATAGAGCAAAAAGCAGTCGATGTCTGTCAACTCTATGGTTATGAGCGTATTGATACTCCAGTCTTTGAGGATACCGGGCTTTTCGTTCGTAGCGTAGGTGAAGAGACAGACATTGTACAGAAGGAAATGTATACTTTCCAAGATAGGGGAGGAGGCAGCCTGACACTGAGACCAGAGGGTACTGCCCCGGTGTGTCGAGCTTACCTGGAACACGGGCTACATAATCTGCCACAACCAGTAAAGCTTTATTATATTGCTCCTATCTTTAGATATGAAAGGCCCCAGGCAGGAAGATACCGCCAGCACTATCAATTTGGCTATGAGGCCATCGGCGATGACGACCCCGCCCTTGATGCTGAGGTCATTGACATGGCGTGGCAATTCTTCCAGTCTATAAACCTTAACCGCCTGTCTCTCCAGTTAAATAGCATCGGTTGTAAGCAGTGCCGACCAAGATACCTAACTTTGGTCAAAGATTACTATGCTAACTACACTCGTGACCTATGTCCAGAGTGTAAGACAAGGCTAAAGAGAAACCCGCTTCGCCTGCTTGATTGTAAGAAGTCTTTATGCCAGCAAATAGCTAATTCCGCCCCCAGAAGCATTGACTACCTTTGTCCAGAGTGTGACAGCCACTTTAAACAGTTGCAGAGATACCTTGGGCTACTTGAACTCTCCTTTGAAATCAACCACCGTCTGGTTCGGGGACTGGACTACTACACCAAGACAGTCTTTGAGATTCAGCCTGAGGAAGAAGGAGCTCAAAATACTCTTGGCGGAGGGGGACGGTATGATGACCTGATTGAGGAGCTGGGTGGTAAGCCTACCCCAGCTGTTGGCTTCGCCACTGGCATAGAGCGGATAATTCTCAATCTAAAGAAACAGGATATTCCCGTCCCACCCCTGCCCAGACCGCAGGTTTTCCTTGCCTATATAGGTGATGAAGCCAGGGATGAGGCAATAAAGCTGGCAGCTACGCTTAGAAAGAACAGTATCGGAGTAATAGAAGCCCTTGGCGACAAAAGTCTGAAAGCCCAGTTGAGACAGGCTAATAACCTTGGTGCCCATTACACAATAATTATTGGTGAGCAAGAGGTAAAAACTGGCACGGTAATACTGCGGGATATGAGTACCTCAGAGCAGAAAACTATACACTTCCCAGAGCTTCAAGGAATATTGCGACAGCGAAATACATAACTTCACTTCATAGCTAAACTGTGCTATAATAAACAAAGAATGGCTGTTCCAACACCTTCGGAAATTACTTGTAGTCTAGCTTCTTGCGTAGCTAAAAGCTGCTGTAGTTTCCTATCCTTCTGTTTAACATCTCAGCCTATTCCCCCTTGGGGCCCCCATAACCAATAAGGAGTGACGACCAGCAATGACACAAGGTGCGCTTTTCCCAAATAAGCCATTAAATAACGAGTATACCGCTGAGGATATCCAGGTCCTAGGGGGGCGGGAGGCAGTACGCCGCCGACCAGGTATGTATATCGGCAGCACTGACCAGCATGGACTGCACCATCTGGTTTATGAAATCATCTACAATAGCATTGATGAAGCTATGGCTGGCTGCTGCACAAGGGTTTCGGTGACCATTCAAAATGACAGTGCTGTCAGGGTCGAAGATAATGGGCGCGGCATTCCTGTAGAAATCCACCCCACCACCAATATATCAGCCCTGGAGACAGTAATGACCACCCTGCACGCTGGGGCAAAATTTGAAGGTAAGGTTTATCAGGTTTCGGGTGGGTTGCACGGGGTGGGTGCCTCAGCAGTAAACGCTCTTTCCTCTTGGTTTAAGGTAAATGTCAAGCGCGATGGCAAGCTGTACCAACAGGAATACAGACAGGGAATACCCCAGGGTGAGGTAACAGTGGTCGGTGAAGCTAGCGACACCGGTACTATCGTTACCTTCCTTGCTGATGAGGAAATATTCGGTAAGGTCAACTACAATTTTGCCACCATAAGCGAGCGTCTACGAGAGATGGCCTACCTGAATAAGGGGTTGGAAATATGCATTAAGGATGAAAAAGAAGGCTGCGAAAAGACCTTCTACTTTGACAGTGGAATTACTGGCTTCGTGCGTCGCCTCAACCGAAACCGGGTAGTCTGCCACCGCCAACCTATTTATATCTCTAAACAAGTAAATGGCACCATAGTTGAGGCAGCCCTTCAGTATAATGATGGTTTTAGCGAGTCCACCTTCAGCTTTGCTAATTGCGTTAATACCGTAGATGGCGGCACTCACCTTACCGGTTTCCGTTCAGCACTAACCCGGGCGTTTAACGACTATGCCCACAAAAATAAGTTCCTCAAAGAGGACGAATCCAACCTCGTCGGGGACGATGCCCGGGAGGGGCTTACCTCCGTTATCAGTGTCAAGCTTGCCGAACCACAATTTGAGGGGCAGACTAAAGCCAAGCTGGGTAATATTGAAATCAAAAGTCTGGTGGAGAGCGTAGTAAGTGAGGGTTTATCCCTCTACCTTGAGGAGCACCCCGATGACGCCAAAGGAATTATAGAGAAGTGCCTCCTGTCAGCCAGAGCCAGAGAAGCAGCACGGAAAGCTCGCGACTTGATTGTCAGAAAGGGGAGTCTGGATGCAGCCACTCTACCCGGGAAACTTGCTGATTGCTCAGAGAAAGAGCCTTCCCTCTGTGAACTATATCTGGTTGAGGGAGACTCAGCCGGTGGCTCAGCCAAACAGGGGCGCAACCGCCGCTTCCAAGCTATCCTGCCATTACGGGGTAAGATTCTCAATGTGGAAAAGGCGCCAGCAGACAAGATGCTAGCTCATGAAGAAATCCGAGCTATCATTATTGCTTTAGGAGCTGGACTAGACAACGAATTTGACCTATCAAAGCTCCGTTACCACCGGCTCATCCTGATGACTGATGCCGATGTTGATGGCTCTCACATCCGTACCCTGCTACTGACCTTCTTCTTCCGACACATGGCAGAGCTAATCACCCATGGACATCTTTTCATTGCCCAGCCACCACTCTACCGCATTAAAACGAATAAGCTTGAGAAGTGGGTTTACTCAGAGCAGGAAAAGGAAGAATTGCTGCATCAACTAAAAGAATCGAAAAAGGTGGAGATTCAGCGCTATAAGGGACTGGGAGAGATGAATGCTGAGCAACTGTGGGAAACTACCATGAACCCCGCCTCCCGCACTCTACTTACAGTAAACATAGAAGATGCCGTCAAGGCTGACCAAATATTCCACCTGCTAATGGGCGGAGAAGTCCCACCCCGCAAAGCCTTTATCCAGGCACACGCCAAGAGCGTCAGAAACCTTGATATTTAACACCTAACCCGATAGACTTCTACAGCACAATATATAGCCCGTGCTCTTTAATGTATATATTTACCGGCTCAGGGACAAGGTGGTGAATAGATAAGCCTCGCGCTACCCTTTCCCTTATTAATGAGGCGCTTATGTCTATATTCGGCTTGTCCATAAGCAAAACCCGCTGAGAGATACCGGGGATGCTCTTTTCCAGAGCCTTAAGTTGGGGACGAGGACACCCTGGTCTAGGGGCAACTACCAGACGACACATGGTAATAAGCCGGGATGGCTCATGCCACTCGGGGAGCTCCACCAAACTATCCCAACCTAAAATCAAAAATAGCTCATCCTCAGCCCCGATTTGACCCTGCAAATCAGCAATAGTATCCACAGTGTATGAGGGACCGTCCCGCTCAACCTCCACAGTAGAGAGTTTAAAGTAGGGTTTATCAGCGATGGCAAGACGCACCATCTCCACCCGATGCTCCACAGCCCAAATAGGTCTATCCGTCTTTAGCCATGGAAGTCCAGCAGGCACAAACAGAACCTCAGCCAAATTTACTTGGGTTCTCGCCTCCTCAGCAATAGCAAGGTGCCCAATATGGATAGGGTCAAAAGTTCCCCCCATCACCCCTATATTCATTCTACTGCCACTCCCATTCTAAATCTCCACAGCGAACCCTATCACCGGGCTTAGCCCCGGCTTTGCGCAAAGCCTTACTGAGCCCGAGTCTTCTGAGGTAGCTCCTAAGCACCTCAGAAGAGGCAATATCTGTCCCACCCACAATACGCTCCAATTCTGATGCCTCCACAATAAAGATATCCCCTTCCTTACGCACAGTGGGTACTGTACTCCGAGGCTGGGGACGAAAAACCTTCTTGGGAAGCTGCTCGCTAGCTTCTGCCCTAGTTGCAACCTGACCGAGCAGCTTCATTGCTGCCGCCATAAGCTCGGTAACGCCCTCCCCGGTGGCTGCCGCAATGAAAAATGGGCTGGTTCCGACTCCAGCAAAAGCCTCCTTTATCTCGCCTAGCCGAGCCTGCACCTCAGGCAAATCAATCTTGTTTACCGCTACAAGCTGTGGTTTTTGAGCCAAAGCCGAATCAAATAAGCTGAGCTCTGCATTTACCTGTATCATATCCTCAACCGGAGACGAAGAGGTGCCATCTATCAGGTGAAGAATTATTTTAGTTCGCATAATGTGGCGCAAAAAATCATGTCCCAAGCCCCGACCTAGATGAGCTCCATCTACTAGTCCCGGAATCTCAGCCAGTACAAAGCTTTGCCGGCCAACCGAAACCACACCCAAAACAGGCTCACGAGTAGTGAATGGATAGCTAGCAATTTTAGGTCTTGCGGCTGAAGCTGCCGCCAGCAAGGTAGACTTCCCTACATTCGGATAACCAATTACCCCCACATCGGCAATTAGCCTCAATTCTAATATTATGGTATTTTCTTCTCCAGCCTCCCCCTTTTGCGCAATCCGTGGGGCTTGATTGGTGGATGAAGCAAAGCGGGTATTGCCAAATCCCCCCTTACCGCCTTTAGCTACCACTACCCGCTGACCAGCCTGTGCCAAATCAGCTATAAGAGCATCACCACCTATTTGTGTCTTATACGAGACCACCGTACCTTTGGGAACGGTTTTTATCAAATCTTCTCCGTTCTTACCATGCTTCTTCTTTCCCTTGCCATCCTTACCATCTGCCGCTCTAAAGAATCTTTTTTGTCTGAATAGCCGAAGGCTGGTAACACTGAAGTCAGCCATAATCAATACATCCCCACCGTCACCACCATTGCCACCATCAGGCCCACCAAAGGGGATATACTTTTCATGACGGAAACTTATTACTCCATCCCCACCATCCCCACCCTTTACCCTAATTTCTGTTTTGTCAAACATAAAGTAATATCCTTCTAATAAAATTATAATTCATAAAATTAAACTATTAGTTTTTAATATAACTTGTAATAATTATATTTATAATAACGTTTCTATTGTCAAAGTGCTATTGTATGGTCTTAAGGGGCAAAAAGCAAGTTAACCCGTTTTGAGGTTATCAACAAACTCTGCGACTTATTCACAAAAAGCTGGAAGTTATGCAAAATTCTCACCCGTTTTGGGACAAGTTTGCTTGACTAATAGTAAACTTATGCGGGAAAGGGGCTTTTATTATTTCAGGCATTCTGGCTGGCACGAAGCTTTTGTTGGATGTCCAGGATTTTGCTCTGCAAATAAGGGCTGGCACCAATATTACTGGCTATTTTTTCACAAGAATGGAGAACAGTTGAAGGACTTTTGCCTCCCAATGTCTGGCCAATTTGGGCTGGAGAGCAATTGGCTTCTTTTCGGAGAAGATACATTGCCACCTGTCGGGCCAGAACTGTTTCCTTGTCTCTTCTCTGGCTTTTTATGTCTCGAGGAGATATCTGGAAGGCGTTAACCACAGCCTCTATTAGAAGCTCAGGGGTGACTATTGCACTTTTAGGCGTTTTAGTGGCTATGTCTCTAATTGCCCTAGCAGCTAACTCAAGGGTAACTACCGCTCTGGTTAGCTTGGCATACGCAATAACCCGGTTTAGAGAACCTTCCAGCTCTCTCACATTTTGCTGAACCTGATGCGCAATAAACTCTAGTACATCTGTAGCAATTCTTACACGTTGCTCTTCAGCCTTAGCTCTTAAAATAACTAGGCGTGTTTCAAAATCAGGTGGCTGGATATCAGCAATTAACCCCCACTCAAAACGAGAGCGTAACCGATCTTCTAGCAGGGGCAATGCTTTGGGAGGGCGATCACTAGTAATAACTATCTGGCGATTAGCGTTGTGTAGTTCATTAAAGGTAAAGAAGAAACTTTCCTCTGTCTGTTCTTTGCCGCTGATAAAGTGGATGTCATCAATTAGCAGCATATCAACACTTCTGTATTTATTGCGGAACTCCTCTGTTGTTCTCTCTCTGATAGCGTTTATAAACTCGCTGGTAAACTGCTCAGCGCTAACATAAAGCACATTAATATGGTTAGCTAAAGCCACATGACCAATGGCATGTAGTAAATGGGTTTTCCCTAGTCCCACTCCTCCATACATAAAAAGTGGATTATAGCTACGTCCAGGGTTTTCCGCTACCCCGAGGGCGGCGGCATGAGCTAGGCGATTACCCCCGCCTACAATGAAGGAATCAAATGTATATTTTGCCTTGAATTCATGATGGTTTATTGGGTGGGCAGGAAGGGTTTCTCCCGATGCACTCTCATTATTTATTGAATTTCGATGGTTGGCATCTACCTGGAAAACGACCTTAACGTCTTGCTTGGTAATGCCAATGAGTGTTTTTTCAATTAAGGAGCGTTGATTCCTGTCTAAGTATTCGGCAATAAAGGTGTTGGGTACGCCGACAACGAACTGACTATCTAGGTAGCTTAGACCTATAGTTTTTCCCAGCCAGGTCCGATAGTTCGGCTTGCTGACTTGGATTTGCAACTCACCTAGGGCAGCTTCCCAGATTTCTTGAGCAGACCTCACTCCCAATAAATTCCTCCCTAAATCTCTTTACTCAGGTTAACCTTCAAAATTCGTAAGACTATTAAAGTGAAGCCCTTTCACCCCAAATTATTGGGGATGTTAACGGAGTTAGCCGAGGTTATGTTTGGAAAATCCCGAGAACGCTACTAGAATAATGCCAAGTTTTTTTAATGGCAAGGTTTTTGGTGCCGCTTACTGGGCATTTTTAACCCTGACCTTCTCTTACGAAGTCTGTCAAACTTGCTTTTTTAGCTCATATTAAAACTTGACAAATACAAGTGAGCCTAGTTACTAAAAAAATTTTTTTATGCTAGAATTTAGTACTAGGAGGGCCAAATTGCGAGTAATTTTTATGGGCACCCCTGAGTTTGCTGTTCCCTGTCTTGAGCACCTTATCCTTAATCAATACCATGTGGTGGCTGTTTGTACCCAACCGGATAAACCGGCCGGCAGAGGACGTTCTCCTGTTTCTTCCCCGGTAAAAAGGGCAGCCCTAAGTTGGAAACTGTCGGTGGTGCAGCCAGTTAGTTTGAAGGGTAAGGAAGTGGTGGCTCAACTAGCTGACTTTAATCCTGATGTCATCGTGGTTGCTGCCTATGGTCAAATTCTACCACAGACAGTTTTGGACATCCCCCATTACGGCTGTATTAACGTTCATCCCTCTCTGCTACCTAGATTTCGAGGAGCCTCACCGGTGGCGGCAGCTATTCTGGCTGGTGATGTCTTTACCGGGGTTAGTATTATGCTCATGGACAAAGGTCTAGATACCGGTCCGGTACTAGCGAGAGCACAGATTCCTATTTCTACTCAGGATACCACTGGGTCGCTTACAACTAAGCTATCTCAAATAGGAGCGCGACTACTTCTGGATGTTTTATCTCGCTGGCTGAGAGGTGAACTTACTCCTCGGCCCCAAAATGAAGCTGAGGCTACTTATTCCAGTGTTATCACCAAGGGGGAGGGTGAAATTGACTGGCGTTTACCAGCGATAGATATATGGCGGCGACTACATGCCTTCCAACCCTGGCCGGGGTGTTACACTAGGTGGCAGGGAAGGCGGCTGGAGATTATTGAGGCAGTGCCTCTGCCCCAAGAGGGTTCTTTTGAAGTAGGACAGGTGGTAGCTTTGACTCCAGCCACAGAGAGGTCAAAGGCTGCGTTTGGAGTCTTTACCGGAGATGGAATTTTAGGGGTTTTGAGAGTTCAACTGGAAGGCAAGCGGGCAATGTCGGCGGCTGAGTTTTTAAGAGGGCAGAGGCAGTTCGTCGGGGCGATACTGCCTAGTTAAGGAGGTTACTTTGTCTTTACCCAAGAACCTGGACCAGTTTAATACTCTGGTTGGTATTATTGCCAGATTACGTGCTCCAGATGGTTGTCCCTGGGACAGGAAGCAGACCCATGCCTCCCTCAGGGAAAATCTGCTTGAAGAGTGCTACGAGGTTTTAGAGGCACTGGATGAAGGGGACTCAAGCAGGCTTTGTGATGAGTTAGGTGACCTATTGATGCAGATTGTTCTTCATGCTCAGATTGCCACTGAAGCCGGGGGATTTAAGCTTGAGGATGTCTTGAGAAACATTAATACCAAGTTAATTCATCGCCATCCCCATATCTTTGGCACGATAAAGGTAAAAAGTGCCGAGGAGGTGACGCAGAACTGGCAGGATTTAAAGCGGGAGGAGAGAGAGGCTGATACCTCTCTACTGGATAGTGTGCCCAGGCAGATGCCAGCCCTGGGTTATAGTCAGGAGATTCAGCATCGTGCGGCACAGGCTGGCTTTGATTGGGAAGATGTTGACGGTGTTATCGATAAGCTGGCGGAAGAGGTCAGCGAGTTTAAGGGAGCTGAGAGTCAGGAGCACAGGGCGCGAGAGTTTGGCGACTTACTTTTTACTCTGGCTAATATCGGTCGGCGGCTGGGAGTTGATTTAGAGGCGGCACTGAGGGAGGCAAACCGGCGGTTTTATAAGCGCTTTACTTATATGGAAGAACTCTGCCGCCAGCGCGGGGTAAATTTTAGTGAGCTATCCTTTGCTGAGCAGAATGCCCTGTGGGAAGAGGCCAAAAGGAAGGTGGAGGGATGAACAAAGTTACTGCGAAATACGAAGTTGCATTTTCCCATGAAATATTGGCGACGGAGGATATAAAAGTTCCAGCACGGTTGAAGATGGGCGATCAAGCAGAAATTACTATCGAACCTCCAGAATTAGTGGATAAAAATCGATTACAAACGGGAAGATTTAATAGTTTGTTACGTTTGGACGTTACACTTGACATTGATAAAAAGCCTGGTGGGCAGCTCCTGGATGTATACTTTTGGGACAAGTGTACTAGTTTCTTAACAGCTTTTATTTTGCGACTTTGGATAACGACAGGGACAGATAATATTGACCCTTTCCAGCCACCTGTTTTCGTGAAGTGGTCTTATTTCGATAGCGCAGGAAAAGAATACATAAACCTTGAGACAGGCAAGGCTAAGGATGAAATACACTTTCCCAGCTGGGTAGGGTTGACGCGAGTCCTGTGGGATAGGGTAATTGATGATATGGTCAAGGGGATTCCGGTTGCTGAGGAGAGGTTATGGGTCTTGTTCGCGAAGCGGGCGTTAACAACGAACCACCACGACCAAGCTGTTATTCTCGCTGCTATTGCCTGTGAGTTAAGTATAAAAAGACTAGCTGATAGATTAGCGAAAGACAAAAAGGTAAAGAAAGAACTTTGGAATTATTTAGTTGACGCAGTACGCCCTAGAGTAAGAACATATTTACAGAATATAATACCAGCACTGGATGGACAAAAGCTTTCCAAAAACGACAAGAAGCTCTTTGCTGGGGTGGAAAGATTGTTCAAGTACAGAAATAGATTAATGCATCGTGGTTACCAAGGGAGACCGCGGGAAATACATGACTACGCGCCGCAAGGTGTCGCAGTGGCGGAACAACTATTGAGATGGGTTGAGAATCATCCTTGAAGGGGAGGAGGAAAGAGTCGGGGCGAGTGGATTTGAACCACCGACCTCAGCGTCCCGAACGCTGCGCGCTAAACCAGACTGCGCTACGCCCCGATGGATACTATTATAGGCGGATTTAATCTCTTATATCAAGGATAGATTGAAAGATAATCCACTTCCCTTA
>Ga0315289_10012004_pt1 | contig 12246 bp, 18 predicted proteins | sample YL17G11_40_MG_FD_203452 | JGI IMG/M metagenome (GOLD analysis project Ga0315289, IMG submission 203452) | Sediment microbial communities from Yellowstone Lake, YNP, Wyoming, USA - YL17G11_40 | ecosystem: Environmental > Aquatic > Freshwater > Lake > Sediment | place: USA: Wyoming | collected...
TTATACAAGCCTTAGAAAAATCGGCTGTTGATTTGGGTGAGCCAGGGTTTGATATATACTACGGTTTTGGTGGTATAAACGGTTTAGGGTTTATGGAACATATCGATCAGGATTAGTTTTATAATGCACTCAAAAAATATAAAAGGTTAATAAATTATGGCATCTTCAAATAAAACCCTACTCAAAGCCCTTCGCTATATCATAATGGCAGATACTCTTTTGGCAAACTTCAAAACAGTTGAAAAAAAGTTTGAACAACAGGGTATAGATAAAGAAACTATTAAGCAGTATCTAGCGGATTTCAAAAAATTGAGGGACACTAAAGACCTTGGCGAAAATAAAGATATTGATACGTGGGGCAAAAAGTCGTGGAATGAATTCAAAAAATTTGTTGATAATACCAAAAAAGAAAAATCTAAAACTGAAGAAAAAAAGATTAAAAAAGTTGAGGGCGCGGATTTAGTTTTTTCAGATAAAAACTGGTCCATTTATAAAATTTTAAATTTTGATGCCGCTATGAATTATGGTTCTGGCACTAAATGGTGTATAACAAATAGAAAGCATTGGGTTAACTATACTCAAGAACAAGAAAGCTGCTTCTACTTTCTTATATCAAAAATAAACTCAGATAGATACGTTGGTGAAAAAAATGACCCGTTCCATAAAATTGCAGTTGAAGTAACCGAATCTGGCGAAATCACGTACTGGGATGCAAGTGATACACAGTATTCAGCAAAAGAAATTCCTAATTTCCTAAAGTTACCTGATTTTGATTACTCTTGGTTTAAGGTTGAAAAGCCCGCCCCCTCTAACATTGATATCAATACCATTATTAATAAAATTAAAGCTGGCGAAATAGATAGAAAACTAGGAGATATGATATCTCAAATATGTGATGAGGAAGAAGAAGAAGTAAGGGAGGAAATTCAAGGACTAACAAGCTTTTTTAAAAAAAATCCTAAAATATACGGTAAGTATATCAATTTCGCTGAAAAATATGGAACAGGGTGTTACGAAAACAATATTGATATTGAGATAACAAAAGAAATGCTACAAGAAGTATCAGACGAATACCTTATAAACTCCATTTTATACGCCAGTGTTTATGGTCGTAAAAGAATAACAAAAGATGCGATAGACTACGCCTTTAATCGATTTAAAAACCCTCTTAAAGAATATGGGGTACATGATACATATATGACATTGGATTTAGCTAGTATGTTATTTTCTTTTGATCCAAAATATAAAACTAAAATTAAAACCTGGCTAAAAGAATTACCAACAAGAGATGAATTAAAGGAAAATATTGACCGTTTCGAGTTTGATGACGATATTGTTAGCTATGTTTTGAATCTATGATAATACACGGTGATTGTTTCAAAATTATACCGCGCCTAATGGATATAGATTTCATTTTGACAAGCCCGCCCTATGATAATCATATTACATATGGGGGGCTATCGGAGTGGAAACTAGACTACCCCAAATGGATCAATTCTTTTTTCGATATTGCGTTTATGTCTTTATCTAAGAAAGGGTCCATGGTTTTTATCAACCAAAGAAAAGTTGAAAGTTTTATCCCAAAAGCAAAACAAATAATAAAGTTACAAAAACCATTTCCGGAATATGCTTATGTGTACGGTGACGTTGAATACCCCGACAACTTGATACAAACGATATCCGCCAAGCATAAAAAGCATCCTTGTATATTTTCTGATAAAACAGTACGGTATTTCTTAGATCCCCTTTGCCGCAATTCTTTTGTTGTTGATCCTTTCGCGGGAATGGGAACTGTTATAAATGTTGGATATCAAATGGGCTTTACACAGGTACTAGGCATTGAAAAAGAAAAGAAATTTATTACTAAAGATCAAATATAACCTATCGGACATGCTAAGATGGGCATATACCAATCAAAAAAACATTTTCGATGCCATCGTAGAGCAAATACCCAAAGACATTATTCATAAAGAACTAACTTCATACTATTATGATGAGGTTGGAAAAAAAGACCTCTTAACTGCGGCTGGTATCGAGTATGAAATCTCGGACACTTTGCAAAAAAAAGCTAATGCCTGTTTTGACGACATTGCGAGTTATTGCCATTCCTTATTGGAAAACACCTCACGCTCTTGGTTAAAAGATCGAGGTGTTACAGATGAGCAAATTGTAAAACATAAAATAGGAACAAACATAGGGTATAATCCTTTCAAGCTTATACTTGCGCATCAAAAGCAGCACGATGCTAGATACTACTTTTATCCACCCTTAATCGAGATAGAGCCTGTCAAAGAATATTATAATAAAGAAAACATGTTCGTTGTTACTTTTCCGTTTTATAACGAAAAAAACCAATTCACTAATCTTTGCTGTAGAATCCTAGATGACGATTTTACCGAGGTATTCAAATTCTTTTTTAGCCACGGCAATACGTCTTTATTCAACCTTAACCACATTGATCTCGGTAAGCCCTTTTTAGTTGTAGAAGGTGTGTTTGATACCCTGGCCGCTGATCGGTATGGAATACCCTCTGTTGCGATTGGCGGGTCCAGGCTATCCAAGTATCAAATTGATTTGCTTTTACCGTATAAGGACAACGCTATAGTTTGCCTGGATGGTGATATTGCTGGTAAGTATGGTATGGAATTGGTAGATGGGTTGTTTGATACTTTTAAGCTACCGCCAGGTTATGATGTAGACGATATTTTAAAAGAAGATCCCTCTTATGCGAGGGTTTTACATACGAGACTGTGCAAGTAAGTTAGTTATAACAATATCTTATGTTAATATTTGTAAAATAGCTAAAGATTAAATATAATCTTGTCGATAAGATACATTGTTGCAAAGATTTTGGACACTATCTATAGCTAAACCAGTTACATATTGCCGAGATACCATGGTGTGGTTTTTGCATAAAAGAACTGAGGGGGATGCCTAAATGGATAAGAAAACTAAAAAAATATTAGAAAATTTTGTAGCCTCAATATCTGAGGGGTTAACTGAGTGGGCGGATATGGCTACAAGGCTTAAAACCAGTATCTCGGCATCATCCTCAAATATAGTGCCTTTTAATTTCCACAGCTTGTTACGGCAAATAGATTCTAAACTCCATGCGTTCAGAATTGAATTAAAAAAGCTTTATGGTGACTACGCTGAATTAGAAGAAACTTATGGACTGAAGCCGTTGTCGCCCTTGCTGCTTTTCACCGAAGAAAACAGGAGTCTTGCCTATTTAATGGAATACTCAGTGGTGTGTAAAGAAATGGAAGATGCTTTAGGTAAGGTTAAAGATGCGGCCAGCAAGTATTCTACCCTATTAGATTACGCTAAAAACTATGATATAAAAATAGACACCTATATTACACCACATAATCAAAAGGCACTAACTCGCCTTGGTGAAATTACCACGGAAAAACTACTTGCTATACTTGGCGATATAAATTTGCTTGGGCTATAATCTCTATGCGCTTAAAATGGGGTTATCGTGATTGTATTAATAGATTTATCTAATTTGATGTGGGCTTCTTTCTATGCATCTTTGCGGGCGTTCAATGTGAAGGTTGAGGCTTGTCCTGCAACATACACTGGCCATGTTGATTTTTTTCACCAAAAACTGGTGCGGATATTACAAGATGCACCTTGCCATGAATACTATTTTGTCATGGATAAAAAGCCGATGAATAAATATCGGCTTTACCCTGAATACAAAAAAGGTAGAACCAAAATTGAATTCGATCCAAAACCTGCCACAATATCCTCGCTAATGGAATGGGGCGCAAAAGTAATCTGGTCTGAGGACAATGAGGCGGATGATTGTATTGCCTCCTATATTGCCGAAAACGTAGACAAGCCGTTTTGTGTAGCCTCAACGGATAAAGATTTGTGGCAATTATGTGACATACCATCCGTTAGGGTCTACAACTTCTTAAAGGGTTCGTTTGTTGACAAAGACGCACTTAAAGAGGCATACGATCTGGAAGAATACACACACATTAAACTTCATAAAGCTTTGTGGGGTGACCCATCAGATAATGTCCCGAATGTAGCCCCTAGATTGCAAAAAAGCCTGATGCCTATAATCAAGCAGACAGATGGGACACTAAAGGGTTTATGGGATAAGTTAGATAGCGGATGGGATTCATTAAACCCAAAAGCCCAGGCGGTTATATCGATGAATAAAGACAAAATTCAACTTAACTATGAGCTAGTTAAATTGAATTTTGATTGCGCGTTTAATGTCGGACATGCGGGGTGTACACGTTAGCTAATAAGACTACTAGCTTTGTTGTCCCTAATAAAGACAACCATCTTATAAATCTTCATTCCAATTTCAGCGAACTGCGCGATTACATCCTCGGCTTTATGTTCACCAGCAAGATCAAGTTGTTCTTTAACAAAAGCATAAAGCTCTTTAATATCCGCTTCCGCCATATTCTTTATTTCTTCGGGTATTTTTTGAATGCCCTCAAATGCAGCACTCAAATCCAGCATTGATGATACAAAATTTGCTGCATCAAAAACCGACAAATCCCCATCAGAAAGACTTTTTTCAAACGCCAAACCGAGATCAATTACAAACTTAAGAAGTTCTTTTGTTTCTGTATTCGCCATTTTCTTTCTCCTTAAAAGTTATCTTTAATTTCCCGCTAATTTTTCTTCCCACTAACTTCTTTTTTCAACATTTTCCTAGCATAATTAACAATAAACTGTTTCGCCAATTTATCTATAGTATGGATGATACCTTGTGAATAAGCCTCTTGAAGTAAAATAGCTATGTCGTAGTCTTCTAAACTGTCAGGGATGTTGCCTTTATTAACTTTGTGTGGAACTCTGTCCATGAAATTTTCATCATAAACCTCGTACACAAAATCTTCTTGATCTGGCGATTCGTTAAGTATTGCGTCTAAAGAATCAAGATTTTCTTTAGCAAGACCTCTTATAAACTCGGTATCAAATAATTTAATTTCGGGGTAGTTATTAACTCTTTCAAAAATATCCTGATGCGTTATGTTTTTTTCATTTGTAAACACATCCTGGTTGATGGATTTTACCCCACGCTTGTAATTAAGAAGGAATTGCTGAAGAATCCAATCCTTTTCAAATTTATCCAGATTGAGGTAATCAGGAACCACCTCAATAATATCTTTTATCGCGTGTGATATTTTCATCTAATCCCCTAGGTATAATCCCAAACTTTCAAGCCATACTTTGTCGATAACTGTTTTGCATATTTGCGAGCTTCCTCTTTAGTCGCATGATCTGAAATACACTCAACACCAGCATTAGGGGTGTGAAGATAACAAGAATAAAAAGTTATTTCAGATTCGGACATTCTATCATCCCAAACGGAATGGTTCCCTGACTCATCTTCACATATTGGGGAAATTTCAATAGCATCACATTTATCTGTTTTGATCATAGTGTCAACGCTGGTTTCTTTCAACTTCCAGGGCTTGAACTGTTCCGCCAAGGCTTTTTTAATATCAGATTTTTTTACAAAACCTTTGACAACATTTATGTTTAGTTTTTGTAAATGTGTTTTTAGTTCGGCCTTATTCATAATTTATTCCTATTTTTATTTTCCCTAAAGTATATTTTTCCTAAATGGAATACTTACAAATTAAATATAAGCAAAAAAATATACGAAAAAATATACGAAAAAATTACTGGTCTTGACTATCCTTTTGGTTCCGTTGTAAAACGTAACCCTAATCAGAAAATAACGAGGGCTCCATGATAAAAGATCAGGCATACTATAATTTGCCTACTGAACAAAAACTACTTGCGCTATGTGGCGTACCTTTAAGCTATCTTAAAAAACCTGTTCAATTCCATCAACTAAACTTCGCGGTAACAAATTTTTTAGACCAAAAAAACCCCGAAGCAAAAGAAGTCAAAATACAACCCGATTACCAACGTATGTTCCTTTTAGATTTTTTTAAGAGCATGAAACATATTGGTGATCCTACATTATATGCTATCGGCTCCTATCCGACAAATCAATCTGCATACCAACTCGCTACTATGATTACATCCACTTACTTTGAGTACACCAAAGGAGAAAAAAGGGTGTATCCAAATTGTAAATGGATTGATCTGGGGTATCCAGAGTATGCTTTCCTTAAATCAAATGCAGATACCTCTTTGTTGATCTTACACGGGCTCTCAGAATCATCAGACACAAGAAGGTTGGAATTAACTAAGGATTTCATAAGGAAGGGTTCAAATACAACCACAATTGTTTTGGCGAATACGTCAAATATTTTGCAGTTTATTATAGGTAAACTTGAGACTCAACCTGATGCTGTTTTTCAATTACTACAAACAACAAACATTCTTGTGTGAGCTAAATATATGCAGGTACAAGCAGCGCAATCAAACGCTAACTCAGAAATAACTATAGTAAAAACTATTTGTGATTCTACTGAATTTCAGATTTATATACTTGCCCAAATTGATGAATCTTTTTTTAATTTTGAAGATACTACGGGTATTTTTAAAAGAATCAGATCCCTTATTGATGGCGGAAAATCCGTCCCAACTTCTTCGGTTTTAAAAAACGATCTGACGTTAACGGAATCAATGCGTGCTATTCTTTCCAACAAGGAAGGAATACTTGTCGATAAGGACAATGTTGATAGGGTTATCTCAACATTAAGGGATGCTAAAAACAAAACAATTTTAATGCAAACATTGATAAACATAGTAAGCAAGCAACAAGACTATAGTGCATCAAGTATTTTAACCTCACTCGAAAATTCTATACAAAAATGCCATTCCGGTAGTTCCCAAAACGAAGAAATGTCGCATATCGCTGTTAAAGATTGTGAAAAGCTAGTTGAGGAGGCGAACCAGCATCTATCTGAAGATGTTAGTAAGGATATTATTCCTACGGGTTTTTATGATTTCGATTCCAAATCGGGGGGGCTGTTTCGTAAAAATGTTCTAGTTGTTGCGTCTGTTCCTGGCGGGGGTAAATCAACACTAGCATTACAAATGGCATTACATCAATACAAATGTGGGTTTAATGTCTGTCTTGTGTCCTATGAAATGGATGTTAAGGAAATTAAAAGCCGCTTGTATTCAAATGTTTCCAAAGTCGATCACGGTGATATTAACCTCCGTAAATTGGATAGCACGAAAAAACAATTGGTCTTGGAAAGATACGCCAAGTGGGTGAAGTCAGGAAATAAAGAGAAAGATAACCGAATAACTATCTGGACACCTCACCGCGATTTGACAATGCCACAAATTGCAATGGAGCTAAAACCATATAACTATGATCTGATCTATGTCGATTATATTGGCCTTTTGTATAATAACCCGAAACGTGCCTTATGGGAAAATTTAGGGCAGCACACCAGGGATGCAAAAATGGCCGCGAATAGTTTAGATGCAGTTTTTGTTTTACTCGCCCAGTTGGATGATGAAACTAATAAGTTAAAATATTCTAAAGCCATCCAGGCTAACGCCAATATTGTATGGACATGGGAATACGGTGACCGAGAAAAGGAATCGGGAATAATCGAGGTAGAGCAAAGAAAATCCCGTAACTCTAAAACTTTTCCTTTCTATCTTGAAACAGATTATTCCACAATGACATTCAAAAACTATAGCGGCCCAACATCAGCAATGTACGATGAGCCAGAAGAAAGAGGGAAAGGTAAAGGTAAAAAGAGAAGTGCTGCGGATGCCCCTGCGTCTTCCTTTACTAAACCCGTGGCAAACCCCTTTAAACCAACGCTGGTGCCCGCTATGCCAGCTATGCCTACTATGCCAGCTATGCCAGGTCTACAAGGCCAAAGCGTACAAAACGTACAAAGCGTACAAAGCGTACAAAACGTACAAAACGTACAAGAGAGCGCACAAAGCCAAAACCTATCAAGCCCCGTTGATGGAATTAAAATTAGTAAGCTGCCCAATACACCATTAAGTGGTATACCAAAAATGCCACAATTACTATGATTGGAAAAAAGTATGTCTGTTATATTCAACAATAAAGAGTTTAAAGATATCTTATCTACTTTTTCTAAACTGGCTAGTCAAAACTCAAACGCACATACGCCTATATCTTTTGCTTTTGATCCCTTCAGAATGGTTATGGTCACGGATCATTCTTTTGTTTCAGCGACACCCAATGCTAGAATTGAAGGGGAAAATACACCGTATACTTTTAATCCTGAAATTCTAATAGGTCTAACCTTATCTGAGGGCGATGTCGTTTTATCTTGGGAAAACGATTCTAGTCCTCTTTGCCTTAAAAACAATTACTTGGATACTAAATTAAAGATTGCTTTACCTGCACCACAATTTGATGCTTTTCCCGATTCAATTGACTGTATCGAATTACCAGTGGGCCTTTTTGCGGGTATAAAAAGATATCTGGAAATACCTTTTGTTTTCTTCAGCGGTAAAAAAGAATTAACGCCTGTGCGTTTTTATAAAGATAGTAAAGGAAACCTAGCCGTATCGGCTGACGATGGGTTTTCTATTTCCAGGATAACAACGCAAATACCTGTAAACAACCCTTGTCTTGATATTAAAATTCCTAAATATATTCTTGATTGCCTGTATTCAAAATGCAAGGTTGACGACCAGACTATGTTGAAACTGGGGTTCCACGGTTTTAAATTCTTAATGACAAACGGTGTTTTTCAAATTTTCTCAAGTAGTCTTAATGATGAGACATCCGATCTTGATGTTGCGCTTAAGGGATTTAAACCAGTTGTCAGTTTAGAATTCTCGCCCGCCACGATGTCTACAGCGGCTAGACCGTTATTAAATCTTTTGCCTAAAAAAGATCGCAGCGGTTCTATTATAAGTTTCAAAATATTTGAACGTGAAAATAAAGTTTCATTATCAACAACCCATATTGATATAGGAACAGGGGCAATTGAAAAGGTTGATGGTATTCAAAATATCTGGATAGAAAACGAAGCAAAGTTTTTTGCTATCAATATGCATCCCTCGGCATTTTATGAATATACTTCCTTATTAGACATTGACACAGCAAAATTGTTTGCGGATAATAGGTTGGTACATTACACAGGTAAAATAAATACTGGAAATATGGAATCTACAATCGAGTATGCGTTCCCAACGGTACAGGTATAAAAAATGCGTGATTGGTATTTAAAAGAATCTGTAAGCAAAGAAACCGGAGAAAACGAAGTTTACGTTTTATGCTGCGGTGACGATTTTACTATTAGAAAAAAAATATACTCAGATTCCAAAAATGAAAAAGATGTAACCCTATATATCTTATATAACAACTCAGGTAAAACTGCGGGGTATTGCCTTTGCTATAAATACGATAAAAAGTATCCTAAGTTTTCTACTTACAATTCTTTTGGGATTATTTACAACGTAGGTGAAGCTGAAGAATATGAAGTAGAGATTATATTTGAAGATTCAAACATTCGTCTTTTGGCGTATGAGCATGAAAACAGTATTCGGGATTATTTTTTAGTAGGCCGTTGGAGGAATGTGAGTGGTGGTTAAAGCAGGTGTTATAAAATTTGAAAGAAAATGGAAAAATAAAACTACTGGGAAAATATTTAATGTTGTTCCCTGGTGGTCTTGTGATGGATCGCTCGTTGATCGTCCAGAAGAACTGCTTAAAGATGATACTGATGATTGGAAAGATAGACTTTTCTGTATTGGTGTACTTGGCCAAATAGGATGGATGATTGAAAATGATAATGGTGTTTGGTTCGGTGTAGGACCAAAAGCCAAAGAGCAATTTGAAGAAATTGAAGAAACCAATAAAGAAATTGAACATGAAAACATTTGAGCCCGTTCCCCAAACACATCCAGAAGCTGAAGTTAAAAACTTAACTTGCCCTAGTTGTTATTGGTATACTATGGGCTTTGATGGCAGAAACTGTCAAAACGTCCGCAATGTATCCTCTAGTACGCTTGCCTGTATTGAATACTTGCACCCAATGGATATGCAAGATCCTTTTATGCCTATCATTCAAGATAAATACATCCAAGGAATACGCCAGGTATTGAAGTCAAATAAATTTAAAATAGATCCTAGCGTATTAGATGAATTGCGAGGGTATATTATCGAGGATGATTTTTCATCCTATCGCTTTGGTACACAGCAAGAAATTGAGGCGATTGCCAATACACTTAAAAAAGTAATTCAATTAAGATCGAGAACATCCCAATTATATACCAGCATGATTGATATAAAATATGAATACGATGAACTTCAAACACATTGCCTCCTATGGCTATATTCCAAATATGCTATTATCCGCGATCTTAAAAGTGAAGGTATGCGTAAAGTGATCGTATCAAGGATCATACCTGAATCAATCCATATTGGAAAAAATATCGACAGAAACATAATGACAGCAAAACATGTAGATGAAAAACTAGAATCCAATGAACGAACCTTGTCAAAAATATTAGGGTCCTCTGAAAAATTATGGTTTAGCCGTGAACGTGTCGGTGGCACGTTGAAAGGATTTTCTTATGAGTAAGCTATTGGAATCAACGGTTGAGGCTAAGGCTGTTTATCAATACTCTTGCCCTTATTGCAAAACAAAGCAACCTAAAGCATTAACAGAAAAGCAATTTAATATCACCGTTACTATGGCTTCTTGTTTTAACCAGGATTGCAATCTTTTGACCAGAAAAAAATGTTTTTCATGTAATGAGCTTTTTATGGTCAAGAAACCCAAATAGGGAAAACGATATGGAAATGTTTACAATAGAAGAAGATGAAAAAGAAAATGAAAAAAATGAAAAAGAAAATGAAGAAAAGCTTGAGGAAATAGCCCAGGCATTAGCTACACCTATGGCGGAGGAAAACCATAAAATAAATTCTAAAATTTTATGGGAAAAGGCTTTTCATGATATTTACCTTGAGACATACGATTTTGATAATGGATATGTCCAGAGCAAAGAAAGTTTTACTAAAGCCCTACTAAATAGCGGGGCACATGAAAGTCCGATTGATCTGTTTAGATACTTAGATCAATTGACAACCCGCTTACAAAAAATACATACCATAAAACGTGTCTGCTGCTTTCTCGGCCTACACGATGAAATGGATAAAATAGTGGACCATGAAATGAATTTGATGTATCGGCATCCCGCTGTACATCTTGAACCTAAAACTCGCAGCGTTGTAATCGCAGGGGATGAAAAATGAAAGATAAAGAAACTGTTATTTTTATTGCTACAACACAAGAAAATTCGAAGTATATCGAGGATGTTTCTAAAAGCTTTAAAGACGCTATTATTCTACATCCGTTTTATTCTTTCACCAGTGAATTTGGTAAGGAAGTATTTAATAAACTACCTAATCGTCAGCTACCGCCCGAACAAGATTCCTGGAATTACATTATGAAAAAGGATTTGTTTTGCATTAAACAAGCCGATGTAGTTTTGTATGACCTAGATAACTTACCAAACGAGGGCAGATACCTTGTTATGGCGGCAACGTCAAATAAACCTATTGTTGGCATTTCAGAAACACTAAAATCCGTTCCTGTTTATTTTTCTGGATCTGTTTTGGGCATAGTAAAACCAGATCAAACCTTTTCGTTTGTAAAGATGTATTTCAAATCAATTGAAAAGGCGGATAAAGCAGAAAAGGTAGAAAAAGTAGAAAAGGTAGAAAAAGCAGAAAAAGCAGAAAAAGCAGAAAATTCAGAAAATTCAGAAAATTCAGACGCTGCTCTTCAGGAAGCACTAGCCTTAACTAATGGTATATACCAACACTTGAAAGAAATAGAAAAAAAGCCGCGCAAGAAAAGATCACCTAACAAAAGTAAGAACCCTGTATTTAGCGGATCTGAAGTGAGCCTGGAATCCGTAGAGGAAACTGAAGATGGGGCGGAAGAAGTAGATGTTTTTTCAGAATTAACTTCATCTTTTCGGGACTAAATATACTCAGTAACCTTAATCAGTGCATCCCGAAGTATTACTAAATCCTCGAACGTAAACATGCCAAGGGATCTATGTACCTCTTGAATACCCTTTTCTCTAGCTTCGTCTATACCCATTAATTCGTCTTTTTTATATGATCTCATATGGGGTGGTAGCTCCATAGGTTCCGATATACTTATACTATCGTCATCTGATCTAATCGATATTGAGTACATTCAAGACAGTAATTAGTAGCAACATCATTTTCCGTTTTAATCCATACTGGCGTATTTTTGTACTCATGGTTTTCTTTAGCACCACATTTAGGGCATTTTCCTGTATATTGCATTGATTAAATTC
>Ga0315289_10012006_pt1 | contig 12246 bp, 13 predicted proteins | sample YL17G11_40_MG_FD_203452 | JGI IMG/M metagenome (GOLD analysis project Ga0315289, IMG submission 203452) | Sediment microbial communities from Yellowstone Lake, YNP, Wyoming, USA - YL17G11_40 | ecosystem: Environmental > Aquatic > Freshwater > Lake > Sediment | place: USA: Wyoming | collected...
ATAAGAGGATGTCCGACAGCGGATATGAAGAATATAATAATCTAAGAGCGACACAAGGCAAGTGATATATCTATGCTACATAAATGCAATGGAAAGGTATGTTAGAATATAAGAAGCAGATTGCTACAGGAGCTCTGATCGCCGCAACAATAGTGTTAATTCTTGCAGGCGGATCAAATTACTATTTTGCACAAACAACGTCCACCTCCACCATCACTATAATTACAGATAAAACAAGTTATGTTGTAGGGAGTACCATAAAATGGACAGCTTCGGGCTTGACAAAAGGAAAAAGTTATATCGTCGGAGCAGACATAAATCAGAGCGTCTACCACTCAGATAGTTTTATTGCAACTGCAAGCACCATGACAGGTTCCTACGCAGTAGGAAGCAACGTCGTTGCAGCAACGAGCTTTATAATAGGCCAAGTTACTTCATCAAGCGCTATAGAGATCCTGGCTTCAGCGCCTATAACAGTATCACGATGAGGAATCCAAAGACATAAATTAAAAAAAATATTGTGAAGGTGTGTCTGTGGTTATTCGACGAGTTTTCTGGCTTCTTCTGCTGGGACTGCCACGAGCGTTTCAGATCTAATCCATCCTCTTCTGAGCCCAAATTTCATAGCAGTCTTTTCGTCCTTCGCTTCTACTATAGCGACAGCATCATATCTGCCTAGCGTCCAATACATTCCAAGATACTTTATTCCTTCTTTCTTTTCTTTTTCAACGAGCTTTAAGTGTTCAGCTATCATTTCCTTTGTAGGCTTCTGCCTGAACTTGATTAAACTGATAAAGATCATTTTATCACTTGAACAATAGTAGAACGTTCTTCCTAATAAGGCTTCATAATCTACTCAATATCTTAGAATTTTTTTCTTTTTGTTTCCTTTTTTAACCCTATTCCTCTTTTACATATCACTTTTCAAGCCATGTATTTATTGGATGTTTATTTCTTCTAAAGATTAAATACACAGTTAATAATCCATATTATAGGTGTTAGGAATTTGGCAAGGAAGCCTGTAAATGTTAAAACGTTACATCCTATCGGTCTACCCATTTCGTGGGGTGTAAAAGCTTCAGGAGACCTACTCTACACCTCGGGTCTTGTTGCATCTGATCCTGCTACAGGAAAGCTAATAGAAGGAGATTTCGAAGCACAAACAAGAAGGACATTTAATAATTTGAAGGAGGTTCTTAAAGCAGCAGGCACCTCCATACAAAATGTCGTCAAAGTCAACGTCTATATTTCAGATTGGAGAGATTTTCCTGTCCTAAACCAGATTTGGACCGAATATTTCGGAACAGAAAACCCGCCGGCAAGAACAACAGTTCAGGTTGCAGGCTTTATAGGGGGAATCAAAGTAGAAATAGAACTTGTGGCAATAGTACCTAAAAAAGGAATAAAGGACTTGTAGTCCTAGTCGCTTACGTAGCATAGCTTGATAAGGAACAACTATATCTTTATCACGACTTTTATGGTATTTTCGGAATAAGGTACAACTATATCATTATTCCCGGAAAAGCCTATTTGATGTCAACGTTTTAGGACTGGGATAAATCAGTCTATTATATTGAATTATGGTTGGAGTATGGAGTATACTCGCCTATTGGCTTTACCCTTGTTCTCCACCTTAGTAGGCAGCAATTGGCCGACTCCTTTGTATTTGAAACATGGGGCCCACCATCTGCCTGAAGATCCAATCCTTCAACTTCTACAAGCCTTTGCTATGTGGATTAAAGACAATTTTACAGATCTATGATTTAAGTCTTAATTAATGCTAATTTTCAGAAGTGGCCCCGTTTTTTGGCTATTTTACTTCTTTCTAAGTCTAAGCCATTCCATTCTATGGTGTATCCTAAGGCTTCAATTATCTGGTATGGGTCCCTGATATTATATGCTTCGATTACTGCCAGCACGTCTGAGAGCCTCTCTGTACTGCTGAGCCTGTCGCCTATTTCTTCAAGTTTCGATATGGAAACATAACTATCGCCAATTCGTCGGTAGCCTTCGAACTCTACGGTTTGAAGGATCTTCTTCGCGGATTCAACTGATACTGAATGATTTCTAGCGATATCCTCTATGTTAACTATGTCGCCTTCTAGTCTTATCATAGTGGGCACTATCGTCTTGGCTTCACCCTGGCGAATTACATCTTCGCGTTTTCTCAGATGGCCCAGTATTGGTTTGATCGGAACTCTGTCGCTGTAGTATATGACTTGAGCTTTAAGTTTCCCAAACTTGGAGCCTGCGTAGTTCTCGTTCACCGCGACGATCATGTCTACGCCTGTGAGGGACTCAAGTTTGCTGACCTTTCTCTCAAGGTAATCTTGTGTCCAGAAGCCCACGATCTCTAAATACACTTCCAAGTTGTCCTTTGTAAACTTAAAGTCAGGAATGAGCACATAATTGCCTGCGACAAGAGGCTCAGGTTCTCTTTCAAGTTTCCATCCTGAATCGTATGACATGAAACTTCTGGCAAAATGCTCTTCGACGCTGCTGTCATAAGACCGCTTAGACGTTTCCTCAATCGAGACATCTTCCATGAGCCCTTTCACCTGATCGCTTCCAAGCTCGAACAGGTACACCCTATCCTTGTTTCTGCCAAGCACGTCAGCCTTAATCTTCCATGTTTTTGATGCTACTATCTGTAACAGGAGCTTGGCTAAAGATGTTCCGTATCTGTCCATCATCTTGAAGAGGGAAAGTGGCCCGTCAACAGACACTGTGTTGCCTTGGTCTCTTCGCTCGATTGAATACATTAGGCCAAGTCTTTTGATAGACCTGAATATGTTTTGCCAGTTCCCTGAACAAGTAAACTCCATCCTAAGGGATTTGAAAAGAAGTGTCTGGGTCAATGAGAGGTTGTAGTGCTTTATCAGTTCGTCTGCCTCTATTGGCTCAAATTCTCTTACGATAAGCTCTTCATCAACGTCACAGTAGAGTGTCCTCTCGAGAGCTTCTGGTGTAATGTTAAGCTTCATTGCGACATTCTGCAAGACCTTCTCTCTTTGCTCTACACTGACGGCTTTTACTCTACTGGCTTCTTCGAACACCATCGTCCTGGCTTCTCTGGGGTTGACAGGACTATCTGCACCAAATACACACCTTCTCTCGAGAAGAGTCGACAAGCCCCTTACTAACCTGTAGTCAAAACCTCTGTCTTCAAACGCTTTGAGCTTCTCTCTAAGCTCACCCTTCTTTCTCCCTAAACTTTGTCTGAAGGTTTCGATAACCTGTTCGGCGAGCCTGAGGTCATTTGTATCTATACGGGCATAAAACGGATAAACCTTCCCTTGTCGAACTCTTATTCTAAGAAGCTCAGATGGAAGCATCATAAGTCACCCTTAGCCTACGGCGTCATCTTCAACTCGGCTTCTCTTCCTCCTCCAACTTGTCTTTATCTCAGAGGTTTCCTTTGACACCAGTTCTATGAGCTTTGCCTCTTTCCATTCCTTCTTCCTCAAGAGTCTGCCTAACCTTTGTATGAACTCTCTTGCGCTGCCTGTCCCGCTAACAATTATGCCTAGGGATGCTTCTGGGACATCGATTCCCTCATCAAGCACTTTAGAAGTAACGATCGCCCTGAAGCTTCCGTCCTTGAAGCGTTTCAGGGTCTCATGTCTTTCCTCTTTGTCTGTAGTGTAGGTTATGTACGGTATAAGAAACCTCTTGGATATTCTGTACACTAGTTCGTTGTGTTGGGTGAAGATCAATATCCTCTCATTAGGATTTGAATTCAGTATCTCCTCTAGCGCTCCAATCTTCGCTTCTGAATTGAACGCTATATCCATCGCCCGATTTCTAGCTAGTAGAGCCTCTCGCGCATCTCTATCCGTTCCAGTCCTCATGATAAACCTCTGAAAGTCAGCGGGTGAAGTGATCCTTATGTTTCTTCTGGAAAGGTAATCTGAAAAGATATTCCAGTTTCTATCATATTCTTCCTTCTCCTCTGGGGTAAGCTCGACGCTTATCCTACGGAGAGTGTACTCTGAAAGATACCTTCCAGTTAGGCTCTCAGGCCTCAGTCTGTACACTACGCCGCCTACAAGTCTTGGAAGCTCCTTGTGAAGCATGTCCTCCCTCTCATATGTTGCCGTCAGCCCCATCCTGTACGGTGCGGTGAACATTTCCGCGATCTGTCTGTAACCTTCAGCGGCAAGATGGTGAACCTCGTCGAAGACTATGAAGCTGAACCTGTTTCCTATTTCCCCTGCCCTAAGATATGCGGAATCATACGTCGAGACCGTGAGGGCTCCGATCCTGTTGTCTCCCCCTCCGTAGACTCCGACTTCAACATCGAACTCGTCCTCCAGCCTGCTTCTCCACTGCTCCACCAAATCGAGGGTGGGCACGATGACTATTGATGACTGATTCACGAGTTCGATGGCTTTTAGCGCTATCACCGTCTTTCCAGCTCCTGTCGGAAGTACGATTACCCCCTTTCTACCGCCTTCATTCCAGCTTCCCAAAGCCTGCTCCTGATAATCTCTTAAGCGGACCTTGCATTTGAGGTTGGGGCATGGTACAAGGTCTTGGACTTCATCCTCGAATGACAGCTTGCTTCTTTCTAGGTATTCGACTATTTCACGATAATATAATGCCTGAGCCCTGAACACCTTCATCCGATAATCCCATACTGTATAGGGCATCCTAACTTCTCCTCTAATTAGGATGCTGCCCTTGTCAAAAAACAAAGAAGCTGGTTGCATGGGCTCACCAGAAGCCATAGCAGCAAACCCTGATTTAACATTACAAACACTTATCCCATTTTTGTTGACATTCTATCGAAATGCGATATGTATAAATTTATGCGACAGGTTCCTCTGCACTAAAGTGTAGAATAGATGGTAAAGCGCCTTTCCGTCGTTGATTCCAACAGGTGTACGGGTTGTCAGAGCTGTATGTTCGCATGTTCTAGAAGGTTTGGTTCTGGAGGACTAGCCAATGCTGCAATACATGTCAAGTCAGTTGGTGGTATGGAACATGGTTTTGTGGTTGTTGTCTGTAGGGCTTGTGCTAGTCCTCCTTGTGCTAAGGTTTGTCCTGTTGACGCATTGTCTGTGAGAACTGGTGGAGGTGTTAGGTTGGACAATTCAAAATGCATAGGTTGTGGTCTTTGCGCAAAATCCTGTCCATATGGTGCAATATTATGGAATAAGGAAGAAAATAAGCCTATAATATGTGTGTATTGTGGATACTGTGCCAACTATTGCCCCCACGATGTTATCGCCCTTGAAGAATTGGAGGCAAAGATGCTATGATCGAAAAAGATTCTCTTAAGAATATATTATATTTGGATCTTACTAGGAAGCGCTTCTGGATCGATGAGCGAAGGGATCTTTTTGAAGAATATCTGGGCGGTGTAGGGGTGGCTTCAAAGCTTCTTATCGAGGAATGTCCACAGGGGGCGGATCCACTTTCTCCAGAAAATGTCATAGTGTTTGCTGTAGGTCCCCTTAATGGTTTGTTCCCCCTTGCATCGAAGACTGTCAGTTGCTTTAAGTCTCCCTTAACAAAGAATTATGGGGAAAGTCATGCTGGAGGAAGGAGCTCTATAGCCATCAGACTGGCTGGCTATGGTGCCATCGTGATAAAAGGTGCCAGTGACTACCCTGTCTATATCTCTGTTCATGGAAAGAATGTGAACTTCAGGGATGCTTCTGCGTTGTGGGGTGTTAGAAGTAGCATAACTGTTGGTAGAGTTCTAAGAAATGTAGAAGAGGGTGCGGGTATCCGGACAATTATGCGAATAGGTGGGGCTGGAGAAAATCTTGTATCCTACGCCTCTGTGAATACCGAAACCTACCGCCATTTTGGGCGACTTGGTTTAGGAGCTGTGTTTGGTAGCAAGAAGTTGAAGGCGCTCGTGATTTCTGGGAAGACTACGGTTCCTGTGTCTGACAAGAGACTTTACAGGGAAGTCTATGATAAGATTTATGATGCTGCAGCAAAGTCTCCTGTTATGAAAAAGTATCATGATTTGGGAACTGCTTCGAACATTAATCCATTGAATGTTATGAGGGCTCTGCCAACAAAGAATCTTAAGGAATCGTACTTTGATTCTGCTGAAAGAATTTCTGGAGAATATTTGGCTGAAAAATATCTTGGGCGTCGTACTGCCTGTGCACATTGTCCTGTTGCCTGTATACACCTTGCTGCCTTAAGGGAACCTTATGCTAATGAGCCATACTTCTACAAGACAACCATGACATCATATGATTACGAACTTCTTTATTCGCTTGGATCTATGTTAGGTGTTGACGATACAGAGGCTGTCCTTAAGCTCATTAATGAAGTTGAAATGTGGGGGCTTGATGCCATGATGGTGGGGACTGTTCTTTCTTGGATAACCGAGGCCTTCGAAAGAGGAATCATCAACGAAGATCAGACAATGGGACTTAAGCTGAAATGGGGTGTCTACGACGAATACGCTAAGGCAATAAGGTACATCGTCACACAGCCAAACGACTTCTACAAGATAGCGGCTAAGGGTCTACAGAGTCTCGTAGAACAATATGGTGGAGATAGTTTTGCTTTGACTTATGGTGGAAATGGGATGCCAGGATACCATACTGGGCCAGCTGCACACTTAACGTACATTACCGGTGCCAGACATAGTCATCTTGACAGTGCAGGTTACAGTCTGGACCAAGAAGGCTTGAAGAAAGGTCTGCCTTCAGTCAAAGAACTGGCTACAAATCTGTATCTTGAAGAATCTTGGAGACAGATCTTATCAAGTCTTGTGGTTTGCTTTTTCTCTCGAGGACTTTACACCCCCCAACTGGTTTCAGAGGCTTTGAAAGTTGCAGGCTTTGGTCTCACGGAAGGGGACTTGAATAATCTGGGTAAGAAGATCCTCAAGAACAAGAACAAATTCAAGAATCAAGAAGGCTTTAACATTCTTGAATTAAAGTTCCCTAGGAGGATATTTGAACTGCCAACCCCACATGGTATGTTAGAAGAAGGACGACTTAAAGAGGCAGTGGACGAATACCGCTCTCTTCTTAATAATAGCTAATAATCTTCTGTGGCAGTAATTCTACAGATATAAAGCCCACTTCTTTTTTCATGTTTAGAAAGGAAAAAGGAAGATTTCCTAGCTCAGTTCTTTCTTTAAGTCAGATCTCATACAATTTTGCTACATATGTAAAGATAAAGCAGGAATATATTAGGAATTGAGTTGTATAGGGTTTTAAGCTCGTTCGGAGCATTTATCTATTGGATTTGAACCCATTTGGGTGTAAAGATCACTGGCCCGCTTAAGTTATAGTAAGCCTTGAAGAAAAGCTATTGAGACGAAGTTGACCTGTGATCCTAATCCTGCTTGTTCTTAATAGATCTTTTGATGCAAATCCTTTGCTTATTTGTCAACGGAATTCCTTCTACTTCAGTAATGAACCTTCTAGCGAAAACAGTGATTCTGTACGAATCTTCACCCGTAACTATATGTCCTAATTTATGATGCGCCAATTCACTTGCTAGTGTATAAAATTTAAGTGCTTGATCAGATGACGGCAAAATTGCCCCAACTTCAGGAAAAGCTCTTAAGGCTTTTCGCAAAGCATCATAACCAACCATAGTAGTCCATCAATGCTTTCCTAAAGACAAACTAAATTCAAAACATCTGCCAATAAAAAAACACCTCAACTAAATTAGAAGAAACATATTGAAGCCAACATCAATAAAAGCGCCGGAAGGGGGAGTTGAACCCCCATGACTCTTTCGAGTCAATGGCTTTCAGTCAAGCTTCTTGATTCCAGGCCATCGCCCTACCAGGTTAGGCGATCCCGGCACGAACTCCTAAGCCTCATTCCAGATTCTATTTTTTATGTGAATAAAAATCTAGCGGTTAGAGCCTTCAAACTTGTCAATGATTTCCTATTTCTCTATATTTTAACAGAGATCATCGATATACTTGCTGCCATATAGTCTCTGGAAGGGTATAGGTATTCCCTGAGGATTTATCTTCACGTCTACAAGGATAGGCCCCTTGTTCCAGTTGAAAGCTTCTTTCAGTGAAGGATAAAGCTCCTCCCTTTTCACCACACTTATTCCCTTTGCACCTAATGCATCAGCAACCTTCGAGAAATCCACCTTTGGCAGCTCATATAGTTCCTTGGTGTCACTATGATATTTAACATGCTCATATATTCTCAGCACCTTATAGGAGGAATCATTAAACACTATAATAATTGGCTTAGCACCATATTCTACGGCTGTTGCGATTTCTAAGCCTGTCATAAGAAAGCCTCCATCACCAACAATACCAATGACCTGCCTATTTGGATACTCTATTGAGGCTGCAACAGCACCAGGTACTGCAAGACCCATTGACACATAACTGGTCGTTGTAACATAGGTACCAGGAAGATATACAGGCATAGGAAAAGTTTCTATCCGATGAGCACCTACATCTCCTACAAAGATAGCGTCCCTTCTTGTTAATTCTCTGACAACCTTTATAACTTCATAGGATTCGATCGGACCACTTTTTTCAGCAGGATAATATCCATCAAGCGATTTTAGCTCATTCTTCCAAACATCTGACAATATAGATTCAGTATTTCTTTGGAAATGGATCTTCCTTGAACTCAGTTCCTTCAGCAGATTTGACAAGAATACTTTCGCATCCGAGACAATTGCGACATCTGGTTTGAATGTTCTCCCAATATCATTCTGATCTATATTGACATGAACCAACTTGCCCTTTATCTCTAGACTGTATCTTCCTGTACCCATTTCACTAAAGCGATTACCTATTGCTAATACAAGATCAGCTTGGGAAATCATTGTCTGAGCAGTTGTGTTACCAGTTCTTCCAGCAGCAACGCCAGCATATAATGGGTGCTCCTCTGAAATCAGTCCCTTTGCCATAATTGTTGTGGCAATCGGAGCTTTGAAAAGTTCTGCGACCTTTATGAGCTCATTCTGTGCATCTGACAGATACACTCCTCTTCCTGCTATTATCACAGGAAATTCTGCCTTTTCCAGCAGATCAACAACCAGCTTGACCGAACTTGAATCCAACTCTGGCCTACGAATATGGCCTTTCAAGTAATCAACAGGAACATCATCTTTGACAAGTAAGTCTAGGGACAGTTCCAAATAGACCGGGCCTGGCTTATCGCTGACTGCATCAGCAAAGGCTTTTGAAATGCTGGAAGAAATTTTATTGTACTTGTCTACTCTGTACTGGGCTTTAGTTATGGGTTTGATGAGATCCATTTGATCGCTACTCTTAACCAGCTGATGCATATGCGAGGTTCTACCATCGTCACTTGGAAACGCTCCTATCACTACAAGGGGATCTCCTTCAATCATAGCAGCTGCAACAGGCGAGAGAGAACCGATCACACCTGGTCCAGCTGTCACTACTAGAACACCAGGACGCCTTTTAATCCTAGAGTAAACATCAGTCATAAATGCCGCAGACAGTTCAAGTTTTGAGTTGATTAGCCGTATACCCTTTGTAAGTAAGGATTTAAGTAGAGGATGAATATTTTCAGCTGGAACCGTGTAAATTGTTTCCACACCTTCTTTGACTAGACATTCAGCAATAAAGTCGCTTCCTCTCATAGCAAAATCACTTGTCAACGTCTAGTTTGCGACATTATAAGCGTTTGGAGATTTTGATAAATTAGTTTTATTTAAAATTGGGCGTAGAAGTAGATTCCTTTGGATGTTTCCACATCTTAGGATATGTCTCTGCAGTCATTATTACACGCTCAGTCTTTGCTGCAATCCCCTTCGAATTTTCTTCTATTTCATCAGAACTCATAACAGCTTTGCCCAATGCGACAAGCTCTCCCTTTAAGCTCATCATAAAAACCAAATCCCCTGGAGCAATATTAGATGAAAACTTTGTTATACCTGGAATGGCAAGTTGAGCACCATGACATAGCGCATCAATCGCAGAATCTCTTACAACAACCTTCTTGAAAGGCTGAAGAACATTTTCTATGGGTTGGGCAAGAACGCGCAGATCAATCTCGTCACCTGTCTCGTTCCATTTGTGAACCGCTTCAGCAAGCTCATGTAATCTGACCAAACCCTGGTCCTCATTCAGGTGATACACCTTGGTTCTCCTTAATTCGACCATTGTAGCACCTACACCTAGGACTTCACCGATATCATATACAAGCTTCCTAATGTATGTACCTGCTTCACAGTTAACTCTAATAATCATCAGGCGCCCAAACTTTTCAATAATTTCGATCTTGTATATTGTTCTTGGCCTTATCACCCTCTTCACACTCGATTTCTGGGGAGGCCTCTGATATATCGGGCCAGTAAATTCTCTTAGAACCCTATCAAGTTTATCCTGTGGAACATCATTATGTATTCTAACAACGGAAACATATTCTTTTGGACCTAATAGAAAAAGACCTAGAGCCTTTGTAGCATTCCCTAATGCAATAGGCAGAAGCCCTGAGACACCGGGGTCTAGTGTACCACTATGTCCAGCCTTCTCTTTCTTAAGCATCTTCCTGACCCAGGCAACGACTTCATGACTTGATGGCCCTCGAGGTTTATCCAGTGGAATGAATCCGTAATCGAGGTAAACGTCCATAGGTCTCTTGTCAGGATAATAGCCATAACTTTTGTTCGTTTTGTCTTCTGATAGGATAATCATTCCCTCCTCTTCTGGTTTAGTGGACATGATTTAATGCTCCAGTTTGCTTATCCTTATCTGAGTATAGTATTTAAGTATCGAAAAAACTTCATCCTCTATCAGACCTTGAGTTGAGAGGACAAGGTCACAAGAATTCCTGACATCGTCCAAAGTCACACCATAGTACCGCTTAAAACGGCTTATTTCGCTCGACTCTCTTCCCAAAGTCTCATTATATGCGTCTTGAAAAGGCCTGCCATCTCTTTTAGCAATCCTTTCAATTCTAACCTTCTCTGGAATGGTAAGGAAAATCTTGATATGGGCTATATCTCTGAGAAACCATGCACACAACATTGAGTCAACTACAACATTGCCCTTCTTACCTTCTTCGACCATTGAGCTATCGATCAAGTGATCAATTTCTTCAGATTTTTCTGCAGCTTCTGAAAGAAATAGTAGTGAAAGACTTTTTGATTCTGCAATCTGTCTAAAGATCATGCCACCAGAAATGTGCCTAAGACCAAAATATTCTGCAAGTTTCTTAGCCTGAGTTGTTTTACCGACACCATGTAAGCCACTTACCGCAATGACAATGTTATCCGAATTAGTCAAGGCTTGTCCCAGCCAGCTTGGTAATTACAGATGAGAATGCGAAAGAAGTTATAAGATACCACCAGAAAAGTTCAACCCCATTTGGAGATACAACTAATGGTATTTGTATTGGAGACTTGGCTACAATAGATGTAGCTCCGACAAGACCAGATATAAACCAGTATATCAGCATGAAAGGTATAAGAAAGAGAAATGATGCCTTTAAACGCTGATTAGAGGACTTCATTTCCATTTCCCTAATACTTTTCTCCTTCTTCTTAAGCTTCGCCTCTCTAGCCTTGTCACCCTTCTTTACAGCATCCATTAACTCACTCCTAAACTGCTTAGCCTCACGAGCAATACGTCTTGAATCTTTAACATTGACAAGAAAACGTGTTGCAACTTGAGAAATTAGGTTCAATCCAAGAGACGTAACTACCAGGAGCAGAGTTGAATATGGCATCTGGTTCCAAGCTATCTGCAATACCATCTGTTCAAACATTTCAGAAAACCTCTAAACCCCAGCAATGGAACTGTATAAGAACCATGTAATATCATTTTCTACCAAGCATACCACCTAATCTTGGCATAAAGTCCTCTATCTGCTCTTGCACCAGGGTCTGATAATATTGGATACCAATATCAACCATCAGAAGAATACCGATACCCGATCCAAGTACCGAAAATAGGTCAGAGAAGCCCGCTAGAACGCCTATGAAAAGACCACCTAATATGGTTAAAGTCGGAATGTACTTGGATAATATCTGGCTGATACTTACTTCAGATCTTCTGAAACCAGGAACTTGAACTCCCGCGTCAACAAGATTCTTCGCAACCTTTTCAGGGGAAAGACCACCAATCTCTACCCATATCTTTGCAAATAGGACACAGAATACGATGAGAAGCAATGTAAAGAATATACCGTGTATCGGATCAGTGGCAATAGAAGAAATCCCTCTGGGTGGTGTTATATAATAGGCGAGTCCACTAGTTGGAGCATTTGTAGTACTGTTAAAGGTACCAAGGAAGTTTAGCAGGAA
>Ga0315289_10012007_pt1 | contig 12245 bp, 6 predicted proteins | sample YL17G11_40_MG_FD_203452 | JGI IMG/M metagenome (GOLD analysis project Ga0315289, IMG submission 203452) | Sediment microbial communities from Yellowstone Lake, YNP, Wyoming, USA - YL17G11_40 | ecosystem: Environmental > Aquatic > Freshwater > Lake > Sediment | place: USA: Wyoming | collected...
TGTCGCCTTCCTTGCCGCTTTACACCCTCGCCGTGGATCCCCGTTCGATCATGAATCCCTCAATCAGCGGCCGGGCAAGTTTGCGGATGCGACTGGCGAGCCCCGGCCGCAGCAGAAAGGTCAGGATCGATCCGACGGCGCTTTCATGATTGAGATCGTATGAGGTAATCTCCACTTTGGCCGCTTCGAACGTGTTTCCGAAACCGATGATCGAAATTTTCCGGGGAATGGCGATCTGTCTTGATCTGAGGAAGCTCCACGCCATTATCGCAACCTCATCATTGCATCCCACCCAGGCGGTTATCTGCTTCTGAGCCAGAGCTTTTTCGAACAACGGAAGCAGCGCGTTAAAGTGGGTGGCGTTTTCGCATTCAGCCCAGGCAATACCGACCAGGTGGGTAAGACCGGCCTGATACTCAACCGGAAACCCCTGCGGTGAATCCAAAACCGGCTGCATAGGCAAATACTTCTCCCGGATGAGATTCTGGAACTCATGTTCCGCGGCCACCTGGCTCTGAATAAACGGCGTTACCCGGCATGAGTCGCCCGCGAGTGCGCAGGCGTCAATAATCCCCTGCAGCCGGATCGCGGGCCATTCAAGGCCATAGGGAGAAAAGTAGGCTATCCGCTTGTGGCCCAGACTGATCAGAAACCGGCCGGCGTCGAAACCGGGCCTTTTGGTGACCGAGGACCTTAACAATTGGATATGCGGCTTTCCGGATAGCGCAGGCGGCGCCTTCCAATCACCGAGCCAATCCATGATACTCACCGGTTTTCCAAGGTGCGCAAGCCAGTTGAAAACGGTTGTATTTGCACTGGCGAACCAGTTGACAAGGTATACCACACCCACGCACGAATCCACAATCGATTTCTCCACGGGCGCGGACACCCGGTGGCGCCAGAGGACCACAGAGCCGCTGGCATCGATTCCCGCGATGAGCTTCTCAAGCGCCACTGAATTCCGCAGGCATTCCCTTTCCAGAGCGCGAATGAACGACAGATCATGTTCGTGGGTCGGCAGATAGGGTTTATCGCTGAACCAGATAAAAAGGATCGAGGCGCGCGCCGCCGGCAATGCGGCGGCGGGCACGGTGAAGTTTCTTCCCTTGCGTGCCAGAAGGTCCAGGTTTACCACCGCGTTGATGGCCTTGCGCAGCGTGCCGTACGATGCCCCGTAGCGGCCGCAGAGCTCTTTGCAGGTGGGAATGGCGGTACCGCCCGGGAAAGCACCGGTAATGATATCGTCTTTTAATTGTTCGGCGACAACATCAACAGCCGTGTGCACGCCGGCCGGGCGGCCGCGCGAAAAGAGCGGCCCCTCCTGGGACGTCGACGGAACCCTGGCCCGCTGGCCTCTCACCCCGGCAAGAACGCCGTCGCGTTTCAACTTCTGCATCGCCCGCCATATCGGGTCGGCAGAGAGAGAAAGCCTCCGCCCGAGTTCATTCCGGCTGGGCAGAAGCATGCCTTGGCGTAGGCGCCCTGATGTCAGTTCCGATCTGATGTAGTCAATGACTTTCTGCACCCCAGGACCATCTTGGAATCTTCTGCCGCGATTCTTCATTTCTGGCAACTCCAGCATGTTTTGCAGAAAATATAGATATTCTCGCGGGCTCCCGCGGAAGTTATCGAGTACTTTATCCGAAAGAGTCCGTGAAACCCCCAAATCAGCAGAAGGAGGATCCCATGCAGCGATTCGTAAGTACAGCCAGCGTACTTTTCGGCATCATTGTCAGCACGGTATTCAGCGCGGAGGTCGTGGTTGCTCCAACGCCTTATACGGGGGCATTCAAGAATCCGCTCAAAGGGTTCAGAGGCGGGCAGGAATACGGTACGGTAAATCAAATGTATATCGGATGGAACGAAGTTGAAAGCGCGGCCTCCGATGGAGTTGACAAAATAATAAGCGTCTGCAACCAGAAATGGTCGGGATATGAAACCCGCAATCTCAAGGTGGCCCCGCGAATCTGGGGCGAATACCCCGGGCGCCCAAACGCCTGGCCGTCGGATCTGACCCCCAATTATACCAGCGCTGCATTCATCGATCGAATGAAGAAATTGATCGCCAAGCTCGGCCAGGCATGGAACAACGACCCGCGGGTTGCATGGGTCCAGACGGGCATAGAGGGGCCATGGGGCGAGCAGGCACAGTTCGAACAAGGGGGGAGCTTCTATCTGTCTCCATTCCAAACGGCAATGTGTCAAGCATACCATGATGTTTTTCCCAACAAGCTTCTCGTGTACCGCCACGCAACGACGTGTACCCATCAGGATGGCGTCTATTGGGATTCCTGGGGATGCGGAGGACAGGCCTTCTGGTATACCAATATGGGCGATCAATGGAAGAAGCCGAATGTCATGGAGGGCGAAATTTCCTACGATTATTGCCCGCCGGTACATACAAGTCCCACCGAAGACGTCGCCGATACTATCGGGGTTACCAAGCTTTGCGAAATCGCCCGCTGGTTCCACTCGCAAGCGGTTGGCTGGATCTCCGGCTATGCAGTGGGAGCATCAACGGCCAGGGGCGCCGCGATGTTGCAGCAGACGCTGGGATACCGTTTTGTTATCGACACGGTCCGCTACTCAGGCAGCGTGGCGCCGGGCGAATCGCTCAGCGTAAGTTTTGGCGTGACCAATATCGGGGCCGCGCAGTTTATCTATCCATGGCCCGTTGAAGTGAGCCTGTGCAATCCTTCGACCAAACAGCCCGTCTGGAAAGCCACCGTTCCGAATCTGGACATCCGGCAATGGCTTCCCGGAGATAAATGGGATTATGACGCCCAGAACAATCAGTACAAGACGCACAAGTATCTCGTGCCTCCGGTCAAGAACCGGGTCTCCGCAAAATTCGCGATAGCCGCATCGATGGCTGCAGGAGAATATGTACTGGCATTGGCGATTCTTGATCCTGCCGGGATGCTGCCGTGCGCTCGTTTTGCGATAGCCAACTACTGGAACGGCGGACGGCATCCGATCGGCAAGGTGGGCGTGGGCGTGACCGTGGCTAACCCACAGCTTGATGCAAGCCAATTCAACGACCTGAAGGCCGACAATTCATTGCACTACTCTCTCACGGGACCGACCTCAATCGGCGGAGCGCGCTCCGTATCTCAATCAAGGGCGCCCTTTGTATGGCAACAGACGCAGGCCGGATTGAAGTTTTCAGTCCCCGCGGCGGGGGATTTTGAGGCGCAGTTGATGGAACTTGACGGAAGAGTTGTCGCGAGCGCGCAGGGTGTGGCAGCGCCGGCGGAACGGGTCCGCATGGCAGGCCCCCGGAGCGGTATCTACCTTCTTTCCGTCAAGACTTCGGCGGGGGCATCTTTGCAGAAAATCGTAATGCGCTGAACGGGAGCGGCAAGGCAACGCCGCCTTGAAGCGGCGCCGGGATCACCGCGCAGGGGCAATTACGGCAATATCGCTGCCGTAGAGGAAGTCGGCGACGGGTGAACCGGTGCGGTGGATCCGCGCTCGATGATAAATCCGCCGATACTGGGCCGCGCAAGCCTGCGCATACCGCGCGCAAGATTGGGCCGCAGCAGGAAATTAAGGACCGCCGCAGCCACTGCCTCAAAGTCAAAATCGTACGAGGTCACGCCGCTGACGATCGCGTCGAGAGTATTACCAAATCCTATAAGCGAAATGCGCTCAGGGACCCGGATTCCGCGCGCCCGCAAAAAGCTCCATGCCATCATCGCCACTTCATCATTGCACCCGACCCAGGCCGTGATCCGTTCATCCGAAAGCGCCTGCTCAAACAAAGGAAGCATGAAATTGAAGTAGGTGGCATTTTCGCATACCAGAAAGGTCGTGGCCATGAGTTGATTTACGCCCGCGAGAAAGTCCCGGTGAATGCCGGGCAAGGAATCCATACTGGGGCGGAAGCTTTCGTACTTTGCAAAGAACATTTTCTGAAAATCCAGTTCAGATGCGACCGATTTCTGCGCAAAGATAAGCAGGCCGCGGCCGGCGCCCGCCAATTGGCAGGCATCGAGCATGCCCTGCGCGCGGATTTTCGGCCAGGCCAATGTATGCGGATAGAAAAAAGCTATCCGGCGATGACCATGGCCGATAAGAAAACGTCCCGCATCAAACCCCGGCTTCTTTGCCGCGCCCGTTCCCAGGAATTGCACATCGGGTTTCGCCTGCAACGCCGGGGGCGGTTCCCATCCGCCGATCCAGTCGACGATACTCACCGGTTTGCCGGTATGCGCAAGCCAGGCAAGCACGGCGGCGTTAGCGCCTTCATACCAATTGACTAAATACACAATCCCCATGCACGATTCGGACAGCCGGGGCGCCCGGGGCGCGGGATTGCCGTGTTCCCGAATCACAACTTCTCCGCCCGGCCCTTCGGAAATCATGGATTTTTCAAGGCCCAGCGAATTGCGCAGGCACTCCCGTTCCAGACTTCGGAGAAACGAAAGGTCCATATCGTGCGAAGGGAGGACCGGATAGTCGCTGTACCAGAGAAACAGAATATGGGAGGCTCCCAGGGGCAGCGCCGCGGCCGGCACCACGTATCTGCTGCCACGCTGCACAACTAGTTGCTGTTCGACCATTTGGCGCAGAGCCTGGCGCAATGTGGCCGGGGACGTTTTGAAGCGGCCGCAGAGTTCTTTACGTGTGGGAAGAATCGCGCCGGTTTTGAAAGCCCCGGTGACAATTCCGTCTTTCAGATGATCGGCGACCGAGTCCCATGAGCGCGCCCGCGATGCGCGGCCGGCCGCGCCGGCCTTATCCGGCGGACGGGGGACCCTGGGCCGCTGGCCCTTGACCCCGATCAGCACACCCTCTTTTTTTAATTTCGCGATGGCGATTGAAACCGTAAGAGTGCTTACCGATACGATGTCGGCAAGCTCTTTACGGTTAGGTAATAACATGCCCGGCCGCATCGCGCCCGCGCTAATTGCGCTTTGAATGTATTGAATGACCTTCTGAACACCCGGACCATCAGACATAAAGATTTTCCTTTGAGCAGCAGGACCTTACATCCCTTACACCTTTATACAACATTATACATCTTTTCCAGGGCTTGCGCCTAATCATACGGTTATATTTTCAGCAGATCATGCACCTCGATTCCCATTTTCAACAGAAAGGGCAATGCAATGCACCCGAATTCCGGCAATCCTAATCATGCTATTGGAGCGGCGGTTGCGATTATAATCTCGATATTTTCGATCAATACCCACGGACGAACGCCGCGGCCCATTATCGTAGACGGGACCGTAAAAGCGGCCAATGGCGATCTTCTCCGGGGCACCACCCTGCATGTCTCAAAGACCTATAGCGCCAGGGCCAGAGATTATGGCTTGAGCTACAGTAATATGCGGATCCTGCGCGACCAGTGCCACATGAACTTGATCAGATTGGGGCTGAATGACCCGTTCGAGGTTTTCGACGGGGATACCGCCGCGGCATTCGACAGTATCGAGCAAACCTATTATTGGGCCGACAGTATCATCAAGGTTTGCGATTCCCTGGGCATGTATGTCCAACTGAATTTTCACTCTCCCGGCTACAACTGGACCCCTTCCAAACCCTGGGGGGAATGGGATGTGCGGAACTTCTGGGCCCACTATGCCCCCCGCTACAAAGACAAGCCCTTTGTCATGTATCAATTGTTCAACGAAGGGATTGATCCCCGGCAGGCGGTCAGCCCGATTCTTACGAACCGATGGAAGCAAGTCTATGACATCGTGCGCGCAGCCGCGCCGGACAACATCGTTTACCATGTAGACGTGGTTGCTTTGTCAATGAACTGGGGGCCGTATCTGAAAAACACCTATGCGCCGGCATTGGGATTCAGCTGGGATTCGGGAAAAGACCTTTTTTCGTTCCACAGCTACACCTATGAATATGCCCAGACCATGGTAGAGGACATCCAGTTGGCCCGCAAATGGGGTATCCCCCTTGCCCCTCCCGAATTCACCGCATCGGAATTATGGCCGTGCTGTCCGCCTCCATTCCTTGAGAAATGTCACTATCCTTCCGAATGGTATGAACGCAACGGGATCTCCTGGACTCTGTGGTACAATTGGAACGACCCCGACCAAGCTAAAGGACTGCTTACCCTGATTTGCCCCGACGCAATGAAAAAAGGATACGCATGGTGGAATCCGATCAAACCGCCTTCGACCCCGACGAATTTTTCCGCCCGGTCGCTCGATTCGTACAACGTTGCCTTGACGTGGGGCAAACCTGCCGACACGGGCAACGGCATACTGGGATACCGCGTCTATCGGGATGGCATCGACGTCAGTTATCCCTGCTGGCCCACGGGGACCACATATACCGATACCGGTCTGCATGCGTCAACGACCTATACCTACCAGATAGCCGCGAGAACCTTCGGCGGCGTCGTGAGTCTCAAATCGCTCGCAATCCAGGTGACTATGCCTGTCGATAATACCTCGCCGATCCCGACGCTGGTCTGCGGAGCGGGCGACGGGACCAAAGTGCGGGTTTTCTTCGCCGAACCCATCAACAAGGCGATCGCGGAAACTATCGCCAATTACGCGATCACTCCCGCCGGCGGCGGGAATATCACCATCAAAACGGCGGCGTTAGCGCCCGACATGACCACACTCACATTGACAACCTCGAATATGACAAAAGGAACATCCTACGCGCTCACGATGAACAACATCGCGGATATCGCCGCTGCGCCCAACACTATCCCGCCCAACACCGCGCTTTCCTTCAAGTGTATTGACGGAATAACGGCGATCAGGTTTTTTCCCCGAGCAGGTTTTGCCGCACTCATGGGGTACGGGATATTCGAAGGCACCAATGGTTCGCCGGTCAATGGTCCTTACACCCGGCTCTACCGGCTTCCGGGGTACGCTCCGGTGGAGCATTTCTGGACTCCCACATCCGAAACGCAATGGATGGGGCTGCCTGAATCGCCGTGGAATGCGCCGCCGAATTACAGGAATTTCGATATCGGCTATCGGTACATCCGCTATCGTACCGGCGAAGAATATGTCGAGGGGAGACAATCTCCCTGCACGGTCGCGGAGATCGAGTTCTATTCCGGATCTGTCAAGGTGTCCGGCACGCCCTTTGGGGCTGCTGGATCGTCGGCGGGCAACGATTACGCCAAAGCGCTTGATGGCGATACAACCACCTATTTCGAACACACGGGCAAGGACGGATATGTCGGCTTTGATTTCGGGGAACGGGGCCTTGGCATGGAACCGGCGCACCCCTCTCCCGGCCATGCACCGGACCTGCGGATAGCCGCCGGCAACGGCAGGATATGCGTGCGCGTTGCGGGAATGGGAACGCGCTGTCCGATACTGGTTCTGCTGTACGATCTGCGCGGCGCGCTGGTGCGCGCCCAGGCAGGCCGGACCGATGAGCAGGGACGGGCCGCAATGGTCATCGGAAACGACGATGCGGCCAACCCGTCATTGACGAATGGGAACTATGCGCTCCTCATCAAGTCCGGAGGCTTCAAGGAAAAGCGGATTATCAGCCTGATACGCTAATACGATTTCATTAATCATCCAAGAAGGAGGACGCTATGCGTTCTGTAAGTATGGTCCGCGCCGATTTCGTTCGGTCCTTTCTGAAGATCCACCTTGCTTTGTTGGCAGCCGCCGTGCCGATGGCATCATGGGCTGCCGACGTCATTGTCGCCCCGCAGCCGTATGCCAAAGCCTTTAAGAATCCATTGAAAGGATTTGAAGGCGGTACCGAATACTGCAATGTGCGCACGCAATATATCCCCTGGAATACGCTTGAGCGCTCAGCAGCCGACGGGGTGGATCGGATAAAGAAATGGAGCGACTCTGCATGGGCAAGCCTTCCCGCGCAAAACATCAAGATCATTCCGCGAGTGTGGGGCGAGTATCCGGGACGCCCTAATGCGTGGCCGTCCGATTTGACCGTAAATTACTCTAGTGCTTCATTCATAAATCGAATGAAAAATCTTATCGCCAAGATGGGTCTCGCATGGGACAAAGATCCTCGCGTTGCATTTATGAATACCTGCCTGGTTGGGCCCTGGGGAGAACAAGCGCAATTCGAACAGGGCGGCAGTTACTTCAACGCTCCGATTATGACAGCTATGTGCGAAGGATATCGAGATGCTTTTCCTTACAAGTTGTTCAATTTTCGTCATGCAACCACCTGCAACAGCCAATATGGCGTTTTTCATTGGTCATGGGGATGTACCGGCCAGTCAGGATGGTATACCGCATGGGTCAATAATGGACTGACATGGAAAACCAATGTATTCGAAGGCGAGATCTCCTACGACTGGTGCCCACCGGTCCACGCCAGCCCGACCGAAGACGTCGCTGACACTGTCGGAATGGCCAAGCTCTGCGAAATCGCGCGCATGTATCATTCCACCGGATGCGCCTGGATTTCAGGCTACGCTGTCGGCCCTTCAACGGCACGGGGCGCCGAAATGTTTCAGATGACCAACGGCTATCGTCTGGTAATCGACACCGTGCGCTACAGCGGACAGGTCAGCACCGGCGGCACGCTCTCGGTGAGTTTCGGCGTGACCAATATCGGCGCCGCACAGTTTTTATATCCGTGGCCGGTGGAGGTCAGCCTGTGCGATCCGTCGACCAAACAGCCTGCGTGGACCGATACCTTCGCAAACCTTGATGTCCGCAAATGGCTTCCCGGTGATAAGTGGGATATGGATCTTGCGACGAATAACTACAAGACGCACAAGTATCTGGTTCAGCCGATCAAATACACCGCTTCCGGCGCCTTTGTCATTCCCGCCTCTCTTGCCGCAAAAGAATACGTGCTTGCCTTGGCAATCCTCGATCCGCTGGGTGGCAGGCTGCCGTGCGCGCGATTTGCTATTGTCAATTACTGGAACGGCGGGCGCCATCCGATCGGCAAGGTAGGAGTGGGCGTGGCCGTGGCCAATCCGCAGCTTGATCCGGCGACGTTCAACGATCTGAAAGCCGATGCATCGCTCCATTATATCTACAATCCCAACCCCACGGTAATCGGCGGGACCGGATCAGCGGCGTTCCCGGCCCGTTCAGGAGTTGTGGTGCATCGCAGCGGCGCGCGAACAGTGGCGATCACGCTCTCATGGACGGGGCGGTATGAAATGCAGATCGCCGGGATCAATGGCAGAACTGCAATGAAAGCAAGCGGGATTGCGGCATACGACGGACAGACGATACAGTTAAGCGTACCTGCTGCTCCGGGTATGTATGTGCTTAATGTCAAGACACCGTGTGGCAACAGTGTGCAGCGGATCGAGGTGGCGCGCTAAGAGAACCGGGAATTCCCGCTCGCAAGTCGATGCAATGATCCCGCCAAAAAAACGGGACGAAGGATTCACCATTCATCGCTGCGAGCGATCAATTCCGGTGGATTCCTAAACGGTTAACGGTCTTCTTTCGGTAAAGGAGTACTTGATGCTGATCCAATACTGCCAATCCTTCATGGGGAAACGAATGGGTGCACTTCCAGCCGCGATGCTGATAGCTGTGTTGTCAATTATCCCCTCATCCGCCCGTACTCCAAGGCCGATCATAATTGACGGGACGGTCAAGGCGGCCAACGGCGATCTGCTCAGGGGCACGACCCTGCATGTCTCAAAAACTTACAGCGCCAGAGCCAGAGATTATGGCCTGAGCTACAGCAATATGCGGATCCTGCGCGACCAATGCCACGTTAACTTGATCAGGTTGGGATTGAATGATCCCTTCGAGGTTTTCGATGGGGATACTGCCGCGGCATTTGATAGTATCGAGCAAACCTATTATTGGGCCGACAGTATCATCAAGGTTTGTGATTCCCTTGGCATCTATGTGCAGCTTAATTACCACGCACCCGGCTTTAACTGGACGCCGGCTGGTCAACCCTGGGGTGAATGGGATGTGCGGAATTTCTGGGCACATTATGCGCCTCGATACAAAGACAAGCCCTTTGTCATGTATCAACTGTTCAATGAAGGGGTTCCGTATTCCCGGGCTCCCGATACCGCCTATACCAGAAAAATGTTTGGGGAGGTTTATCGCATCGTTCGCGCAGCCGCGCCGGACAATATCGTGTATCATATAGATTGCGTTTATATACAATTTGATTGGGGTCCATATCTCTTAAACAGCTATGCTCCTATATTAGGTTTCAATTGGAATTCGGGCAAGGATCTTTTTTCCTTCCATACGTACGTCGCAAGCACCCTTCAAGCCATCCAGCAAACGCGGCGATGGGGAATTCCCTTTGCACCTCCTGAGTTTACCGCTGTAGAAACACAAAGCTGCTGTCCCCCTCCCTTTCTTGAGAAATGCCATTATCCTTCCGAGTGGTATGAGCGCAATGGCATGTCGTGGACCCTGTGGTATCCCTGGAACGATCCCGATCAGGCCCGTGGATTTCGTGATTTTATTGATCCGGATGCAACGAAAAAAGGCTACGCGTGGTGGAATATCAGGCCGCCTTCTACTCCGGCGAACGTTTCAGCACGGGCGCTCGATTCGTACAATGTCGCATTGACATGGGATAAACCCGTTGACACGGGGAACGGCATACTGGGATACCGAGTTTACCGAAACGGCATTGATATCGCTTTCCCGTACTGGCCCAAAGGGACGGCATTCACCGATACCGGACTGCATGCCGCAACGACCTACTCGTACCAGATCGCCGCACGAACGTTCGGCGGCGTGCTCAGCGCCAAATCGCCCGCGATTCAGGTGAATACGCCCGTGGATAACGCCCCCCCGATCCCGGTCCTGGTCAGCGGAGCGGGCGACGGCTTGCGCGTTCATGTGCTCTTCGCTGAGCCGGTTGATCGAACCAGCGCGCAGACGGTCGCGAATTACGTAATCAATCCCGCTGACGCCGGGATCACTATCGGCGCTGCATCGCTGGCCCCGGATCAAAAGACGCTGACCTTGACAACATCGAAGATGACTAGGGGAACCGATTACGCGCTTACAATGAGCAATATCGCCGACCGTGCCGCTGTTCCCAACATCATCCCGCCCAACACCGCTTTCCCGTTCAAGTATGTAGACGGGATCACCAGGATCAGGATTTTTCCGTGCGTCGGCGGCGCAAGCCGTCTGGCCTGCGGCGTTTTCGAGGGGACCAATGGTTCGAAGGACACCGGCCCTTACACGGCGTTCTACACGTTCCCTTATGTGCCTCCCCCGGCAATCGACTCGTGGAAAGAGATAACCGAAGCGAAATGGATGGAACAGACGGGATATGCCAATTTCGATATTGGCTATCGGTATGTGCGCTATTCCCAATTCGATGAAGGGCAGGAAAACGCAGGAGGGCATACCGATGTCGCCGAAATCGAGTTTTATTATGGGGATGTAAAGGCCGCCGGGGCCCCTTTCGGCGCGCCGGTGTCGGACACATCCAACAGCTACGCCAAGGCGTTCGATGGAAATACAAAAACATTCTACCATTACCCCACGACCACCGGCGGGTATACGGGCCTTGATTTAGGGGACAAGGGCGTCATGAACGCGGCCCGCGTACCTCCGCGCTTAGGCTGCAAGTCTCCCGATCTGCGCATCGCCGCTCGCCAGGGTATCTTGGAGGCGCGCATCAAGGGCGTGCATTCTTCACAAATAGTGAATGTCGCGATTTACGGCCTGCAGGGCAAACTGGTGCGGCGTTTTGCTGGAAGGGCCGATGCGGCTGGTACAGCCCTGGTTCGCGCGGACAATCGCGTGCCGGCGGGAAACTACCTGGCGCAAATAAGCGCAGGAACGTTCAAATGGACGCTGCCGGTAATGGTGGAGTAGTAAACCCCGCGGTTTGGGGAATCGGGTTCTCGCTGCTGTGCAATAGACGGTAACTTTTTTGAAAAAGGAATAAACATGCCATTCTCGGGAAAACAAAAAATACTGCTTTCTGCCGCGATGATGTTAGCCGTGTTGTCAACTCTCCCTTCAGCCGCCCATACCCCGCGGCCGATTATTATCGACGGCACCGTGAAAGCGGCCAACGGCGATCTGCTCAGGGGCACGACCCTGCATGTCTCGAAGACCTATAGCGCCAGAGCCAGAGATTATGGCCTGAGCTACACCAACATGAAAATCCTGCGCGATCAGTGCTATGTTAATTTAATCAGGTTGGGATTGAACGATCCATTCGAAGTTTTTGACGGCGATACTGCCGCGGCATTTGATAGTATCGAGCAAACCTATTATTGGGCCGACAGTATCATCAAGGTTTGTGATTCCCTTGGCATCTATGTGCAGCTTAATTACCACGCACCCGGCTTTAAC
>Ga0315289_10012008_pt1 | contig 12245 bp, 18 predicted proteins | sample YL17G11_40_MG_FD_203452 | JGI IMG/M metagenome (GOLD analysis project Ga0315289, IMG submission 203452) | Sediment microbial communities from Yellowstone Lake, YNP, Wyoming, USA - YL17G11_40 | ecosystem: Environmental > Aquatic > Freshwater > Lake > Sediment | place: USA: Wyoming | collected...
CAGCCCGGTTTATTAATCCCGGCCTAAGAGGCCGGGCTAAAGCCTAAGAGGCCGGGCTAAAACTTCTCAGTTGCTCACATCCTTGTTGTGAGCGCGCGTTCAGCGGTTCCAGCCCCTCATGCGAAGGACGCTGAGTGCGTACATGGCCACGCCGAATGCGACAAGCATCAATGATGATACTACCGGCCCGAAATAATCTTTGAAGCCCAGGCCCCTTCTCAGCAGGTCGACCGCGTACGAGACCGGGCTGAACCAGGCTATGACCCTGCCCCACGTTGGCAACTGGCTGATAGGGATGAAGATTCCGCTCATGAACATCATGGGAAGGCGGACCAGGTTGAGAAGGAGCATGACATTCTGCGGGGTCTCGGAGCTTACCGTCGAGACGAGCGTTCCCATGTTGGAAATGCAGGCGCTCCCGAGAATGATGCCGAGCGCCAACGCGGCGGCGCTCGCAACGCTCGAACCGTAGAAGATCAGCCCTATCAGCAGGGGAACAAGCGACATCACTAGCCCGAACACCAGCGAGGATATCGTCTTTCCCAACGCGAGCGCGGAAAGCGAGACCGGCGCGAACAGGAGGCGCTCGAACGTACGGTTCATCCTCTCCCACGGTATGCTGAACGGCGCGACGGTCGTGGTCGAGAAAAATAGGGTCAGCGCGATGAGCCCCGGGAAGAGGGTCTTTGCCTCGACGTCCCTGCTCATCATGAAGGCGAAGAATATGGTGACGGGAAAGAGCATGCCGAACATGAGTATCGCGGGCTTGAAGTAGTATATCTTCATGTCCTTTACCGCGATGGACCAGGACTTTCTCACGCTGCTGATGGGCCCCGGCCTCCCGGACATCGCACGGCTACTCGTGGCTTCCAACCTCTTGCTCCTCGCTTGTCAGCTTCACGAAGACGTCCTCCAGTGTAGGTCCCGGGGTATTGACTGATTGGGCACGCAGGCCGTGCTCCTCCATGAACAAAAAAAGCGAACGCAGGGCAGTCTGGGGGTCGGATGTGAACAGCCGGAATGAATCGCCGAGCGTCTTGACGCCGGAGACTCCCTCTAGGCGGGCAAGCCCGGCTTCCTCCTCGTCGGTCGGCCGCCTGTAGAAGGTGACTTCTACGGCCTGGGCTTCGGTTGCCGCATGCCGGAGCCTCGCCGGGGTATCGACCGCGATTATCCGCCCGTGGTTTATGACCGCGATCCTCCTGCATAACTGGTTTGCTTCGTCCATGTTGTGCGTGGTCAGGAAAAACGTGACACCCTCGCTGTTGAGCCTCGTAACGATATCGCGGATCGCGCGCGCGCCGGTCACATCCAGTCCGGCCGTGGGCTCATCGAGGAAAAGAACTCTAGGCCTGTGCACCATCGACATTCCTATGGCGAGCCTCCGTTTGAGCCCGAGGCTCAACTGGCCCGCCTTTTTGTCCGCGTGCTCTTCCAAACCGAACATCCTAAGCAGTTCCGCGGCGCGGGATGCCCGTTCCCTGCGGCTCAATCCGTAGAGGGCTCCGGTGAACGTGAGGTTCGAAAGCGCGGTGATCTCGGGGAACACGTTGGACACTTCGGGCACTATACCGACCACCGACTTGACGGCGAGCGAATCGCGGACCGTGTCCATCCCGTAAACGCTCGCGGCACCAGAGCTGGGCCTGGTGAGGTTCATGAGGATGCGTATGGTGGTCGTCTTCCCCGCGCCGTTCGGGCCCAGGAACCCGAAGACCTCCCCCGGCCGTACGTCAAAAGAGATGTTATCTACCGCGAGCAGGGAGTCGTAGTACTTCGTGAGACCGCTTGCGCTGACGGCGGCCTGCATGGCGTCTTCGGGCGCGTTGTCTTTCATCAACTGCCGCAGGCTCCTTCGTAGCGCTTCCTGAAGGAGGCGAGCAACTCTGCCAGCCCCTCGAGGCTTGATGCCCAGAGTTCGAGCGCTTCGCGTCCTCCCGCGGTTAGTTCATAGACCTTTCGGGCCGGGCCGGTCCCGCTGTCGTCTAGGGAGCTAGTTGCCAGGCCTTCTTCTTCCATCTGCCGGAGCAGGCGGTACAGTATGGAAGGGTCCGCGTTCAACCCCTCGGGCGCGAACTCCTTGAGAGACCTCGCGAGCTCGTAGCCGTGGGAAGGGCCTTCCGCGAGAAGCAGTAGGACGAACGGTCGGACGAAGCGCCTGGGCATCCCCTCGCCGCAGTCGCAGCGTATGCGGTGGTGACGCGGCTGACCACCAGGGTCGCAACAGCAGTTCTCGCCGTGGGCATCTTCGTTACACATAACCTCACCTTCTAACTGCAACAAACCACTAAATACATATCATCTATATATGCATATTGTCAATAGATAAATTATGTCCTTATGCCGGTAGGTCCACAACTCTGAAGTAATCAACGCGCGTTACTCTGTCCAGGCGAGCACTAAATCTGCTAAAGACCGAGGTCGCGCAGCGATTCGAGGTTCTCCGCCTGCGTTTCCTCCAGCAGCGGTGGGCAGTCCTCGAGGCTCTTGTTGCCCTCCGTGAGCTGGGCGGCGAACGCCATGCAGGAGGGCACGCCGCATTCTCCGCAGTTCGTTCGGGGGAGCAGCTTGAAGACCTCGAGGACGGTTGGCTTTGTCCGGATTGTTAAGTCCGGGGTTATGCTTTCGCGCTCATCCCAGGTCTCGTTGAGGAACCGGACCAGTTTCTCGACCTTTCGCTCGGCATGCGCCCTGTCGTGAAGGTTGTTTATCCCAAGCTCGTGCGACTTCAGAAAGTACTTGTGAGCCTCCTCCCTCCAGACCAGGGTGGGTATACCCGGAATGTATTCACCCTTATCTACTACCGCGTTTACGTAAGGCATCAACTCGGTTAAGTCCGCTTCGGTCCTCACCGTGGCGACCCATGCCTCGGAGCCGGGGTCGCAAGGCGGGCAGTACAAATCGATCTCGTAGTTCTCGATCAGCATCTCTTTGTTACCTCCACGCCTATACAGTTACTAGCGAACAGTCAGGGTCGCGGGTGAATACGCCGGTTCTTGCTTGAGCGTATCGAATAATACCTTATCGCAGACTACGGGCAGATGACTATCTCGAGAGCCTCATGTGGGTGCGGCGCATTCTGTAGGACACGAAACGACGCCTCGACGGTTTGCCTGGTAGCGATTGCATCGATTCCGACCCGGATGTCATTCTCGCCCCGCCTGTCGACGATGCGGGTGCTCCCGGTTACTGTCACGAGCGCTTCTTCGACCACTTGGGACCTTGAGCCCTCGATCAAGACCGAGCCCACGATGCCGGTTACCTTTTCCTCACTACTGGCTGGCAACACCTCGATAACCTCGCCGCGTATGGATTCTGTAGATACATGGCGGTAAGGCGCGCTGTTCTTAACAGCACCGCTTCCGCCGCAGCCCTGGGTTGTTGCGAAGAGAAAGATGACCGCGATGACCGCCAGCACTTCGGGGACATGGATGCCGCTCGCTCGATGCCGGAAGCCATGTTTATTTTCGGAATCCCTGAAGCGGTGCATTCGTGACCAACCTATAACGACATCATCATCCCGGCCTGGCCGGGAACCACCCTGTCCTTGAACCGTTGCGCCATCAAGGCCGTGACGTTCAAACCGGTGCAGTGGCACGGAACGATCTTATCGGGCAGCACCTCTTCCAGGAAGTCCAGCGTAGCGTTTACTCTCTCGGGTGTCGCTCCCAGTCCGAGGTGGGTGCCGCCGACGACCGCCTTTATCCTTCCCGACGACTCGAGGACGTGCTTCAGTATGTTCACGAGCCCCGAGTGCGCGCAGCCGGTGAGAACTATCGCGCCTTCCGGGGTGTCCACGACCAGGGACTGGTCGTCCAGGAACGGGTCGGGCTGGACCTCCCCGTCCATCTGGCAGAAGAGGTTGGCCTCGTATCCCTCGAATTCGCTCACCCTGGGCACCCCGCCGGTCAGGCGGACACCCGGCATCAACTCCACCGGTGATTCCGAAAGCTCTATGCCCGCGCTCGCAGACTCGAGAACCTCCCGGCGGAAGGGGATTCCTATGAACCTCTTGACGTCTCCCACCATGGAGTACTTGGGCTCAAGCGCCTTCGGGTGCATCCAGAGCCTCTTCGGCCCGGAGGAGGAAAGGACCGTAATAAGGCCTCCCGCGTGGTCGAAGTGGCCGTGGGAAATCCCGATCCCCTCGAGCTTCCGCAGGTCGAGCCCTGATGCCAGCGCATTGTGCACAGCAACATCGGACTGCCCGCAGTCCCAGAGGAAGCTCTTTCCTTCGACTTCTACCAGCACCGAGAGCCCGTGTTCACCCTTGAAAGAGAGAGGACCCGCCAGGTTGTCACAGAGGATCGTCACCTTTACTTCCATCACCAGCCCCTTTCCTTGGTCCTGCTGTCGATTCGACGGACCGCAATTTATTGATTATCTTCGGGTCCCGGGTTGACCGAGAGGGCCAGCGGCGTTATTCTTATTATGAGCATATGACCATTACTTGTAAAGACCGGTAAAGGAGGCACGTTGCCCAGGCCCAGGAAACCACGGTGTGTAAGAGAGGAGCCAGCGTACGGCTTTTTCAAGCCGCAGGGCATCCCACTAAGGGAGCTCGAGGTGGTGAGCCTGAGCGTCGAGGAGTTCGAGGCCTTGAGGCTCGCGGACATCGAGGAGCTCTACCAGGAGGACGCTGCGGAGCGCATGGAGGTCTCCCGTCCGACATTTCAGAGGGTGCTAAGGGAAGCCCACCGAAAGGTGGCAACCGCCCTGGTCGAGGGAAAGGCGCTCGGGATTGAGGGAGGAGACTACGTCCTCGCCGGCGACACCCGTATCTTCGAATGCGTTGAATGCGGCCACAGCTGGGAGGAGCCGTTCGGGAGCGGGGTAAGGGCCTGCGAGGCGGTGTGCCCTCAGTGCGGTGGGGCCGTGACGAGACACGGTTGTGGTAGAGGACATGGGGCGCGCCGGGGACAAGGGCCTCGTGGCCGGTGCGGACCTCCCGGGGCATCAGAGCAATAGCAGGAACAGGACGGAGGTAGACGTGAGAAAGAAAAAGAACAGCAGCCGGGAAGAAGAGGGCCGGGAACAGCCGGGCTGCGGGGCTTCAGGGCAATCCGAATGCCAGGCAGGAATACCGCGTTTCAACCCACATCCCGAAACCAGTATAAAGAACACCATCGCGGTGATGAGTGGCAAGGGGGGCGTTGGCAAGTCCGCGGTTACCATGCTCCTCGCGGTGGCGTTGCGACGCCTGGGCTTCGAGGTCGGCATCCTCGACGCGGACATCACCGGGCCGAGCGTCCCCAGGGGTCTGGGCGTAAGTGGCCCTATCATCGTCGGGGAGGAAGGCGCGATTCCGGTAGAGAGCTCCACCGGCATCAAGGTGATGTCCATGAACCTCATCCTCCCCGCGGAGGACGACGCGGTCATCTGGCGCGGGCCCCTCATAAGCTCGGCGGTGCAGCAGTTCTACGAGGAGTGCGAGTGGGGAGGCCTGGACTACCTGCTCATCGACCTTCCCCCCGGAACCGCCGACGTGCCGCTCACCATCATGCAGTCAATGAGTCTGGACGGTGTCATCCTGGTCACCTCTCCCCAGGAGCTCGCCGGGATGATCGTGGGCAAGGCGGTCGGCATGGCGGAGCGGCTCGAGGCCCCGATTGCGGGGCTCATAGAGAACATGTCCCATGTCCCCTGCCCCTCGTGCGGGGAGAGGGTGGAGCCCTTTGGGCCGAGCCACGGTGAGGAGGCGGCGAGGAAGATGCGCACCTCTTTCCTGGGAAGCCTGCCGCTTGACCGCGCCATATCCGAGCTCGCAGACGAGGGGAAGCTCGAGGAGTACGAGTCGGAAGAGGTGGGTGCGGTCATCGGCGAGGTCATAAGGCGGTTCTCTGACAGAGAAAAGAGTGAAGAAGGAGCGCTTAAGGCGAAGGGAGAGAACATGAAAATCGCGATAGTGATGTCGGGAGGCGAGGTGTCCCCCCACTTCGGCAGGGCCGAGGAGTTCATGGTGGTCGAGGTCGAGGGTGGAGAGATAAGGAACCGTGAGATTTTGCGGGCGCCCGCACACGAGTGTGGCGCGCTGCCCGCGCTTTTCGCTCAGAACGGGGTTGCGAGCGTCATAGCGGGCGGCATCGGAAGTGGAGCAATGCAGCACCTGGAGAGGGCCGGCATACACGTATACGCCGGCGCTAAAGGCTCGCCGGAGGATGCGCTGGGAAGCCTGCTCGCGGGCACGCTCGTTTCGAGCGAGGAGATATGCGGCGGCGGAATGGGGACCTGCGGGCACGAAGCTGAGGGCGACGGGTGCGCCCGTTGACCGCTTCTCGCGAGAGAAAGTGCGAACGACAGGGAAGGTGATTCGCTTTGAGGAAAAGGCGCGGCCGGAATATGGGCGAGCGGGAGGATGAAAAGGTTCAGCCTCTAGGTGAAACCGAAGAGACGGAGCCGGTGCCGGAGGGGGCAGGCCGTCAAACCCCCGTGAAGAAGGAGTTCTCCTTGCTGAACGCGATTGCCGCCGGAAGCCAGCTCACCCTCGACATCATCAGGGTCATCCGTGAGGCCACGGACCTTTACCGGAAGTTGTTTCCCGGCAAGGGCGGCCTGGCGGGCTAGTTATCGAAGTGCAAGAGAATCCGGTTAAGAAGAACCGGGAGGGTTCGCGAGGGAAGGAGGTTGACTAGATGACCGCAATGAGAAGGTTTACCTGCTATGACTGCAACGAGACGTTCGAGGTGCCTTACGGGACGGGAGTTCCCGGCCGCTCGATGGAGTGCCCCAAGTGCGGCGGCAGGAACATCCACCGGGCCGAGGGGGACAGGGGATTCGAGCGGGTAGCCGGCCGGGGAGCGGCTTTCATAGCCGGCGCAAACGCCGGTAGAGGGCCGAGCGGCTTGGGGAGGGGCCGTGGCGGGGCCGGCAGAGGCCCCCGATGGGCCTAATCCACGAATCTTGAACAAAGGGGGTATTGAGCCACATGAAAGTCGCGATATCGGTTACAGGGAATGACCTATCCGGGGAGATCGACCCGAGGTTCGGAAGGGCCTCCGGTTTCCTGTTCGTTGACGACGAAGCGGAGGGATTCGAGTATGCGGCCAACCCGAACGTCGACGCCTCGGGCGGCGCCGGAATCCAGACCGCCCAGATGGTTGTGGACAGGGGAGTCGAAGCGGTCATCACCGGCAATGTCGGCCCCAACGCCTACCGCGTTCTTGACGCCGCGGGGGTAAAGGTGTTCACAGGCGCCTCCGGGACGGCAGAGCGGGCGCTCGCCGACTACAGGGAAGGTAGGCTTGCGGCCGCCGGGTCGGCTACCGTCGGGGAGAAGTTCGGAATGGGTCCCTCCGGCCCAGGTGGGCCGGGCATGGGACGAGGCGGCGGCCGAAGGCGTGGAGCGGGCGGCAGGGGTATGGGAGGGGGACGTTGATAATCTCGGTCGCGAGCGGCAAGGGCGGGACCGGCAAGACCACCGTCGCCACAAACATGGCGTGGGCGGCCTCGAGCCTCGAGCCCGTAACCTTCCTGGATTGCGACGTGGAGGAGCCTGACTCCCATTTCTACCTGAAGCCGGAGTGGTCAGATGAGGAGGATGTGTGCTTACCGGCGCCCGTGGTGGATTCGTCGCGCTGCGACGGGTGCGGCAGGTGCGCGGAGTTCTGCCGGTACAACGCGCTGGCCGCAATCAAGGGCGACGTCCTCGTGTTCCAGGGGCTCTGCCACGGCTGCGGGGGCTGCGCGCTGGCCTGCCCGCTCAAGTGCATCACCTATGCCGACAAGAGAATAGGTGTCGTGCGTGAAGGGGCCCGTGGCGGCGTTCGCTTGTACCAGGGACTCCTGCAGATCGGTGAGCCGGTAGCGGTACCGGTGATAAAACAGGTGAAGGAGAGGCGGGCTGCTGACGGGCTGGCCTTGATAGACTGCCCCCCCGGGACGGGATGCCCGATGGTCAACGCAATCCGGGGTTCCGACTACTGCCTGCTCGTCACGGAACCCTCGCCTTTCGGCAGGCACGACCTCGACCTCGCGCACCGTGCCGCGCTCGAGCTCGGAATACCACACGGCGTTCTGGTGAACAGGTCGTCCGGCGATGACGGGATCATCTATGAGTACTGCGCCGGAGAGGGGTTGAAGGTCCTGGGCAGGATACCTTTTTCCAGGGGCGCAGCCGAGGCCTGCTCTCGCGGTGTGGTGCTGGCGGAAACCGGCGAAGCATGGGCCTGGTTGTTCCTCGGGATACTGGAAGGGGTGAGGGAGGAATGCCGGCTCAGCTTACCATCCTGAGCGGCAAGGGCGGTACCGGCAAGACGACGGTCGCCGCATCGTTCTTCAAGCTCGCCGGCAGCGCGGTCGCGGCTGACTGCGACGTGGACGCCCCGAACCTGCACCTGCTGCTCGAGCCCACGCTGCTCGAGCATGAACCATTCGAGGGGGGGATGGTTGCGCGCATCGACCCCGACGAATGCGTCCAGTGCAATCTATGCGAGGAGTCCTGCTCATTCGGTGCCATCAGGAATCTCGAGGTGGACCCGTTTTCCTGCGAGGGCTGCGGTGTCTGCGAGCTGGTCTGCTCTGAGGGCGCGGCCAAGCTCGTTCCTGAGACCACCGGCGAGGTCTTCGTTTCCGAGACAAGGTTCGGCCCCCTGGCGCACGCGCTCCTCAGGCCGGGCGGAGAGGCTTCCGGTAAGCTCGTTACCAGGGTGAAAGAGGTTGCCTCCCGCCTGGCCGGGGAGCGGGGGCCGGACTTGATACTCGTTGATGGTTCACCGGGGATAGGGTGCCCGGTCATCGCATCTGTCGCCGGATCGGACCTGATACTCGCGGTGACGGAGCCTACGTTGAGCGGGCTCTGGGGGTTGGAGCGCATACACGGGGTGGCGCGGCACTTCGGAGTCGAGCTGGCGGTGTGCATAAACAAGTGCGACATCAACCCGGAGATGGCGGAACAGATCCTCCGCTACTGCTCGGAATCGGCACTCTCCGTAGTCGGAGAGATACCTTTCGACAAAAAGGTCAACCGGGCGACAATGAACGGCGAGGTGTTAGTGGAGCGGTACGGGGGGCCTGCGGCAAATGCGATGAGGTCTCTTTGGGAAGATGCCATGGCGCTCTTGGAATCCAACAAAGCAAGAAAGTGAGAGGAGGAATAATGCCACTGGGAGATGGAACCGGGCCGAGGGGCCAGGGGCCCGGGACAGGGCGAGGAATGGGAATGGGATCCGGCTGGGGCCGCGGCCGCATACGCGGCGACAAGCCCGGAAGCGGCCCCGGGGGTAACTGTGTCTGCCCGAGCTGCGGGACCACGGCGAGTCACACGAGGGGTATACCGTGCCTCACCAGGACGTGCCCCAAGTGCGGGGCCAGAATGACGAGGCAGTAAAGCAACCCGAATTCTCGGGATATTCAGCAGTACCAGGCTTTCGTTGACCCGGGCTCTACGCATGGGCATTTTCAGGTAATCAGCAGTCAGGGGGGATAAGAATGCCTATCTACGAATTCAGGTGCGGAGAATGCGGTTCCGAGTTTGAGTCAGTCAGGCTTCCCGGTAGGGAATGGACTACCACGTGCCCCGGATGCGGAAGCAAGAGAGCAGAAAAGCTGTTCTCGACGTTCTCAACCCCGAGGCATCCTGCTTCCGGCGGGGGTCTGACCTGTTGCGGCAGGGAGGAGAGGTGTGATTCACCCCCGTGCGGGACGAACGGGAGCTGCAATGCCGACTGACCCGGGAGCGTTTTGCCGACCTCTTCAGACGTGCGTGCTCTGAACGTCCGAAAGGAGGTGCCACCATGGGCGATGATCTTTCCGATATTGCCAAAGCCATGCAGGACGAGCTGAACAGCGTATTCTCCGAGACCGTGATCGACCACGCGATGAACCCTAGAAACGTCGGACGCATAGAGGAAGAGGACGGGTTTGCCGTCTTCACCGGCCCCTGCGGCGACACGATGATGATTTCCGTAAGGGTATGCGACGGTAGGATTGCAGAGGCCGGGTTCTGGACGGACGGTTGTGGAACCTCGATAGCCTCGGGAAGCATGGTGACGGAGATGGCGAAGGGAAGGACGCTGGACGAGGCCATGGAGGTGGGGCAGGCCGAGGTGCTTGAGGAGCTGAACGGCCTGCCGAAGGAGAGCGAGCACTGCGCCCTGCTGGCCGCGACTACACTTCATCTGGCGCTGAGGGAATTTCTCGAAAAAGAGAAAAACGTGCGATAAACGGATGGGGGGCGAAGCGTTCCGAGTCGAAAAGATACCAAATGCGAACGGTAGCGTTCTTCAATGGCGAAAAGAGAGCCAATAAAAGGAAAGCACGTGTACGGTCCATTACTCTCCAGGAGATTGGGCCTTTCACTCGGTGTGGACCTCGTATCTTACAAGACCTGTGATTACGACTGCATCTACTGCCAGCTCGGGAGAACCGCCGTGAAGACCGCCGTTAGGCGCCCCTTCGATAGCCCTGCAATCATACTGGATGAGTTGAAGCGGAAGCTCGACTCAATCGAAGAGCCTGACTATATAACCATATCCGGGTCCGGCGAGCCGACCCTGAACTCCGATCTGGGGCTAATCATTTCGGAAATAAAGAAGATGACGGGCGTACCATTGGCTATCCTGACGAATGGTTCATTGTTGACCGACGAGGACGTGACCGACGCGTGCATGCTCGCCGATCTCGTTGTTCCATCACTGGACGCCGGCGACGAGGAGACCTTTAAGAGGGTGAACAGGCCCGCAGGGGGTCTGACTCTTGGGTGCATCGTTGACGGAATGGTCAGCTTCCGTGCCAAACATCCCGGCCAGGTATGGCTGGAAGTGATGCTTGTATCTGGAGTTAACAGCGACGACGCGCAGATTGAGAAGATTCTCGATGCGGCCGGACGAATAAATCCCGACCTCGTCCAGCTCAATACGGTGGTAAGGCCTCCCGCCGAGACCGGAGCCAGGCCGGTAGACGAAGAAACTCTTGCGAGAATCGCGGCGCTTTGCGGAGCAAAGGTTGAAGTAGTCTCCAGTTCAAGGGGCAGTGGCGCGGCTATCGGCATGGAAGCGGATACCGAGGAGATACTTGGACTCCTGGCGAGGAGACCGTGTACAGCCGGCGAAATCTCGGACGCCCTTTCCTTACACCCCACGATTGCGGTAAAGGTGCTCGCCGAACTGGTCGGGAAGGGCGTCCTTTACCTCAAGAGCACAGATTCCGGGGAGTATTACCACTTGACTTAATAGCTGGCCGACTCTCGTTCATAGGAGCTTGTTGGGTCTTGTTGTATCGGTTCTCCGATTGTCTTAACGTACGTTTGTCCACTCCTCAATCTGTGTGCTAAAGATGGTGTCGGGCCCTCTCTCCTCAACGCTGATGTTTACAACGTAATCAGCCATACAGGTCTCTTTTCATTACGATCACAACATTTATGTGTTGGCGTACTGCGCAAGGACGGATTGGGATTATATATTATTCTTCCTTTGCCCGCTCGATATTCCTCTGCTTGATGCGCTCCATCAGCTCTTCCGCCCTGAGCTTGGCCTCCCGCTCTTTCTCGTCCTCCGGCTCCCAGTACGGCTGGAGTATCTTCCAGGTTATCTTTCCCGAGAGCGGGGGCTCGGGGTACGCCCCCATGTCGTAGAGCTTATATCCCATGAACTCCACCGGCTCCTCCTGGTAGCAAGACCAGACGGCCTTGCGCACCAGGTCTGGGTCTCCCTGGAACTGGAGGTCCACCAGCGTCAGTTGCTCCCGGAACCGCTCGATCATGTCCCGCGAGATGTTGTACAGGAACGGGTGGGGCGACTCCGTGCCGATGATGCGCTGCTTCTCGTCCACGCCGTTCTCGAACAGCGCCTTGATTGCGTCGCCGGTCAGGTGACCCTCCGACTCCGGGCCGCCCATCATCAGGTAACGGATGTTCGGGTTCGAGACGATATTACAAATAACTTTTTCGAGCCCTATGTTCTCGGTCTGCAGTGTTCCTGAGAGCGCGGCGCCGCTTTCGGCCCCTACGCGCACCAGTTGCTCTATCTCCGGCGGCACCTTGTCCTGATCCCACCTGAGGATTATGCAGACCGCTACCGGCGAGCGGTCGTTTCCCCTGAGATAGCAGCCCTCCTCGGGAGGGTAGTCCCGTTGCGGGTCGACCTTGAGCACTGCTAGTCTCCCTTCTTAAAGCTGTCCGCCTACCCGGGGTTGTACCCGGCGTCGAAGAACGGGACGCAGTGGGGGAGTTCCTTCTCCTTGACCTTTGCCTCCAGGACATCCCGGATGAACGCCAGAGCCTCGTCCCCGTCCTCGTCGGTTATTATGCG
>Ga0315289_10012009_pt1 | contig 12244 bp, 12 predicted proteins | sample YL17G11_40_MG_FD_203452 | JGI IMG/M metagenome (GOLD analysis project Ga0315289, IMG submission 203452) | Sediment microbial communities from Yellowstone Lake, YNP, Wyoming, USA - YL17G11_40 | ecosystem: Environmental > Aquatic > Freshwater > Lake > Sediment | place: USA: Wyoming | collected...
AGCCAGTCGCGCCCGTGGAGCCAGTAGCACCGGTCGAGCCCGTGGCACCAGTCGATCCAGTAGCGCCAGTCGATCCAGTCGCGCCTGTGGAGCCAGTTGCACCGGTCGAACCCGTCGCGCCTGTCGATCCAGTCGCGCCCGTGGAGCCAGTAGCACCAGTCGAGCCAGTCGAGCCTGTGGAGCCAGTCGCACCGGTCGAACCCGTCGCGCCGGTCGAGCCCGTCGATCCGGTCGACCCTGTCTGTGCGGCGACGCGAACGGACGACATCGCGAAGACAACCAATGCGGAGAACAGGAGCAAGATATATCCTCGGCGCGTGACGCCGAGGCGGAAGGCAGCTGCACTGTTACGCTTCACGGACATTTTTCTTATCTTTGCAGAGCTGTCTCGTTGCAAGTGCTTCTCTCTTTGCGGTGGCTGCCGGTCCACGGACCTGGAGGATGTTTTAGGTACTTTGGACTTTAGAAAATCGGTGAAAGCAAAGGTGCTTGAATCTTTGAGGCTAAAGCGACCAGCGAAGGTGCCAAGAAAAAGAGGCCAATAATAATAGACTTGTAAAGAGCGTTCCATTTTTTCAAACATTGCTTGTCGTCCGAAGGCGTCGTTGTAACTGTCGGCAATAACATATATTTTTAAAGAGAAACCGAGGGCAAGCAGTCACTGTGGTATTCACAGTGATAGATTCACGCAAAAGCTTGCTAGAGAGTGTTTTTTTCTCGGAGCAAGTGTAACAGCTGGAGTTTTTTGATCTTTTTTCCTCTCTTTTTTTCTTTTTTACAGGAATTTCAGAGCAAAAAATCTGAACATTCTGTCTGTTATGTGCCTGAGTATGGCAACGAGCGACTTCTATTGTGTTTCTTTTCCAACCGTGCTTTGAGAGGCGAAATCTGCAACGGATGAGTATTTCCTCTAGCCTTTCCCGCATCGGGGATTTCCGAAAGGGTTTTCTACTCACGAAGAAATCTTCCCAGGAGAAAGTTGCCTGCCAAGAAAGCCAACTCGATCGCATTTACGATCGATGGCAAAACCGTTTCCGGCGGCGACTTAACCAACGGCACCGCCGCGGGAGCCACCTCCGCACTCGCCGCGCCCTGCTGGCTGCCTCGTTCGAGAACGGACCCCCACATTTGAGATCACAGACATGGGAGCGCTGCTCCACCAGCGCGCGTCGACGGCTTCGGGCGGGCTCATTATCTGGTTCCGGTTTTGAAATGTTTCGTAAGAGGAGCATGAAGAGGAGTGTAAGCTCGAGGTGGAGCAGCTCTCAAAGGCGGCAGCTGGAGGCGAGACTACTCGAGCAGTAGCCGGAAGGCGGCAGCAGTGAAAAAGCGGCGGGAGCTCTTGGCATTCGTTGAAGTAGGTCATAAGTTTCTCCACTTTTGAGCTCCATGTAAGAAAGAAGATACAAAGAGGGAGGGACAACGAGTTCGAGCTCCGTGTGAGAAAATGGATACAAAGAGAGAGGAAAAACAAGTTTTCGCTTCTGGCAACATTTTTTTGCTCACGGAGTCGCTTCTGCAATCCAGGCCACTCATGAACCATTCACAGCTCTTTTTCAGCATCAAGAATCCCAAATCTTATTGAAGTCACATATCTTGAAGTAGCAAATAAGACCACGCCCTAGCCGTCTTCTTCTGTAAATTCCGTCGTCTTTAATCAAAAGCGCGACGCTGACCGACCCGGAAAAGGTATTGGAGTGGTCCAGTATTGTATTTTCCTTACATCGCTGACACAGTGACAAGCGCTTCCTTTGACGGGGAAGCCTGTTCCCACCGAGCGAGCCGTATGCACTTGCCGACGGCAAATCCGTTGGCAATGCTCATCTGGGCCCACCCCTTGTTCAGCCTCACGTGCCGTTGGCCAGCCGTGCGCAAAACCTCGAGCACGACGGGCCAGCGCCGTCCCTGTTGATCTTGAAGCGAGACATCGATGCCTGTTTTGAAGCGTCCCAGTGAGGCATGCCGCTTAACGCCCGCCTTGAACGCAGACTCTATCGTCTTCTTGATTTCAGGAAACAAGGCGATCGCATCCTCCCTGCTCAGGTGCATCCGTCGAAGATAGGTTGTATTCGAGAGCACGCGGACCGATGAATGAGCAAGGATAACATCGAAAATAGAAACGTCAGGAGTGATGGGGGCAGCGGCGCCGGTTTTATCGCCGTTGGAGTCAGGATGAGAGTCGCCGCACTCTTCGGGACTTGCCATGGGAAACTTTCGAGGGACTTTGCTGTCGGCCGTGGGAATCTGAGGAGGCGAATCAACCCCGGTCATGACGCTGCTCGTCGAGTCATCCGACGCAAAGAAACTGGATTGGCCTCTCTCGCAGCCATGAAAATCTTCATCAGCGTAGGGCAATGCCGTTTGTAGTTTTCCCATATTTGGAATTGCCCAGTCTCCGTCTGCGAACTCGTTCAAAAACGCGTCAAAGATTTCGGCCTCCTTTCTCCCGACCAGGAGGGGGCAATCACGATCTAGCGAATGCGCACTGTGCCCGGTGCCGCTGTGCGCGGATTCGATAGAGGCCATTTCCTTTCGCGTGACAGAAAGTGCCCTGCTGACGAGCACCTAGAGTATTGAAATAGAGGAAAGGGACGTCTCTTCGTTAATAACAAAGGTCCGTGACTCCTTGAATGGATGGCTTCGTGAACAGAAAATGTGGTCAGTCGGTGTCTTTGAGACAGGAGAAAAACGTCTTGACGATTCGCCAGACCTTTTTTTAAGGTCTGGCATTATTATTTTGCAGCACAATATTTTATATATGCCATCGAGTGGGCAGCAGCACGTGAATAAGAAAGGTACACGAACGGGATCAAGCCAAATGCCCTCGCAAGATACACTTGCTTTGCCAATCGTGGCAAGGTAAGTATGTCTTGCCAGGAACCCCCTCTCTGGCTTGAAAAAACCCACATCCTCTTTAGATATTTTTGCTACCGCGATGTCCGTTCCATTGGGCTCGCGGACATTTTTTTCTAACAAATGCATTGGTGGAATGATGCGGACCTTGGTGCACATGGTACAGCTTTAGCCAGGTGCAAGATTAAAATGCCTGCTCATGGCATAATTTTCTTTCACGAACGAATTCTGGGCAAAAAGTCGAGTGCATAGCAGGAAATATATTTCTGTCTTCACAATATGAGTATCACGACTCATTATTTCTGAAAACCGCGCCTCGCCAACAAGTGATTCTTGCATCTTCAAGAGAACGTGTTTCCGGTCCTCGTTCTGCCGAGGGTCTTGCATTTTCAAAGGTCTTGCATTTTCTCGCTGCGACCCCCAATACTGCAAGAAAGAAAGAATGACTTGCACCGCTTTCGGGCTCCACGGCGCTTCGCGCGACGAAGATGCAGACGAGCAGCACGACTTTCTCGTGTTCACGAAAGGGAGCACAGAGACCTTTGCCGCATTTTTAGACGAGTTTTCAGACGGTTCTTGGCCGCCGCCAGACACAGTAGAGATGCGATCGGTATCAATTTACAGTGATGAAGATCATGAATCTTCATCACTGTCAAAAAATTCGGAAAAGCGTTTTGGATGTCCAGAAAGCTACTTCAAAGTCGTTGGTGCAGCAGCAGCGACCTCGCCGAGCGTTGATGCGACCTCGCCGAGCGTTGATGCGACCTCGCCGAGCGTCGATGCAGCAGCAGCGCCCTCGCCGAGCGTTGTTACCACGGCAGATGCCTCGCAATCTCCACCGACGGCGAATGGCGGTGACATCGCGAAAACAAGCCCCTGCGGAAGCTGCACCGAAACGTGGGTCGACTCGAGCTCATTCGCGGAGAAACCAGCTACCGATGCCTCTCGCGCTCTGAAAGAGCTTCTCCTTAGCTCAAAGATTCTCCACTCATCCGTTCGCAAGATCACAAACCCGACCTACCTAAGACGGATGAACCTGAGCAGAGACGATGCGGCAGGATTATTCCCGGAATTCGGAAGTATCTTGAATTCCGTTTTTATGAGAAGCATGTCGCGGCGTGAACATAGGCCCCCAATGAAGAAAGGCGCATGCGTGTATATTCATGATGCGGAGGGAAGGCGATGGCCCGTCGTACTCGAGTGCTTGCGCACGGCCGGCCAGCGGCATGTCAGGTTCAGCAAGGGGTGGGCCGAAATGTGCAGCGCCAACGGGGTTTCTCTCGGCAAGTGCTTTCGGCTCGCTCGGTGGAGACAGGGGTCATCGTCGTCGCACAGCGCGATTGTCACTTTGTCCATCGAAAAATCAGTGTAAAACAAATGATAAAGACAGTCTGTCAGAACTCCGTCGAGAATGTCCTTTGTTCTTTCTCAGCAAGCGGTTTTTTTAACAAGTGCGACGAAAGTCTTTCAAAGCTCTGAACTTTTAGGATATAATGAAACAAGTAGATGAACATGACGGACTTTCTTCATAAGCACGTTGACACTTCTCTTCCTTCTGGTCCCCCTTTTTTATCCTCTTTTTTGGTCCTCTTTTCTAGCGATCGCGGCTATCTTTTCGCGCCGACTACCCTGGAAACCGCATTTCTTGCCATACTGCCCTCCTTCTTGGTCACGCGCTTCCACCTTTGTAAATGCGACCGAGAAAATGACGTCTGATTTTGTTTACGTCCGTTTGTATGCTTAGCGTCCGTAGAAAGCAAAGTGCGACCGTCCTATGACTCCTTTGAATCCCTTGCTCAAAAAGGTGATCCGACGGATCACGTGAAGCAGAGAGAATTCCGGATGACTTCTGAGGAGGCGGCAGGAGCAGGCCGCCGCGGACTTCAATCTGCCGGAATTTATGTTGCCCGCCCTTTTATAACCTTTTCTTACACGCAACGACTCTGGCAACGGCCTCTTTGCCATGCTCCAACCCGTGGAAGCTCAGCTCGTGCGCTTCCAACCGCGTGAACTCGACCGAGTCCCCGACCCCCAGCCTGTTGGCTCTGCAAAACTTCTCCCACCCGTCGGCCAACCTTCCCGAGTGGAGATTGTCTCGCCTGGTCGTCACGTACTTGACGCTCCAGCGCTGGCCAACGCTGTCTATCAGAGTCACGGGGAAGATTTTCGTGAACGGTACGGTGTCACATGGCACGCCGGGAGCGTTTAGAGGTTTTTCGTTTTCATTTCTTTCATTGTTGACGTTGTCGTCGTCGATGTTGTTGATACCCGCCGCGGAGATGTTGCCTCTCTCGACGTCGTCGTTGTTGTTGATACCCACCGCGGTGACGTTGCCTCTCTCGAAATCGTCGATGATACTGATACCCGCCGCGGCGACGTTGCCTCTCTCGACGTCGCCGTCCTCTTGTCCTCCGCATCGATCTGCTTCTTCGTGCCCGTTCCACCCTCTTTCTCGACCCAATGCTCCTCTAAAGGACACACGAGCAGAAGCCTCGCGTTTAGCATGCATGGTGCGAGGAAGGCACGCGTCGAGAGATAGCACGTGCGCTAACGCGGAAGTCACGAAGAGGCGACGCAGGTATGTCTCCGAAGAGAGGAGGCGTGTCGCCGAGCTCGCCAGGGACGACGCCGGCGGAGAAAAAGGTCGTTGACGGTTTCGGCGCGGAGGCGCAGCGGACAATGACGAAGAAGAAGAATTGATGGCAGCCTGTCGCGTGTAAAGAGTCCCGACGCCAGAAGCAGCTGCAAACGAAGAAAGAGCGGCAGCAGCAGCAGCAGCTGCCTCCAGTTGCAGCATATTTACCCGGCCTGACGGATTCACATGCCTGCCGTCTGAGTGAACAACGTATCTCCCTCGCTTTCTGAACGGTCGAACCGGCCTGCGTGAGGGTTGGAGGCCCTGGGGCGACAACGATGCTCGCTGTGGGCCCACTGTCTCCTGAGGCGCTTGTCGCTTCCATTGCCCCTCCTTCTCTTCCTCGACCCCGTGACCCCCGTCGGCGTCGCCTCTGTGACTGATCCCTTGTTCGCTGAGCAAACGGTGCTCTCTCTCGGCATCTGCGGCTTCCAAGATGCCCTTTACAATCGTTGCAGCTGCGAGAAGCGGGCTTGACGACAAGGGAGGCGGGTACCTGAAGGAAGCCTCCAGCATTTCAGGTCTTTTCTTCAGTCCACAAAAGGGGTCAAAAGGGGCGGACATGGCAGAGGAAGGAAGAAAAAACGATGTGGGTCTGCGAGGAGGAGATCAATTTCCGTCCCCCTGCTCCTCCGAGCTCAGGCGCGAGCGGCAACGAAACCTTTTCCTCCCTTTCGACGCTTCGCACAGAGAAAAGAGGACAAAGATATGGCTCGGGAGTCGCGAGGGAGATATCGGAAAATAAACACTCAGGGCGCGAGGATTCTCTATTTTACCAAGCGTTTCCTTTCCCTCGATTAGGTTGTATAATGCGTTGCCGCGTCGTTGGAGGGAAATTGTTTACAAGGGCAAAAAACATTTCCGTAACTGTCGGCATTTTTCCCTTTTTTGCATACCTCGACCTTCACAACAGAAGTTGAAAACCCTTGTCAATGAACGGGCAAAAGAGAATGAATCTTTGGCTTTCAAAACAAAAAGTGGAGAAACATCCACTTGAGTCCTCGCATGACGAAGCAAATTCAAAGCGCTCCGGATTCCTGTGACTTTGAGCAGCCTTTCGCGAACGCGAAAGGGGACAGAGGGAAAGCCCTGTCCGTCGTGCAAAAGTCGCGACAACTCGCCCTCGCGCCGCAAACGCTTTCCCGACGAAAGTGAGGGGAGGGAGGGAGGGGGGCCATTGCGTCTCATGGATCAGCAGGCGCCGAGGCAGCAGGATCACCGTATTCGATCACCACCGCGCTGTGGTGCAAGCATTGGTGGTGGCCGCGGCGACGGGTCTGCTGGCGCAGCTGCCGATGCGTTCACTGCTATCGCATCGGCTTTAACCGGTGCTGCCGCTGCTGCTGCTACTTCAACTGCGGCTGCTGCTGGTTCAAGTGCTGCTGCTGGTTCAAGTGCTGCTGCTGCTCTTTCAACTGCTGCTGCTGTTTCAACTGCTGCTGCTGCTGCTGTTTCAACTGCTGCGGCTGCTGCTGTTTCAACTGCTGCTGCCGCTGCTGTTTCAACTGCTGCGGCTGCTGCTGTTTCAACTGCTGCTGCTGCTGCTGCTGTTTCAACTGCTGCGGCTGCTGCTGTTTCAACTGCTGCTGCTGCTACCGACCCCACCATGGCTGCCACCGCTAGTGCCGCTACTGTACATGCTATCGCTTCTGCTCCAGCTGCTTCGGCTTTGCTGACCGGTGCGGCCGCCGTTGGTCTCGCTGCTGCAACTCCTACAGATGCTGCTCCTGCTGCTCGCGATGTCGCTGCCACCTCTGCAGGAGACAGAGACCCGATTCAAGATGTCTACAGCGCTGCTTTTACTCTACGAGCGCTTTCTCGCTCGCAATTGGCGCGCGGAGTGCCCAAAGTGGAGCACACCAATTCCGCAACGGAAGTCGGAGGTGACGGCAATTACAGAGACACGACGCTCAGAGACGAACAAGGACATGGGGAACAACAAGAGGGCGTCGGCAACAACATTGCCGGAAAAGACCTTGCTGTCGGCGACGAGGGGCACCGCCGTCGCCATAATCACCACCGTCGCCATAATCACCACCGTCACCTCAGCAGGTCTCGGTCGATGAGCCCTTCGAGAGGCGAGAAACTCGACGGGCGGCAAAGAGGCGCCGTCAACTCCCGGCGTGCCTCAAGTCTCGTCGCTCGCGCTTCCGGTAACGTCGTTCGGACTTTCGCTGCTCGTGCCTCCGCTGCCGATGCCGCAAGGAACGATTGCCACGCCCCCGCCGTTGACACTGCTCCGATTGTCGCCGCTGGTGCTTCTTCCGCCGCAGAAAAAAAAACCGGCTGCACGGACTTTGAGCACGCCCGCTCTGATGGTGCCATTCCTGCCGATGTCGCAACGACAGGCGGCGCTGCGCCGGCCCCCAGACAATCTGCGGGAAAAAACACGATGAAAGCCGGAGCGACCAAAAACATCAAGGTCGTCGTCAGGCGTCGGCTGGGCAACACGACATCCCTGAATCGCCTGTACGTTCCCATGGAAATGGCTTCTACGTTTATGCCCCCGCTGCCGTCTTTGCGTGTTTGCGGAAAGGACAAAAAAGAGGCACGGAGTGACCAAAGAGGAGGAAAAGGACAACCAGGAGGGAGATTTGCTGGCAATGGTGCGTGTGGCGCTGGCCCAAAGGCGGCTGCTGCATCAAACTTCTCCAGGATGACCGTGACATTTGCTGTGATGACCGAGACAGGGCCTCTGCGCGTCGGCACTGGCAGTGGCGCTCCTGCTGTCAACAGTGACAGCGGCGGTCCTGCTTTTACGAACGATACAAACAGCGGTCCTGTTTTTTCGAACGATACCAGCAGCGGTCATGTTGCGAACAATACAAGCAGCGGTCAGGTTGCGAACAATGCAAACAGCGGTCATGTTGCGAACAATGCAAACAGCGATCCTGTTGTGAACAATGCAAACAGCGGTCCTGTTGCAAACAATACAAACAGCGGTCATGTTGCAAACAATGCAAACAGCGGTCATGTTGCGAACGATGCAAACAGCGGTCCTGCCGACGACGACGCTGACCTCGAGCAACCGACTGAGGGAGGAGAAGAAAAGCTGGCGACCTCAGCGACGTACTACGACGTCGAGTACGAGCGCCGCCACTTTGGAGACCAGGTGCATCACCGCCTTACGAAGGGATGGCAAGCGCTATGCCTCGCCCTGAAGGCCGACGTCGGGGACACGTTGGAGATGACCAGGTATTGCAGCAGCGGTGATTTTGATCACAAAGGTGACCTTTGTCGCCAAAGAAATGAAGAGGGTGGCGTTGACCTCGGCGACGACGACCCAAGACCGGCTGCTGGAAGCAGCTCCACGATTATCGTCCGTGTCGTGAATTGATAAAAAGAAGGATTGATTTTGATAGAGAAGTCGCGAACACCAAAACTTGCGGGATACCTGGGATGAACAGTTCACCGGGAAAAAAAGGAGGAAGAAGGAGGAGAAGAAGTAGATAAAGGGAGAGCGCTTACGGGGGCAAAAGCGACCCTTTAAAAATACACGTGACCACGTGAAGCGTTAGTGGGCGGTATTTGGGGACGAGCAGATGAAGAGGTTTTTGCGCCAGGGCTCTTGAATCCTTTTGGGACCGAGCGTCTTTTTTTTCTTTCCTTCCCCGCAGCCGGCTGCAGGTGACGCTATTTGGGCTTCGCTTGAGCCCTCATCTTTTCCCCCTTTTTTTCTCGGCCAGCTGATATTTTTTTATGGTGAAGCTATTTGGGCTTTGCTTGAGCCCTCATCTTTTCCCCCCTTTTCTCTTTTGGGGCCGGCTGATTTTTTTTTATAGTGACGCTACTTGGGCTTCGCTTGAGCCCTCATCTTTTCTCCCCTTTTCCTTTGGATTGTTTTTTATGGATCCTTCTTTTTCGGAAGGGACGAGGAAAGACTCCTTATCGCGCTGGGAGAGAGAGAAAAAGAAAAAATAGCCTCGAAAATCCCCCGACCTTGCAGGATGCGCATCAGGAAAAAGGAGGCTCCAAAACCTATTTTTCTCTTTTTCTTCGCTTGCTCTGTAATCTCGCACAAATAAAGAAGCTTGAGGACGCGCCGTGGTCGAAAATGGAGCTTGGCGCGCCGTCTCGGGAGCACACGGCGACGAGGGAAAAAGAGGCGCAGACTAAGCTTTCTTCCCTTCCTCCTCCGAAGAACTTCGGCTCTCACAACTTTTCCCTCTCTCGTCCTCTCACGGTGGGTTGAGGAAACGTCAGAGCGACAACGCTCAATCGCCGCCAGCGAGCCCGCATGTAAAACAAAAGACGCCGGTCATGGCAAAAGAGGCAAGAGAGGACTCAAGGAGCTTTTGAGCGCTCCTTGAAGGGGGAAAAAGAGGCGCAGTCAGACGACTTGCTGACAAGCTTTTTTTCCTTTTATTTTTTCGAAGCAAGAAGTGATGCTCACAACCTTTTCCCTCTTAGGTCGAAGTAACTAAAATCGCTGCACTTTTTTACCACGAATCCAAGCTCGTCAACTTTTTACAAGTCTCTTTTCTTTTTTCCTCTCAAACTCAACAAGAAGAAAACACGATTGAGGCTTGCCTCTGAAAGGGAGATAGGGTCTCGTCGATCCGAGTTTCAAGCGAAAAGATCAATTCTGTTTCTTTGCCTCCGAGTCCGGAAAAATCGGGTACGCGGGGATTTTTTTCTCTCGGTACAAGAAGCGCCCCCTTTCGAAGTAGAGGATTTTCTCGGCGGTTGGGAAAAAGAAACAAAATCGAAACAGAAACATTTGTCGAACGAATGAGGAACCTATCGACCCAAAGAGGGGAACGAGAGAGGAGCGGAAGGGTTTTTTGCGAGGATCGAAAGAGGGGAAAGGCTCAAAAACTCAAAGGCTCAAAAGCTCAAAGGCTCAAAAGCTCAAAGGCTCAAAAGCTCAAAGGCTCGAAAGAGGGAAAAAGCTCAAAAGCTCAAGAACCACGGTCTGTCTGTATAGAGAGGGAGGGAGTTGACCCAAAGAGGGTAAAAAGTTCGAGGATCAGAAGCAGAAGAGAAGCGCCAGGAATTGGTCGTAGAGACGGAAACAGACCGCATCTGGTAACCTCCTTTACTCGAAACTCTGTGCTGTCTATAGTAAAGCTTCACCCACTACGGGAAGGCCGAGGTTTGCTCCGCGCTCCTGGCCTTTTCTTTCCAGAGCGAAATCTTCGTAGCGAAACCGTTTTTTGTCCGTTCGATCGTGTGGGATGCAAGCCGTTGTTTTTAGTCGTTGTGTGAGGGATGAAAGGATAGATAGACAAAAAGATGTTATCTGCGAGGGATTGTTGTTTAATAAATGAGCGCAAAGCGCTCGTGGAAAAAGGGATAACGATAAAGGGGGCGTAAATCATTTGACTTTTTTGAGCGAGGCTGAACCCAACTTCAAAAGAGCGGGAAACGCTGTTCGATCAACCCCGAAAAGACTCCGGGGAAATTTCAAAGCAACGCTCCGTGGTCTCTGAAGAGTGAAGAGGCGCACTACTGCATGTTTTTGTTGTTTTTGTTGTGTTGTGTTGTGTTGCGCCTAGTGTGTTGTGTCTGTTGTCCTGTTTTCGAGGAAGAAGACAAAGAAGAAGAGGAAAAGGCGGGAAAGGTAGCAAAAAAGGGGTGAAAAAGGAAGAGTCGCCGTTTCCCCCGAGAGCCCCACACGCTTTCTGCTGCCATGCTGCTCCCTCTTTGCCCCGAGTCGTAGGGAAGTCTCCTCCCCCCTCATTCCTCGGAGACCGCCGCGGCAGCAGCAGCAGCAACAGCGGCGGCGTTCGCGTACGCCGTAGAGACAGCGGCGTCGACGGCGGAAGCGAGGGCAGTAGCAACCGCGGCCGAGGTGGCCCCGGCGATCGCGGCAGCTTGGGCGGGAGTCCGGGGCGTGTTCAGGGGGGCTTCGAGCCCGCCCTTCCGGGGCTTGGTGCACCCCCTCGGGCGCACGCGGCGCACGGCCACGTCCGGGGCGACGGCGCCGCCGCGCCCCGGGGCGCCGCCGTACGGGGTCGCCGGGCACAGGCCCGAGAGCATGACGTAGCTACGGGAAGAGGAGGAATGGTAAGAGGAGAAGAGAAACGGAAGAGGAAAGGAGAGTGAGAAAAAAGTCGACGTCGACGACGACACCCACCAAAACGCACTCCCGCTCTCCCTCTCTCGACTTTTCTTCACCCCCAACTTTTTTTGAACTTACGAAGTGTGGTCGGCGGCGGCACCGTAGGGCGAAGGAGGGCCCATGAACTGGCGCACGCGATGGCCGACGGCGGGGAGGTCTGATGTCGGGTTTGAGAGGAGTGGAAGGATTTGAGGTTGAGATTTTTTTGGCTCATGCTCCCTCGCTTGTCGAGCGAGAGCGTCGGCGACGCCCTCGCCCTCCGAGGCTCTCTGCTTCAGCTTCGAGAAAGACGAGAGCCTTGTCGAAGAAAGGAACAGAGACTCGATGTCAGAGCGCAAAGCCCGCTGTCGCATGAAGCCCCAGTGGAACGAGCAAGGCCTTTTGCTCGCTCGACTCTCTCCCAGAAACTTTCAACTCCTCCCTCTCTCTCAGAACACACTTCCAGCTCTTCTCTTTTTCTCCCCCTCCCAAGAAACTCGAGCCCTTCTCTCCCACCCTCCAGAAGAATAAAAACACCACTTTCTCTCTCACCTTCGTTGACGCGCCCCTCGTTCGCGTCAAAGTCGGAAGCGCCGCCGTGCGACATCCTGATCGGCTCGCGCTCGTTGACGGTCGAGACGGCGAGGTGACCAAACGCCGCCTCGGCGTTGGCGTTGCCCTCGGCGACTTGGCCGTCGTTCGGCCAAACGTTC
>Ga0315289_10012010_pt1 | contig 12244 bp, 11 predicted proteins | sample YL17G11_40_MG_FD_203452 | JGI IMG/M metagenome (GOLD analysis project Ga0315289, IMG submission 203452) | Sediment microbial communities from Yellowstone Lake, YNP, Wyoming, USA - YL17G11_40 | ecosystem: Environmental > Aquatic > Freshwater > Lake > Sediment | place: USA: Wyoming | collected...
ATCGAGCTCTTCGCTCGTGGACGAGAACCTCTCGTTAGAGAGGGCTCGTCCAGATTCATCGATCACGCACGCCTGACAAAACTCTTTATGCACATCCAGTCCAATGTATAGCATGGTCTCTCGCCTCGTCGTAGTCTAGTAACCACGATATTGGCGGGGGACCACTTCATCAGGTTCTGTTACAAATCGGGTGATGAAACGGGCATGAGGTCGGGGTGTTACAAGTCGGGTGATGGCCCCCGTACTCATGCGCCTATTCGCCCAAGAAGTCTCTTAATTTGAGCCCGCTTCGTATCCCTGCCGCGGCGCTGACCTTGCCGACAAGCTCCTCTGAAAGCTCGCTCTGCATGGTCTCAGCCTCTTGTTTCAGACGCATAATCTCGCTGTGCTTCTGCTCGAAGGCGTCGATTATCCGTCTCTGCTCTGGCTCGCTGATTTTCGGAATCACGACGCTCTTGATCTGGTCGATGTTGATGTTGAACTGGAGCGAGCCAGTCTTCAGCCTGTCAAACTGCATCTGGCCGAAACGTGAATTGAGGTAGATTCCGATGAATTTCGGAAGGAAGTCCTCCCTGTCCTTCAGGCGGAGCCTGATGATGTAAGAGCCGTAGATGAACTTCTCGAATCCCGCTGGAACGGTGGAGGCGAGGCCGACATAGGTTCCGCTACGAGCGATTAGGATGTCCCCTTCTTGCAGGTAGAGGTTCCTCACCGCCTTGGCATAGAGGGCGCTCGGGACTGACTGGAGGTCGCTGACATCTAAGGCGTTCCTTCTGAGGTTCTCGATTCTGAGGAAGGGGATGTCGCTCTTGTAGTCTGCGTCGAGAGACGCGCCATATCTTAGAGTGATTGGCAGGTCTCCGAGCCCGACATGCGGCTTCGACCGCAAGGCCTTGTAGACCTCTTCGTATTCGCGGTCATACCACTGGACATCGAGCCTCGCTTCGAGGGCAGAGGGCCTGACCACGAAACAGTTCTGAGACCTCGGCAGAGTCCCGTTATTCCTCCACCTGTTCCACTCGGTAAGAATCGCGTCCAAGTCGTTCGAATCGGGCTCTGGCTTGCCAGAATCGGTATGACCGATGCTTTTACTCTTCGCCATGAAGACCGAAGGCTGGTCGTTCGACGACTCCGCTTTCTTCTCCAAGGCCAATATCGAGGTCTTTGCGGAACTCCCCGCAAGAACGAAGGCATTCTTGGGGAGCGAGATTACAGCCCGAATCAGGAACTGACTCTTGAGCCAGTCGCGGATGAACTTGGCCGTGCTTGTGTTGAGGAAGGCATCGTCGATGATAATGAACATCTGACCGTGGGGCTCCAACAGATCATAGTAGCGTTCGAGGAACATCACGCTCGATTTCAGCGACGAGACAATCTTTCCCTTGGAACTCTTCGCCAAGTGATACTGAGACAGAATGCGCCTCTCGTCTTTCTTTTTCTTCTCGTAACGCATGGCGAAAGGAGGATTGGTCAGGACTACGCGGAATCGCGTTTTGTCTTCCAAGAGAGACTTCCTCAACTCCTCGTAGTCCTTCTTGGCCTCTCCTGACACCTTGGGGTCTCTGATGAGGTCTTTATCCAGCGAATCGGCCTTGTAGATTCGGCTTCCTCCGTCCTGATGAAGATACATGTTGATGCGGGCTATTCGGGCTATCGTCTCATTCGCCTCGATTCCCCAGAGACATTCCTTCTGGAGATGTTTGATGATCTTGGCCGACTCGGTCTTGGAGAGGGCGGGATTGGTCTCGATGCTATCCGTCAGAACCGCCATTACTTCGATGAGGAATCCAGCCGTCCCACAACAGGCATCCAGAACCCTTGGAATCTCGTCCCCTCTGCCTGAGAGATTCGTCATGTCCACCATGAACTTGACCACGGTTCGTGGCGTGAAGAACTGCCCGAGGGAGCGTCCGCGTATTACTGCTGTAAGAAAAGTCTGAAACATCTTCCCGTTCAGGTCTTCATCCATCGCGTAGAGGTCGTCATGTTCGAGCAGTCTCACGACTTCCTTGACCGTCTCCGCGCCGAGGTTGATTGTCTCTTCAGGGTCGAACATCCGTTTCTTCAGGCCAGCGGCAATCTCCTCTTCCAGTTTCTTTCTCAACTCGGAGAAGAGGACCGTGTTGATGGGGTCTGGAGTGGACTCTTCGAGAGATTCTATCCAACGGACGCTGAATGCGAAGTCGGATATTGAGACGCTTTCGCCCCTCTCCATCTTGTCGTGAATGGCTCCGTCCATGCGGCTCTTGACGAACAGCAGCTTGGCAAACTCGTAGAATGCCTCCGCTGGAGGAATCTTCTCCTTCCGCCAGATGAGGTTGTGACACGCCTCGAAGATGGAAATTAGGTCTGACTCGGACGGCTTCTTGAACTCGAAGTGTTCTTCCTTTGCCTTGGATGCCTTCGTTCTCGCCTCTCGGCTCATAGTCTCCTTCAGCTTCTCGAAGTTCGGGTTGCCGTCGATGAAGTCGCCGAACTCCAAGGATAGCTCCAGCCTCTTGCCCTCGTAGTGTATGAGAAGGGTCATGTGTCCGTTGCTTCCGATGCAGTATTGCTCAGGTTTCGGTTCTTCCAGAGACCTCCGAATCACTGAAGAGTAGAGCATGGCATCGGACATCCCGTCCTCTGGACTCTCGCTTGGGCTCTTGGCATCCACTATCAGGACTGGATGCTCGTGTTTCTTGTCGGTGTATCCGATGAAGTCTGGGATGTATGATCTCTTCTTCTTGGCTTTGCCGATGTTGACCTGCTTGATTGTGGCCTTCGTTTCGAGGTAGTCAGCTAAGTATCCAAGTTCTTCCAGTAGCGGCCTGAGTAAAGACTGCTCAACGTCGCTCTCGTTCTTCAGGTTGCCGAGCTTGCAATACTTGTTCTTCCTGTTGGGGTTAGAGAAGGTGTCGAGCGTCATATGCTACTTCCCCTTTTGTTCCTTCCGGGGAGTACCGCGAAGCGCCGTCTCAGCTCCCTTCTCGGATTTGAGGGGACGGACCACGACGATGATCTGCGCATCCCTCGGTTCCAAGTCCCACGTCAGCTGATCGCCCTTGGAGAGTCCGAACTGGCGGATGATAGACGCGGGAATCGTCGTGCGCAGCGAGTTGCTCTTCGACTGAGCCGAGGCGATAGTGGTGGTTTCCAAGGGCACCCTCGCTACCTATAACAAGCCACCATCCTATAAGACTACCTATGCATTGGCCGTTCAGCCTACCTAAGTATTATATAGTTAGGTAGCGTAATAGGTAGTGAAAGAGGCATGAACATACATGACAGAAACGATGACACCCTGGACGGACATGCGAACACCCGCGCTGGCAATCGTAGCTCGCGGAGATCAGATAGAGCCAGTTGCGCCGACTGAGTACAAAGTTCATTCCCAGAGTCACCCCGAAAAGACCTATACGGTCCAATCGTTCAGGGACAGATGGACATGCTCATGTGACTTCTTTGCTCAAACCAACCTCGCTTGCATTCACATTCTCGCAGTGAAGTATAGAAACGGGTTCCTTGAATCGAAGGAAGAACCTGAGAAGATTGTCTGCGCCAAGTGCCACTCTGGCGACGTGGTTGCCAACGGCAAGAGGCGCGAAGGAGCGGAGTCGTCACCCGATACCTCTGCAAGACATGCGGGGCTAGATTCACTGGAAGGGACGGTTTTCAGAGGAGAAGGTCAGAGCCTGAGAAGATCGCTCTCGCCCTGGATTTGTACTTCCGAGGCATGTCCTTGAGGCAAATCGTGGAGCACTTCAGCCAGGTCCATGCCCTCAAGGTGTCGCATGTGACGGTCTATCGCTGGATTACCCACTACTCGAAGCTCGCAGCGGACTGGCTAGATTCCCAGGATGCCATTGTCGGCGAGAAGTGGAATATCGATGAAACGGTAGTGAATGTGAATGGGGAGAACCGATACCTCTGGAACGTCATGGACTCTGAGACTCGGATGCTTCTCGCCACACACGTCAGCAAGGGCAGGAGCATACTAGATGCTCGCGCTCCTCTGAAGAAGGCCAAGAACTCGACTGAGACAATCCCGACTGAGATACGGAGCGACGGGATGCCAGGATACCCCAAGGCGATCAGAAGGGAGTTCGGAAGAGGCAGGTACTCGCCACACAAGGTAGTCCCGAGCATCCGCGCAGAGGAGTCGAACAACCTCGTGGAGCGTCTTCACGGCACCGAGAAATCCAGAACCAAGGTCATGAGGGCGTTCGACCAAGAGGAGGGCGCAGCTGCGATCATGGACGGGTGGAGGGTGCACTACGACATGGTTCGGACTCATCAGGCATTGGGCAAGACACCCGCCGAAGCCGCCGACATTGCACCCCTAGTCGGGTTCAAGTGGCATGAGCTTCTGAAGCTCGCCATCACCCGAAATGAAACAGCGGACAAACAGCAGACAGCCAGCACCCGCTAATGCACCAGAACCGCCCGGACGCAATGTTTAAAGCCTCTTCCCTGAATGTCTGGCGGAGAGGAAAAAGGGTCGCAGGTGCGGAAGCACCTTGCTCAGGTGGAGGTTCCTTCGAATGGATGTACGAGGTCTTGTCGAGGCTGAATTGCGGAGCCGCAAAGCCCCTCGATCGACGCTTGATCTGTGGGGAGAAATCATCGAGAGCTTCGAACAGGGAGGCCCGGAGGCAGTGACGACCTTTCTGGAGGCCAAGGTCCGCGATGTGAAGCGCCGTGCGAAGAAGGAGGAAGCGGAAATCCGGGCGGTCGCCAAGAAGCCCAAGAAGAAGTCCACGGCCCGGTTGAAGCGGTCGAGGGTGATGATCGGTTGAGTGACAGATTGACAATCGACCACCTTGAGGTCGAAGGCTTTCGAGGTGTGAATCGACCCTTGACGATCGACTTCGGCCGGCATGCCACGGTTTTCGTAGCGCCCAACGGCAAAGGCAAGACGAGCATCCTCGGGGCGATTGAGTGGTGCCTCTTCGGCGAGTTGAGGTACCAGGAACGGGAGAACGCCTCTCGTGACGAACTCGTAAATATGCAGCACCCGGAGAGCCGTGCGACGGCCACCATGACGCTCAGTCGTCCGGGAGAGAAGTATGTCGTGGCCCGCGAACGGAAGATGGGCAAGCGAGGTTCTGTCCTGAAAGTTACGGGCCCCGGCGTAAAGTCATTGGCTGACGAGGATGCCGATGTATTCCTCTTCCACCTCACAGGTCTCACCTTCGAGGACTTCTATCGGGCAGTCTTCCTCCATCAAGAAAGCGTCCGCGGACTCCTGCTCGAAGAGCCTCGCTTCCGCGATGAAGCAATGGACAGGCTCTTCGGCTTGGAAAAACTGCGTGATGTGCTCGCCTCCATCCCCATGCGGGTCTTGTCGTCGGCAGTCGACCATATCGAATCAAAGAGGCAGAATCTAACCGAACGCCTCTCGGGAGCAGCCGGTCAGCTCGAACGGCAACGGGCCAAGTGCCTCGAAGAGGCAACCGAGCTGGGTTTCTCCGAGGTAGAACTGACCTTGGCGACGGGCAAGACCCTGTCGCAGGAAGTCCAAGCCGAGATGTTGCGAGTGGGCAAAGACGTGGGCGTGGACGCGGTGAAGCTCCCCGAGGTCGCGGTTGTGGATGACGTCGAGAAGTTTGCTCGCCGTGCCAAGGAGGTCATCCGGAACGCCCGCCTGGCACGCGGTCAAGCGTTCCCGGTGGACGAGACGACCGACCGTCTCATCAAGATTGGCAGGCTACGAAAGGATCTGGAAGAGGCGCAACGCCACCAGCAGGAATCGGATACGACCCTGATTGCCTTGGAGAAGAAGGTCGGAAGCCTCAAGGACGTCGAGACGACAACGGATAGTCTTGGGAAGCAGGTGGTTGATTGGGAGGAAGATCTCAGGGTGCTGGACATCCACGCGCGGGTCGTTAGCGATGCCTTGCTCTACTTCAAAGCCCAATCCGAAGTCAGCTCGTGCCCGGTCTGCCAACAGAGGATATCGGCATCTTCTTTGGTTCGTCTTCTGGAGAAGGACTTTCGGGGGACGCAACGCGAGGAGATCGAGCGCCTCACCCAGAAGGTCAACGAGGGCAATGAGAAGCTTCGGGAGCTGGGAGATACCCGGAAGCAACTGGAAAGGCTGCAGGCGAGGACGGACGAGGCTTCCCAGAGCTTTGAGGAGGTCCTTGGAAGGGCTCGGGACCTGCTTGGGCACCAGTTGAAGGACGCGACCGCCACCCTTGAAGCTCTACAGGAAGAGGAGAGAATAGTCGTGGCCCAACTTGACGGACTCAAGGATTCGCGTAAGCACATAGAGGAGGCATTGCAGCAGGTTGACGCTGCGGTGGATCGTGTCCGGTCGCTTGGCAAGTTCTTGAAGGCTGAGGAGGAGTTTGCAAGGCTGCGGAAGAAAGCGCCGACGAGCGGGGCCGACACCGAAGCCGACAGCCTACAGGCTGAGATGGACGACCTCCTCGACCTGCAGGAATCTCTGGGATCAATTATCCAAGCGATTAACGCAGTCGCCACGGAGCGGGCTCAAGACGCAATCGAGGGGACTCGGGGCGAGATGTCAGAATTCTACCGGACGTTGTGTAACCACCCCTACTTCGATGACCTCCGCATCGAGATCTCTCAAAAGCTTTCTGGGGGCGTCCAGAAGAACAACTATTCCATCCGAGCCTTCTCATCGCAAGAAGGTAAGAGCACACTGGCGAGCTCCCGACTCTCCACCGCGCAGATGAATTGCGTCGCCCTGAGCGTGTACCTCGCCCAATCCAAGGTCCTCGCGCACTCACTCGGCTTCGTCATCCTTGACGACCCTAGCCAGAACCTCGACGCCGAGCACAAGGTCGCCCTGGCGTCGGTCCTAGGTCGCTTTGCAGCCGAACAGCAGATCATCGTTGCGACACACGACGTCGAGTTCGGGAAGGCGTTGCAAAGCTCCCTTCGAGGAGACGGGGTCATGGCCTACACCCTCGAGTGGTCTCCGCGTGTCGGGACTCAGATGACGGGCTCGTGAGTGAAATGCCCGGATCTTCTGTCGATCCCCTTCGCAGCCTCGCGCTCCTCGATGAGCTTTACGCACGGCACCAATCGCAGGGTTTCGGACGGGTGGTGCAACTCCTCCTCGCTCTCACGTTCCAAGGCGAGGGATACAGGGTCGTCCGTAATTCTGTCGGGGTTCCCGACTTGGTCGCCACCAAGGAGGACCCCCCGGTAGGATACGCAATAGAGGTGAAGACAGGCGAGCGGAAGATCTCGCTCTCCCCGCGTGACATCCAAGGTGTGGTCTCCACAGGGCATGTCTCCATAGTCGCCGTCTTGATCTTCCCCGACCCACAGCCGCACTGGCTCTTCCTCGATGCGAGGAGTATTAAGGCAGGAACATACGCGAAACACCAGCTCGCTCGAAAGCCGAAAGTCCCGCTCGAGTTCGATGCGAACGCAGCGTTCAGGACCTCGCTGGCCGCGTACCACTCAACGGCGATGCAGGGGACTTCTGCGCTATCTCGGGCCATATCGTCCGCGTCGGACCCAGGGTAGGCCGTACCGCCGTTGTTACCCTTTTCGCATTTCTCGGTCAAATGACCACTCCGCGTGTACCGTCCCGGTGCGAATCAGATTTTCCTGCTTATCCGGATATTGATTCTTGTGAGAAAAAGAGGATAGAAGGCGTCTAGCTCGGTGCAATAATCCTCTGATTGAAGAAGAGCTAGTCATTCAAGTGTGCACACGATAGCCTATTTAGTACACGAAATCGAAAGCATCTGATATGAGGTTCTTCCGCTGTCCTATGCGGAGTGGCAAGTGAGGTGCAATTCTAATCTCAGTATCTGCGGAGCAAGTGTTTTAGATTGGCTTGTGTATCCACCGAAAGGAAATGGCAGAAACCAATTCGCCAAAACCCGCCCTCTCGCATCTGAGCCTGAGGAATTTCGGTCGGTTCGAGTCTGTTGACCTACGTCTGACCCCGTTGACAATCCTGATTGGTCCGAATGATTCGGGCAAATCAACTATTCTGAGAGCATTGACGTGCCTGAGTTGCGAGTTAGACTTATCCATTGAAGATGTTAGAAGAGACGCGAACGCACCGACCGAACGAGTCTCGGAGGTACGAATTGAAGGAGTCCTTGAGAACGCTTCCGAGGAAATCCGAAGGCAACTAAAACTTCTCGAGTCCGACCCAACCGTCTTTGCTATGACTTGGGAGATTGAGGGGTCGTCGCCTGAGGATATCGTCGTTCCCAAAAAACCACGCTACGAAGTGAAGTCAAGGTTTCCACTCAATGTGGACCTGAGAACCTGGCCGAAGGGCAAAGACCTGCAGAATGAGCTTCTCAGTAGGATTGGGGTTGAACCCGGAAGAAAAGAAGAGGATCGGAAGGCACAGTGGGAGGAAGCGCGGAACAAGGCGCTATCCAACTCAAACGAAACTGTCCTTGACTGGGAAGAGGTCGCAAAGGACACATTCCTCAAGTACTTGCCAAGAATTGAGTCGATATCCGCTTCCGACATTTCCAGCCCGCAGTCCCTGCTGCAGAAGTTGTTGTCAGTCAAGGCTAGGTCAATTGTGTATCCTGAAGAGCCTGGTGCGGGCAAGCACAGAATCGATAGACTAAGAGAAATCGAAGAGAAGGTTGAGGAGAATCTCAACGAGGATCTGAAATCTCTGACAAACATCGTCGAGAAGCACCTTCCTGGTTTGTCGAGCATACGTGTGAGACCTCAGTGGGATTTCGTGCAAGGTGCAGATTTCTCGGATGTCATTATAGAAAGAAACGGGGAGGCCTGTCCACTAGGGGAACTGGGCGCCGGCAGCAGCTCTAGATGTGCGCTGGCAATGCTGGAATGGGCCACAGACATGCGAGACTTGCCCTCCGGAAATGCAAGACTGCGGACGATGGACGAGCCAGATCATCGACTCCATTTCGATGCGCAACGAAGACTAGTTTCTCTGCTTCGCCGAGATGTGGAAGACCGGTCAAGCGCGCTCGCTCAGTGTGTCGTGGCGACTCATAGTCTCACGATGCTCGACGCAGTGTCTCTTGATCAAGTCATTTATGTACCGGAGAAACTGACGAAAGGCAAGGTGCTGTCTCCGCTTTTGACGCGCAACGAACTGATGGCAAAGGAGTTACTGGGAGACATCCAATTAGGACTTGGTCTGCCTGCAAGCTGGGTGTTTCTTGAGAAAGCTATTGTCGTCGTAGAAGGAGCAACTGAACTGGAATACGTTAGGGAGCTCTATCACGTTGCCAATAAAGGAAGAACCTTGGTTGAAGATGGTGTCCGTGTATGGGATTCTCAGGGCTGCGGCAACGTAGTCAATGCAGTGGCAAGATTGGTAGAAGGCGGCAGAGCAGCTGTCTTCGTCGTGTTGGATTCAGATGCCAAAACCAGACACGTATCTGGAGGTGATGGTCTTCTTATCGCAGAGAAAGCTCTGAATGATACTCTCGCTAATGAGAGGTATCAACCAAGAGTCGCATGGCTTGGCCAAAAGGAGCTCGAGGACGAATGGATGCCAAGTGATTTGGCATTGTTGGCAGAGCAGAATTGGCAGAGGGAAGACGGACGGTGTTGGGAAACCAAGGATTTCGAAGGAGTCGCCTCCTCTGACAAGCCAAGTGAAATGATCACAGACTTGATCAAACGCGGAGCCAGGAGTAATCTAGCACATTGCCAGAAACCTCGGAAGGAATATGTAGCGAAATCGATGGCAAGGCTTCCGGGAGCGCATCATCCCCAGCAACTGGTCGATTTGCTGAGAGCTGTCAGCAGAAGCTGTCAGGAAACCTAGGTAAGAATCATGCTGAGGACTTCGGTAGTCTCGTCAAACATCAGATCTGTTGGATACGATGAAATACAGAGAATCCTTGAAGTTGAATTCACAACTAGAAGGATATACGAGTACTACAGAGTCCCTCCTACGGTGTATTCAGGTCTCATGGCTTCTGCATCGCATGGCAAGTATTTTTCACGCTTCATCAAGAAGGTGTATGAATGCAGCAGAATCAAATGACCTAAGCTGCAAAATAGGGGGAAGAATGAGTTTAGCTCGGTGCTAAAATCGCGAAATTGAAATTTGGCCAGTATCGAAAGTTCACATCCGGTGGACTCTGAACTTTCTTTTCACGAGGAAAGTGAAGAAAAGGTTTCCATCTCGGTACCAAAACCCCCTGATTGAGAAACGGCTACCGTTCTTGGTTCACCCTCCAGTTTATGGCCAGGCTCTTCGCAGGAAAAGCCAATAAGGGAGGAAGGGCGATACGGACTCCGGAGGGGAAGGCGGGTGGAACCGTCTGAAGGACGCGTCAAAATCTTTGGCTTCAAGCTCTATTACCGCTCGTTCGGCAGGCCCGATAAGGGAACCGTGCTCGTCTTAGCTGGGGGCCCCTTCGGTACCCACGACGGCCTTCTTCCGATGGCGGACCTAGTCCAGTTCGGCTACCGCGTCGTCATGTACGACTACCTTGGGTGCGGAAGATCGGATCGACCAAAGGACGCAAGATACTACACGCAGAGTCGCACGGTGGACGAAGTGGAAGGAGTTCGTAGAGCTCTGAGGCTTGGAAGAGTCCACCTTGTCGGGGCCAGCTACGGGGGAGCCTTAGCGCTCGATGTGGCACTAAGGCACCAGCAGAGCCTAAGAAGCCTTGTGGTTGCAAGCGGGTTCGCGAGCAACGCAATACATCAGTCGGAATGGAATCCCCATTTGCCGAGAGGGATTCGGGACACGCTCACGAGGTATGGAGACAAAGGCGATTTCAAGAACCCGAAGTACCTCGCGGCCAAAGAGGTATTCAATCGAACGCAACTCTGTCGGCTGCGCGTCTGGCCGTACGACTTGTGGTACTCGTTGAAGCTCCTTTCTGAAGATAACCTCAGTGATGATCTTCCTGACCGGCTTGAAGGATGGGACATCACGGACCGTCTTCCAGAAATCAGACTCCCCTGTCTCATCACCGCGGGGAAGTACGACCTCGAGTCGCCGAAGAGCGCTCGGGCCATTCACCGTGGCATCCGCGGCTCGAAGCTCGTCATGTTCGAGAAGTGCTCCCACGCAGCATTGTGGGAAGACCGCGTACGGTTTATGGAGGTCGTGCGAGACTTCCTGGACGGAGTGATAGTTCGCAAGTGAGCAATCGATGGTGAGCAAGAAGGGGACGAGGTAAGATGATGAAACGTTGGCCCGTGTATCTAGTCGCAGTGATTCTTGCCCTGGTCATAGTAGCTTTCTTAATCATCCATTCAGCCTATCCGAAGACAGTCGTCGACGCAACCACTCTTGGGCTCCTCGGATTGCTCATCCTTGTCATGCTCATTCCATTCGCGAAGTCCATAACTCTACCAGGAGGCGGAGGAGTCAATCTCTTGGATGAATTCGCTAGCGCAAAGGTGGCTGCCGATCAAGCGACGAAAGAGCAGCAGCAAAAGGGACAAGCCAGGAGTCTGGCTCCGATGAAGCCGCATGAGCCATCTTGGCGCAACTTCCTTGACGTCGACGCCAACATCGCACTCGCCGGACTCAGAATCGAGATTGAGGAACGAGTGCGAGAGCTAGCGCACAAAAGGGGAATCGTAGGGGATCGTGATTTAAGCACCACGCGTGTCATTCTAAGAAGACTGCAGTCGGAAGGTGTTCTGACCGACTCTGAACACCATGCGATAGAATCGGTGGTCAACGCCTGCAATCAAGCAGTCCATGCAACTGAAATTCCATCAAATGCGGCCTACCTTGCCTCTGATGTTGGAGAAACCGCCCTAAAGATACTTGATCAGAAGCTGTCTGCACCATTGGAATAACAGAAGACAGGCTAAATCAGTGCTCGTTGGCCTATGACCGCATCTGGCTCGAGCCTAAATCAACTCCTCGGCCTTTGAAACAACCATTAACGAGGGAAAGAAGAGGAAAGGTTTCGATCTCGGTATCAAGACCTCCCTGATTGACGAAGAGCCAGTCTTCTCGGTTCGCACGCGATAGCATGCACACGGATAATCGTGAGAAAAGCCCATATGGGAGGAAAGGCGATTCGCAGATTGTGAAATGCCCCAAATGCGGGACGGAGAACCCGCGCCAGGCAAGGAAATTAACGAAGTGTGGATTCGAGCTGACTCCCGTTGATAGAGTGGGTAGTCGATGGGATACAATCTGTCCCTGGTGCTTGCACCGAAATCCATGGTGGGCGATACGATGTCGTTTTTGTGGGAAGAAACCCGGTGGATACGGCTGAGGACGCTGGCTTAGAGGAAAAGAAAAGGGGTTTAGGCGCCGACATCAATTCCCGCTGATTGAAGCCTC
>Ga0315289_10012011_pt1 | contig 12243 bp, 13 predicted proteins | sample YL17G11_40_MG_FD_203452 | JGI IMG/M metagenome (GOLD analysis project Ga0315289, IMG submission 203452) | Sediment microbial communities from Yellowstone Lake, YNP, Wyoming, USA - YL17G11_40 | ecosystem: Environmental > Aquatic > Freshwater > Lake > Sediment | place: USA: Wyoming | collected...
GGCAGCGTCATTCTCGTCGCCGAGGAGGGCTTGACCTCCCTCGCTTTTTTCCGGTTCCATCCGATCAACAAGGCGCATTCGGGAGCCTCGGGCGAGGGCGGACGCCGCCAGGGAAAACGTGGGGCGGACATCGTCCTCCGCGTCCCCGTCGGAACGGTCGTCAAGGATTTGGCCACGGGAGAGAGCCTCCACGATTTTCTCAAGGCGGGGGTGGATTTCGTCGCCGCCTGGGGCGGTAAGGGAGGCCGCGGCAACGCGTCTTTCGCCACCTCCACCCACCAGGCTCCGCGCGAACACGAGCCCGGCCGGCCGGGCGAAGAGAAAGAGCTCTTCCTCGAGCTCAAAATGATCGCCGATGTGGGGCTCGTCGGCTTTCCCAATGTGGGGAAATCGACGTTGATTTCGAAGATTTCGGCGGCCCGGCCGCTGATCGCCGACTATCCTTTCACGACCCTTATCCCCAACCTCGGCGTCGTCGACGCCGGCGGAGAGCGAAGCTACATCGTCGCCGATATCCCCGGCCTGATCGAAGGGGCCCATCTGGGCCACGGGCTGGGAATCCAGTTCCTCAAGCACGTCGAGCGGACGAAAATTCTCGTCCACATCATCGACGTCTCGCCGTTCACCGGGCGCGATCCGGTCCGCGATTTCGACGTCGTCATGGCCGAGATCGCGGCCTTCAATCCGGGTCTGGCGCGGCGGCCCCAGATCCTCGTCGTCAACAAGGTCGACCTTCTCGGGGACGACCGGTCGCGGCTTGAGACCGTCCGAAAGCTGGCCCGGCGGAAGAAGCTCCTGCTGTTCGCCGTTTCGGCCCTCAAGAATGAAGGGCTCCGCCGGCTTGTCACGGCCCTGGCCGACGCCGTGGACCGGGCGCGGGAGGATCGATCCCGAACGAAGGACGGGGGATGAACCGGACGGAAGCGCGGGCGCCGCGGATCGGGGTCTTCGGCGGGACGTTCGATCCCATTCATCGCGGCCATCTCCGGGCGGCGAGGCTGGTCGCCCGGCGGTTCGCCCTCGACCGGGTCCTCTTCATTCCGTCCTCGATCCCTCCCCACAAGCGGGCGCCGGACATGGCCCCGGCCGAAGCCCGGATGGCCATGGTCGAGCTTGCCGTCCGGGGCCTCGGCCGTTTCGTCGCGAGCTCTCTGGAGGTCGCCGCCGGATCGACGTCCTACTCGGTCCTGACGCTCGCGCGGATCCGTCGGCGGAATCCGTCGGCGGGCTTGTTTTTCCTTCTCGGCGTCGACGCGTTTCTGGAGATCGAAACCTGGCGCGAGTGGCGCCGGGTGCTCGATCAATGCCGTCTCATCGTCATGACCCGTCCCGGGACGGATTTGAACCGGGCTTGGGGCGTTCTCGACGAGTCCTATCGCGGCCTGATCCTCGAGGTCGGCCCGGGGATCCGTTTGAGCGCCGCGACCCTCGAGGACCGCCGGATCTTCCTTCTGCCGATCGCCGCCCTTCCGATCTCTTCGACCGAGATCCGTCGCCGGGTCCGGGAAGGGCGCTCGATCCGAGGGCTTGTCCCTCGGGCCGTCGAGTGCTATATAATTCGGAGAAATCTTTACCAGCCTCCCAGGCGAGGCAAGGAGAGACGCGAGACCGATGGACCAATCTAAAGCCCAAGCCTTCACCAAGCGCCACCTGCCCGCCTCCGTCCGGACCGCCGTCAAAGCCGCCGAGGCCAAGAAGGCGGAAGAGATCACCGTCCTGGATTTGCGCGGGGCGGCGTCGTTTACGGACTTCTTCGTCGTCATGCACGGCCATTCCTCCCGCCAGAACGCCGCCCTCCGGGACGCCATCGAGGCCGACCTCAAGGCCGCGGGGATCCGGCCGATCGGCGTCGAAGGAGCCCAGCACGGCGAGTGGATTCTGCTCGACTACGGGTCCTTTATAGTCCACGTCTTCTCCCGCCCGGCCCGCGACTATTACGCCCTGGAGAAACTCTGGGGCGACGCCCCGAGACTCCACGTCTGATGCGCCTCAAGGTCCTCTGGCCCGGCCGGACCAAAAGCGCCGCCGTCCGGGACTTGGAGGCCCTCTATCTCCGGAGGATCGGGGAGCTTCATCCCTGCGAAATCATCGTCACGGAGACCGCCCGCGGCCTGGACGAACGGGCCTCGGCGAAAATCCTCGAAATCGAGGCCAAAGGGCTTGAAAAAAGGTTCAAAGATGATTATATTGTCTGCCTCTTTGACCGAGGGCGAGAGATGAGTTCAGCGGAATTCGCGCGGTTCCTGGGCGAGCGGGAAGCCTCGGGCGTCCGGATGCTGACGTTTATCGTCGGCGGATTCCTGGGCTTGGCCGACCGCCTTCTCGCCCGGGCCGATCTGCGGTTGTCGCTTTCGCGAATGACCCTTTCGCACGAACTCTGCCGCGCGGTGCTCCTCGAGCAAATCTACCGGAGCCTAACGCTCATGAAAGGACGATCGTATGCCAAATAAAGGGGGATCGGTGACTAAAAAGGAGCTGGACGCGTACGAAAAAAGACTTCTCGTCCGGCGGAGCGATATCGGTCAGAAGCTCAGCGAGTTCCGTAACGAAAGCAAGGACATCGAGAACGGCATCGCCCAGGATTTGGCCGATAAAGCCGAGAGTTCGTACACGAAAGAGTTCCTGCTGAGCCTGTCCGATGCCGAGCAGGAAGAGCTCTTCCTGATCGACGCGTCCCTCAAACGGATCCAGAAAGGGGACTTCGGCATTTGCCAGATGTGCCAGAAGGACATCGGGAAGAAGAGGCTGAACGCCTTGCCCTGGACGCCGCTGTGCATCGAGTGCCAGGAGAAGGCCGAATCCGAAACATCCTGAGACCGGCGTTTACGGTCAGGCTGCCGCGCCTGGCCCGGCTGGTCGAACTGGCCGTCTTTCCGTCCTTTTGCAAGACCTGCGGGACGCTCCTCGACGCCCCCCGCGACCGGGTGATGTGCCGGGCGTGTCTGGATAAGCTCGCGCCTCACCGGGGCCCGTCGTGCCCGAGTTGCGGCCGGTTTTTCGAAGGAGAGGGGGACGATCATCTTTGCGGGACCTGCCTCGAAAGCCCCCCGCCGTTCTCTCTTCATCGCAGCGCCGGCCGTTATCGCGGCCTTCTCAAGGACGCCGTCCTCCTCCTGAAGTATCGAAGCAGCCGTCCTCTCGGCCCGGAACTGGGCCGGTTCGCCCATGACACCTTGAAGGGGGAGGAAGGCCTGTGGTGGGGAACCTCGGCCGTTGTCCCCGTGCCGCTCCATTCGAGGCGTCGGCGGGAGCGCGGATTTAACCAGGCGGAGGTCGCGGCCGGCGAAGTGGCCCGGCTCGCCGGGCTGCCCCTCGAACGAAAAGCCTTGATCAAGGTCCGGAACACCGCCGCGCAAACGTCCCTCGAGCAGGCCGACAGGGCGATCAACGTCAAAGGTGCCTATGCCGTCGCCGCCCCCGTCCGCCTCCGCGGAAAGGCCCTTCTTCTCGTCGATGACGTTTACACGACCGGGGCGACGCTCCGGGAATGCGCCTCCGCGCTGAAGAAGGCGGGGGCCAAGGACGTTCGGGCTCTCACCATCGCCCAAGCCTGAGGCCCGTCAAGGAATTATTTCTTGGTCTTGTCGGCGGGTTTGAGGATCTTGACCGTCCGGGGTTTGAGCTCCTGGCGCTTCGGCATGACGATCTTGAACACGCCGTTTTCGTGCTCGGCCTGGATCTTGTCGGCATCGATGGAGTTGGGCAGGGTGAAAGCCCGATGGAAGGAGCCGTAGGATCTCTCGATCCGGTGGTAATTCTCTTCCCTGGTCTCTTTCTCGAACTTGCGTTCGCCCTTGAGAGTCAGGGTGTTGTCTTCCACTTTGATCTCGACGTCCTTCTCGGCGAGGCCGGGGATTTCGGCCGTGAGAACGAGCTCGTTTTCCGTTTCATAAATGTCGACGGCCGGGGCCCAGGTCGAAGCCGTGATTTCCTTGTCTTCGGTCCGTCCCGAAAAGACATCCTCGAACATCCGGTTCATTCGCTCCCGGAGGGTAACCATATCCCTGAAGGGATCCCATCTGATGATCGCCATTTCAAACCTCCTAAGGGGTTTATTTTTCCGATCCGCCGATGAGGAACGTCACTTCCCCCTTGAGAATTATTTTGTCCAGGGTTTCCCTGACCCGTCGGGCCGAACCGCGGATGAATTCCTCGTAAATCTTGGTCAACTCCCGGGCGATGACGACCGGGCGGTCTCCCAAAAAGGCGATGACGGCGTCGAGAAACGAGAGGGTTTTACGCGCCGGGACATAAAAAATCAGGGTCCCTTTCTCCTCGGCGACGGAAAGGAGCGTTTTTTTCAAGGCTTCGGTCTTCGGCGGAGCGAAACCCAGGAAAAGGAAACGGTGGGTCGGGAGCCCCGAGGCCGAAAGCGCGGCCGCGGCCGCCGTCGGGCCGGGGATCGGGACGACCGCGACTCCTTCCTTGAGCGCCTCGCGGACGAGACGGAATCCCGGATCGGAAATGGCCGGCGTCCCCGCGTCCGAGACGAGGGCGATGCGACCGCCCTGCTTGAGACGCTCGATGAGAAAGGGGATCTTTTGGCCTTCCCGCGGCTGGAAATAACTCACCATCTGTTTCCGCAGACCGTATCGCTGGAGCAGCTTGGCCGTTTGCCGGGTGTCTTCGCAGGCGATGAGATCGGCCTCCCCGAGAATCCGGAGGGCTCGAAAGGTCAGGTCTTCGAGGTTGCCGATCGGGGTCGCGACGACGAACAAGGTGCCCGGCACGGATCACTTGTCCCGGTCATAAGGATAAAGAAAATCGTGCCCTACGGTCCTCGGCGCGATCTTGGCGATGGGCGGGAGGTGGCGCTTGAATTCCGAAGCGCGGATCATCGCCGCGATCTTGGAGACGCGGGCTTTGGGAAAGCCGCGGGCGATCACCTCCGCCGGGCTTTCCCGTTCGTCGACGAGCCGGACGAGGATCTCATCGATTTCGGCGTAGGAGAAGCCGATCTCCCCCTCGTCGGTTTGTCCCGGCCACAGTCCCGCCGTCGGAAGCTTGGTCCGGATCCGTTCCGGAACGCCGAGATGGGCGGCGAGCTCGCGAACTTGGGTCTTGTACAGATCGCCCAAGGGATTGATGGCGCAGGCCATGTCGCCGTGGATCGTCCCGTAGCCGATGAGGAGTTCGGTCTTGTTGCCGGTGCCGAGGATCAGGGCTTTTTTCCGGACCGAATAATCGTACAGGATCGACATTCGCTCCCGGGCCATTTTATTGCCCCGTTGGACCCGGCTCCGGGTCGGGCGGGACTTGAAATAGGCGTCGACCATGGGGGCGATGTCGATGATTTCGGTCCGGATTTTTATCGTCCGGGCGACGTCCCCGGCGTCTTCCATGTCGGCGCCGAAGCTCGCCCCGTACGGCATCATGAGGCCGATGACATTCCTCGGACCCAGAGCCCGGGCCGCCAGGAACGCGCAGACGGACGAATCCAGCCCGCCCGAGAGGCCGAGGATCCCTTTCCCGAATCCGGCCTTCGCCAATTCCTCGCGGATGAACGCCGTCAGGATCTTGACCGCGAACGGGGCGTTAATCGTCATAGCTTTTGACGATCCTTTCGAGCGAAGCCAGGGTGACTTCGGGTTTGTCGTCGCGCCGGAACGGCCAGGCTTTGCGGGCCTTGCGGATGAGGGCGAGGTCCAGGTCGGCGATTAGGGTGGCGGGCTCGAGCTGGGCGGCCTGGGCGACGAGCTTTCCGAACGGATCGAAGACGAACGATCCTCCGGCGAACGCCGCCCCATCCTCGAATCCGACCCGGTTGCAATACAGCACGAAGGTCGTGGTCAGGCGGGCCACGGTTTCGCCCATGAGCTCCCACATCCGGCTGGAGGCATATCCCCGATCGCCGGCGATCCCGCGTCCGGGAGCGGCGCTGATCGTGAGCGACAGCTCGGCCCCGTCGGCGAAGAGGAGGTAGTTGGCGTTGAGATGAAGAAAGTCGCGGCAGATGAGGAGGCCGGTCCGGCCGAAGGGGCCGTCGAAGGCGCGGATGTTCCGGCCTTCGGTGAAGAAGCGGCGTTCCTCGAACATCCCCGCCGTCGGAAGGAAGACTTTGCGGTGGATATGGAGGAGGCGGCCTTTGTGGAGATAAGCCGCGGAGTTATAGAACAGGCCCCGCTCGCGCGGCTTCTCTTCGACGAATCCGGTGACGATGTCGATCTCCCGGCCGGCCGAGAGGAGCTTCCGAAACGGCTTTGCCGTCGCGGGGTCGCAGGCCACCTCTTCGACGAGGTCCCGGAGCGTGTAGCCGGTCAGGGCGAGCTCGGGAAAAATGACGAGGTCCGCCCGTTCCCGCCGGGCCTGGTCGATGACCCGGAGGTGGAGGTCGAGATTCTTGGCGACGGAGCCGAGATGGGGGGCCAGCTGGGCGAGGACGACTCTCATGAATTCAAATTAGCATAAAAGACCGGTTTTCGCTAGAATAAGGGCCGATGGATCACATCGGCTTGCGGTTTCGAGACATCTTTATCGGGCAAAAGACCGGCCGGCTGAGCTTCACGCGCGGGGGCATCCAAAAAAGCTTCCTGTTCCAGGACGGCGGGCTGCTCTTTGCCAAGACCAATGTCTCCGAGGAAAGGCTCGGCGAAATCCTGTTCCGGACGGGAAAAATCCCGGCCGATATCTACCAAACCCTGCCGAAGTACTCCGTCCCGAATAATTTTATCGGGGAAATGCTCATTCAGCGCCGGGTCATCACTCAGCGCGACCTTTATGACGCCCTCCTCGCTCAGGTCAATGTCGTCGCCCTGACGTGCTTCTCGTTCTTCGACGCGACCTTCGATTTCGTGCCCCAGGAACGGTTCATCGACCGGGAATTCGAGCTCCGGATCAGCCTCCCGCTCGTCATCGAACGGGGGGTGCGGAGCATGGAATTTCACCCCGCCCTGAAGAACTTCCTGGCCGAGAAAAAACCCGTTCCGAAAAGCGTCTCCCCCGGCCCCTATCTGACCGATGAGGAAAAAGCCTTCTGGATTCGGATGGGGGGGGCGAACGTGTCCGCGGGCGTTCTCGAATCGACCTCGGGCCTCCCCCCGGAGAAATACTGGAAAACGCTTTTCCTTTTTTATTGCCTCGATCTCATCGATCTCAAGGACGATCAGGCCGAGACGAAATTCGATCGGCCGGAGGCGTGGACCGCCGACCGGGTCGTCGAACCGGGTCCCTCCGTCGTTCGCCCCGCCGAGAAGGCGGCACCGAGGGTTGATTCCCCTCCCGATAAAAACGCCCCCGGCTTGGAAGAGCAGATCCTCGAAGCCTTGGAGCTCCATCGGAAGCTCTCCGAAATCGATTACTTCGAGCTCCTCGGGATCGCCCGCAACGCCGACGAGGCCGAGGTCAAGAAGGCTTACTTCAAGCTGGCCCGCCGGTTCCATCCCGACCTGTTCGGCCGCAACCTTGAGCCCGCGACCAAAGAAAAGATCGACGAAGTCTTCGACCAAATCACGAAGGCGTACCGGACGCTGACCTCCAAGGACGAGAAGGCGGCCTACACGCAAAAGGGCGCCGGGCCGGCCCGGAAAGACGACAAAGATCTAGGCAAAAACGCCGACGTTAAATTCCGCCAAGCTAAGACCTTGTTCAACCAGGGCCGCTTTGAGGAGGTGGTCCAACTCCTCGAAGCGGCCGTCCGGATGAAGGACGATAAGGGCGACTACTATCTCCTTCTCGCCCTGGCCGAGTCCCGCGTCCCCGCCCTTTCCAAAAGGGCCGAGCGGGATTTCCTCAAGGCCATCGAGCTCGAGCCCTGGAATGCCGAGCCTCGCGTCGGGCTGGGCATTCTTTATAAGAAGGAAGGCCTGGCGACTCGGGCCCGCAAGGAATTCGAGCACGCGTTGGAAGCCGAACCCGAGCATAAAGTCGCCCGCCGCGAGCTCGGCGAGCTCGACGAGGACCCGAAAAAAGGCCTGAAGGGCTTTTTCTCCAAGGCTCTTTTCGGCTCTAAGAAGAAATAAGGGCCGCGAAGCCGCTCTCGTCGAGGATCGGGACGCCGAGCTTTTGGGCCTTGGCCGGCTTCGAGCCGGGGTCGGCGCCGACGACCAGGTAGGATGTTTTCCCCGAAACCGAATCGGTCACCGTTCCCCCCAGCTTCTCGACGGCCGCCCGGGCCTCGTCGCGGGTGAAGCCTTCGAGGGTCCCCGTCAGGACGAAGGTCTTGCCGGAGAGGGGCCGAGGACCGGCGGCGGGTTTCGTCCTCTCCGCCTTGAATGTCAGCCCGGCGTCCTTGAGCCGGCGGAGAAGATCGCGGTTTTCCGGCTGGGCGAAGAAAAAAGAGACGCTCTCGGCGACGACCGGGCCCACGTCCTCGACCCGGCGGAGGTCTTCCTCGCCGGCCGCGGCGAGGGCGTCGATTTCGCCGAAATGGTCGGCCAGTGTCCGGGCCAGGCGTTCGCCGACGTGGCGGATCCCGAGGGCGAAAATGATGCGGGCGACGTCGTTGGCTTTCGACCGATCGATTTCGCCGATGAGATTCCGGGAGCTTTTCGGGCCCATCCGCTCCAGGGCGACGAGGTCGTCCTCGCGGAGGGCGTAGAGGTCCGGAAGCGAGCGGACGAGGCCCCTGGCCAAGAGCTGGTCGACGAGGGCGTCTCCCAATCCCTCGATGTTCATGGCCCGGCGTCCGGCGAAATGAAGAATCGATTCCCGGAGCTTTGCCGGGCAGGACGGATTGGTGCACCGGGAGATCGCCTCGTCCTCTTCCCGGTGAATCCGGGACCGGCAGACGGGACAGCGGTCGGGCCAGGCGAACACGGTCTCGTTGCCCGTCCGACGCTCTTTCATCGGCCCGACGACCTTGGGGATGACATCGCCGCTTCGCTCGATCAGGACGAAATCGCCGATGCGGATGTCTTTGCGCCGGATCTCGTCCTCGTTGTGAAGCGTGGCCCGGCCGATCGTGATGCCCGAGAGCTTCACCGGCTCGAGCTCGGCCACGGGCGTCAGCGCGCCCGTCCGTCCGACTTGGAGGACGATGTCCCGGAGCCGGGTCGTCGCTTGGCGCGCCGGAAACTTGAAGGAGATCGCCCCGCGGGGGAACTTGGCCGTGACGCCGAGCTCCCGGCGCTGGGCGGCGGCGTTGACCTTGACGACGATGCCGTCGGCGTCGTAATCGAGGGCGTCGCGTCGTTCGGTCCATTCCAGCCAATAGGCGACGACTTCGCCGAGCGACCGGCAGACCCGCGAATGAGGATTCGTCTTGAACCCGAACCGCTGGAGAGCGGACAGAGCGGCCCACTGGCTCTCGACTTCGGCCCCGCGGATCGTCAGGAAGTAGAGAAAGGCGTCGAGCTTGCGGGCGGCGACTTCCCGCGGGTCGAGAAGCCGGATCGATCCCGCGGCCGCGTTGCGCGGATTGGCGAAAAGAGATTCCCCCCGTTCTTCGCGGGCGGCGTTGATGCTCAGGAAGGACGCGGTCGGGAGGAAGATCTCGCCCCGGACTTCGACGTCGGCCGTCTCTCCGATCCGGAGAGGCAGCGTCCGGATGGTCTTGACGTTGGCCGTCACGTCGTCGCCGAGGATGCCGTCGCCGCGCGTGACCGCTTGGGCCAGGCGGCCTTCGCGGTAGAGGATCGAGATGCCCAGGCCGTCGATCTTGTGCTCGACGACATACTCGACGTCTTGCTCCGGAAGAAGCTTCCGGACGCGCTCGCCGAATTCCTCAAGCTCGCCGACCGAAAACGCGTTGTCCAGGCTGAGCATGGGGGTCCGATGGCGGATGGCGGCGAAACCCTCGAGGGGCGTCCCCCCGACCCGCTGGGTCGGGGAATCGGAGGTCAGAAGGTCGGGAAACTCGGCTTCAAGCCGGTGGAGCTCCTTGACGAGCCGGTCGAACTCGGCGTCGGAGATTTGGGGATCGTTGTCGACGTAGTATTTCCGCTCCTGATAGCGGATGTCCTCGCGAAGGCGGTCGATCCGCTCCGCCGCGGCTTTAGTCACCTTCCGAGGCGCTTCTTGGCGTCGGCGACGAGTTTGTCCCACTTGTCCGTGGTCGCTTTTTGTTGGCTCTGAATGCCCTCGATGATTTTCTTTTCCTTCTCGATATTGCTCATCAGGATCTTGTACTCGCGCTTTTCGTCCGAACTCAGCTCGTCCTCGCTCTTCTCGCCGAATTTGGTGTTGATCGTCTTGGTCCAGTCGGCGATCAGGGCCTGGCTTTCCTGGATCGCTTTGACCCGGTTGTTCCATTCCTTGTCCTGGCTCATGAAAAGGCCCTGGGCGATGGTCATCGCCTGCTGGGCGTTTTTCCCGTCCGCCGTCCCGAGGATGCCGGCGTCGAGGAGGAAGTTGATGGCTTCGCCGTTCAGCCCGGGATTCGTCTTAGCCTCGTTGGCCAGGAGGATGCCGATATTGTAGGCCATCTCGCCCGTCTTCTTCTTCTCGAAGTTTTCCTTGAACATGGCCAGGGCCTCGGCGGTCTTGCCCTGCTTATACACGATCTGGGCGATCAAGTTGGCGGCCTCGGGGTCCTTTCCGGTCTGGGCGAGGAAGCGGTAGACCTGCTCGGCCCCGGCGTAATCCTTGGCGTGGTACATCGCCCTGCCCATCTTTTTCACTTCGGCCAGGATTTTGGCGTCTTTTAAAATGTTATAGGAGTTCAGGTAGGCATCCAGGGCGCCCTTGATATCCTTCGATTTAGCCAAGCATTGGGCGGTGATGAAATGGCCGGCCCCGATCATTTGATTGTAGGCCGCCGCGTTGGCCGCTTCGGCTTCCTTGCCTTTGGCCGTGTTCGCGGCTTGGATGAGCTGGGCGGCGGTGGACTTGGCTTTCTCGCCTTGGCCGAGCTTATTGTTTACGGCGGCCAGGGTCATCAGGATCTGGCACTTCGTCAGGTCGTCGATGCCGCCGAGTTGGATCGCTTTGTCGCCGTATTGGACCGTCTCGGCCTCGGTTTTTCCCTGCCAGGGGGTGATGCAGAGGTTGGCGTAGGCGAAGTTCTCGTATTGGCTGCCCTTCCCTCCGAATTGGGCGATGAAGTCCTTGAGGAGCTTCGCCCGTTCAGCCGGCGAGTTGGCCTGCATCGCCTTGATATAGGCTTCGTCGGCCGGATTCTGGGCCAGGGCGACCCCGGACGCAACGAACGTCAGCAGAAGAAGGATCCCGAACGTTCTTTTCATGCTCGACCTCATTCTAAATATTTGAGGCATAATAGCCTAGCTGTCCCGCTATTGTCAATCTTCATCAACTCTCCACGAAAAAGAAAGCAATCTTCGTGCCACTCCTCCGGACGGCCCCGTTTCGGCTTGTGAAAGGCCGGCCCTTCGATTTACAATGCCGGCTATGAAGTTCCCGCCGGCGGAATTCCCCCGCTTCTTTCAGGAAACGGTCGGACGGCCCCTCCGGACCGGCGTTCTCCTTCGGGATCACTCCAACTTCCGGATCGGCGGTCCGGCCGACTTTTTCTTCGAGGCGGTCTCGATCGAGGAGGTCCGGACGGCCCTTTCGGCCGCACGATCTTGCGGGATCCGCTCCTATCTGATCGGCGGAGGATACAATCTTCTCTTCGCCGACGCGGGCTTCCGCGGTCTAATCGTTAAGAACGCGGCCGGCGGGATGAGCCTCGAACGCCTTTCTCCGGAGAAATATCGCCTCATCGCGATGTCCGGGACGCCGCTCGGGGACCTCGTCGAATTTTGCGCCGCCAACGCCTTGTCCGGTTTGGAATTCCTGACCGGGATCCCGGGTTCGGTTGGCGGCGCCGTTTACGGAAACGCCGGGGCTTTCGGCCGGTGCTTGGGCGATGTTCTCGAGGAGGCGGATCTACTCTCTAGCGAGGGAATCCCGCGCCGGGAAACCCGGAAATATTTCGAGTTCGCTTATCGCCACAGCCGGCTCAAGGCCACGGGCGAAGTCGTCCTCCAAGCGTCCTTCGTTCCGGCCCCCGGCGACCGGGCGGAAATCCGGTTCCGGATGGACGAGATTCTCGCCTTGAGGGCCTCGCGTCATCCCTCGCGCGGTCTGGCCTACGCGGGGAGTTACTTCAAGAATTACCTGGGACCGGACGGGGTCAAGACGCCGGCCGGATATCTTCTCGACCAGGTCGGGTCGAAGGAGGCGGCTGTCGGCGGGGCGGCCGTTTTCGCCGGGCACGCCAATTTTCTCTACAACAGAGGTGACGCGACCGCGGCCGACATCCTGACCCTCGCCCGGGAGCTCAAGGACCGGGTCCGGGCGAAGTTCGGCCTCGATCTGGCTGAGGAAGTCATTTTTCTTCAAGCAGAGCCCGAAGACGGGTGATCT
>Ga0315289_10012013_pt1 | contig 12241 bp, 4 predicted proteins | sample YL17G11_40_MG_FD_203452 | JGI IMG/M metagenome (GOLD analysis project Ga0315289, IMG submission 203452) | Sediment microbial communities from Yellowstone Lake, YNP, Wyoming, USA - YL17G11_40 | ecosystem: Environmental > Aquatic > Freshwater > Lake > Sediment | place: USA: Wyoming | collected...
CACTAACGGGCCACGTGCCCCTTCCGTTTGCGTCTCAAGGTGGGTCGAGCCTTCGATATCCCGCAACGATACCGTAACATCAAAGGGAAAGGCAGCAGGAACCGTGCTCAATTCTTCTATGGACACGCAACCACGCGAATCCGCGATCAGCAGTGCCTCGATGAACCAGAGCATAAGGTCGTTCGAGTCCGTCGAGCGTTTCTCTAATGCTTCGTAGAGGCCCGGAGTACCGGTCTCAGCCAGGACTTGCCAGTCGATCATAGTCCTCACAACGCGCTGCAGTGCCCGGCCAACCGTCGTTCGCTCACCCCATCGCTCAGTAATCCTTCGAGTCAAATGCGAAAGGCGAATGCTCCCCTGCAGCCGCGCTATTTTGCCAATGATTGAAGCCACATCGTGAAAGAAGGGGTATTTGGCAAGAGACATTCCCCAATGCAACCACAGAACCTCGTCGGTCCTGATCTGGGCAAGCATGTCCAGTCCCTGCTTCCTCAAATCACGAGTCCTTGCATCAGCATCGCCCCATATGTGCAGGAGCACTGTGGTAGTCTTCCTTCGGGCTTCCGTTCCTTTGACTTCTTTTTCCAGCAAGCGCCCGAGAGACAAAGACAGGTCCTTGACGCTTTTGCCTTTCCGCGTGCCGCTCGCCGTAGCATCAAGCCATTCGAGTTTCAGCCGCCTGTCGAATCCCACGCAGTTAGCCATCACTCCTCCGGACATACTGTTGCGAAGGGTACTATAACTTCTTCTATCGTGATACCTCCGTGGCTCACGACCCTGCTTTCTCTCATCGCGAACGCTGTCCTGCCTTGAGCAAGTAGGGCATACAAGCCCGTTGGAAGTCCACCTCCATCCCAGCATATGGTCTCTGAAAACTGCCTACGCACCTCATCACGAACCCGCGGGTCATCGTAGAGGCGAGAACGCATTCCATGCGACTCTACCAAGCATCCTTCATGTGGAACACCCTGCCCGACGGACTCGACGTTACCATGATCGGATGTTATGAACACATCGAACTTCTTCTCCATCAGTCTTTGCACGACCTTTTCAAGATACCCCTCCTCCGCCCATAACCGGACGCTCTCTATCATTCCCACGGAACCAAGCTGCATGCCATGGATAATCTTGTCCACTTTGTCAATAACGACTCCGACCACAACGCGCTCTTCCACAACAGACTCCCCCCATCGGTCATTCACCGCCTCGTTGCCAAGACCTCGCCTGTACCCGATGTCCGCCGGGCTTAGCCCAACTTCTTGCCAGAATCTCAGCCAGTGAATCTCTTCCTTTTCCGTGCTTGTCACGGAGCCCGAGAAGTAAAGCGGTATCTTACCAGCGAAAATAGCCTGCCTCGAGACCGCGGTCAATGTCGGCACTGAAGAGAATATCGGTTCGTCCACAACGCGAATAGTCGGGAGGCGTACCTGCAACTGGTCTCGCACAATAAGCCACTGGCAGAGCGAAAGCCCATCAATCACGACAAGAGCCAGCTTTCTATGGTTCGTTCTCCAGTAGTGGGCAAGGTAAGGAGCTATATGATGCACCATCACCGGCTTGGGGAGGTATGGCACGTTAAGAATGGAAGGATAACGCTCCCGCATCCAGTTCTCGAACAGTGTATCGAGCTTTTCGCGAACGCTGCGCATTCTTTCACCCAGACCCGGTGGGAGGGTCTGCCGGACCTGACACGATATAAGGCAGACGTCAGCCCAGTGTCCTGCCGCGTTGAGCCATTCTCTGTAGGACGAATCGGAATTAGGAAGGCCTCTCTCAAGAGCCCCTAAGAGACCCTCCAATCGCTCGAGCTGTTCGGCCTCTGGGTCAATGACTATCCCGACTCTCGCCCAACCTGGCAACTTCTCGTGCTCGGGAAACCCCACTGGCTTAAGATGTCCCTCGATGAATAGGTTGTCCAAGTAAGCTCGCACATCATGGTGCTCGAACGGCACATCCAACTCTTCAGCTGCATATCGTTTGCCCTCCTCTCGAACCTCGCTGGGGCCACCAGCGGCTCTTAGCAGGTATGCTTGCCATTGTTTCTGGAGGAACGAGTAGAAGCGGTGCCGGTCGCCAATTATCTCCTCAAGAGGCCAGGTTGCGAAAAGCTCTTTTTTCTTCAGCCTTTCGATCAGGTGGTGCTTGATCGCAAGCGGGATTTCCATGTTCCGGTAGTGAACCGACAGAAGCGCCTTCAGAAAGTCTGCGGGCGAAGTAGTCATTTCCGGGACAATCTTAAAGACGCTTTTCAGAACGAAATCCTTGGTAGCTCTATCACCAAGCTCCGCTCCGTCGTAATCCACGTAGGCTTCGTAAAGCGGGTCGAGAAGAGACCGATGAAGTCTGTCTACAACCGGGTAGCTCAGCTTTGGAAACACTTCATGCAAACTGAATGATAGTTGTCGCCCAGCCCGAAGCAGGTCGTACGGGAGATTCTGCAAGTCATCGAGCGGAGCCCTCAGCACGACGACCAAATCGGTCTCCTCATTTCTGTCCCACTTTCCCCGGTACTGCGTCTCGTAGGCGTACCGGAACTCCACACCATCTTCAAACGGTATGATGTCAAATCCGCGTTCACGAATGGCGGTGAGCACTTGTTCCTCGAGCAAGAGACTGTCGGGGTCTGCCACAAGCGTCAGGCGCGCCACTTTGGGCTGGAATTGATTGAGTATTTTTTCTCTCCAGTCAGGCATCCATCCCCTCCACTCGCAGTATCATGACCGCCGTAAGCTCTGGCAGAATCTCTTGAAGCCGATTCAGTGTCGCTCTCCATTGCTCCTCTTCCTGTCTTAACTCTGACAGGCGGTGCTCGCGCACAGCCGGAAGCCCAATCCTCATGACCGCCTCTTTTCGGACCCTGAAGGCGTATTCTTTTTTCCGGCGCTCGCGCTCGACACGCTCCTTGTGACCTCTTTCGAGTTGCCGAAACAAGTCCTGTCCTTCTTTCCGTGCCAATTCTTCGCATTCGCGAAAAACTCTTCCTGACTCAGGATGTCCGACCTCACCCATGACTCGAGCGTCGCCCTCCTGAAGGATGAGGTCCCAGATTCTCTTGCTTGTCGGCAGCAACACTCTCCCATCATCGTGCCGGAACAGGGCCAGAATTCGACGCGCGCTTTTCTCTCCACCAATCAACCCCACGCGCCACAGTAACCAATACCCCGCGACCTCCCCGGGCAGTCCCCTAAGTGAGATAACGGGAATGGCCTGCTCAGGCGCCCATTGTGGAATCGCATTCAGTAATTCACGGATTCTTGGACTCTCCAGAGTCAGCCGCTTCCCTATCGAGCTTGGTGACTCACCCTGCCCAAAAGTCACCTTTCGCATGCGCGTCCCATCGGGCCATGCCAAATCGTAGTTGAAGAGGTCCTTGCTCACCTCTCCTCCGCGAGACATCAGGAAGCTTGTCGTCATTCTTTCAATCCAGAAGCCTATCGGGTGATTGGCAAGCGAGCTCGCCACAGTTGCGTCAAATGATGCCTCCCCGAAAAGAGACCTTCCCTCCTGAGCGTCCTGGACTTCTTCCCGGATTCTCTGAATCAACCGCTCCACCTGCTCGTCAATGACTTCCGGATTTGCGATGGCCCTCATATACAAATTGTCGAAGTCCGCTTCCGCCCTCGCGGAGTCGAGCACATCGCTCGTTTTATCCACGCCGAACTCCGAGAGAATTGTGGCGAGTTTTTCCTCCAGCACCTCCTGAACCCGATGCTCAACGGTATCCTGGAACAGGAGGTTCAGTGCCTTAACGGGATGTTCCTGCCCGATGCGGTCAACTCTGCCTATCCGTTGCTCGATTCGCATTGGGTTCCACGGCAGGTCATAATTGATGACCACGTGGCAGAACTGCAGGTTTAACCCCTCGCCTCCCGCTTCCGTTGAGACCAGGACCTCCGCCTCAGACGAAAACTTCTCCTGGACCGCCAGGCGCTCGTCAATCTCCATCAAGCCGTTCAGGCAGACAACCGAGAAACCCCGCGACTCCAGGAACTCCCTCAGCATTTCCTGCGTCGGTATGAACTCCGTGAAGACAAGGAATTTCAAATCGGGGTCTTGCTCTTCCTGGCGGAGACGATACATCCGGTCCACGAGCGCCTCGGCCTTGGCGTCCGGATGTTTCTGCTCACAAAATGCAGCAAGCTCGATCAGTTTTCTTATCTCCTCCCGTTCTCGGCCGAACGATGCCAGCCGGCCGGAAAGCAATTGCTCCAACTGCTCCTGCCCGTCCATTTCCCACCATTCTGCCCCGAATTCCGGCTCGCTCATGGAAGCCGAAATAGCTTCCTGCTCAATGACGGCTCGGCGACGTTCGAGAGCCGTTCGGATCGCCCGCGTGCTCGATGTAACAAGACGCTGCATCAGAACCATCAGAAAGCCCAGGTAATTCCGCCTTTCCCGAAGAGCCTGATTGTACCCTTCCCGCACGTATTCCGTCACAGCCTCATAAAGCCACCTCTGGTCGGTGTGTTCCTTTTCCCATTCCACAGGTACAAGCTCGGTTGTCCTGGGCTTGAACAGCGGCTTTCCCTTTTCGTCAATCGCTTGCCTCTTGTGTGTTCGGATCACGTATCGCGCCACTTGTTCGCGCGCAATTGACACAGCGTCAGGAAATGCCTCTTGGTCAAGAAGCGACATCAATCGCTGAAAAGCTTCAGTCTTTCCCTGATGCGGCGTCGCCGAAAGCAGAAGAAAGTACGGAGCGGCATTTGCCAGACCTTTGCCGAGCTGATGCCGTGCTACGGTCTCGACGCTGCCAGCGAGCTTGTGAGCCTCATCCACAATCACCAGGTCCCATCCTGCCGCCACCAGGTCATGAAACCGTTCCCGGTTGTACCTCTCCGTGTCTTCCCTGCTCCAGCCGCGTCTCCCCTCTATCGGCTTTACTGAGTCCATCGAGCAGATGACCTGCCGAAACCGCCGCCAAAAATTGCTTTCCCCGCTGAGATGCCGGACAACAGCCAGCATATCCGCCTCGACAAGCTCAAATTCCTCCCCGAATCGCAATCGCATCTCCTGCGCCCATTGGCGAACAAGCCCCTTCGGGACGACAATCAGCGTCCGTTCGACAAGACCACGCAGTTTCAACTCGCGCATAATCATTCCCGCTTCTATCGTCTTGCCAAGTCCCACTTCGTCTGCGAGAAGATAGCGAATCCTGTCGCCCGATATCGCGCGAGAAAGCGCATATATCTGGTGAGGAAGAAGAAGGAGGCTTGATCCCAGAGGAGCTATCAGGATGTCCTGCGCCAGCGTGTCAGAGACCCGAGCCGCCGCTGCCGCATAGACAATCTCATTCAAACTCGATGCCCCACGCCGTTCAAGGGGAACAATGGCGTCTTCGGCTACCCGCCTTACGGCGTTCTCCGTCGGCACAAATACCACGAACGTTGTTTTCCCCCAGACCTCGAGCTTTTCGAGCACGCGTACAGGCTGATGATGCTCCTTACTCCAAACCCACTCCGGCTCGTTCACTGGCGCCCCCCTATCCCTCCGCCCTTGTCAGCGCGTTGTCGTAATACATCAGAAGGTTCGGGTCTTCCTGAAGAACGCTTTCCGGCAGTCGGCGGGAAATCGAGACAATTGTCGCATAATCTCGCTGAGCCCAGCGGCTCTTGAATCCTGCCCTGACTGCCTCCGTCCGAAATACTTTCAACTTCCCTCTCCTGGCGACGTACTCATCAAACTCTTTCAACAGCGCCTTTTCCCTCAGCTTTTCCAGGTCCGCCTCCTTATTCGGGTCGGGCACATACCACCGATGCACATCGTCCTCGAGGAAATTCTGATTGAGCATCTCCAAAAGCTCTGGCAGTTCTTCATGCGCAGCCTGGCGAAGCTCCCTCAAAAACTTCGGCTGAATTTCTGAGTAAGTCTGGTGCCTCTGCGTGAGCTGGCGCCGAAGCCATTGGACCGCGGTCCTCTCATCCGTCACGTAAAGCTCCATTTGCTCAACCGATTCCACCTGCATCCGCCTCCTGTCGTATTCCGCCGCCTGCTCCGGCAGCAAATACATCCCATCCCGCTGGACGAACCGCCTGGCCAAGCCCAGGTAGAACTCCGCCGCAGAAAGCGGAATGGTAATGCCGCGCTGGACGTGAAACGCCACCATTCGGTCGAACAACAGGACTTGTTGCCTCTCCGCTATCATTTGTCCCAACCCACCCTTGACAATGAACACGGGAAGCTGCCGAAGGTGAGTTCGAATGAAATCCCAAACCCCTTCTTCGGTTCCAGCCTGGAGTTGGAATCTCTTCTCGAGACCGCCGTTAGGCTTGTAGGCAGAGATGACAAGGTCCTTGTCGACTGCCTTGGCATGCATCTGCTTCTTGGTCTTCATCCCTTTATCAAGAACGCTCACGTCAGCGATGATGAAACCGGCGCGCCCCAAAGCCTCTTGTATCGCCGTCCACACGGCGTTTTTGGAGTTGTGAAACTCCACCGTAACCCACCGACCTGGCTTGAGGATGCGATAGACCTGTTTCAGGCAGTCTGTCATCATGCTCGTGTAAACGGCCAGGTCCTTCCGTTGCTTTCCACTGACAACGGCATCCTGACCGGAGTTCGTGAACACGCGGAGCCATGCCTCCCACAAGAAATTCAACTCGGCGTAGGGCAAGTTGTCGCCGAAGGGCGGATCGATGAACACGTAATCAACAGAGCTATCCGGGATCAGTACGGAGGCGAGAGACTGCGTGGTTATGGCTACCGGAGCGCCGCCCCTTGGAATAGCATTGCCAAATCTCTTGATCTTGCCGGTCAACACATAGGTCGGACTCGGTTCGCTGACTATTGAGCCGATATAGAGGGTGCCGCTGAGGTTCGTGTTTACTTGAGAGTATGCTTTCTCACGAAACCGATTCCTACGCGTGAAGCTCACAAGAACACTCTGCAACGTGAACCGCCACAGCCGCTTCATTTCCTCGCTCGGCAGATCACCAGCCATTTGCCACAACAGAGAAAAGGCGACGAGCTGGCGCGGCAAATGGAAATCGTGAGCTCGGCTGATCCCCTCGTGATATCCGCGATAGAGGTCGCCCCATTCTTCCCCCTCCGGCACAAACATCATCAACTCCGTCGGGTACTCGATGGACTCCATTAGTCTCTCGACTTTCTCAAGGGATGCGAGATCGTCCTTGTCAGGTTTCTTGCTCTTTTTCGTCCCCTGGTGCTGGTAGCGAATCTCTACGGGGTGCAAGACCTGACGTGTCCGGGTGGCCTTTACCGCCTTGTCGTAGTAGGTGGTAGTGCGTCTGAGGAGATCGCGTTTGGAAACCTCTGCCGAGCAATGAGGACAGGTAGGCCGCTCCTCTAACGTTCCTGATGCCTCATCGTAGGCCAGGTCCCAGAACTCCAATTCGCCGGCGCAATGGGGACAGGAAAAGACCTCCGACCAAATGGTGTAGTCAATCGGACAAGTCACACCTGTCTTGGGGTCTCGCGTCTCATACATCCATCCGTATTCGCGGTTGAATTTGTCCAAAAGCTTCTTGGCAAGTCGCGCGAACCCCTTCGAATCAGTGGTCACGTTGTAACCCGCGGCTATCAATGTTGCAGCGGGCGAGAGGTCGTTCAGAACAGGGATTCGACCTCCACATCGAGAGATCGTCTGCTTGTCTTCATCCAAGATGCATCCATCCGCGGTCAGCGTATAACCAAGGGATGCAATTGCGCTTCGATCTCCACAAAGCCGGGCTGCCACTCCCGTCATCCCGGTTCCACAGAATCCGTCAAAGACCACATCTCCCGGCTCGGTGTAATGGAGGATATACCGCATGATTGCCTTGTGGGGAACCTTCGTATGGTAGGAATGTGCATTGTAAATTGGGTCGTTCTTCCCTTCCGAGACATCCGCGGCGAATGGTTCCCGGTGATATTCCTCGTCCTCTTGCCTGCACTTCGGGCACTTCCCCGGATCGAAATTCTTCTCGGTGATTTCCTTACCTGAAGCATCCCGCATTCCCGGTTTATGGTGCTGGAGATGTCTTTCCCATTGCCACTTCCCGACAATTTCATCAATGAATGGATTCGGGCAGGCCGTGTAATAGGGCGGGTCGGACAAAGCCAGAATGTCCTCATCCTTCCCGACGGGAAATCCTTCAACCTTCCGAAACTCGGGGTCTCTCAACTTCTCCGCCAAAATCTTCAGATACTTCTCCCTCTCCTTCTCCTGCTTCTCCTCTTCCGCCTTCTTCTCGGCAATTTCCTGCTCATACGACTTATCAACCATCACCAACTGGTCGTCATCAATGAACAACTTTCTCTGTCCGACCGGGCTTCTTTTCCTGCGAGCCATCGTCTGTCCCTCGTCTCTTCATTGCTATTCAAGCACGATCCGAACCTTGGTTGCGTCTTTTCCACGGGTCAGCGATTCGATGTAGCCGTCGAGCCTTTTGCGAAGCTCTTCCGGCGTACAGGGTGTGCCTCCTTCCGTCAGAGCGGCTTTCAGGTTCTCCAAGGTCACGACGACCTTCTCCAATCCTGCGAAAGCATCCTGCAACGCCTTGACAAATTCGCCGTTAACATCATCAGGAAGGGCCCCTTTCTTCACGAAGTCAAGAACGAGCTTCTTCTGCTTCGCTTTCAAAGCCCCGAGGTCTTTCACAGTCGGGTCTTCGAGGTTCCTCAGAAGAGCCTGAGTCCACTGGTGCTCGACCGCATCGAGTTGGTTTTCAAGCTGACTGAGTCTCGCCTTTGCAGGGACGGAAACTGGTTCCTCTCGCGGCCGGAAATTGCAGTGAGGGCACACCTGAGAGCTTTCGAGGTCTTTGCTCGTGAGCGAAAAACAGGTTTTGAGGCTTCCCAGGTCCTCCCGGAACTTCTCCAGGTCAGAGCGAGAGAGCATTTCTACGTTTGCGAGCTTGTTCAGCCGCTTTATGCGAGGGTCCTTTGCAAGCTCACCTTTTTTCTGGTCGTCATTTTTCCCGAGCCTCGCCCTGCCGTGCAAACCCAGGTACGCCTCAACATACTCTTTCTTGAGAGCCGACAGCTTCTGCGCGACTTCGCGGCGGAAGGCTGAGTCTCCGCGCTTCGCGGGGTCTTTCAGGCCAGTCAGAACTCTCGCCCGCTCTTCCTTGACCTTCTTCACCCAGTCATCCGCCTCGGGGAAAAGGGACTCTGCGTTTGAGAGATAAGAGCCTAACGGCATGACATCTCTCGCCATTTCTGCGAGCTGCTCAACGTCCTTCAGAAGCTCGAGGCCCGCCTTCTGCGCGGTGACCTGTTCTTTTGAATGCTTGAAGTGCTTCAGCTTGCCGGGCGTGTTGTAAGCCTGCAACGATTCAAGGAACTTCTTCAACTCGCCCAGGCGCTTGCCGTACTCATCCAGCTCTTTCTCATCGAGGAGAGGTCCACCCCAGCACGGAATGCCACCGCGGACCTGTTCGTCAACCGAAGCACCCTTCGCGGTGAGATCAAGCACGGCCTTCTGCATTTGCTGCACAGCTTCCTCTCTTGTTGCCTCGTTCGTTACAAGACCGCGTGGAATGCCCAGCATGTCGAAAAGCGCCTGGAGAGCCGCCAGCGGCAACTCCTTCGGACGCTGAATATGCTTGAAGCCGACAAGGTCGGAAAGTCGCATTCCGGCAATTTCCTCAAGCCCGGAAGCATCTACTGTCTTCCCCGGGAGGCTCAAAATGATATCGCCGCTGTGCACCAAAGCACCGAGGATGACAACTACCCATTCCGGCTCAAGGCAAAACTCAATTTCATACTCCAGTTCGTATTGCGGATGGACTCTTCGAATAATTTCCGAGCGATTAAGAACCTGCCCTTCGCCTTTCTTCCTCAGCAATCCGAGAATATGTTTGGCGTATCGAGAATTCTCGGGTCTGAGCGTGGCTCCTTCGAGAAGCTCAAGGGCATCGAGGATCTGGGCACCCTGCTGCGTTTGAAGAGAACCTGCGATCCAGCGTATAGCCTCCTGTGCAGCCTGATCGCGGGTCTGTTGCGTTATCAGGATCGGGAATTTCGGATAATTCGGAGCTTGGTCCTCGAAATGCGTGCTGAGGCACGCCGCCGCGACCTTGTTCACCATTTCCCTGACTGTCGCGCGACCAGAAGGCGCTCCTTTCGCAAGGTCCGCGAACTTCTTCGTGACGCCTTTATGGGTCACTTTGTAAGCTTGCGCCGCATTTGTCTGCAACCATTTGGTCAACGACCTGAGATGCTCATCAGCTTTGTCCAGGTAAATCTTCCGATGTGCCGCGGATTCGGTGGACATCTCCCGAGCGCCCGCATAGAGCTTTAGATGTCGCTCAAAGTCCTCGTCCAGCGCACCAAGCTCGAAAAAGACTTCGTCGGACTTCTTCTCGTCTTCGTATTTCACACGGTCATAAATGGGGAGAAAATACATATAGAAGTCCTGTGGTGGCTGGGCTGTCGAACGCTGGTTTGGCGCCCCGAAGAAAAGATAGCCCTGCCTTGTCACCTTCCGGTCGCTCCATTCCAGCTCATACTCCCAGATACGATAGCCGGACACGTAAGGCTCCAATCCGGGGTCTTCGAGCATGACCTGCTTCAAAACGTCAAAGTAGTGGCCGTCCAGTTGGGCTCCACTGAGGCTGTCGCCTCTGAGCTCTATCTGGCTGCCAAAGTCCACGTCTTTCTTCAGGTCGAGATACCACTGGCCATTCTCCGAATTGAAGGATAGGAATTGTCCACTGACGGTCTTGCTGATTTCTCTCAAGACTGTTTCCACGGTAGTCTTAAGGAATTCCGCGTCTCGCTCAGGCATTGGCAGGAAGATGCACAGGTCGTCTCGGAGTTCCCTTGCGGTCGAACCGATAGGAACGTGGATGTCCCCCGTTGTCAAACGGTGGACGCTGAGGGCATCTATGATTCTCAAGGCCACAGGCTTGTATTGCGGTCGCGTGAAAGCCTGCTGCACGCGTCCTGCAAGGACCTGGCTCTTGTCTATCACCTCACGCACATCTGGGATTGCCCGGAAGGAAGGATTATCCCGCAAGTGCCCCCAATAGGAGTCATAGGCAATCAGGCCCGGTTCGTTTTCTGGGACATCTTCATTAAGAAGCTTCTTCATTTCCGCGCTGACCGTCTTGAGAACCTCCCGCTTCTCCGCAACGTAAACCCGTTCGAAGGTTGTCAAGAAAGCCGGATGCACGGGAAATAACGAGCAGAACTCCTCCATCCTTTCAGAAAGTGAATCGTAAAGGCGAGCGAACTTCTGAAGATGTTCGCGGATGCTCGCTCTTTGGTCCTCAGTCTTTTGAAGAAGGCGCTGCGAGACCACGTAGGCCACGTCCTGGCGCACGATGCGTATCTGCTCAAACCTGTCTTTCACCCTCTGCACGCTGCTCGCAACGAACTGAAATCGCGGCGAATCGAAAAGGCTTTCCTGCATTCCTGCCATAAACCGGAGGCGGCACAGACGGCAGGTCTCTCCAAGCTCGCGCAGAAAAACGAGGTCCCGTGTCAATTCCTGCTCCCTCCGCGACCTGAGGTAGTCGAGAAGCTCATCAACGACGAGCAGCAACCCATGATCGGGATAGACCTTGTGAAAAGCCGCCATCATTTCAACAACCGCGTCTTTGTTGCTCACGACCTTATTGGCGGACGGAAAATCGAATTTCACCTTCATTCTTGAAAGATGCTTCTGCAACTCCCCACACAGGATCTCGCGCAAGGGCATTTCCGTGGCGCCTATCTCTGTCCGAACGACCTTGAAACGACCTGCAATCTTTTGACACGCGTTGCGGACGGAACGCTCTGCGAGCGATTTTTGCATTTCCTTATGCTCGGCAATCGCAGAAATCACGGCCATCAAGTGGGACTTCCCGGTGCCGTAGTTCCCGACGACCATCAGTCCCTTGTTATCTGCGGGGGTGTCAAACTGAAGGTTAGGAATAATCAGCTCCCTCAAGTGCTCCGCCATCCGCTCGGATACGACAAAGGTCTTGACCAGTTGCTCCGCTTCTTTCTTGTCATCCGCTTGGCGTAGCTGAATGACGGTCTCGATCGGCTCAAACTGAACCAGTTCTCGATATCTCATCTCCCTCCTCCTGAATTAACCCCCCACCGGGATTATCACGGCATCGGGTTTTTCATATCGCCGGTACTCTCTGTGACTGGGCTCAGCATACGTCAACACCCCGTCCCGATATTCGCCGTTCCAGGCAACGATAAGGCTGCGATTGCGGCTCAGTGCTTGCAAGCAGCGTAACGGGTCCTGGCGAAGGTCTGGGTCAAACAACAGCTCGATGTTATCAAGAAGCAATATGTCCGAGGG
>Ga0315289_10012014_pt1 | contig 12241 bp, 12 predicted proteins | sample YL17G11_40_MG_FD_203452 | JGI IMG/M metagenome (GOLD analysis project Ga0315289, IMG submission 203452) | Sediment microbial communities from Yellowstone Lake, YNP, Wyoming, USA - YL17G11_40 | ecosystem: Environmental > Aquatic > Freshwater > Lake > Sediment | place: USA: Wyoming | collected...
ACTCGGAGACATCGCCGTCGGAGTTGTTCCAGTGACGCGACATGCTCAGCATGTGGACGCCGTTGGGGTACTCGTAGTCCACGGAGAAGTTGTCCCAGATGTTGCCGAGGTACTCCTCGTTCGTTTTCCAGGCACGACCGCCGGAAGCGAATGCCCTGATGGGATGTGCCCGCATGACCCAGTTGATGATGTCGAGGTCGTGGACGTGCTGCTCGACGATGTTGTCGCCGCAAATCCAGCAGAAAGAGTACCAGTTCCGAAGCTGCCACTCAAGGTCCCCCATGCCAGCCGGCCGCGACTGCATGAAGATGACCGGTCCGCCGCACCAGTAGGCACGAGCCGCGAGGATTTCGCCTATTGCTCCGTCGTGAATCTTCTTGATGGTGTCAATGTAAGGTTTTTGATGGCGGCGCTGCGTGCCGGCTGTCACCGACAGCTTCAACTGCTCGGACTTCTTTGCGGCTTCCATGAATCGGCGGATGCCCACGGCGTCTGTGGCGACGGGTTTTTCCGTGAAGACGTGCTTCTTGGCGTTGACGGCTGCCTCAAAGTGGTCGGGCCGGAAGCCCGGCGGGGTCGCCAGGATGACGTAATCCGCGTCCGTGGCCATGACCTTTTTGTAGGCGTCCAGCCCAAAGAAGACCATGTCGTCGGGGATGCTCATCCCTCTTTCTTTCAGGCCATTCTGGAAACCTTTGGCGCGGTCCTGGAAACTGTCAGCGAGGGCGACAATCTTCACGTTCTTGTCGGCCTGCATGGCATCCATCGCCGCACCCCTGCCGCGCCCTCCGCAGCCGACAAGCCCAACCCTTATCGGGGCGCCCTCGGCCTGGCCGGTGCGGATGAACGGCACTGCCGTGGCGGCGGTTGCGAGTGCAGCCGTTTTGAGAAAATCCCTCCTGCTTATTTGCTTTTTCACTTCCATAGGTTTACCCCTCCTATCGTGTGGGTTTTTGCATAAAAGTTACCGCGAACTCTCTGACGCCTTACGAAAGTAACGTGCAGAATACCATATCGGCCGGAAGTGTCAACTGCAAATCCACCGCGCCAGGTATGGCCTCAGTCTCGAGCGGAGACACTGATGATAGGCCCGCGGGACGGGGGACTCCCGCCCATAAGTGAGCCCTTACCGAACGGTCGCTTTCGCCCTTGCACTTCGGTGCGGAATCTGCTACAAGCACACCGCCACTCGGCTGGCAGGCGAGGGTATGCCCCGGTGGCGGACTTATGGCCTGGAGTTTGGGCCGGTTTGCGGCGACAGTGTCCTTGTTGCGACTGTGGAGGATACTGTCGAGGCAGGCGCGAGCGCCAACGTAGCCCACGGTGGGGCATGGGCGAAACGAGTATTTCAGATTTTTTTGTTGCCTGTCGGGTGTCGTAGGAGTAGAAACACGCAAATTTCGCACCCGGCGAGATGGTCCCCGGGGTTGTCAAGGCGTCAAAAGGAGGGTGACTAATGGCGAAGTCGGACGAGAATTCCTATTCCGGAATGTGTCAGATATGCATGGACCTGGCTTCGGCGGAGGACCGCCAGGAAGGTCTTGACGTTCTGGTTTCTGGCTGCACTCGTGTAATGAACGCTAAAGGGTGCGCCGTACGAGTTCTGGACGAGAAGAGGGAGGTCCTGGAGCTCGGCGCAGCACATGGGTTGAGCGAGAATTATCTCCGAAAGGGACCGGTGGAACTGGCAAAAGCCCCCCTCGACGCAGACGTCATTCGTGGCGAAACGGTTGACATTGAGGACGTCTCCAGGGAAAGCCGGGTCCTCTACCCGGAGGAAGCGGCGCGAGAGGGAATCAGGTCAATGCTTTGCGTTCCATTGCGAGTGAGAGACAGAATCATTGGCGTTGTGCGCGTGTATCGCTCCGAGCCGCACAAGTCCACATCGGAGGAAATCAGGACTGCTCAAACCCTCGCAGCCCAGGCCGGTAACATCCTCGAGAAATTCCGGATTCGGGAAGAGAGGCAGGTTCTCTCGAGGGTCGCTCAGGCCATCAGCTCGAGTCTGGACCTGGATAAGGTTCTGCAAAGCGTCGTCAGGTGCGCTGCCGAAACCCTCAATTTTAAGGGAGCTTCCGTGCGGTTGCTCGATGAGGAGGGAAAGTGCCTCGAAATAAAAGCCGTGTACGGCTTGAGCGAAGCGTACCTCGAAAAAGGGCCGGTAGAGGTCGAGAAAAGCCCCCTCGACCGGGAGACTCTCTCCGGAAAGGCAGTGAGGGTCAGCGAGGAGGAAATGGACTCAAAGCTCCAGTATCCCGAGGAGACTAAGAGGGAGGGCATTCGGTCAATGTTTGCCCTTCCGCTCCAGATAAAGGGGAAACCTGTGGGCGTCTTGAGGGTGTATGCATCGATTCCTTACCGGTTCTCATCGGACGATGAGGAGTTTCTGGTGGCGCTTGCGAATCAGGGAGCCATCGCCATCGAAAATGCACGATTGTTCCAGCAGCTCCGAAAGACCTACGAGGACCTCACCCAGGACGTCTGGAAGTGGTACGACTGGGGAAAGAGGCCTCCTCGCCTGTGAAAGGCTGTGCGAATAGATGAACGGGCAGGTTTCAGCGAGAATTGTAAAGAAGGAATCTATAGAGACCTGGATTAACGACCTGCGGCGGGACTACGAGGCTTATGCACCCGTCGCCGCGGGAAAGGTTGCGTCGTTTCGGCGAATCGAGAGGGCGGCTGAAATTGACTGGAACTATTCCAGCACAACGATCCCCCCCTCCAAAATCATCTACGCGCCTCAGCAGTCGCTCGTTCGATTCGTCAAATCGGATAAGGGTTACCAGGTCGAAGAAGACGCAGCGGTTATTGCCGACCGCGCTCTGTTGGCGGTTCATCCGTGCGATTTGCACGGCCTCCTCGTGCTGGAGCGCACCTTTCTGGGGCAGATGAAGGACGCCGCGTACGAGCGGGTGAGGTCTCGCGTAACGGTCGTTGGCCTGAATTGTCAGACCGTCGGCGAGAAATGTTTTTGCGCTTCCTTCGGCACGGGTCCCTTCTTCGGCTTCTGGATGCGGCAAGGACCGCCCTTTGGCTGCGACGCCATCCTGACGGACCTGGGGGAGCGATTTCTTGTGGAAACCTTTGGCGAAAAGGGAGAAATGCTTTTCGTCAAGGTGAAATCATCGCCCCCAAGCCTGGACGATATTGGCGAAAAGTTTAAACGGGAGGCGGCCGCCAAGGAGCGATTCCGCAAGACTCTCAACACCAGGGACCTTCCGGCTCTGATGAGGCGAAACCTCTATCATCCCACCTGGCGAATTACCGGAGAGGGCAAATGCCTCTCTTGCACAAACTGCACGATGGTGTGCCCGACGTGCTTCTGCTATGACACGTGGGACAAGGCGCTGCTCGACCTGTCGGTCATCGAGAGAGCTCGCCGGTGGGACTCGTGCCAGGACGAGAGGTTCGCAGAAGTTCACGGCGGGAACTTCCGCTCCACCCACGAAGCGAGGCTCAGGCAGTTCGTCTGCCATAAGCTGAGCTACTGGGTGGAACAATACGGCTGCTTTGGGTGCGTCGGGTGCGGGCGGTGCATGACATGGTGCCCGACGGGAATAGACCTGGCGGAAATTGCCGCCGAGATTCGCGCGGATGAGGAAAGAAAATGAATTTGCAGTTGCCAAAAGAAGCGCTCCTGGTAGCCACTAAGAACCGCACGCCGGATACAAGGAGCTTCACTCTCCGGCTGCGAGACGGCCAGGAGCGGCTCGATTTTCGCCCCGGCCAATTCAACATGTTAGGGCTGCCCGGGTTCGGAGAAGCTCCCATAACGTTCAGCGCCCCGCCGCAACAGGACGGAACGTTTGAGCATACCGTTCGCGCCGTCGGGCGATTGACCAAGGGGCTAATGAAACTGAAACCGGGCGATACAATTCACGTTCGCGGCCCCTTCGGGACAGCCTGGCCTCTCGACCAGGTCAAGGGGAAAGACATTCTGGTGGTTGCCGGCGGTGTCGGGATGGTGCCTCTCAGACCGTTCATTCTGGAGGCTTTCCGGAGAAGGTCGGATTACGGAAAAATCGTCATCCTCTTCGGCGCGCGGACTCCGGGGGAACTGGTCTTTCGTGAAGAGTTCGATTCCTGGCGCAGCCAGGCACAGACCACCCTCCTTTTGACGGTTGACGAAGTTCCGCCGGGAGAAGAGTGGAAGGGGCACACGGGCGTCGTTACGGGGCTGTTCGCGGAGACGGACATTGACCCGGGCACTGCCGCAGTCCTCACCTGCGGCCCCGAGATAATGATGAGGTTCGTCGCGAGAGGGCTGATTCTGCGGCGGTTCTCTCCGGCGCGAATCCACGTCTCCCTGGAGCGCCGCATGAGGTGCGGCACTGGCCATTGCGGGCATTGCCAGCTCGGGCCCAAGTTCATCTGCAAAGACGGGCCGGTCTTCCGCTACGAGGAGTTGAGCGGCTTGCCCGATACACTCTTGTAAGAGTCTGGAGGATTCGATGCGCAAACCCAGAGTAGGGATTTTCAAATATAGTTGCTGTGCCGGGTGCCAATTCCAGATCATATACTTCATCAAGCACCTTAAAGAGGTCCTCGGCGCAGTCAACATCGTCTATGGCAAGATGGAAACGGAGTCGGACTCCGCAGACGGCCCCTTCGACATAGCCCTCATCGAAGGCGCCATAACCGAAGCCGAGCAAGCGGACCAGTTGAAGAGGGTCCGTCGAAATAGCAAGTATCTTATCCCGATAGGGTCGTGCGCCGTCAACGGGGGCATCCCCGCCATCAAGAACATGACGACGGAACTGGAGGTCGAGACGAGGGTTTACCAGGACATCTCCCTCATGCACTCGATCAAGGCTCATGCCATTGATGAGTACGTGAGAGCCGATGCCGTTTTGCGCGGCTGCCCCGTCGGCGAAAGAGACCTGTACGAGCTGGTTACTTCTCTTATGCTGGATAAACGACCCAACATGGTCGAGCATTGCGTATGCGTCGAGTGCAAGATGAAAGGCAACCAGTGCATCTTGCTGACCGAGAACGTCCCATGCATGGGCCCCGTCACCAACGGCGGCTGCGGCGCCCTTTGTCCGAGCAACGCACGTGCGTGTTACTCATGTTGGGGACCGATGGCCAACGCCAACTCGAGCGCGTTGGCTCGCAAGTTTGAGGAAATGGGCCTGCCGCCAGACGAGGTCGTTCGGAGATTCAGCCTCTTCGGCTATCCGACGTTTGAATTTCACAAAGTAGCCGGCGCCGGCAGATAGCGCCGCCGAGAATCTTCTCCGACCGTGGGTGGGATGCTGAAGCCAAAGCCGCGGAACGCAAAAGGAGCTGTTGCGAAAACGAATTATGCCTGAAAAGCGAAGCAAGAAAACGATTCTCGTAGATTACCTTGCCAGGGTCGAAGGAGAGGCCGCGATACGCGTGGCCCTCGCCGGCCATGAGGCTGAGTCGGTCGAGCTGCGTATCTGGGAACCCCCTCGGTTCTTCGAGGGATTTCTCGTCGGGCGCAGCTATCAGGAAGTGCCAGACATCGTTGCTCGGATTTGCGGGATTTGCCCTGTCTCGCACATGAGCACCGCCATACGAGCAATCGAAAAGGCAATGGGTGTGCAGCCGAGTCCGCAGGTGTTGCTTCTCCGCAGGCTCCTGGCAATGAGTCAACTGGTGTCCAGCCACGTTGTCCACCTGTACGCTCTCGTGCTTCCCGACCACGAGGGGTATCCGGGCCTCCCAGCCATGCTCGAGAAGTATCCCCAGGTGGTCGAGCGGCTTAACCGGATGCGCGTTCCGCTCAACGACCTTACCAAGCTCGTCGGAGGTGGTCGTGCGCTTCACCCGATAGGGACAGTCGTGGGTGGCTTCACCCGAATTCCCACAAGGCAGGAGCTTCGGGCAGCCCGGGACGCCGTTGCGGGCATTCGCCAGGACGCCATCGAGACCCTCAAGATGGTCGCTGAGTTCGACACGTTCCATTTCGGCACCGACAGGGAATTTGTCTCCATCCGCAACGAAGACCATTTCGCCGTCAACTCCGGCGAGATTGTTTCCAACAGGGGACTCAAGGCGTCGGAGGACGATTATTACAAGTACTTCTCCGAGTACCAGATGCCGTATGCCAATACCAAGCAGACGCGCCGCAACCAGACCGAGCCAATCATGGTCGGCGCCCTCGCCCGGCTCAACCTCAAATTCGACCAGCTCGTCCCGGAGGCAAAGGAATGCGCCCAGAAGGTCGGGTTCAGCGTCCCCGACTGCAACCCCTTCCACAACAACCTCGCCCAAGCGATTGAAATCGTTCACGGCATCGAGGATTGCATTAAAATAGTTGAGTCCCTCGATCTGAAGGACGAGAAGCCGCTCGTCCGCGTTCGCGCTGGCGAGGGCGGCGCGATAACCGAAGCGCCGCGGGGCCTTCTCCACCACTGGTACGCCGTGAACCGGCGGGGCGTCGTCGAAAAGGCCAACATCGTCACCCCCACCGCTCACAACTTCATGTGCATCGAGAAAGACCTGAGGGGAGTCTGCGAGCGAATCGCCGAGCAGCCCATGAAAGAAATACGACGCTGGTGCGAAATCCTCGTCCGCGCCTACGATCCGTGCTTTTCGTGTTCCGTGCACTGAGCGGGGTGCTCCGTGAAGCCACGGTACCCAAAAGGCGCCGGGCAGCCCAGGGAGGCAGCCAGTCGCTGCCAGCGACCGACCCCTGCTTCTCCTGCTCCGTCCACTGAGCCGCCAAAAACCCCACCGGGGGTCCCGCCGCGCTGTCTGTTGACGCCTCACATCGAGGGGGCCGATGCGTCGGCGCTCAATAGTTCCGGCACGAGGATCCGGGAAGGTCCCTGTGGGTTTGTGGACGGGCTTCACGAAGCGCGGAACTGGCGGGCGAGCTGGTGCGCAAGGGCAGGATTGAGGCTGCGGATGAAGTTTATTCTTCCCAGGATCTGTGGGCCTTGAACCGATCCCTCGCCGCCGCCCTGGGCGTTATATTGACCGATAAGTGCCTCTGTTTCGTTAACGTAGGCCTCCGGCACGTCGAGCCTGACGTTCACCTTCACGCCCGTCACAACCTGCTCACCCGAGCGGTCGAGGCCCCGGCTCTTTTCGGTCTTGACCCTGAAGCCGGACTGCCCAAGGATTTTGCATATGAGCGGTAGGAGACGGGGAAGGTACCGCGGCCCCGAAAAGGCGTTATCGTCCACATAGTCCGTATAATCCGCCCGGTGGGCCTCTGCGAGGCGTTGGAACCTGAGTGCGATGGGGGCGAATACCAGGTTCGCGAGCGCCGGGCTCGTTGGCGCGCCCTGCGGCAGTTCAAACTTGTGCGTCGTAAGACGAGTCAGCACATGCGAAACGTCCGGCGAGCAGCCCAGTCCGACGAAGGCACGGTACACGTGGTCCGGCCGAACGGAGGCAAAGAAGTCCTTGACATCAATCTTGACGACCATGGGCTTGCCCACGTGTGGCAGCGCGTTATGGACGATCGAGTGGCCGGGGCGGCACCCGTGCATACATTCGGGGAGTTCGACGCGCTGCAGCAACCCATTGAGCCTGCGCTGGACCTGCTTGAGCTCGCCCTTCGGGACCTGCAGGACACGGGTCCCGCCGGACTTCTTGGGCAGCTCCCGACGCCGGTACATTCGGTCGCAGCGCCCGGACAGGCCCTCGACGTACGCCTCGGGCGCGCCCAGGAGCTTCGCTAAGTGATCAAGCTTTCGGATGTTCAGTGCTTGCAGATTCCGCATCGCTCTCCGATTCAAGGCCGAGCTTCAGCTTCAGGAAGTCAACACAGAGTTCTCTAAGCCTTTCCAGCAACTCGCGTTCCCTCCGAGTTACCCCTTCCCGAATTCCCGACCGGTACATCACAAGGAAAGGCAGCGGCACGTTGAGCGCCTCGCTGAGCCGCTCCAGAACTTCCGTGCTCGGGTGCCTCCTCCCGTTCTCAATCATGGAGAGGTAATTTTGCGAGATTCGCGCGGACGCGGCGAGCTCGCTCTGCCTGATCCGCGCCGCGCCCCTCAAGACTTTTACAAGACCGCCTATATCCATAATCGCCTTTCAGCGTAATTCACTAGGTTTGGGGCGGATATTTCCGCCAAAACTCAAGGATCACCTCCGCCATTCGGCCTAGCGTAACACAAACGCTTGCGGCCGAGTGGCGTCGGGCGTCCCGCTCCATCACCCTCAAGCGTCTCCTGACGGAGCGCATCTGGGCGATGGCGTCGTCTATATCCGCCCTGTCAGCCCTGCTCCGGGTCGTTGTTCGGAGCCGCGAAAAAACCGCGATTGCCGAACTCGACCCTTTTAGGGCCTCGTCAATGACATCCCGAAATTTCGCTTGCATAGTCTGATCACCTCCTTTCTCTGTTTGTTATATTGGGCTGGGGACCCAGCCTTGCGGGCTGAGCCCCAAAAACCTAAAACAAAGAACGGCCAACACTCACCGTTCCTTCCGTACCTGTCGGCGTGCGGGACGCAAAAATCGAGCGTTCACAGCTAATCCGACCCGCAAGACGCAAAGTCAGGTGCCATCCGCCATGTGCGTCGCTACGACCGAGCGCCTGGGCACACGATGGCACCACCGACGCCCCCGCACTGCCCTAACAGATTCCCCGCCGACGACGGCGGGTCAAAGGCCGCTGTGCGCCGCCTCTGTTTCAGCCAAGGAACCAGCTCCCTGGCGCATGTCCGGATAATGCCTCTCTGCCGGACAGGGACAAACAGATCCCGGAGGTGACGTTCGGGACATATCCGAGACCCTTATCAAAGAGCAATCTTGTACTACGCTGAAAGAATACCACAATATGTTGGGTTGTCAAGGGGGAAAATCACAATTAGTGAGAAAATATCGCAAAGTCATCTCCTCCCGCCGTCGCGCCCCAGGCCCTGAGCTTCCGCAGGCACCATCCGCCGCACATTTCCTGTTGCCCAACCGCCTCGAAGGGCCACATTCTCACACCGCCCGGTTCGCTTTGGTCGTACCTCAGTCCGGGGTCAGGCGGCATGACAGGAGGCCCCTACCTTCACGGCCGGAACCACGCCTTCGGCGCGGCTCATGGGAGACGGCACGTGTGGAAGGGTCGCTGACGCAAACCAGGGAATCTCCTGGTGGCAGCCAGGACGGCCTCGCACGGCAGAGACCCGACCTATAACCGGTGAGTCCCCCCCAAGACTGAGGCCTTACCGTGCGAAGAATTTTTTCTTGCGCACAAGTCAATCCCGGCTGCCCGGCCCTTATTCCCCCTCTATGTTTCGTCCCAAATCCCTATCGAAAGGTGCGAAGAATTCGTTGTTCCTCAGAGCTGTGAGCCGGAATGTATGGCCGCAGTCTCGGGTGGAAGAGGCGAGGCCTCTTAGTGTCTTCGTGTCTTGGTGGTTGGGATGTGCCGGCCGAGGGGATTGTAACCACCAGGGCACAAAGGCGCCCTCTCGGCGTTCTCTGCGGCAACGGGCTGGCATGGAGACGAAAACCGTATAGGCCACTGAACAGCGTGCCGCCCGAGAGTGAGGGATTACGCCGGAACGTGGCTATATTCCGCGGGTAGGGCGCTTTTGAGCTCTTCAACAGCGACAGGTCGTCCTCACCACAAAGACACGAAGGCACGAAGCCCGTGAACAAACGCCACCATAGTGCCTTTGTGCCTTTGTGGTTTACGGCAGGGCCCGGCTCAACGTTTGTGGCCATCGCCGTCTCCATACAGGCACACAGCGCATTGGGCGGAATCCACCGTTGCAGAACCTCGCACGCCGATGTGCAGGACCGTGGAAAGCGAAACGGTTAAGGGCAAAGAGGGCTTGGCAAGAGGGGCAAATGGGGAAGGGTTGGCAAAGAAACCCCACAACCAGGAAACTCGAACTGAAGGAAAAAAAGCTGGAGGGGCCATAGCAGGCTTGTGCAGAAAGGGGGTGTGTTAGGAGGGGGACACAAAACCTACCATGCCCCATCTTCCAAAAGCTGCAACGCGAGGAGGGGGTGTTTGGTTCCCTTTCGTAGGGTAGCCGCTGGGATGCTTGATGTCCCCGCTCAGGATGCCCAACCCGTGAAGCGCGACGTTCAGGGGGTGCGGCTGTATTTCCGGGGCATGGAGGTGGCGCCCTGGCCACCCTCTCGGCGTCGCCCAGGCCGCGAACGGGTCTCATGGCCCGTCGCGTCCCTGCTAAGCTAACACCCGTGATCGGGCCTGAAACCACGGGCCCCGAAGTGGCATGGGCATCTTGCCCATGACCTTCCACGGGCGGGACGCCCGTGCCACGCCGCATCCTCTTCCCGCCTATTGGGGGGCGCTGGTACATTGTTGTTGGGCTGTGATTCGCAAAAGGAGGAAGCGCCGATTCCCACGCCCGGGTGGGAACCAAGCAGATGGTCGTGAGGCAATGAGATGAGGCGGCGACGGCTAAAACCCAGGAAACTCGTGGTGCTGGCTTTTCTTCTGGCGGTCGGCGTGGCTTACCGTCTGGGCGTGTTCGGGCCGTTCCTGCCGGAGGCGCCGGAGAAGCCGGGTGGTCAACCGGAGCCTTGCGAACTGGTCAGGGTGGTGGACGGAGACACTATTGTTGTGTTGTGGCGGGGGAATGAGGAACGCGTCCGATTACTTCGCGTGAACTCTCCGGAACGAGGGATGAGCGGGTATAGCGAATCCTCGGAGTTTCTCCGCAAGTTCCTGACGGGGAAAAGGATTGACCTGGAGTTCGAGCATGCTACGCCCGAAAGAGATACGCTTGGACGGCTTCTGGCATACGTTTACGCCGACGGGGTGAATGTGAACGTGGAGATTGTCCGCGCGGGCTGGTCGCCTTTCTGGACGAAATACGGGCGGGGGAAATATGCTGAGCTTTTTGAGAAGGCTGAAGCCGAGGCGAGACAAGGCAAGCGGGGTTTAAACGCTGGACAAGACGCGGGAAGCGGCGTGCGCCGCCCGCTTCAAGCTGGTGTTCGACGACCCGTTGATGCTTTCGTTTCGGCGAGGGGGCAAGGATGCTTGGCACCGATCAGACCGTCAATGGATAGGTCCTCGTCAACATCCGGCCAGTGGATCCCGTAACCCGCTGGTGAAACTTCGAAGTTCGCCCTCTGCTCCGGGGTGGCCGTTGCCAGACGGCGTGATGCCTTAGCGAGGTCAAGTTCGTAGTTCTTGCCGTCAACTCGTAAACGCAGGACCGTCCCCTCAATCGCAACATTCTGAACATTATGGGCCTTATCCATCCTTTCCCTCCTGGAACTTCTCCCACTCCGACACAATATAATCGAAATGCTCGAAAATGATCCTCCGGACGATGCGTTTGTCCGCAGGACTCATGTTGTAGCTGTGCGCTTCGAGTGCCGCGAAAGCCTCCACGTCGAGCCACGACGCTCAAGCGCGTCAAACACGCTGAGTCGTCCGGCAGGTTCCCAAAAGCCGCCCACACACTGCGTTGACTCAGTCGGCTTCCTATCCGCCCACGCAGGGAATATCAGCGCCGGCCTGCCTCGCCCCCACATGCAGCAGGCCAAGAAAGAAGAAGTCCGGGTAATCACCGGGATCCGTCAAAGAACGCACCAAGAGTCTGGGGAACTTAATGTTGAACTCATTGACTCCACAACTCCAGTCCTCGGGACCGGGGTTCTTGGTGAGTAGGACGAGCATGAATTTATCACCACCGTCGGGTATCTTCAGCAGCTTCTCAACATCACGCTTGGCGCATGTGGGGTCCTTAAAATACCACTGGGGGCCGTAGTAGTCGTTCTTTTGAGTTCCTATATGCCAGTGCTTGAGTTCAACAAACGAGAGGGGGCTGCCGCGCGACTTGTCGAATTGCAGGACTACATCTACGTTCATCCGTTTGTCACCAATGCGGACCACCTTCTCTCGTTCAAAGTGAGGCAAGCGACCTGCAACCTTCTCCTGTTCAAGGAAACACAGGAGCTCGCCCTTCAACCATCCCTCAACCTGTGATTCGTACTTGTGAAAGCACCGAAGCTGCTGTTCGAACATTTTAAGGTGTTCTGCAAACCGCGAAACCAGAGCTCTCATTTGTTCGGCCATGGATATTCGCTTTCTGGATTTGTTGCGCAACGTCGGAAGTCAGGGCCGTGAGCCCGCTCGCGGGTGAGGCGTACGCTGCGTTTGCTTCTTGGGGCTTTGACTTGCCTCCGACGGAGACTGCTGCAGTGCAGGTATGCGTTTGTAGAATTCTCGGAGATCGCTGACGGTGCGTATAGCTTTTTCAATCTTTGTCATTTTGCAGGGCCTCTATGTCTGCCTGGTTCTGTTTGGAGTCGCGAGCGCGTTTCATCCAAATGATATCT
>Ga0315289_10012015_pt1 | contig 12240 bp, 10 predicted proteins | sample YL17G11_40_MG_FD_203452 | JGI IMG/M metagenome (GOLD analysis project Ga0315289, IMG submission 203452) | Sediment microbial communities from Yellowstone Lake, YNP, Wyoming, USA - YL17G11_40 | ecosystem: Environmental > Aquatic > Freshwater > Lake > Sediment | place: USA: Wyoming | collected...
TAACCGAAGACTACGTCCGACTATCCATCGGCCTAGAGGATGTAGAGGACATAAAAGACGATATTGACCAGGCCCTGAGAAAAGCAGTGAAGTAAGCTCGGCATCTATCAAGTGGACCTGCTACACGACCAAACCGTATGAGCCAGATGATGCCTTATGCCAATCAAAATACCAGACGATCTTCCAGCAGCAAAAGTCTTGAACAATGAGAACATATTTGTAATGTTTGAAGACCAAGCCTACCATCAAGACATTCGACCTTTGAACATAGCTATTCTAAATCTTATGCCCACGAAAATAACCACGGAAACTCAGATACTACGATTGATTGGAAACTCTCCTCTTCAGGTGGATATAGTTCTGTTCCACCCGAAGAATCACAATTCCAAAAATACTCCCGGAGAACATTTGATCACGTTCTATAGATATTTTGAGGACATCAAGAACCAAAAGTTTGATGGAATGATAATAACTGGGGCACCTGTGGAGCATCTTGAGTTTGAAGAAGTGGACTACTGGGATGAACTTGAAGAAATCATGGATTGGTCCGTCCATAATGTTTTTTCCACATTCTATATGTGCTGGGGTGCCCAGGCTGGACTGTATCATCACTACGGAATACCCAAATATCCTCTGAAAGAAAAGATGTTTGGTGTATTTCCCCATTCTGTGAATAAGAAGAATGTCAAATTACTCAGGGGCTTTGACGACGTATTCTACGTTCCCCACTCGCGTCATACGGAGATCCGAAGAAGTAACATAGAAAAGGTTCCAGACCTCCAAATACTTTCGGAGTCAGAGGAGGCGGGAGTGTACATTGTTGCAAGTAAGGACGAAAGAAAACTGTTTGTGACTGGGCACTCCGAATATGATGCGCTGACGTTGAAATCTGAGTATGATCGTGATACTGCAAAAGGGCTTGGCATCAAAGTACCCAGAGACTACTATCCTGACGATAATCCTAGTTCGCAACCTACAGTGAAATGGCGAAGCCACGCCAACCTTCTATTCTCAAACTGGCTTAACTACTATGTATACCAGGAGACTCCTTACGACCCGAACGAGATAAAGTGATTTGCGGGAGCGTTCAGCCGAGAAGACTCCGTGGCCTTCTGATGGTGTTCGTCAGGCGATTTCATCGTTTCGTTTGTGTGTGCGCGCACCACCGGGCCCGCCATCTATTTTCGGCTATCTGCGGATTCTTCGCGATGCAAGCTACGCGGCTCACATCACATGATTATTGATGCTGAGTCACCATATGCCCCTTGAGGTCGATTTCTGGAGTGTCCTTTGCCGTGTCAAATACCATGCACGTGACGGTCTTGTCGATTCCTCTGACAGTTCGGAGCTTGTCGACGACAAACCTGCCCACGGCGTCGATATCTGTCGTCTTCACTTTGATGAGTAGATCCCAATCGCCACTGATTACGTGGACCTCCTGGACCTCAGGAAAACCCGCCACTTCTCTAGCTACTGCCCTTTGCGAAAGCATTTTTTCGGTGGTTCCCGAAGACCGGTACGAGAAAGTGGCTAGCACAAATGCCGTTGCAGCAAATCCAAGCTTGGGCCCATCGAGAATCGCGGCATATTGCCGCACGAGGCCGAGGTCTTCCATTCTCTTGACCTTTGCATATACTGTTGTCACAGGCATGTCGAGGTCGCCCCCCAACTCCTTGGCCGTCCTTTTCGAATCATGCTGCAAGAGGTTTAGCAATGCCATATCCGATGAATCGAGCTTCAAGTGTCATCCTGTAATTATTACAGGATTCCCGGCTGAAAAGGGTATGTATTTGCACTATTCACGAGAAAAATTGCATAAAGTCTATGAACGATTCCGCTGCCACTTAGGGCGAGGCAAAGTGTTTGGAAGCACTCAAAGAGCCAGAGTCCCTCGAAAACGTCCCAAAGTCGTTCCTTACCATAAGGCACCCCAGAATGAAGACCGTTCTAACCATTCAGGCAACCATTTGCAACGCGCTCAGGGAATCGCTAGCCGAACAGGGTTTCATTGAAGTTCTAGCTCCGATCATAGGCCCGTGCACAGACCCCGGAATAAGGGGAGCAAGACAGGCGACCGTTGACTACTTCGGGCGAACGTACAAGGTGATGAGCAGTGCCATACTCTACAAGCAGATGGCTGTCGCGGCTCTCAAGAAAATGTTCTTCTTCTCGCCCAACATCAGGATGGAGCCGCTTGAAACGGCAAAGACCGGAAGACATCTCTGCGAGTTCTTCCAAGTCGACGTCGAAGAAGCCGACGCCTCTTACCTAGACGCCATCTCCGTAGCAGAGAAACTTCTCCACCATGTTCTCAAGAGAACTCTTGAGCTTCATGAGAAAGACCTTGCCAGCCTCAGTAGGAAACTTGCTGTCCCTGAGATCCCCTTCAAAAGGTTCACACACCACGAAGCCGTTGAGCTCCTCAGATCAAAAGGACACGACGCCAGCCATTCGGAGGAATTGACTTGGAGCAACGAGCAGGCGATCTCAAGCATGTTCGATTCCCCCTTCTTCGTATACGACTATCCGAGAGGATCCAGAGGCTTCTACGATCGTGAGGACCCCCGCCGCCCTGGCATCCTGAGAGATTTCGATATGATCTACCCCGAGGGATACGGAGAGGCAGCATCAGGAGCCGAGAGAGAGAACGATTACGAAATCGTCGCCCGCAAGATGAGGGCAGGAGGCGAGAACCCTGCATCATACGAATGGTACATGGAAATGCTGAAGCTCGGAGTACCTGAGAGTGCAGGTTTCGGAATAGGCGTGGAAAGGCTCACAAGATATGTATGCGGACTGAAGTCGATCTGGGCGGCCAGACCATTCCCAAAGGTTGCAGGCATCTGCTCCCCATAGGGAACCGTTCTCCTCAATCCCTTGACGGTTGTTGAGAAATTCATCGCCATTAAGCATGAGCTGGATCTTCCTGTGTGTGGGTCACTTTGTGCGCGGCGACACGACGACAGAGGTCCCCCCCGTTTTGGATGTGTGCTCTAGAGCACACATCTGATGTCTGCATGCGGGTAGATTTCTTGCGGCTTCTGGCGGAGTTTCTGTCAGTCCGGATTTCGTTGGTCCAAAACGTCAGCTGTCACCCAAGCGGACCCACCGTCTCAAACCAAGATGACAGATTGCAAAATCATCACAGATCAGGTTCGTGGGTAACACTCCCTTGATCTGCGCCCGAATCACCGTGGAAATCCGCGTAGAATCATGCCACCGAACGCTGTATGAGACCTACATGAGGTGCAGTGTTCAAGGGGACAGCGGCCTACACTTTTTCGAATGCTTGCGCTAGGTCTGAGATCACGTCATCTGCGTCCTCTATTCCCAGTGACAGTCTGATTAGTGAGTCAGCTATCCCTGCTTTCCGTCTTTCCTCAGGATTCATGAAATAGTGGGAGGCTGTGCTAGGCTGACTGATCAGCGTCTCCGTTCCACCCAAACTCGCCCCGATGAGTGCTAGCTTGAGGCTGTCGACGAATCTGACCGCGTGATTCAAGTCGCCTTTCAGCTCAAAGCTCAGAACTCCTCCGAACCCCTTCATCTGCCTCTTCGCGAGCGAATGCTGTGGATGCGTGCTCAGTCCTGGGTAGTACACCCTTTCCACCTTGGGATGAGATTGTAGGTATTCCGCAATCTTCTGACCGTTCTGGTTGTGTCTTTCCATTCGAAGTGCCAAAGTCTTCATCCCCCTAAGCATCAGCCAAGCCGCGTGAGGATCAAGGACACCTCCTAGGATTCTGCGGAGCTTCTTCATCGGCTCGATGAGTTCTTTCGGTCCAGCTGCTGCTCCCGCTGTCACGTCATTGTGTCCCGCAAGGTACTTTGTGGCACTATGTAGTACCACGCTGCAGCCCAACCGTAGAGGCTGCTGATTGTAAGGAGTTGCAAACGTGTTGTCGACAAGCACTTTGGCACCATTCTTCTTCGCTGTCTCTACGACTTTGGAGAGGTCTACAAGCTTCAAAGTTGGGTTTGTCGGGCTTTCCATAAAGAACAATCTCGTGTTATCCCTAACCGCTGACTCAATTTCGTCCATATCCGTTGCCTCAGCAAATGTCGTCTGAACTCCGAACCTTGCCAAAAGGTTCGAAAGAAGCTCTACTGTCCCGCCGTACAGGTCTCTTGTGGAGACTATATGATCGCCTGGAGAAACGAGATTGATGATTGCGGTTGAGATGGCTGCCATGCCGGACGAGAATACCGCGCAGTCTTCAGCACCCTCTAGCTCACTGATCTTCCTCTCGGCCATCGTGACCGTAGGGTTGCTCCACCTCGTATAGACGTCACGGCCGGTCTTCTCACTCACCGCATCGATCAATTGCTGTGTGCTCGTGAAAGCGAACACCGAGGTCTCGTAGATTGGCGCAGCAACTGCTCCGGTTTCCGGATCTGCTCTTTCTCCGGCCCTGACAGCAGTCGTAGAGAACCCTTTCTCTCTCCTTGTAGTCATCGTTACCACCCGTGTCGAGTTGGACGCTCGTGCAAGATAAGATTTCGAAACCAAAAGTAGGATATGTAAAGCTCAGAGCTGGGTCAGGCTACTTTTTTCTTTCGAGTTCTTTGGCTCGTGTTTCGATGAATTCTCTGACTTTCTCTTCGCCGTCTTTCTTGGCTTCTTCTTGCTTCTTCAAGTGTTCCTTCACCGTCTTGAGCAGGTCATCCATTTTGAAAGGTTTGACTATGTAGCCGTCGGCGCCTCTGTTAATCGCTTCAACCGCGTTCTGCAGTCCCGGATAGCCTGTGACGATTATCTTGATCATCTTCGGAGTGGTGTCCTTCATCTCTCTCAACAGCTTCGTTCCTTCCATGTCTGGTAGACGTATGTCTATGAGTGCTACATTGTAGAAGTTGGCGTTGCATTTCTGGATCGCCTCACTTCCGTTCTCTGCTGTATCAACACTATACCCCTCATCCTCCAGAGCCATGGTGATGACTTTTCTCACACTCGCGTCGTCATCTATGACAAGAATCCTAGCATGGTCAGTCACGGTTCCTCACCCGGATTGGAATGGTAACGGTGAAAGTCGTCCCTTTACCAACCTCGGTTTCAAATGAGATATATCCTTTGCGCGCCTCGACTATGCGTTTGGATATAGACAACCCCAGACCGATTCCCTTCGCCTTGGTTGTGAAGAAGGGCGTCCAAATCATGCCCGTGGCTCCTTCCGAGATGCAGGTTCCGGTGTCGCTGAAAGTAACCTGCAGGTTGTTCACCAAGATCAGTCTTGGAGTCTTACAGACATGGGCTCAGGATGCATCGTCCGAATTGCGAACTTCAGGAGGGGTGATTCCCGGAACCCGAATCGTCTGGGTTTCGTCAAGAATGCGGAGTGTTTGGACATATATGCGATTTCTGTGGATATCTGACGGCCGTGATGGCAATGAGTGAGGAGACGCTGTGGACACGAGCGTATGGTGACGAATACTGGGCCGATGTTACATCTCCGCTCTTCTTCTCGCTTCTCGGCGAATATCTGACGGAGTACGTGAACCATGAAGGCGCGAGAATCATGGGATACTGGGAGATCGCCGACAAGGATCTTCTCCGACTGCACAAGGGCCACATTTACTTCAACACGGAGGTCCTCGAATACGTCTTCACTTTCAACCCCAAATTCTCAAGAACGAAAGAACTCCTGAACTACTTCCCTGCGAAGGACCAGGAGAGAGTGGCTAGCGCGAAAACAAAGATCGGAAGGAGAATCTGGCGAGATACGAGATGGACTCAAAGGTAGGCTATGGCATCGCGGAGTATCTGATCAGAACTCGCTGAATATCACTTTCCAAGTTGCTCAGTCGACTCAGGATTCGTCCTCAAAGGATGCTTCATATATAGGCAAACGTGCTGAGAAATCAGCGCGATGTGTCATGCCAGTTTCAGAACTCTCCCCAAAGGAGTTGAAGCTTGAATGCGAGCCGTTGGAATGCCGCACTAGCGGCGAACTTGCTCCCTTAGAAGGCATTATCGGACAGGACCGTGCTCTTCGAGCCCTGAATCTAGGGTTAGGAATAGATGAGAAAGGATTCAACGTGTATGTGGCAGGCCCGCCGGGCACGGGCAAGACCACGGCCGTGAGGAACTTCCTCGAAGCCATAGCCAAGGACCGTCCCACTCCTCCTGACTGGTGTTATGTGAACAATTTCCACAATTCCTACGAACCAGTCTGCATTAGACTCCCCACGGGAAGAGCGAGGGATTTCCAGAAAGACCTTGACAACTTCATAGAAGAGGCACAGCGAGCTGTCCCGAGAGCCCTTCAGAGCGATGAATTTCAATCGAGAAGGGAGCGCTTAGTCAAGACTGCTGAAGAGAGAAGAAACAAGATACTGTCCGATCTTGGAGACGAAGCGGAGCGAGCCGGTTTCTCGATACAGGCAACGCATCTCGGTGTCACTCTGATGCCGGTTCTAAATGGCAAGTTGATTGCCGAAGAAGAACTCGCGTCGTTGCCCGAACAGGCGAGAAAACAGATCGACGAGAAGAGGACTGGTTTTGAAAGCAAGTTCGAGGAAGCTATGAAACAGATTGCCGCTTTGGAGAGGGATACTAGATCTTCACTTAGGAAGCTCAGCAATGACGCAATCCAATATGCAATAGGTTTCTTGATGGATGCTCTCCAGAAATCCTACGAGGATATGCCCGACGTGGTCAGCTATCTGAAAGATGTAAGAGCCGACATCCTCGAGAACTATGAACTCTTTGCCGGCCCGCAGGAACCTGCTGCTCCCCAAGGACAACCGATGACCCCTTGGATGAAGGAACTCCCCTTCAGAAGGTATGAGGTGAACGTTGTTGTCGATAACTCAAGGCTGAAGGGTGCACCGGTAGTTTTCGAGGAGAACCCCACGTACCTGAACCTGTTTGGTAGAATTCAGAAAGAAGCTCAATTTGGAAGCTTCACAACTGATTTCACGCTGGTAAAAGGCGGCGCCATACACAAGGCGAACGGCGGATATCTGGTTCTTCCAGTAGAGAGCCTGCTGACAAACCCACTATCATACGACGGACTGAAAAGAGCGCTGAGAAACAGCAAGATAGCCATCGAAGAACCCGGCGAACACCTAGGATACATCACCACAAAGACCCTGACCCCTCAACCAATACCGCTCAATGTCAAAGTCATCTTGGTTGGAAACCCGCAGGTCTACCAACTCCTACTCGCTTATGACCCCGAATACCGCGAATTCTTCAAGGTAAAGGCCGACTTCGATACCACAATCGACAGAAACAAAGAGAATCTACGAAGGTATGCCTCATTTGTGTGCACCATCTGCGAGAAGGAGGGACTGAAACATCTCGAAGCCTCAGCCATAGCCAAAGTTGTGGAACACGGTTCAAGGTTGGCCGAAGATCAGAAGAAACTTTCGACACGTTTCGCAGAAGTCTCTGACCTCATACGCGAGGCTAACTATTACGCCACCCAGGATAGATCCAAGTATATCAATGCGAACCATATCACCAAAGCGCTCGAGGAGAAAGTCTACCGATCGAACCTCATCCAACAGAAGATCCTTGAGATGATTCAACGAGGGCTCTTTCTCATAGACACGTCAGGAGCAAAGACGGGTCAAGTAAACGGCCTATCCGTCATAGGCCTCGGGGACTTTGAATTCGGCAGACCATCAAGAGTGACCGCGAGCATAGGCCTCGGAAGAGGAGGCGTTCTCGATATAGAACGCGAAGCAAAAATGGGCGGACCCATACACACTAAGGGCGTGCTCATACTAGGCGGCTACCTTGCGAACAAGTACGCTCAAGACAAACCGCTAAGCCTCTCTGCAAGACTTGTTTTCGAGCAGAGCTACGAAGGAGTGGAAGGCGACAGCGCCTCCAGCACTGAACTCTACGCGATACTGTCCTCTTTGGCCGACATCCCCATCAAGCAGAACATTGCAGTCACCGGCTCCGTTAACCAGAAAGGAGAAGTTCAAGCCATCGGCGGAGTGAATGAGAAGATCGAAGGTTTCTTCGAAGTATGCAAAGCCAGAGGCCTCAAGGGCGACGAATCTGTGATGATACCGAAGAGCAACATCCAAGACTTGATGCTCAAGGATGAGGTTGTCAAAGCCGTCAAAGACGGCCGATTCCACATATACGCGATCAGCACCATCGACGAAGGCATAGAAGTCATTACAGGAGTAAAGGCCGGCGAGAGAAGAAAGGACGGTAGCTTCGAACCTAGCACAGTGAACGACAAGGTTGACCGGCGCCTGAGAGAAATGGCGGAGACCCTTGCCCGATTCGCCGAAGCGCATCCAAAAGGGAAACAGCCACCCAAGCGAGGGAAAGGCAAGTAGTCCGTGACGGTCTTTTGCAGGTGCTTGAAGGACTCGAACCGGGCCCCCCTATAGGGGGGTACCCTCGGTCCTCTGTTTTGATCTAGCCTCCCTGTGAACTATCTCGCGAGAGCCTTCCTGAATCCTCGAGTCTTCGTACTGAAGCTTGTAGCTCTGGGATTGTCATGTGAAGGTCCGCGGATGCCTTTGAGAGCGATATTTCTCCCATATTCTCAACAATGTACCGATAGACCACTTCGTCATGTTGTGAGACCCTCGGTGTGGGAGAAGGGCCTGGCGGGAGTACCTCTGCTGGTCGACCGAATGCGGCGCCACAGTGGACACATGACACGGCGTCTCTTGGCGTAAGAGCCCCGCAGGTAGGACATCGTGCGAGTGTCGGGCCGCGTTCAGTCGTGGTAGAAACGCTTGCTGGGTAGACCAAAATCCGTCGTCTGCGGGGAGGTGGTGCAAAGAATCGGCGGAGTGTTTCGCTAGCCCGCCGGAACGTTTCGCGAAGCGATGGGCCTCTTTGAGGGGCAAGAGGGGCCCTGCAGACATCGCACCACCAGTATCCGCGCACCATGCGAAGGCCGTAGCCGCATCTGGGGCATCTTGGTAGAAGGTGAGCGATATCGGACAAGAGTCTCACTTCTTGCGACTTGCTCTCACCAAGCAGACTCAGGCTATTCAATTAATAGCTTACGAGGCCTGCGTGAATACCTAGCTCGTAAACTCGTTCCTCACCGTCTGCAATCTACGTTCTAAGTAGGTTGACGGAGAAACATGATGATCCTTGGCGATCTGGCGAATCATCTTCTCGACACCCGATGCATGCTGTATCGCCTTCTTGGGCCTTAGCGCGATCTCAGATGGCATGCCGAGTTTGATCGCTGCGTCACGAAGAATCCATTTCCGAAAATTGTCCGAAGATGCCCGGACCTTCATGCTAAGAGGTACTCTGGAAGCAAACTCCGTGATCTTTCTTGTCGCGAATGGCAGCCTCAGCTCGACACGAAGTCCAGAGACAGCTTGCTCGTCCCTCTGATAATTGACCTCATATGCATCCCGAATGCTCTGCAAGATAGCCTCTGACGCAGCTGCTCTTCCGTGCTCGCCTAGGATCGTCGCGAACCTCTTGTAACCACCGAACAGCTCGTCACTCCCTTGACCGAGCATAACAACAGATCTTCCGTTCTGCAAAGCCTCCTGCGCAATCCAGCGTACTGCCATAGCAATGCTGACTTTCATCAGACTTGGTTCTTCTATGAGCCAAAGTACATGATCAAGGCATTCTGCCACGTCTTTCTTCGAGAACTCTTTCGAAACAATGGGCAGCCGCAAGGTTCTGGCCGTCGATTCTGCTAGGCTCATCTCGGCTGTCCGGCCAACCCCAACCGTCACTAGAAGTAGGTCCACTCCTGCATCTTTCGCAATCTTGGCAATGACCGTGCTGTCGAGACCTCCTGAGAACCCGACCGCCACCGCACCCAGGCCGGAAGTCTGAATCGAAACTGATTCAGTTAGCAACTCTAGCAGTTCGTCCTCGCCTACCCTCGTACGTGGCAATGTTCGGGTTGCGTCAAGCTGGGGCTCTGGAGACTCAACGGTCGACTTACTTGCGCTTGCCCTCAGGCAACCTCCCGGTGGAAAAGTCGTGGTCTCGGCAATTCCAATGGCCCACAGCGCTTTCCGGTCCGAGGCAACCGCGATCAAGTCGCCTAGGCGACCGACGTAGATGGGTTTGAGGCCGAGCAGGTCCCGTGTGACGAGCAGCCAGTCATCTGTGCAGCAGCAGAATGCATACGCTCCGTCTAAGTTCCCCTGAATGGACGGTAACTCGGTTGGGGTGAGCTTGGTTTCCAAGATCCGAGCTGCTTCTTCTCCCCCGACAAGCCTCCCATGCGCTACGATTCTCCCGTCCAAGCTGAGCCATACGTTCCCTGCTCGGATTGGCTGTGGGTTGTCGTTTGGGAGTATCTTTGTGAAACCGTATCCAATTGCCGTGTTCTGTTCCGGCGATGATGCTCTCAGCTGGGCCGGGGAGTTTGCAGATTCGAGGGTGTCCCCCCAAGCAACTGCCGCGGCATCCTGTGCGCGGTGTTGCATCGCCGAAAGCATCTTTGCGACGAGGCGGGGCGCATCGATCTGAGACTTCGAGAAAACCGCCGCAACTGCGCCCAATGGCCTGCCCCGCGTTGGCAGGGCCTTTATACTATCACGGTTTTGATATGTCTGTCCCCAAGGCGGTGTTCAGCGACGATTCTGCCTATCGATTCGGGCCGGTACGGTTCATCCGAGATGAGACGAATCTTTGACGAGGAGAACAGGCTGCAATGTATGCTGGATATCGAGGCCGCCCTAGCACGCGCGCAGGCAAAGGTCGGAGATATCCCTCCTAAGGACGCCACGACGATAGCGAAGAAAGCGTCGACTCGAAATGTCAAGCTCAAGCGTGTGAAACAGATCGAGGCAAGAACGAAACATGAGACGGCCGCGGTCGTTGAAGCCCTGTCTGAGGCCTGCGGAAAGAGTGGACAGTACGTTCACATGGGAGCAACCTCAAGCGACATCTTGGACACAGCCACAGCACTACAAGTCAGGGATGCTCTGCAACTGATTCTGAAGCGGCTTGACCAGCTTGAGCAGACGCTCCTCACGCTTGTGCAGAAATACGCGAGCACTGTCTGCGTTGGCAGAACGCACGGCCAACACGCGCTGCCGATTACCCTCGGACTCAAGTTCGCGGTTTGGGTGCGGGAGATCTCAAGGCACATTTCGCGGCTTCGTGAGTGCACACCGCGCGTTGTGGTCGGCAAGCTAACTGGGGCAGTAGGCACGATGGCAGGTCTAGGAGACCGTGCCCTCGAGGTTCAACGTCTAGTAATGCAGGACTTGAAACTTGGAACAGCCGAAGTGACCACACAGATAATCCAGAGAGATAGGTACGCTGAACTTGTATGTGCGCTCGCGAACCTTGCCAGTTCGATCGACAAATTCTCAACCGAAATCCGGAATCTCCAACGCACAGAGATCGACGAGGTACGAGAACCGTTCGATGTCAAGTCTCAGATAGGCAGCTCTGCGATGCCACACAAGATGAATCCGAGACTCTCTGAGAACATCTCCAGTGTTGCGAAGGTTGTTAGAAGTCTTGTTCAACCGTCTCTAGAATCGGTGGTGACATGGCACGAGAGAGACCTGACCCAGTCGGCGGCGGAGCGTTTCACGATACCTGAAGCGTGCATACTAACGGAGCATATGCTTACGAACACTAACAAGGTCCTCTCGAACCTTTGGGTTTCGCCCGATCAAATGACTCGGAACCTAAACCTCACGGGAGGCATGGAGTTGTCAGAAGCGCTCGTAGGCGCGCTCGTGAAAAAGGGCATGCGGAAGCCAAAGGCCTTCAACCTAGTGAGAGACATCTCGATCGAGAGCTCCACTCATCACAGATCATTTCAGGACCTGGTTCGCGAGAACACTGACGTTGCTAGGTTGTTGTCGAAAAGTGAGTTGGAGGCCATCTTCGATCCGCGTAACTACCTCGGAAAGACGAAAGAGCTGATCCACATAGCTGTCGAGAAGACACTAAAGGAGCGCCGTGGGCGGGGGCCAACTTCCTAAGCCGAAGCCTCATCACTGTTCGAGTATTCCGTCAGTAGGCTTTGTTCCGTCTCGTCGCGGATTGACCTGATTTCTTCCCATTCTTCCGACTTTATGAGCCCGCCTGCCTGCTCCTTGATCTTCTTAGCCAGCTTGGCTCCAATGAGCGGGACCGTGGCAAGCTCTGATGGAGAAGCTTTCCGTATGTCTTTAATCGTTTTGAACCCTGCATTGTGCAACGCTCGAGCTCTGACTCGGCCTACTCCCTGCAGACTGAGGAGAGGAATCACGTCGGCTTTGGTTCCCTTTTCCACTCTTAATCTCAACTGCCCGACCGGCTTCCGCAGGTCT
>Ga0315289_10012016_pt1 | contig 12240 bp, 4 predicted proteins | sample YL17G11_40_MG_FD_203452 | JGI IMG/M metagenome (GOLD analysis project Ga0315289, IMG submission 203452) | Sediment microbial communities from Yellowstone Lake, YNP, Wyoming, USA - YL17G11_40 | ecosystem: Environmental > Aquatic > Freshwater > Lake > Sediment | place: USA: Wyoming | collected...
CATATGCGTGCTCCCGCTCATAATTTTCAAGTTGAATGAGGCCCAGAACCCGATCGCTGCTAATGACGGGAATCATCACACCGGATACACTGCGGTCAGTTCCAGGAACAACTCCTCCTGCTAATACATCCCCCTCTTCTCCTGTATTCCATATAATCGGCTGGTGTGTTCGGGTTATCCTCAGAAACGCGCCATCCGGCGTTGGCTTATGTGATGGAACTATCAGGCGCTGCCCATGCTCATAGTTATACATATTATGGAGTAGGTCAGCTTTTTCGTCATACCAGGTAATGCCCAGGTCAGGTGTTTTGAATACTTCACGGAGCTTGTCACCCACCAGATTAATAATGGCTTGAAAATCAAGCTCGGCTGCCAGGCCTTTCTGGATGGAGTTGATGATCTCCAGCTCAGACACGCGGTCTTGCTCAGCTTTGAACAGCCGCTGGGTCTCATCGAACAGGCGTGCATTTTCGAGAGCTGTGCCCAGGGAGGCCGCAATGGTAGTCAGCAGGCGCTGCTCCGCTTCACCAAATGCATACTCCCGCTCGTAATTTTCAATCGTAATGATACCTAGCACCTTATCACTACTGATGATGGGGATGTTTATGTTCGATTTACACTGGTCCGTCCCAGGAATCAACTCGGCATAAGTAGTAATTTCAGCAACTGTATTCCCTATCAAGGGTAGACGTGATTTGGAAACCTGCTCAAAGATGCCATCAGGCGTAGGTATCATTGGCTCGACGATGAGTCGTTTTCCGTGTTCATAGGTGTATAAATAATGGAGCAGTTTATCTTTTTCATCGTACCAACGGATCCCTAGATCCCCTGTATGTAGCACTTCGCGCAGCTTGTCGCCCACCAAGTCGACGATGGCCTGAAAATCAAGCTCGGCTGCCAATCCCTGCTGGATGGAGTTAATGATCTCCAGCTCAGACACCCGTTCCTGTTCGGCTTTGAAGAGCCGCTGGGTCTCATCAAACAAGCGTGCGTTTTCAAGCGCAACGCTCATGCTGTTTACCAGAGTTTGTAGCAGGCGCACATCTGAGTCGCTGAAGGCATGCTCATGCTCAAAGCTAGACAGACTAACCAACCCGCGCGCCTCGTCACCCACGATCAAGGGCACATAAACAGCTGATTTCTCAGCTTGCGTACCAGGAATGATGTAGCTACCATATGCTTTTATGGCTTGAGCCATATTTTCATTAATTACAAGGATTTCGCGGGTGCGCATGACATACCCCGTGAATCCTACATATGTAAACTCCTCCGGCACTAGTGTGATCCGCTCGCCTTTTTCGTAAAGGTACGGACAAGCTATCAGGTTGGTCTTCGGGTCATAGATGCGAATGCTAATATTATCGCTGTGGAAAATCTCTCGGATCTTGTCTCCCACAGCATCATAGATCCCCTGAATGTTGAGCTCAGCTGCCAGGGCAGCCTGCACACTATTGATGATGGCTAGCTCAGCGTTGCGCTGCTCAGTTTCTTGGAGCAGGCGTTGGGTTTCGTCAAACAGGCGGGCGTTTTCCAGCGCCACCCCCAGGCTGGCTGCCAGCGTGCTTAGCAAACGCACGTCATAGCCTGTGAATAGGTCCTTGCGCGGATCCTGCACACAGATGACACCTGTCACCTTGTCACCGGTCAGGATGGGAACCCCCAGCCAGGATTGCGCAAATTCGTCCGGTAAACCGTCATCGAAGGTAACACTCCCACTGGAGGTTTGATCATCCCAGTTTTTCAGCACCAATGGTTGGTGCGATTGGATCACTTTGGAAGTAAGGCCTTGGCCCAGCTTGACGGGTGGCTGGTGTAAACGCAAACTGGTACCGGTTACCCAATAAGGAAATTGAACCAGGTTAGTTTGCTGGTCATATAAGGCAATAAACACCGAATAAAGCTTAGCTTTCCTTTTTGGAGCGGGAAAGACGCGCATAAGCTCATCGCCCACCAGGTCGATGATGGCCTGGAAATCAAGCCGCTTGACCAATCCTTCCTGCACCCGGTTGATGATGGTCAGCTCGGCAGTCCGCTGCTCCAGATTCTGGTTGGATTGTTTGAGCTCAACGGTGCGCTCATCCACCTTCTTTTCAAGGGTGGCAGACCAATCCGCGTTCTCCAGCGCCACTGCCGATTGATTTGCCAACACACCCAATAGGTTGAGATCCTCCGGGTCAAAGCGACCAAAGCAACCGGTCAGATCAGTGTAGATGATCCCTACTAGCCTACCCTGGCTGATGAGGGGTGCTACCAGCACACTGCGCTGCTCGATAAGCTCAGCTTCCGGGTTAAGCTGTCGGATAAAACCTTGTTTAGAGATGATGGCTTCTTCCAACCAGGGTTCGATCTCTGCCAAAAATGCATCTGGGTCAGGTGGTGCTTCGACTTTGCCACTCATCACTGGGTATGGAGGCTGAGGCAGCAGTGTCTTCACCAATCGTCGCTTTCCCCCTTCATCCAGCAACACCAAAGCGATGCGTTCAGCACCCGTCAGCTCATCAACTTCCTCCACGATCTCGTCCGGCAGACGGGAGAGGTCACGCTGGGCATTGAGGCGCACGCCCACCTTGAGCAGCCTGTGGAAAACCTCATCCAGCCGCCCGGGCTTCTGCACCTGGGTAGTAAAGGCAGCCATCTCTTCGGCTCCCACACCATGTGCCGCGGCGTGCTTCAGCCATTCAAGGATCAACAACCGGCGGAAGGGATTGCGGTGCAAATATCCACGTTGAAGTCCAGCATCTGACAGGTTTTTAATCGGGATGAGCAAACCCTTGAGTCCCATCTCCAATGCACGCCAGGCTTTACCAGAAATCGCCTTGCCTTTCCTGATTGTCGCTTTTGATGCGAGGAGAGCACGGTAACAAGACCAACAAACTACATCGGTATCAGTACCCCGGCTTATTGGATCAAATATTTCATCGAGAATTGTGAGAGCCTGAATAGCTTTCTTTCGAGCTGTTGAATGATTACCAGCTAAAAAGTTTACGTTGGCTTGTAATGCTAGTAAACCGGTTCTTTCTGCTTGATTCTGCTGATATGGTAGTAACTCAACTGCTCGGAAAGCTTCAAGAGCCACCTCAGGCTGATCGAAAAGCATATAACAATAACCCAATAATATTTGAAAAGAAAATTCCAACGGGGTAAGACCAATTTTTTGGCCTAGAACCAATCCCTCCTTTAGATATTGGATTGCAGTTGATAGGTCACCATTAAATAAATTGGCAATGCCCAGGTTCTGGAAATTATATATTGCTAATGTGTCATCACCCATGGAGCGTGATATTCCTAAGGCGCGTTGGGCAACCTCAGCAGCTTGCTTGTATAACCCAAATTCCGTCCAGAGATTGCCATTATTTGTCAAAACTACGGCTTGGTAATCACGGTCCCCTGCGTCTTCAAATGCACCCAGGGCTTGTTCGTAAAGTGAGCGTCTAAGAGTTATATCGGGGGTAACATTTGCTAATTGGTTTAGGGCAATCCCTTCCCAGTCGCGATTGTCAATGCTACGGGCAATCTCCAACTCCTGCTTAATAAGTGCCTCTTGATCCTGGTATTTCCCGGAACGGCTGGTAAAGTAACTTTTTATAAAAAGTGCTTTTAACTGTTTTAACCTTTCTTCCGGCTCGATAAATTCCTGCGCTTCATTCAGGGATGTTTGGGCAGCCTCGTAATCTCCCATTTCACCCTGGATCAATCCCAAAGATAATAATGCTTCCGCTCTCAGCCTTGGCTGACTGGTTCTTTTAGCAACGTTGAGTGCCTCCTGTCCCAACTGGAGTCCGCGCTTTAAATCACCGGACTTGCGCAGGACAAAAATTAGCTCGGCATATGCCTTGACGATGACTGCATCATCATCACGTTGCAATGCCTTTTCCGCTAGCCCGGTCAAATAGGCATCCGCGATAGTAAGCTGACCCAGCATTTTGTGGCTATATGAACAAGCCATCGTCATATCAACGAATGCTTCCCAGGGCACATTCGACTTCGCCAGGGCTTGAGCGTATAGCTCAACCGCCTTCTCGTGGTCAGCGCCTTTGCGCGCCAGATCGGCGTGTTTTTGGAGGGTCTTCCATTTTGGTACCGTCATAATCAGACTCCTAATGAATTATTACTTTCACCCTAGTGTCATTTCCAATTGCTTGGCTTCAGCTGGTTCCTGGCGCAGCTCGCGCGCATCCTGAGGGGTTATTCCGACCATGCGCGGCAGTTCATGGATACTGGTACGCGCTAAACGCTCAGACATTCGGGATAATACCATCCTGCTGAAGACTGGTTGTGCCATCATCACACGAAAAATCGTTGCTGGAACCTGCAACAATTGCGAGGCTTCCTCCGCCACCACATCTGCAGTACGAGCTGCACCGGTCAGGGCTGCGATCTCGCCAAAATAATCGCCCGGTCCCATGCTGGAGAGGGAATGGTACCCGCCCCCTTCTTCAGCGATACCTGCCACTGCCTTACCCTGCAGAACAAAATAGGCATTATCTCCCACTTCGCCAGATTTCATCAGCTTTGTAGTGGGTTGCACTTCCATCACCTCCCCTTGGGTGATGATACGCTCACGATCCTGCCGTGGCAGACCAGCCAACGAGGGAATCAGTCCGACCAGCAGGTCTACATCGGAGGGTAACACTGATCGCCGGACACCCAATGAAGCAACAGCAGGTGCGCTGCGCAGTAATTGCAGTGCTTTGCGCCATTCGGCTGCTGGTTGACCAATCCCAGGCAGCACCAATCCCCAGATGCCACAACCAACTGTCAGCAATCCGCCAAACAGGTATAGCCAACGCACATCGATCACATCCGCCAGCCCAGCTGCAGCCATGCCAACCAGAAAGAAGGCATTGGAGGATACAAAGAAGGCGCTAGAGACCCGTCCACGCATATCCGCAGCCGTATTACGTTGGACCATTAGTCGCCGGGCGATTGAATAAGGCGCATTCATAAAACCAGACAGCATCATTATCGCAATCGCCAATGGAATCGAGTGGAGTTGTGAATAGACCAACGACGAAATTCCCATTCCGAAGAGCCCAACCACCATCCACTGACCTTCACGCCAGCGGCTTAAATATCCCGCCATCAGCAAACTGGCAATCACAAAACCTACCGAAGTTAGACCTTCCTGTAAACCATATTCAAATGTGGTGGCATTCAAGGCACGCGTGGCAAATGGTAGTAATAACGAATTAGCCAAACCAAAACTAGCTGCGACCGGGATCGCCAGCAGGAAAATGGAACGCAGTGCGGGGTTCCTCGTCAGGTAGCTGACACCAGATTTCAGGTTCGTAAAAACTGCTCTCACCGAGGTTTTTTCAGCTGTCTCCAACTTGCGTACCCGCAGAAGTAGGATACAACCAGCGGAAAATAAAAACGAGATGGCATCCAGGTAAAAGGCATAAGCAATCGGGTAGTTGGCAGCGATTAGACCCGAGGCAGCAAAACCGATGGCAGTTGAGCCAAATGTGCTGATGGCCATCAGCGAATTAGCTGCAGCCAGCTCTTCATCGGGTGCCACCTCTGGCAAAACGCTTTCATAAGCTGGATCAAAGAATTGTCCGGTGGCACTGGTCAGTATGACGATCACATACAGCCAGACAATGCTCGAAGGTACCAGGAACGGGATCAGGAAAACCAGCACAGCCCGCAGCAAGTCTGCTATGATCATAATTTTCCTGCGATCGAATTTGTCCACAAACACCCCTGCCACCAACCCCACCAGGAGGCTTGGTGCGGCTGTCGCCATCAACATCAATCCAACACTCAATGCCGACCCACCTGTCTGTCGGTAGACCATGATCGAGGCTGCTAGCGAGGTCAACGCACTACCGATGGTTGATACCAGCTGCCCAACCCACATTAAAGAAAAATTTCTATGGCGAAAAACTAAAAAAGGTGAGGTGGGTTTTGTGGGTAATGCAGTTGTGCCAGTGGTCATAATGTACCTCCTGTGATCTGCTCGAGCAGCTCGAGCTTGCTTTGCAGGACGTCAAAACCTCCCTGCCAAAATTCCGCTATAGATATATCCAGCCCGGCTTCTGTCAGGATGGTCTGCGGCTCCGCTGAACCACCATAAGATAAAAGCTGGATATAGCGCAGCACGAATTCTTCGCGGTCAGCAAGATACTGCTGGTAGAGTGCCAACACCAGCAGCTGCCCAAAACTGTATGCATACGGATAGAATGGCGAGCTGTAGATATGTGGGATAGTCAGCCACTCCCAGGCGAACTCACTGGTCAGCTCGAGTGCATCTCCGAACTGTTCTTTCAGATTTTGCATGTAGAGGATAGCCAGCTCATCGCTGGTGCACCCTTCTGTAATTTTTGCATGCGCATCCTTCTCAAAGATGGAAATGTATGCCTGACGCTCGACCGTAGCATAGGCATCGTCCAGGATGGCCATCAACAAGTCACGCTTCACGGTAGGTTCAGTCTGCTCCTGCAGCAAACGGTCAGTAACCAGCATCTCCGCAAACACCGAAGCCGTCTCAGCCAGTGGCAGGGGCGCGTGAAAGGTCAGTATGGAGTGCTCAGAGGCTAGGATGGCATGCACAGAGTGACCCAGCTCGTGTGCTAAGGTGGTGACGTCACGAATTCGACCATTGTAATTAACCAAGACCCATGGGATAAACTTCGGACCCACACTATATGAGAATGCACCTCCACGCTTTCCTGGCCGGATTTCTGCGTCCAGGTGTGCACGTTCAATGACCGTGGAGGCAGCTTGTGCTATTTGTGGGGAGAACTGGTGGAAGCTATCCAACACTAGCGGGATGGCGGCATTGAATTCAATCGTTTGTTCGGAGCAGGTGATCGGTGCATAGATATCGTATCGTCTTAGCTGATCCATCCCGAGCATGCGAGCTTTCAATCTGAAGTAACGCTGGAACAGCCCGGCATTCTTACGGCAAGTCTCAAGAAGCGTATCCACCACTGGGTCGGGAATGACGTTGCCAAAGTTACGGATGGATATCGGGCTGGCATAACCACGTAGCTCAACCCCCTCACTCCCCCAATCACGCACCAAATTGGAATAGATTTGTGCCAGGACCGGTTTATTCTCGCTATACACCCGGTATAGTTCCTGGTAGGATGCTGCCCTCACCTGTGGAGATGGATCGTGATAGTAGTGGGATAAGCTATCGCGAGTCAGCTTTTTCACCTCACCATCCACTTCAAGGGTAAATGTGAAACCATTGGTGAGGATTTCATAGATCTTCACCAATGCCTCAGGGCCATTGGTATCTTTCAGGTTGATGATTTTTTCCTCTGGCTCGCTCAATGTATAAGGCTTGAAGCGACGGACCGATGTGAGGAAGTAACCCAAATCTCCAGCTGCACTAATGTATCGCCCAGCTGCATCGTCTGGTAAGCTTTTGAACCACAAGCTAAAGAACATCGTCCGGTTTTCAACGTCGGTGAGGATTTTATCGATGCGATCCTGCAAGCTCAACGCGACTGGGTTTTGGGTGTTTTCAGCGTAGTTCAAGTAGGCATACCCTCCCACCAGTGTGGCGAGCTCATGCAATGTTTCAATTGCATGCAACAAATCGAGGAAGTCCTCCCATAGAAAAGTATCGGATAGGTGAGGCCTATAGGATTCAATTATTTTGACGCGGGATTCGATTTGGTCAAGGATATTCTCTAACTGCTCAACTCCATTGGGCAGTAAATCCTCCAGACTCCAGCGCGAGCCAATTTTTGATGTGGGCATTGGATTTTTCATATTATGAAATTACCTCGCAATTTTGTCAGTAGTCTGGATTGTGAGCGAGAAAATTATACAGACACACAAAATACCAAAGGCCAATACAACCGTCAGTCAGACTGTATTACGTTACGCTGCATATAAGGGGTCTTCCCATTGAATTTATAGCATAGAAGAGTTCAATATTTTCTGTATTTGTACCCGCATTCATAGACGCTTATCTAATTGTAACTGAACTCGGTATAAAAGTGTAATAACTCTTATAAAATATTTCATAATCCCTATTTATTGATGAATTTCTAAAGATTTCATGGAATAATTTTTGGATAATTCATCGTTTCAGGTCGTCATGCCTCGCTTCATACTTGGTGCAGTTTTAGTGCAGATACAATGCACCAGTATGCTAAATATAGACACATGTAGACAAAAACATTCCCAATAGGAGTACTACATAGACGTAATACCACTATATATCCAGATTAGACAAAACACTTCTAGACTGTGGATCAAGTGGTTGCGGGTTCGACCCCCCTCAGGCACCCCACTAAATACGGGACTTACTTCAAGGGAAGTCCTTTTTGTCTATATATGGGGGGTGAATAACTTATTAATTAGGGATATTATTGGGTTCGTGTCCAGTTTCGTCGGAAACCATCACTAACCAAGGATTCTATCGACAACTTATTACCCAATTTTGTACTCGTAGACGGATTACCTCCGTATATCTTAGACATCAACAGGCGTAAGTGTGGATCAACAGGATAATAGGGAAGAGTTAATTGTCCAATGGTTGTCAATAGAATTCTGCAACTTGAATTGGGTATTTCCCAAATTCATGGGCGGATTGAAATAATGCAACTACATTTTCCATGGGTACATCCGCCTGCAGGTGGTTAGAGGGAGCCAGGATATAGCCACCCCCGTGAGCTAGTTGAGCGATGCGATGTTTGACCTCAACATTGACCTCCTCACGACTCCCTAGCATGGCATGAGAAATGTCGATTCCGCCTAAAAATGTGACCTGTTGCCCAAATTTCTCTTTGACGACATCAAGATCTGTGGCGAGAAGCGGTTCGAGAGGATGAATGACATCTATGCTGAGATCGATAATATCCTCCAGTAGTTTAGTGATCGCACCGTCACTGTGCAGCATGATTATTGTGTTCGGATCATGCTCCTTGACTGCGATGACCAGCCGCTTGATACAAGGTTTAATGAATTTCCGGAACATGGCTGGCGACATGATAGGGTTGGTATTACCCGCATAATCGTCACCGGGTAATTCGATCATATCGAAATATTTTCCACCTGCCTGCATCGCCAACTTTATCAAACCTTCAAGTACTGTGGTTACTTTGTCCAACAAGGTTTCTGCAAATTCAGGGTTGAGGGCCATATCCATCAAGAAGGTCTCAGTACCGCGCAGATCACAAGCAGTCTGGAACGGGCCATGGGAAGCGACCATACGCAAGACCACGAAATAATCGGTCTGTTCGCTCAACATACGCGCACGTTCAACCACACCTGCCATCCAGCGTGAATCCGTCAGTTCAGGCCAATGGACAAGATGGTCGATATCATCCACGTTGTCTGTTTCTTTAAGTATAGGGTCACCAGCGTAGTAATAGGGTAAAGCACGCTTCCAGGCTTGTCCGTAGTAGTCATAAAAAGTTTCCTCGTTCACGCCCGAAACGACAGGGCTATTTGGTAATAATCCCGGCCAGCAGTAACGAATGTCGGTGCCAAGCTTTTCAAGCAAACGATCGTCCATATAGGATATGTTGTGTCCTACACGGAACGGAGGTACAGGCTTGCCCAGGTCAAGGAATTTTAGTAAGCGGATGTATAGATCGTCCACAATCCCGTAAGGGCCACCTCCCAATGCTGTTGGAACTTTGTCAGGTTCCTCATGAGACAGAGCCATGATCACGCGCTCGCGGGGGGTCATCATCGTAGAAGACATGAGTATTCGCTCGATTCTGTTAAAATGTCTGTATAATTAAACAATTCTATCTTATCGTCTGGTTGTCTACAAGCTAGGCTTGTGAAAATTACTGCTAGATAAGTTTCTTATACCTCTAAGGCTAAGGAGTCAGCTATGCACAAAATCGCTTTGCTTGGGGCAGGTCTAATCGGTCGCTTTTATTCGATGAGCCTTCTCAATTCTCGCGGAAGGGATGAAATTAAGGTAATTTGCGCAGTCAATACTGCAGAAGCCAAACAGTTCGCTGAGGAATTTAACATCCCGCACTGGACGGATGATATGGCTACAGCCATACGGGACCCTGAAATTGATACGGTTATTATTGGTCTTCCTAATCATCTGCACAAAAAAGCCGCATTGTTGGCTGCTGAGGCCGGTAAAGCGGTTTTGTGTACCAAACCGCTGGCGACCAGTGGATCAGAAGCCCTGGAGATGCTGGATGCCGTTGAAAAGGCTGGGGTGTTTCATGGCTATTTGGAAGACCTGGTGTACACACCTAAGACACTCAAGGCATTGGAGGCGACTCGGAAAGGCGCACTTGGCAAGGTGCTCTGGGCGCGCTCGCGCGAGACGCATGGGGGACCGCACAGTGACTGGTTCTGGATAAAGGAGCTATCGGGTGGAGGCGCAATCGTGGACATGGGCTGTCACTGCATTGAGATTGCTCGTAGTTTCATTGGCAAGGACAACCGCCCACTCGAAGTGACATGCTGGGCAGATACGCAAGTCCATCCGGTGGATGTCGAAGACCACGCGGTAGGGCTGGTGCGATATGATAATGGTGCGATTGGTCAATTCGAAGTCAGCTGGACGTTCCGCGGTGGTATGGATTTGCGCGATGAGGTTTCAGGAACTGAGGGCACGGTCTGGTTGAACCATTGGCTACGCACAGGATTTGAGTTATTTACAAATGTAGGCCAGGGGGGTTACGTGGCGGAAAAAGCTGAAGGTGATACTGGATGGTTGTTTCCAGTAGGAGATGAAGTCGGTGCTCTGGGGTATGTTGCCATGTTCATGGACATGTTCAATTCCATGGATGCTGGAAAAGCCCCGGTGGAGACTTTTTATGATGGGTATATCGTCAATTCAATCATTGACGCAAGTTACAAAGCCGCGGAAACCAAGAAGTGGGAGCCAGTTGAGATTCAAAAATGGCGCGGCAGTGGTACAGCCGGCACCTCTGAAACCGCGTTCAGAGATTACGATAGTGAGCATTACTTGATCAAGGAAGAACGTATGCCCAACGGTAATTTAAAGGTAATTTTGAAGAATAAACAAAATGGCGGAATCTCCCAAGTAATCAAGGAATAGTATTGGAGCGCGGGTAAGGTAAAAAAACTGTCCCCGCGCTTCTATTTTGGCATTTCAGACGCATACTTTGTATTGATTATAAACAAAGTTCTTAACATTAATGCCGAACAAAGGTATTGAGTTTACAAAGTAGTTTTGCTATAATCTATTATCTTTGTGCAGTATTGCACAAAATTCAGGCTTCTATAGCTTAAACAGTGACGAAAAACTCTTCCCCAGCCAGCAAGAATAAAATTTACATTAATGCTCCTGTTATGTTAAGCAAGGCAGAAGCAGAGGTCATACGGGCATTGAGGAGAAATGGCCAAACCTCTCGCGCAGAAATTACCCATATGACAGGCTGGTCAAGAGCCAAGACATCCCAGGAAGTCAATGCGCTGATTGATAAGGGCTATCTGGTGGAAGCAGGTGAGGGGATCTCGAATGGTGGACGGAAGCCACGCCTTGTGCGGTTTAATAGCCAATTGGGATATATTGTTGGTATTGATATTGGTGCAACCAGCCTGGAGATTGCCCTTGCTGATATCAATGGATCGATCTTGAGAAGAGTGGCAGAACCCACTGATGTCCGCCAGCCACCAGAAGAAATACTGGGACGCTGCAGCATGCTGACCCTTGAACTAGTCATTGCCCATGGGGTTCATCCTGAACAAATCCTGGGGATTGGCGTAGGAGTACCAGGACCAGTGGATTTTACACGCGGGGTTTTAGTTGCCCCACCATTAATGCCTGAATGGGAAAATTACCCGATTCGAAATTTTTTCAAAGAGACTTTTCAATCCGCTTTTGTGGTTGTAGATAATGATGTCAACATTATGGCTTTGGGGGAACAGCGTTCCGGTGATGCAGCTAATCTCGATCATTTTTTAGTCATCAAAATTGGCACAGGTATAGGGTGTGGAATCATGGCAAGTAGAAAAATTCATCGTGGTAGCGATGGTTGTGCAGGAGATATTGGTCACATTTGCGTGGACAAGCAAGGTCCAATCTGTCGTTGTGGTAACCATGGATGTCTGGAGGCGATGGCTGCGGGACCAGCCATTGCTGAAAAAGCTATGCAGGCCGCCCGAAACGGTAAAAGCGAGTTGTTACAAAAAATGATGGAAAGCAACGCTGGTGTGCTTACCCCTGAGAATGTCAATGTAGCTTGCCGCGAAGGTGATGAAGCCGCGCTGGAAATCATTCGTGCTAGCGGTCAGATGATTGGTGACGTGTTAGCTGGATTGGTCAATTTTTTC
>Ga0315289_10012019_pt1 | contig 12239 bp, 6 predicted proteins | sample YL17G11_40_MG_FD_203452 | JGI IMG/M metagenome (GOLD analysis project Ga0315289, IMG submission 203452) | Sediment microbial communities from Yellowstone Lake, YNP, Wyoming, USA - YL17G11_40 | ecosystem: Environmental > Aquatic > Freshwater > Lake > Sediment | place: USA: Wyoming | collected...
TCAGTAATGTCCGTCGAAACGACGGGCTCTTCGTCCTCGGAGGCCCCGACGTCACTGAGTGTAACCACCTCATCATGTTTTTTGTCCTTGGTGTTTTTCTTCTTACCCTTGTTGACGCTATTCGGTAAAAGAAAGCCGGGCTTGAGGCCGATCGGCGTCTCTTGAATCTTCTGGGTCTCAGGCTTGAAGACGACCGACGGTGCAGGCGGGCGATTATCCTGCTGAGGCTTCTGAGGCATCTGTGCCGAAATCTGCTGCATAACCATCTGTTTCTGTTCGGGCGTCATGTGCGCCCAGTGTTTCTTGAGCTGTGCGCCATTCGGCATTGCAGATTTAACCATCGCGCGGAGCTCGCCGGGTAGGTCCTTAAACTCGGCGAGGTCTAGCATCGAAAGAGTCTTTTTCTGAGGACGAGACTCGACGATAAAAAACACCATGAGTGCGATAAGTGCCAGGGCGCTCACGGTCGCAGCTGACATTCTAATCACAGTAAACATTTCCCTTTGGGGAATTCTCGCGCAGTGTTGCCAAGGGGAACGGAGTTCCCGTTGTCCCCTCCCGAGTCCGTTGTCCCCTGCATTCCACTGAATCCAGATGCGTTGTAGATGACACACCGCTTGCGGTACATTGAATTGAAAACTGACCAACGATCCACCATATCGATAATGAGCGGAGCATTCACCTTGCCTGGTGTTTCTCTCATGATTCTTCCAACAGCCTGCGTCACATCCGAGTGTGGCGTCGTCATCAGAAGCGTATCCAGAACCGGAATGTCGAGCCCCTCCTGCGCCATCGAGTACGTCGCAATGATGACCTTGTGTTTCGACGCCGCGTCGAGATCCTTTTCGTTCATGCCGCCGAGGTAGACTGCAGACCCCTCGAGGTTGTTCCTGAGCCAAAAACAGTGTTCGCGTCGGTCACTGAGTATAAGAACTCTGCGAGATGGGTCAAGTCCGCGGACGAGACTGAGAATCTTCTGATTCCGAGCATCAATCTCAGTGAGTTGAGTCACCATACCAGCCATGTTAATCTTCCCGAACCGTGAGACCGGTGGTGCCTCACGAAACAAGGGGTCGTCGAAGAACACAGGCTCGACACGGGTCGTCGCCTGATTCTCACGTTGAACCCTGAAAATCTCAGGACCCAGGAACCAGTACAGAACGTTCGTGAGTCCATCCTTACGTTCGGGCGTCGCTGTGAGTCCAAGCGAATACCGAGGACACAGCTTGAACATCGTCTGTGAAAAGGCGGCTGCACCGATGTGGTGCGCCTCGTCCACGATGACAAAGCCGAACGAATCGAACGCCTTGGGATCATTCTCACGGGAACACATGGTCTGGATCATGGCAATGACGAAATCGCATTCGATGTCGAACGTGTCCTGTTGGATCCGACCGATGGTTGCACCAGGACAAAACTGTCCGATGCGTTCCTTCCATTGATTCGCCAAGAATTCTTTGTGAACTATGATCATCGTACGTACTTTGAGATGTGCAGCATATGCCAGTGCCATGGTCGTCTTTCCAAATCCTGGGGGAAGAGAGAGTACACCACCGCCTACTTCCCGAAACGCCTTTGTACCGGCGCGAAACGCCTCGTTCTGTCGCGTCGCATCCCTGAGTTGTCCCACGAATTCGATATTCGCCGGTACAGGTTCGACTCGTCTGTCGACGACTGCTGGTTCGCCGTAAAAGCGAGGAATGTACATCGAGCCTGATTTCCCCTCACGAAACACCTTGAACGAGGGGGGGCGGATGCCCATGGCATTCTCAACAGCTCGAACCGTCAGTTGACGCTTCAGATCTGAAGCGTTCGCTACGCATTTTCCGTGACGGGTCAGGGCACTGGGGCCATCGGCCCCTGGGGACATATACTCTTAAGGACGTAGTACTCTAGACCGTCCCACTTGACTGTCCGGACCTCAGCAGTGACCTGAGTCCCAGCAGGCATATCCTGGATGGGAACGTGTCCCTGGACATCAACGCCGGTCACACGATTGTACCTGAACGGTACTTTGACCTGGCGACCATCCAGCTCAATGTACTTGCGACCGTGAATGTCAAAGAATGCCTTGGTGACCACGAACATTTTCTTAGATAATATTAGATGGAGTTTAACCCTTATAAGGATCTCATCATTCCAATGGCAAAAAATCAAGAAGACAGGAAACCAGCCGAGGTTGAAGAGTTTAAGTTTCCCGAGTTTAACCTACGTCTACGCCAAGTTGAATTTAAAAGGGGTATAGAACCCCCAAGAGCAGACCCCCCAAACCCTCGACCAAGAGAGGAGGGTGAAATTCGTCCAATTAGAACAAATGATGCCGTCGCTGCAGGCGTTGACCCCGCAGTTCCTGGTAATAGGGTTGCAACTACGACTCAAGGTGCAACCATATCAGGGCGGGGCGGGCAGTCAGATCTAACAACACCCGCAGGTGGTGTACCTATCAAAAACGACAACCTCCCGGGTGGCGAAGGAACACTTCGTCCAGACGGTGTTGTTGTAGCGAAAGACGGTTCACTTCATCCTCCAGGTTCCCGTGGAAATCCTCTTGCACGTGATGTAGGGGGTGTTCCTCCGCGTGAAAAACCAGATACGGATGCAACGAGTCAACACAATGAGCAAAACATTAGTAAGTCCAAAAGTGACCTCGCAAACAAGATGATGATGGGCGTGATGTTGCTCCCAGCGTTTCTGCCGTTGGCACTTCTTTTTGCCGCATTCGTTCAGGGTGAAGTGGCGTGTAACCAGCTCGACGGAAAAAAGTTCAAGATTGACAGTGCAGCCAGTGCTCGCCAACCAAATTACCCTGAAGGAACTCCAGATTGGGTCAAGAATACATTTTCAATTGACAAAAACAAGGTTAAGATTGGATTCAGTCCGTGTGTCAAGATTCTAAACACGGACAAAATCAAGGTTCAAGACAGTAACGTTTTTGATGGTAACTACGACGTGGTGACCGGAAAAGATTGTTCGCTCACCTTCGACCTAGGGAAGGAATACAAGACGGCAAACACATTCTCGAACACAGCTAATTTCATATTGTCAACGTCGTGTTCGGATCGCATGGCGTATGCAGCGGGTCAGGATGCACTCGTCGTGAGTCAGGCTGCGGGGGCGGGTTTACAAGGGTTTTTCTCGGGAATTTTCGGTTCAGCGTCATTCAGTGGTATCATCATGATTGTGTTATTCGTACTTGCATTTTGGCTTGCGTTCAAAGGGATAGCAATTTTTAGGGGAGGCTAAAACCCAGCATCAGTCCAATCACCTGACGTCAGTTGAGCTATGACAAAGCTAGACACATTGGGGGTTGTGACCGAATTTGAAGTATCCTTGACGAGCCAAGCCTGTGAAGGTGCCTGTGTCGTGTATGAAAACCCGATGCAATTTGATGAACTCTGTGAAATACATGTGTTTGCTAATTCGACTGGATCAGCAATTGACAAAATGGTTCCGAGACGCTGACTCACTACGTTGCTCGAGCTCGAAATTGCGTAATCACCCGTCTGACTTACAAATCCATATTTGGGACTGTTTGTATCCTGTCTGAAATATGTATTTTTACCTGGGTTAGGTACCATCATGGCATTACCAAAGTCGCTGCTAATCTGTGCGCATGTGTTTGAATAAAAAATGAAACCGTTACACCCGACAGTGCTCGAACAGTTGGATGCGCATGCATTTGCTGTCGTGCTCGTAGAGTCGCGAGTCGTTACCAGGTTTGAATTAAGACTGGGTGTAGACCCTGACATTTTGTAGTACTTGACTGGGTAAAACATCAGAAGAAAGTTTGCTATCCACTTTGGCCGAGCCGATGCATCATTGTACCATTTTTTAAGAGTGATGCCTATCCATATCAGCAGTCCAACCATCACAGCAGACATGACGAAACTTGCAGCTGCAGCTAAATCGATAGGAGCCATGTTATTCTTACTGGAGAAAAAAACTATGTTAAAATCATATGGGATTGGCGGGTAATTTGACAGGCACGACGATCGCGATCGTCGTGCTGGTCATCATTCTGTTGCTCGGATATTCAATTCTACAAAAGTTGAATCAGACTCAGCAACAGGTGAGTAACGTCGCTGCTCTACAGCAGTCATTTCAGTCACAGTTGGCAACTGTCGTTTCATCAACCTTGTCCCCAGCAGAGTTTATCCTGGAAACGAATCAATGGCTGTCACTCATCATGACGCTGGGTGTTCTGTTCGGGACTGAGCTCGGACAGAAACTTCGAAACATGGTTGAAGAGGCTGAGAAACGTCAAAAAGCTCGAGAAGATGGAAAGGCTCGAGCTGAAGACGGTGACACAAAACGAGCCATCAATGAACAGAGACCGGCCAGTGAAGACCTCGGCGAAAAGGTTAAGAAACTTCAGGATGAATCCGAACTCAAGATTCGTAAACGTGCTGATGCCGACGGACGTTCGGGTGACCTCGACATCAAAGACAGACAACGTCTTCGTGTCGATCCATTTGACCTCGATGAACGGATCAGAAAGGCTCGCGAAACCAGTGAAAAGGTGGTTCGTGACAGAGCCCACCTCGATGAAATCGTGCGTGACAATGACACCAAGGCGCGTTCCAAAATTCGACCAACCGAAGATGAAATCAAAGATCGGGTTCGGAAAACTCAGGATGCGAGTGAAAAGTTTGTTCGATCCCAAGCGGAACTCGACGCACTCACGGGTGATTTGGAAAACAAAAAGTTCCTTAGCAAACTCGAAACCGATGCCGAATACATCAAAAAGAAGGTTGCAGAAGCACGCGACGTCAGCGAACGCAAAGTTCGCGCGGACGTCGAGCTGGATGCAGCACTCAGGGATACAAACGTGGATACGCTCAAGAAACAACTGGTCCTCGACGCTGACGATGTCAAAACTCGTGTCAAAAAGAATCAGGACGGAAGCGAACGCCGAGTCGTCGCAGGCGCCGAGGTGGATGCGGTTCGCACGGACACGCGTACAGGAGACTTTACGAGTCGACTGGTCGCCGACGCCGACGACCTCAAAACGCGCGTCAAACGCCTGCAGGATGCGGCCGAGACGAAGGTTCGTGCGGACGCCGAATTCGACGCCCGGGTCAGACAAGTAGGTGTGACAGACTTTACGGGCCGTCTGATTGCCGATTCGGACGCTCTCAAAGCTCGGATCGCCGAGGCTCGCGACGTCAGCGAACGCAAGGTTCGTGCGGACGCCGAGCTGAATGCAGCACTCAAGGATACACGCGCTGGAGACTTGACGGGACGTCTGGTCGCCGACGCCGACGATGTCAAATCTCGTGTCAAAAAGAATCAGGACGGAAGCGAACGCCGAGTCGTCGCAGGCGCCGAGGCGGATGCGGTTCGCACGGACACGCGCGCCACGGACTTTACGAGTCGGTTGGTAACCGACGCCGACGACCTCAAGACGCGCGTCAAACGCTTGCAGGATGCGGCCGAGACGAAGGTTCGCGCGGACGCCGAATTCGACGCCCGGGTCAGACAAGTAGGCGTCACAGACTTTACGGGTCGTGTCGTCCCTGACTCGGACACACTCAAACGCAAAGTCACAGAGGCTCGCGACGCCAGCGAACGCAAGGTTCGTGCGGACGCCCAGCTGGATGCAGCCATCAAGGATACACGCACAGGGGACTTTACGAGTCGGTTGGTCGCGGACGCTGACGATATCGGCAAACGCGTGAAACGTCTGCAGGATGCAGCCGAAACCAAGGTTCGCGCAGATGCCGAGTTTGACGCTCGTGTGAAACAGGTGGGGGCTGCAGATTTTACAGGCCGGTTGGTTGCCGATTCGGACGCCATCAAAGCTCGAATCACCGAGGCTCGCGACGCCAGTGAACGTAAGGTTCGGGTGGACGCTGAGCTGGATGCGGCCCTCAGGGATACACGCGCAACGGACTTGACGGGTCGGTTGGTCACAGATGCAGATGATATGAAGAAACGCGTCAAACGCCTACAGGATGCGGCTGAAACAAAGGTTCGTGCAGACGCCGAGTTTAACGCCCGTGTCAACCAGGTGGGTTCTACAGACCTGACCGGCCGTCTGATAGTGGACGCCGATGACGTCAAATCACGCGTCGCAAAGGCGAGAGACGCCAGCGAACGCAAGGTTGTTGCAGACGCTGAGATGGACGCGGCTATCAGAGATACAAACATAGACGCAATCAAGAGTCGGTTGGTAACCGACGCCGACGACCTCAAGACGCGCGTCAAACGTCTTCAGGATGCTGCTGAAACCAAGGTTCGTGCAGACGCCGATTTTAACGCCCGTGTCAACCAGGTGGGTGCTACAGACCTGACGGGCCGTATCGTCCCCGACTCGGACACACTCAAACGCAAAGTCACCGATGCTCGCGACGCCAGCGAACGTAAGGTTCGTGCGGACGCCCAGCTGGATGCGGCCCTCAAGGATACACGCACGGGGGACTTTACGAGTCGGTTGGTCGCCGACGCAGACGAGATCGGCAAACGCGTGAAACGCCTGCAGGATGCAGCCGAGACCAAGATTCGCGCAGACGCAGAGTTTAACACTCGGACCGGACAAACGGGTGCCGCAGACCTGACGGGTCGTTTGATTGCCGATTCGGACGCCATCAAAGCTCGGATCGCCGAGGCTCGTGACGTCAGCGAACGCAAGGTTCGTGCAGACACCGAGTTGGATGCAGCGCGCACGGACACGCGCGTATCCGACGCATCACGTCTGGTCGCCGATGCCGACGACCTCAAGACGCGTGTCAAACGTCTGCAGGATGCAGCCGAGACCAAGATTCGTACGGATGCAGAGTTTAGCGCCCGAGTAAATGAGGTGGGTGCCGCAGATTTTACGGGTCGTTTAGCTGCAAATGCCGATGAACTGGAAACTCGTGTTAAAAGAGCTCGAGACTTGAGCGAACGCCTCGTCACTGCACAGGCTGAACGAGATGCGGCGCGCGTAGACGTGGACATAAAGACCAATGTGAAGATCCCTGCAGATGTGGATGATCTCAAGAATCGTGTGAAATTCTTCCAAGAAAAGAACGAAAAGGTGCTCCGTATACAACAAGAACTCGACGCAGAATTTCAATACAAAGGTCAGATTGATGTTGAGGATCTCGGAACCCGTTTCAAAAACATGATGAAAACACTGGAACGTCGAATCGTAAGTCGGCTCCAACCGGATCTTACAATCGCAGACATCAAGGCGAAATACAGAAAGAAGTTTGCGCGTTTCCCACAGACTATGGATGTCATCATGACACAGGCTGCAGAAGAAGGTGGTCGCCCTCGTCCGAGGACCCTGGATGGCGTAGAATTCGTATCGACGAAAGAGCTTTCAGAGGGGTACATGCCAGCTCCGGAAAATGGAATCGCATACACTCCTGACGAGCAAGCAAGACTTAATATGATTACAAGCCATGCACTGAGAGACGTTGACGTCGATACACGGTTCTTGTCTGCTTTTGGACGTTCGTTATCATATCCATTCCGTAAAACCGCACAGGGTGCGCGAGTTACAGCGGCATTTTACAAGGCGGCAGTTAAATATATAAAAGACTCTGCACCAGCCAAGATTGCGAGTGTAGTCGGTGATGCTATGATTACAAGCAAAGTAGGAAAGGGTCTCATAAGTACGGTCGACGTCGTAGCTGGACCTGGTCTCGACCTTCTTCAGATCGCAATGACCTTTTCGGACTCTGCATTTGCAGGGATTTTCCCAGACGAGTCAACAATCATCACCGCAAAGACACTCAAAAACATCATATCAAAGGGTGTCACAATTCAACTCGACGCCTTTGCAAAGTACAACGTCGGTGCCAAAGATGCAAATAACAACCACGCAGATCCAAACTACCCGTATTCCTATGCACAGTATCCCGCAATTGCAGGACCGCTAAGTGCCCTCGGTATGGAAGGTGACGCTGAACACCCCCGGTTCAAAGGTGATCCGTACTATAACCAGCTCCGTATCCAGACTGCAGTCGACGCTATTCGTGAAAAGATTCTTCGTGACCCGAACGAAACATTCATGGGTGTTTCTTTCCAAACAAAGATGATTACCAAGTTGACGTTGACCCAGTACAACACAATCATCAACTCGTCCGATGATTCACTCGTTTCGTACACGGACAATGTCTTTGGTGAAGGGGAGGAGGGTGGTAAATTCATGGATGAATTGTATTTCCGAGCGTACTCGAACGTCTGTTCGTTTTACGGTGGAAAGGTCTACGAAGACAACTACGCCATAGGTCCGCGTGATTTCACTGCGTTCTGTCCTGCTGATGGTTCTGTTCCAGGCTGTAGTATCACGTCAAACCGCAGACGGTTTCAGTGTGGGTTTGCGACGCAACTAGCGTGTACGATGTACGCCAACAAATGGCTCGGTCAAGATGAAAAGGGTGGGCAACCTATTTTTGGCAGTTACGCAGAATGGTTCACGGCTACTGACATTAACGAGTTCGTACTCAAGGATGAAAACGGCGCTGCGCGAGTTGACAAGTCTGACCCGGATAATCAGTCACGAATACTCAATGTGCAGCCTGCGTTTATGAGCGGAGCGTGTATCGTGACGACATCGGGAACGGCGTCGCTGTGTCGCCAAGGGAAGGGCGCGTACGACCCTGGAACTCACACGTGTGGTTTCACGCCTGAATTTTGTCAGTCCATCGGTACGTGTTATTGTTCACAGGATAATGGGTCGTGTTTCCTACCGAACAACACGATGGAGGCGCTCAGTTTCTTCTTCGGAACCGGCGGTCCACGTGAATGGATCAAAATCAACGGGTGTCGTTCATCGACGTGCAACCCAAACTCACCCATCGAGTACTCACAGCTCGCCACGAACGGCGGCGAACAATGGTTTGCGGACATGTTTGCCAACTCGAGAAACTGGGGCCCTGAACTCCAAAAAACGCTCGGTAATCCAACTGGTGCGATGATGTTTGCAGGTGCGGTTCTCGGATTGGGAGCGGCAGCGGCAGAGTCTGCAGTCATCAGTGCTGTTCTTTCGGCGGCGATGGCAAGCAGTATATCAGGATTCGCAGCAGCAGCTGGAGCAGAGGTAGGGAGTGCTGCAACGGCGGCGGCAGTTGCAACAGCTGCGTCGGCGGCGTCTACGATGGCAGCTGCACTTGGACCAGCCGCCATTCTCGTCGCAATCGGTGCTGGTATTGCGATGATGGTTGATATGGGTCAAGCGAAATACGAACAACTCACAAACCCGACAATCGACGAGGCGGAGTATACGCTCGGTGGCTGGACTACAGTCACTCGACCCGACGGCACACAGTACGTCTCACCGAAACGTGTGAGTTTCGCAAAAGGGTGGGTGACACTCCCAATCAAATATCACCCGGTTGGACAAATCACAAAACCCTATGACAGTGTTGAAAGTTTTGGATTCGTTGGACCGAGTGGAACCGCGTGGATGAGATTCTTCGATACAACTTTCAATTGGAGTCAGCTCGGATGCATCATGGACCATGGTGAAAATATGCGTTCGTGTATGAAAACAGGATTTTCAGGGAACATCGGTCAGCGCGTGTGTTATCAAAACTGGGGGAATGACGGTTCAAACGCACAGGATCCGAATAAATTTACAGGTCCTGCGAAATGGATCCGAGCAGGAAGCGAGGGAGGGACGGATAGAATTTGGTGTATACCCCCATTCCCAGTGAACAACGGAACGAACGGCACACTGTTGACAACGGGGCTTTTCGATCCTCTCATCGGCAAAGCGGCAAGCATAACCTCGACGCACTTGACCAACAACACGTGGACGAATGGAGAGGATGCATCGTACCCATTGTACCCAATTGCATCTGCCAAGAACGGTGGATGGAGTCCGAACACAGCGAAGTGGTACTATCAGATTGTGTACGACGAACTCGATGTATGCAAGTCACAATACCTATGGTCGACACCATACCTACAAAAGTACTTTTCGGATATGACAATCACAAACATGCGCAAGACATGCTGCAACCACAGTCTTCTTGACGACATGACTGGAAAAACAGTCGATCCAAAATGCTGGGGATACATGGCATTGAAGTTCCAACAATGGAATTTCAAACCGACAACGGTCATCCCACCCAACGTGACGCCCGTGAAAGCACCCATAACCAATTACACACCTGTTACATCGTGTGCCGCCGGTTCGTATTTCGAACGGATACAGAACAAATGTTTGCCGTGTCCGACGGGAATGTACAGCCCAGCTGGGTCGTACACGTGCTTTTCGTGCGGAGCAAACGCAACGCTCGTCGGAAACACAGATTGTAAGTGTAATTATGGGGGCAATGTGAGTAGAACAGTCGGTGGCGTCACACTCTGCGACCCAGCGCCAATCGTACAACAGGGCCCTGTCTCTGCACAGGGTGCCGGATCAGGAGGATACGCATCAGACGTTCGTCTCAAGAAGAACATGCGTAAGACGGGTCGCTTCATCAAGGGATTCACAGAATACACCTGGGAATGGAATGATGAAGCGCGCCGCATTGGGGTTTTGTCACACCCGACAAAGGGTGTCATCGCACAGGAAGTCCTCAACGTGTACCCGGAGGTGGTTATCAAAGGATCGCATGGGTACCACTCGATCGATTACACTGCACTGTTCATGAGCAAGGATGTCGTGACTGCAGCACCGGCCGCGGTCATCGTGCCTGGGATCGTGCCGGACATGGTCACAGTGCCGGGGCCAATGTCCTGAGCAATCTGCCAGTTGGCCATTCCAGACGCGAATGTCGTCGAGCCAGTCTTGTAGCTGTACCGAAGCGGGTCACCAGCCGCGGTTGACGCGGACAGAGGTGCCGTCCCGGTAAAGTTTCCATCTGCACCCACCGTAGATGAATACTTTGCCCAGTTGAGAATGTTTGCGTCGGTGATCAGGGTTTTGTTAAACCCGTTGACGCCCGTCGTAGCTGCAGTGTCAGCCACATACCCGCTGTACGGTGAGTTGGGAATCTTTGTAGCAGCAGCCGAACCAGGGTCAGTACCGGATGCCTGTGCGTAGTACCCCGCGGGACACGCGGCATTCAGGTACATTCTGGTTGCTGCTGTGAAATCAGCCTCACGAGCCGCCTGAATCTGTGCCAGGCTCGCCTTGGTTGCGGACGGTGCCGACGGTGCCGTCAGAATGATGTTGGCGTAGGCATCCTTCACCTTTGTGAGATTGGCCTGGTACGCCGTGTATGCGGCATACGGCGTCGTGTCCGTCGTCGCCGGCGTCTTGGACGTCCATGGACACTTGTTGTCCATGTAGGTTTGTACGTTGGACGAAATGCACGTCTCACGGATGACATTGGCGCTCGCTGTCGTCGTGTCAGTAGACAGCCACGAGTACCCAAACTGGGCAAGTGCTGGCGCCGTCGAACACGACCCATCGATGGCGTCATACGTGAACTTACGGACGTCAGTTGCATCTGGTGTCACTGCGACTGGAACACCCGACTTTGTGTTGTACCCGAATGTGGAATCTGTCGTTGTTCCGTCTGACGATGCGCCCTGGATGTAGACCGTCTGCCCGGATGTGTACTTGTGAGGCACAAGCGTCAACGCCGTCACCTTTTTCGTCGCTGTATCACACGTCAGGGCTGAGAAAACCATGACGCTACCGAGCGTGCTGAGCGTGAACGTGTTCTGGCAGTTTGAAACGTTCGAGTAAAATGAAGCCTCGAGAGAACCGGCAGCGCCTGTCTTCAGACTGGTCACGGTGTACTTTGACTTGTTACGAATCTTCCATACGATGAAAAGGATGACGATAGCCACTGCGACACATATGGCGAGTCTCGACAGGAACTTCTTGCTCAGTGCCATATTAGTATCACCCTACATTTTTTATCAACAAATCGTAGTTCACCGTGTAATAACCATGGGGGCCGACTGAGACAACCTCTGGGTACACGTGAAGTGCCTCCTGTGCGATGATACCGATAATCGGATCTGACGAAGCACCAATGCGAACAGCTTCGTCAAATCAACGATCTCCAGGTCTGATCTATGCCACAATACCCAGGAGTTCCGTAACTATTATACGAACCAGGGACGAATCCTATACGAGATGTTCTCTTCTGACATGATGGAGCTGTTCCAAACTGAGTATTCATTATTCCGTTACACAACCCAATGACGTACTGTGAACCAGATGGGTTTGAACACGTGTTACACCCACCAGAGGAACCGACTGAGTTGTACGTTCCAGCATTGTACCCTGTCATGTACTGGTTTGCAGCGCATGTCATTTTGTTTCCAAATTGCGTATCCGCAGT
>Ga0315289_10012020_pt1 | contig 12238 bp, 16 predicted proteins | sample YL17G11_40_MG_FD_203452 | JGI IMG/M metagenome (GOLD analysis project Ga0315289, IMG submission 203452) | Sediment microbial communities from Yellowstone Lake, YNP, Wyoming, USA - YL17G11_40 | ecosystem: Environmental > Aquatic > Freshwater > Lake > Sediment | place: USA: Wyoming | collected...
CTTGATAGTTCAGATTTGTCAGCTCTAGTCTTCTGAGGTGGTTAATCAATATTCTTACTTTTGACGTCTTTCCTCTTATAATCAAAGTTTCAAAGCATCTTTCAGAATCAAGATGAATATGCAGTGTAGAAACTATTACTTTTCCAAAATCATGTTGAACATCCAGCAGGCTGTCCATTAGTTCCTTCCTATCATGTTCGTACGTATAGCTTATTGTTCCCACGCATTCTTCCTTTCCTTTTTTGCTAAGTGCTCTGTTCTCTAATGCGAAAGCTTCGACAGCTTTTCTTATTACAGCAGATCTTTTCTTGATCCCGATTTCTTGCATGGACTGTTCAAGTTCTTCTAGAACTTTCTTCGGGAGTGTTATGCTTATTCTTACGGCTCTGTTGTCTTCCAAGATGCCCACTTGTTGGGCACGTTCTGTAAGGTTTTGGCTATAAAGTTTTTATAACCTACCTTATAAGTTGATTATTGGATGTTCTCGTTTTGTGAAATAATTGTAAAAGACTTTCTACCAAACTTTCGAGGCCTTGTAGCTCACGAGCTGAAGAGCAGAGGATATTCGCAGACCCAGATATCCCAGTTTCTTGGAATTACTCAACCATCAATAAGCTACTACCTTGAAAATGAGGAGGCTAGTTTTAGGAAGAAGCTGGTGGAACTGGGTTTGGACGAAAGGTCAATAGACAGATACATAGAAATGTTAGCAGATGATGTTATATCAAATGTTCCCCAATCAGTTGAAACCTTGCATACTATATGGCGAGAACTTATTGTAGGAGGGCAGATCTGCACCTTACATAGGAAGAAAATACCCGCTCTAAAGGATTGTAGTGTATGTGTGAAATTCTTCTCACTTACACAGTACAATGAAGAAAAGGAGGAACTTTTGAAATCTATGATGAAAGCTATCTCTTCCATCGAAACGTCCCCATATTTCGCCGCGATAGTGCCTGAGGTTTATGTTAACATTGCAACTTCATTAGAATCTGCAGAAACTATTGACGGGATTGCAACGATACCTGGCAGGATCGTGCGCGTTAGGAACTTGGTCAAAGCTACAGCATCTCCTGAATTTGGGATCCAGAGTCATTTAGCAAAACTTTTACTCGAAATTCGGCGCACAAACCCTAATTTTAAAGCGGTGATGAACATAAAGTTCGATGTGAAGCTGAAGTCAATTGTTTATTCTATGAAATTACCTTATGCTAAGACTGAACACAATGCTATGCCTAGTGAAGATGGGATCATCGAAAGCATAAGGCGAATAATTGAACTAAAAAATGGAACATTGTTGATTGTATTTGATGAAGGAGCCTTTGGTCTAGAACCAATGACGTATATCATAGGAGATAAATTGCAGAATCTTGTGCAGGTTGTCATGGAAATTGCTAAAGAATATGTTACAAAGTAATCTCCAAAATAGATTTTTTCGCTAAAAATTTATTAACTCAAAATTTGGTTTAGAAAGTGGTGTATTGTATTGAAGTCTCCAACTGACAACATTAAACCGATAGTACCAAAGTTATTGGGTGAAGCGGCATTCATCTATGTGGCTAAGGCTAGAGAACTTGCGAATAAGGGTTACCCTGTGATTACTTTTGGTGTTGGCCAACCTGATGTTCCAACTTTTCCACATATTGTTGAAGCGGCAAAGAAGGCTTTGGATGAACGCTTCACAGGCTACACTGAAACAGCTGGGATACTAGAACTAAGGGAAGGTATAGCTTCGTATCTTAATGGAAGATATGCAGCTGGTGTTGAACCTTCAGAAATCATAGTCACACCTGGTGCCAAGGGCTCTATATTTCTAAGTATTGTGTCATATCTTAATCCAGGTGATGAAATTATTGTTCCTGAACCAGCTTTTCCAGCATACTCTGAAGTAGCTTACTTTATTGGTGCTAAACCTGTCTTCGTGCCTTTGAAATGGTCGGGACCAGAAAGAGGTTTTAGTCTTGATGTGGAGAAGATTAGCTCATCTGTGACGAAGAAGACGAAGATGATTGTTTTAAACAGTCCCAATAATCCAACAGGCGCTTTGTTCCCACCATCAGAGGTTAAGAAATTATATGAAATAGCGAAGGATAACAATTTAGTTGTATTAGCTGACGAAATATATGATAACTTCATATATGATAATGCTGATTTTAAAAGTGTTCTTACTGAAAGCGACTGGAAGGATTATGTAGTATACATAAACGGATTCAGCAAGACATTCTCAATGACAGGCTGGCGTTTAGGGTACATCGTTCTTAAAGAAGAGATCGCTAAGAAGATAACAAGACTCGGCGTGAATATTTACTCTTGCCCAACAAGCTTCGCCCAGAAAGGTGCAGTTGCTGCAATAACAGGTACGTGGGAACCTGTTAAGAATATGATCCAACTTTTCCAGAAACGTAGAGATCTTATGGCAAAGTTACTGAGCCAAGTTCCTGGTTTTGAAGTCTGGCCGAGCAAAGGTGCATTCTATATGTTTCCAAACGTCTCTAAGGTTATGAAGAAGACAGGCCTTTCTTCAGCAGATCTTGTTGAGCATCTAATAAACAAATACTATATTGTAACATTGCCTGGTTCTGTTTTCCCTGACAAGGCTGGATACGACTTCATCAGGTTATCATTTGCATCGAGCACGGAAGCTATACAGGAGGGCTCAGAGAGAATTCGTAAAGCAGTAACAGAACTTCCCGAGAAAAAATAGTCAAGTTAAAGTGATTTAGAGAGCAGTGTATGAGTAATGTCCGATAGTATAATAGGTGGAATATTGTGTGGAGGGTTAGGCAAAAGACTAAGACCTATTACTGACTATATTCCTAAGTCCTTGATAGAAATAAAGGATAATTATTCTATTCTGGACAGACAGCTCTTTCAAATGAAATATTCTGGGATTAAGAGGGTTTGTCTCCTTTCTGGTTATCTGCATGAGAAGATAGAAGAGAAGTATGGAACAAGCTGGAATGGCTTGAAAATTGGCTACTCTGTAGAGGAGAAGCCAGGTGGCACATTATATGCAATAAACAGTCTACTAAAGGGATTTGATTCCCAACGTTATCTTGTAATGAACGGGGATATTGTAACCGACATAAATATCAAACAGATGATAAATCAGAAGGAAAAAGACACTGTTAGCATTGCTGTAACAAAGCTTGTTTCTCCATTCGGTATAGTAGAGTTGTCAAATGGTAAGATAAGTGGCTTCAAGGAAAAGCCTACTTTGCCATATTATATTAATGCAGGGATATATGTTATTGATGCTAGTCTAAAGGATCGATTTCTGGCTTTTGATGAAGGTGCTGTCGAAAAGGCGATATTTCCATCGCTTGCCAAAGAAGGTCTACTCAACTATTATATGGAGGAAGATACATTCTGGCAATCAGTTGACTCCCAAAAGGATCTTGAAATAGTAAAAAAGGAGTTCGCTAATAGGGTTGATAAGCCTTGGGGATATGAAAAAAGGATAGCGATAGCAGATAAGTATATGACAACCCAGTTCTATATCATGGAGGAGTGCTCTCTTCCTTTACACTATCACAAGGAAAAGGATGAAACATTGCATGTTATTTCTGGTGAGGGATACATCTATCTGGATGATGAAAGGATAAAGATTGGTAATGGCGATGTAATCCACATTCTTCCTCCGAAGAAGCACAAGATAGTCTCTAAGGAAGCGTTGACTATATTAAGCTACTCGACTCCAAACATGGATGATTATGTATTAAGTAACGACCAAGAAACTTAGTCATGAAGACTAGGCTGGAGATGTTAGCGGAATTCTTATTGGATAAGGTGGAGGTTGAACTGATGGGCTAAATACTTGATCAAATTGTGTTTAGATTTTTCGGTATAACCATTTAAACTCTCCTGTAATTAGAAAAAGCTTGTTTTAGTAAAATATTTAGAAATATTAAGCCTTATAAACTCATAGATTAGCAATCTTAAAATGATATGACCTTAAAGAGTAGATTACAGGCGCTTTCTGAGAAGAAATACATCGGTCCCCTGGAATCTTTTGATTACGTTTACATCGGTCTTCTGATCTATTGGCTGGGTGAAAATGCTCCTAAGAGCAGATCCGAAATTTCTGATTTCCTCGGACTGGGTGAAGGTTCTATTAGAACGATGCTTAGAAGGTTAAAGGAGAAAGGCATGATTAACATAACTAGGGAAGGTGTTCGCTTAAGCGATAGTGGCTTAGTCTTCTTCTCCAAGCTCAAGACTATTTTTCCAACGTTTAAGGAAGGCTCCTTTGGTTCACTCTCTTTAGGTAAGTTCAGTGTTATAGTTCGGGTTGATAAAGGGAAGGAGAAAGTATCCCATGGAATTGAACAGAGGGATGAATCCATAAGGTATGGTGCGAAGGGAGCGATAACATTGGTGTATGAAAATGGACACTTTATGATTCCTGGAGGAGAGGACTGTGAAGCCCTCTATCCTCAGGAGACCTGGGAGAAGATCCGAATGTCAACCGGTCCTAAAAGTGGGGATATTATAATAATCTGTGGTGCTGAAAGTATTCAGAGGGCTTATTTGGGATGTTTTGCGGCTGCTTTGACATTGAATCTATGAAATATCTTTAAATCTCCCATTTAAAACATCCCCTAACGGAGAAGAAAAGGTTGGTATGGGTGATTTGGATAAGGTTAGAGTTCTTAAGTGGTCTTTCTATGCCATCTCATCAGTAGTTTGTATCGAGTTTATTGGAGGTATTCTAGCTAACAGTTTGGTTGTAATAAGTGATGCAGCTCATGCTTCTCTTGATGCCTTGACAACCGCATGGTTGCTTTACGCTACAAAGGTCTCCACGAAGCCTCCTGACATGGACCATACATACGGTCATGGGAAGATTGAAACACTTGGTGGACAGTTTGGGGGCATTGCACTTTTTGGTATCTCGTCTTTGCTATTTTATGAATCAATAATAAGGCTCTTTCAAGGTGCACAATTAGCCAAAGAATTTACGACTTTCGCATTTCTTGCTGTAATGTATACTCTGTGTATTGATGTTTTTAGAATTATGATTTTGAGGAATGTTAGTGACTCTATTTCTGCTAGAGCAAACTTTTTTCATGCTCTAGCTGATTTTTTTTCAACAATAGTGGCTATAGTAGGTCTAACTCTCTCATCCTTTGGGTTTGTTTTTACTGATGCACTTGCCTCACTATTTTTAAGTTGTTTGCTGGGTTTTCTAAGCTTAAAGCTAATCTATAATGCTTCTATGGAACTAAGTGACATAGCTCCAACCAAGGAGTACAAAGTTGTTGAATCCTTACTGAAGAATATCGATGGACTCAAGGGATTCAAATCGCTTAGGATGAGGAAGGTTGGAACAAAATATTTCATTGATGTAACAGTACTACTGTCTTCCACGATCGACATAGAAAGGGCTCACAGCATTTCATCAGTTGTAGAAGAGAAGATAAAAAGCGTGGCCAAGAATTCTACAATTATGGTTCACTATGAACCAATAGAAGAAGAACTGCCTTTTTCAGAGAAAGTCGAGAAGGTGGTTATGAAGAACAAGAACGTCAAAGGTGTTCATCAGATAATTTCAACCAGAACCGAGGAGGGAACACTCTTGATCCTGCACATTGAAGTTAATCCCACACTCTCTTTATCAGAAGCTCATCAAATTTCAGAAAAGATTGAAAAAGATATTAAAATCTTCTTCCCGAATATTCAAAAGACGACTGTTCACATAGAAGCTTCCTCTGATACGAGCAGAGGTGAAATCATCCATGAAGAGAAAGATATTGGGGCTATTGAACAGATTCTATCCTCTGATCAAAAGATAAAGAAATTTTCTTCAATAAAAATTTACAGGAGTAAAGGCAACAAGTATGTGGACATTATCTGCTCATTCACTGGAACAGATTCTATAGAAGATGTCCACAAAGAAATTAGCATGATTGAAAGCAAGATCAAGAAATTTCTTGGAGAATGCATAGTTACGATACATCCTGAACCCTTCTAATCAAATCTGTCAACCGTAGTCCTTTGCTATTGAGCTACATTTACACAAGGTTTATTTAGTTGGTTGGATAATCCAACCAAGATGCAAGATAGAATAAGGAAAATCGCATTAGTATCAATCTTAACTGCTACTGCTGTGGCCTCAAGAGTAATCTTAGCTCCATTACCAAATATCAAACCTATAGGCTTTCTATGCTTATTTGCTGGCATAATAGGAGGTCCAATTGTTGGCTTCTTAGTCGGCTCACTCACGATGGTTGTAACTGATGTCATGTTTTTTGGGGCAGGCTTATGGACATTTGCTACTTCTTTTTCAATGGGAATTGTGGGCTTCCTTGGCTATATGTTTGCTAGATACAATGGAGGTTTTACAAGATTCAATCTTTTTGTCTTTACCTACTTTTCTATACTATTCTATGATATCTTTACTTCTGTTTCGACGTCATATATCTTTGGGACACCCATTATCACTTCTCTTGTAATGCTCTTTCTTCCCACACCATATCCATTTGGTCCTGCTCATGAGATTACCAACGCTCTCCTTGCGTCATTAGTTATACCAGAAGTCTACTCTAGAGTGAAGGGGGATCTGATTTGAACTGGTTGAAGATTGCTGTTTTGGTTTTGATCGTTTGGAGTGTTTTTTCTGCCTCTTTAACTGCCTTCTACTACGAAAATAATCAGGATTTGGAGAAGAATGTCGAATATTTACGATCTAATGCAGCAAACTTTTCGAAGAACGTCACTGTCGTTGTCGTCGTAAATTTCAACAATGGTACGGTGTTAGTGAAGGATGTCCATTTTACTTTGGGAAATGACTTTTCAGCATTCAATGCTACACAGTTAGCCTTTGGTAATTCATTAGATTACAAGTATTATCCAGCGCAGAAGGACGTTTTAGTATCCCGATTTTTTGATGTGTCTAACGATGCGAGTTCTTCTCGTTATTGGATGTTATATGTTAACAGCGTTCTGTCTAGCTCCGGTGCGCTTAAGACCATAGTTTCTGCTGATGATATCATAGAATGGAGATATCAAAAGATTTAATCATATTTTACGGTTTTGATAAAAAACTATTTAATAAGGGGTAATTTAGGGAGTTTGTAAGGCAAAGAGAATATGTCATCGTCTGAGTTTAGACAAATACTAAGATTAGGTGGTAAAGACCTTAATGGTAAGAAGAAGATTTTGGCCGCACTAGCGGATATTAAAGGAATTGGTTTCAACACTGCGAACGCTATTTTGAATAAACTCAATATTGACGTTAACACGAGGTTGGGTTCAATTTCTGAAGCTGACCTCAATAGAATAGATGAATTTACGAAAAATCTTCAAAGTAAGGTAGAGCTTGCATATCTTCTGAACAGAAGAAAAGACCCCTCTTCAGGTTCTAACATCCATCTGATAGGCTCTGACTTGGATTTCATCATAAAAGATGATTTTCGCAGAGAAAGGGATATGATGAGCTGGAAGGGTATAAGGCACTCTCTTGGATTGAAGGTCAGAGGGCAAAGGACTCGAACAACTGGTAGAAAGGGATTAACTGTTGGTGTAAGAAAAGGTGTTGCTAGACCATCGGCTGCTGCTGGACAAGTAGCCCCTGCGCCTGCAGCTACACCCGCACCCAAAGAAGTCAAAAAGTAGAGTGTTTGGTTAATGACCTCTTCGGATACAAACGTTTATAACTCAATTTTATGGTTATGCGGACGCAGGCGTGCTTTTAGGGGATAGTTATGGGAGATCCTAAAAAACCTAGAAAAAAATATAGTACTCCCCGAATGCCTTGGAGGAGTGACGTTCTCGTTGGAGAACTCCAACTGGTTGGAACGTATGGGCTGAGGAACAAACGTGAGTTATGGAAGGCAAAGACCTTACTTTCAAATGCTAGAGGGCAAGCAAGGCTTCTTTTAGCTATGCCAGAAATTGAACGTAAGATAAAAGAAAAGTTCCTTTTAAATAAGCTTATGAATTATGCTCTGATTGATAAGAACTCTACTATAGATGATATATTGAGTTTAACGGTTGAAGATATTCTAGAAAGGAGACTTCAGACCGTGGTGTGGAGGAAGGGTTTAGCCAAGACACCAAGTCAAGCCAGACAATTTATTGTTCATGGTCATGTTTGTATAAGAGATCAGGGCGTTAAGCGTCCAAGCATGTTTGTCAAGGCAGGAGATGAAGACTCAGTTAAGCTTAGTGATGACAGTCCTTTGAAGGTTATAGTTGGGGCTCAGAAGGAGGCTAGTAAGTGATGTCCAAACCTGCAGGTGCTGAAGAAGAAAGATGGGCTCTTGTCCATGTTTACAGTTCATATAATAATACAATTATTCACTTTACTGACTTGTCAGGTGCTGAGACTATTTCAATAAGCTCTGGAGGCAGACAGGTCAAGGCAGACCGATTCGAATCTTCGCCTTATGCTGCAATTAAATCGGCTATGGCTACTGCTGAAGAAGCGAAAAATAAAGGTATAACCTCAATAATAATTAAGGTTCGAGCTGTTGGTGGTACAGGACCTAGAGTTCCAGGACCTGGTTTGAATGCTGCTCTTAGAGCTCTTGCAAGAGCTGGTTTCAAGATTGCTCGAATTGAAGATGTAACTCCATTACCACATGATACAACCAGAAAGGCTGGTGGAAGAAGAGGTAGAAGAGCGTAGATGCTTGTTCAAGTTTTGGAGGAGTCCTCTAGTAGAATAAAGGTTCTTTTCGAAGACTTTTCAAGGATGTATGTTAACTCTGTTCGTCGTGCAGCTATGTCTCTTGTTCCAGTTATGGCTATAGATGATGTTGTAATATTAGAGAACACTTCTTCCTTTTATGATGAGGTGATATCACATCGTCTGGGGCTTATTCCTTTGAAAACTCCTGTTGGCAAGTATCTTCTTCCTTCTGAATGTGATTGTAAAAGTGCCTTAGGCTGTACTAAATGTAGAGTTCTTTTTGTTTTGGATGCTGAAGCGACTGATAGGGTTAGAGAAGTTTATTCTGCTGAACTGGTCTCAGAGGATGAAGAAGTTAAGCCCGTTTCCCCAAATATCCCTATTTTGAAGCTTGCTCCTGGACAGAAGATTAAGCTGGAAGCATATGCCAAGCTTGGTAGGGGCAAATCACATGCTAAGTGGCAGGTTGCATCCGCATCAGTTTTGGAATCCTATCCGATAATTGTTAAGAATAAGAGCTGCGATAATTGTGGTGCTTGTGTTGATGCTTGTGCAAGAAATGTCTTTGTTATGCGAGATGGTTTACTTAATATTGCTAATCCTCTTAGCTGTAACCTGTGCCTTGAATGTCTGAAGGTATGTGATGCAGAGCCTAAAGGTATCAGTGTTAGTGAATCAGAAGACAAGTTTATTCTTACGATCGAAAGTGTCGGTAACATGTCTGCAAGAGATATTCTACTTCAAGCCATTAAAGAGGTTATTGCTCAAGTTGATGATATCATTGGAAAGTTTTCGGGTGAGATGGTCTCAGTTGAAAAAGAGAAATGAAAATCCGATTATTAAGGAAACCTTGGAGAAGTTAAGGAAGGTGTCCAAAGAAAAGAATGAGACTTTTTGGAGTAGTGTCATCAAGACGCTCTCTTGTTCGAACTCTAGAAGGCCTGTAGTTAACGTAGGAAAAATTTCCCAGCTTACTAAAGAAAATGATTTGGTATTAGTTCCTGGTAAGATCTTGGGTGATGGTTTGATTGACCATGCTGTCACTGTAGGTGCCTTATTTATGTCTAAGAGTGCTGGTAAGAAGATCACAGCCGCCGGTGGTTCTGTACTTAGTTTAATAGAGTTTGTTGAAAAGTATCCTGATGGTTCGGGAGTTATAGTAATGGGTGGTTGATTATGTCTTCACAGAAATTAATTGTTGTCGATGGTGAGAATCAAATTCTTGGTCGCTTAGCCTCAGAAGTCTCTAAACTACTTTTAGAGGGTAACAGAGTTGTTGTCGTCAACGCAGAGAAGGTTCTACTTTCTGGTAACCGGAAGTCAAATCTTAATAGCTATCTGTTGAAGCTTGAAATAAGTAGTAGGACTAATCCAATATTTGGTCCTTATCATGCAAGGCGACCTGAAAATATTGTTTCTAGAACGGTTAGAGGTATGTTACCTATGAGAAAGAGCAAAGGTGCAATTGCATTCGATCGCTTAAGAGTTTTTGTAGGGACCCCAGCTGAATTCGAAAAGGTTTCGAAAACAACTTTTCTAAAGGCAACAGCGACAAAGCCTTTATCTTTCTATATTAAAGTAGAGGAAATTGCTGAAGTTCTTGGTAAAGGGGTGGTTGACTGATGGTGAAAAAAGCTAGACAATTTGATGGATGGAGGAAGACTGCATATGCACAGGCAATAGTATCTTCAGGTCAAGGTCGTATTTGGATAAATAATGTGCCAGTTGAGATTCTGCAACCGGAGTTTGCTAGACTGAGGGTTATGACTGCTTTGGCTCTTGCTAAGGAAGTAGTTAATAAGGTTGACATTGCTGTCAAAGTCAAAGGTGGAGGTTATATGGGCAGAGCTGAGGCAAGTGCTATGGCTGTATCAAGAGCTATTGTAGGATGGAGTGGTTCAGAGGATGTCAAGAAACGCTTTATGGAATATGATCGTTTTCTTCTTGTCGGTGATCCAAGACAAACAGAGCCAAAGAAGTTTGGTGGTCCTGGTCCTAGGAGGAGGAAACAGAAGTCTTATAGGTGATATTATATGATGATTCCTGTAAGATGTTTCACATGTGGTTCCCTCATAGCTGACAAGTATGTAGAATACAAGAAAAGAGTGAGCATGGGCGAAGATCCCGGTAAGGTTTTGGACGAACTTGGAGTAAAGAGATATTGTTGCAGGCGTATGTTCATTTCTAATGTTGATATCGTTGACCAGATACTACCTTACGAAGAAGCTGTAATAAGAAAAGGTAAAGAATATCAGATGGTGAAGTAGGAATATGGAAGCAAAGATCAGAGACCTAAAAGCTCGAATAATCTTTAACAGTAGAGGAGAAAAGACGATAGAAGCTGACATAATCGTTGGAAAGTTTGTTGGACGTGCTTCTGCTCCTGCTGGCGCGAGTACAGGAGGTGGTGAAGCTGTTGCTTTTCCAACTTCAGGCCCAGAAGGTGCGATTCAAGCTTTCAAACAATACTCTCAGAAGATTGTAGGATTTAATGCATGCGACATCAAAGGTTTAACAAAGCTCTTACACAAAATTGATCCATCACCTTTCTTTAACAATATTGGTGGTTCAGCTGCTTTCGCAATAACAGTAGCTGCAGTTAATGCTGCATCAAAATCTCTAGATCTCCCAATGTTCAAAATCATTAACGATAACAGGGAATTTGCACATCCATTTCCATTGGGCAATGTTCTAGGTGGTGGTAAGCATGCTGGTGAAGGTTCTCCCGACATTCAAGAAATCTTATCATTACCAGTTGGCGCTAAGAAGATTTTTGATGCAATTTATGCTAACATTTTAGTCCACAAGGAAGTTCGTAAACTTATTGAGAAGAAGGATCCCACATTCGCAGGAGGTAAAGGTGATGAGGGTGCGTGGGCTCCACATCTTAACGATTTAGAGGCTTTAGATGTCGTTAGTACTGCGGTGAATAATGTAAGTGATAAAGTAGGTTTTAAGGTGAGAATGGGTATAGACTTGGCTTCTGGATCAATCTTTGATCCTAAGACTGGCATATACAACTACAGCCGTAGAGGTATGAAGCTCACAAGAGAAGAGCAGATTAACTTTGTCCTTTCGATAATAGACAAATTCTCTCCTACATATGCAGAAGATCCCCTGTTCGAAGACGACTATGAGGGATTCGCCATTCTGACAAAGCAGGTAAAGCATACTTTTATCGTTGGTGATGATCTATTCGTAACAAATAGTAAAAGGCTGCTAGAGGGTGCCAAGATTAGTGCCGGTAATGGTGTAATATTAAAGGTCAATCAAATTGGTACGCTCGGAGACGCGATTGACTTTGCTAATACCGCTAAAGTAAATAAGTATGTAATTGCAGCATCGCATAGGTCAGGGGAAGGCGTTGACCCACATTTGGCGCACATTGCTCTTGGTGTTTCCGCAGAAATTATGAAATCTGGTGTTGTTGGTGGAGAACGAATAGCAAAGCTTAACGAACTCATCAGAATTGACGAAGCCTATGGACCGTTTAAGATGATGGATGTTAATTGGTGATAGATATGTCACAAGAAAATGAAGCTGTAGATGAGGAAGGCTCTTCCGAAAAAATGGTAACTAGCGGGATTACTGAAAAGGTCTTAT
>Ga0315289_10012021_pt1 | contig 12238 bp, 10 predicted proteins | sample YL17G11_40_MG_FD_203452 | JGI IMG/M metagenome (GOLD analysis project Ga0315289, IMG submission 203452) | Sediment microbial communities from Yellowstone Lake, YNP, Wyoming, USA - YL17G11_40 | ecosystem: Environmental > Aquatic > Freshwater > Lake > Sediment | place: USA: Wyoming | collected...
GACGAAGCGGGTCTCGTCCAGGATGCCCACGCCGTGCTCGTGGCCGTGCCGGCGAGCGACCAACCGCTGGCGCCGGTCCCGCATGGCCGATTCGTCCCAGCGGTAGAGACTGAGGAACTCCTGCAAGCTCCGAGGCGGAATCCCCGCCGCGTCGGCCATCGGCTCGACGCTCTTGCGAAGCTGATCGCCCAACTGCCCCTGAACGTACGTGTCCAGGTGCTGCCGGGCCGTGACCCGCCCGAAACAACCGTCCAACTCGTGCAAGTACGGCGTCAAAGCGGGTTTGATCCCCAGAATGGCCCCGGCGTCCATGCCTTGGCTCCTTCCAGGAATCGGGTTCCCGAAAGGCGCCATCGGCCGGCCGCCTAGGTTTTCTTGAGCCTTCGTAGCGTTGTAGTATTAGGCGCAGGCCAGAGAAAAGGGTATCATTCTTGTTGCGTGCCCGGCTGCTCGGGGCCGAGGGATCCCGGGCTGGCTCTGGGATAACGGGATATCGCAATGACCTCCACGAGCTTCGTGCTGGCGTGGTCCTTCGTCAAGCTTCTGTTGCTGGCCAACCCCTACCAGCTTGCCCCGCAGGAGGCCTTCGTCTTCGAGTGTGCCCGCTGCGGCATGGAGTTCATGACACCCCGCAACGACGAGCAGATCCTCCAGAACCCGATGGGCCCGTTTGGGGTCTCCAAACACTGCCCGCTCTGCCAAGGCTCGGCGCTCTTCGCCATCCCCTGCCCCCAATGCCGCGCGAGCATTATCCGCCCGCCTGACGATATCTGTCCCGACTGCGGCGTCAACATTGTGGAAGCCCTTAACCGCAAGGTGGAAGAAGCCCTGCGCCGCAAGGCCGCCCAGCGGGCCCAGGCACAGAGCCAAAGCGGCGGGGACCGGTCGGCGCCGTGACGGCGTAGGCATGCCGGCGCGACGATTTTTTCCTTGGCTCCCGCCGGAAAGTCGCTATAGTCGTGCTTAGGCAACGTAGCGGCACAGGGAGCCGCTTGGCAACCTAAAGCCATAGGAGCATAGAACATGACGTCGGATGGCTTCGGCAAGAGCGTTTTGGGATTCCAGTTGGGCTCCGGCGACAAGAAGGACACCCTCTTCGCCGTGGCGCTGGTCATCATCGTTGTGGTCGCGATCGCGCTGACGGTGTACCAGACGGTGTTCCGCGGCTCGGACAAGGACTTCGTCTTCAAGTGCCGCCAATGCGGCGCGGAGTTCCGGGTGGACTCGAACGACCAGGAAGTGCTCGAGAGCCCCATGGGCCCCGCCGGCGTGACGAAGCCCTGCCCCAAGTGCGGAGGCAAGGCGTTTTACGCCGTCCGCTGCCCCAAGTGCCGCAAGTACAAGATCCAAACCGACGTAACGTGCCCCTCGTGCGGCGTGAACGTCTCGGACTTCGTCAACCAGAAGGTGGAGGAGGCCCTGAAGAAGAGCAAAAAGTCCTGATGCCGCTTAGACCACCGGCAGTGCAATTCGGCGGCGGGATGAACGCAGCCGGTTGACTTGTCCGATATAATTGCGGTAGGATGCCGGCGGTGTAGGGCCAGCGCATTCAAGAAATCTCTGGGCGGTACTGCATGACTGGCGCGTCCCCCCCCGCGCGCCCCATGTGGGCCGCCCTTTTATTTCCCCTTCTATCCTGTAGGCATCTGGATGGGGAACCTCCGGGCCTCCGGGGGCGGCTATACCGGGTGAGAGGCTCGGAAGGGACCGGCGATAACAGCACACCCGCGGCGAGCGAAAGGGATAGCGGTGGCAGTGATGGCAGCAGCGCTGGCGACGGGAAAGTTGCCCGACCTGCCGGGCTAGTTGATGGCGGCGCGGATGGCCGCGGCGGCGGTCTGGGGATTGTCGGCGCCGCAGACAGCGCTGCACGCGGCTACGCACGTGGCGCCGGCCTGGATAACCTCGGCCGCGAGATGGGCGTTGACGCCTCCGATCCCGACGATCGGCAGCCCCACGGCCGCGCGGACCTGCCGCAGCAGCTCCAGACCCACGGGCGAGCCGGCGTCCTTGGTGGCGGTCGCAAACAGCGGGCCGACCGAGACGTAGTCAGCCCCCTCGTTGACAGCGGCCTTGGCCTGCTCCAGCGAGTGCGTGCTCTTGCCGACGATCGCGCCGGGGCGCAGCAGCCGGCGGGCCTCGGCGATGGGCAGGTCGTGCTGGCCCAGGTGCACCCCGTCGGCCCCAATAATCGCGGCGATGTCCGGGCGGTCGTTGACGATCAGCAGCTTGCCGGTCTCGTCGGTCAGCTCGCGCAGCTCCGCCGCCAGGGCCAGGAACTGCCCATCCGGTATGCCCTTTTCCCGCAACTGGAGCACGTCGGCCCCGCCCGCCACCGCCAGACGGGCGGTCTCCTTCACGCTAGTGCGACAGCAACGACTGCTTACCAGCACGTAAAGCCGCACATCGGCCATCCGCCGGCCGACCATCAGCCGCCCGACCAGGCGCTGCTCGAGCGTGTAGCCGTCGTAGCGCATCCGCTCCACCTGGAGCACCAGGGCCGGAGACACCACCTTGGCATATTCCTCAATCGTTCGTAGCGACTCGGTGAGCCGCTTGCAGCCCGCCACGGCCACCGCCGACAGGTTGTCCCGGAGGGGTTCGGTGGGACTGGTGATCTGGGTGCCGATGTCTCCGGGCGTGTCGCGGCTGACGATGAATTGGTCGGCCGGCAACCGGCTCAGCACGTCTTGAAGCTCGCTGCGGAGGTTCTTGGCCATGGCCGTGATGGCCGGGTCGTTCAGCGCGAACCGCCCGCAGTCTTCGGCCACGCGCAGGGCCTCGCGGGCTCGGTTGAAGTTGGCGTCGAGGATGCGGTAGATCTCTTGCATGGTGGGCCTGCCTGGGGCCTAGCCCCTCTGAAACGGCGCCGGGAACTGCCGGCACAACTCGTTGACCGCCTGGAGGACCGCCGAAATCGTGCTGTCCTGCCCGGCGGCGCGCAGCACCTGGTCGATCCAGACGGCGATCGGTTTCATCTGCTCAGGCCCCATGCCGCGGGTGGTCAGCGCCGGCGTTCCCAGCCGCAGGCCCGAGGCCTCCATCGGCGATCGCGAGTCGAACGGAATCGCGTTCTTGTTGGCGATGATGCCCGCCCGCGCCAGCCACGTGGCGGCGGCATGGCCCGTCAGCTCCGGCAGCGTCGGCCGCAGGTCCACGAGCAGCAGGTGATTGTCCGTCCCGCCGGAAATGATCCGCCAACCCAGGTTGGCCAGCTCCCCCGCCAGCGTTTGCGCGTTCTGCACCACCTTGTGACAATAGGCGCGGAACTCCGGCCTCATCGCCTCGGCGAACGCCACCGCCTTGGCGGCGATCACGTGCAGCAGAGGGCCCCCCTGGATGCCCGGGAAAACCGCCCGATCCACGGCGCGGGCATAGTCCTTGCGGCACAGGATGATCGCCCCGCGCGGGCCGCGGAGCGTCTTGTGCGTGGTGGTGGTCACGAACGCGGCGTGGGGCACGGGGCTGGGGTGCACCCCCCCGACGACCAGGCCGGCGATGTGGGCGATGTCCGCCAGCAGCGGGCAGCCCACCTCGTCGGCGATCTGGCCGAAGGCCTTGAAGTCCAGCGTCCGCGGATACGCGGAGGCCCCGCAGACGATCAGGTCCGGCCGCTCCTTCCGCGCCAGCTCGCGGACCTGGTTCATGTCCAGCACCTCGGTGTCCTTTCGGACGCCATAGCCGACGGTCTTGTAGATCATCCCCGACAGGTTGATCTCCAGGCCGTGAGACAGGTGCCCGCCCTGGTCCAGGCGCATGCCCATGATCTTCGCGCCCGGCTTGATGGCCGCCAGGTACACCGCCAGGTTGGCGCTGGTGCCGCTGTGCGGCTGGACGTTGGCGTGCTCGGCCCCGAAGAGCTGCTTGGCCCGGTCGATGGCCAGTTGCTCGACCTGGTCGGCCACCTCGCACCCGCAGTACCATCGCTTGCCGGGGTAGCCCTCAGCGTACTTGTCGGTCAGAATGCCGGCCATGGCCTCCAGCACCGCCGGCGAGGCGTGGTTCTCGGAAGCGATCATCTCCAGGGTTGTCGCCTGGCGTTTCCGCTCCGCCTCCAGGAGGCGACTAAGGACAGGGTCCGACTGCTCCAGTTGACTCATGACACGCTCCGGCCCAACGTGAAGCGACTCACTCTAGCGGTCGTTGAAGATTCTGGCAAGCGCAACCGGGCGAGACTCCGCGTGTCCCGTGCGCTGGGGGAAGCTACAATGAGTCAAGGCGTGGGCAAACCGGGAAGGAGCCGGCCATGGCGCAGGCTAGCCAACCCCTTCAGGATCGGGTGCTTGGACACATCGATTACTGGCTGCGGTTTCCGGGAGACCCGCGGCAGAAGGTGCAGATGGTGCTGTCGGACCCGCAGTGGGTGCGCCTGATGGAGATGCAGGGCCGCCTGGAACCCCTTAGCCAGAACGCCCGCCTGATCCGCCGGCAGATCGCCTTGCTTCAGCGATGCCACGAGCATTACGTGCAGAACGTCCAGGCGCTAGTCGAGATGATCGGGCAGATGAAGCCCGGGCAGATCGTCGATTGCGGCCAGGCCTGCCGCGAGCGCCAACTGGAGGCGCGGCGGTATGCGATGGTGCTCCAGCAATGGATCAGTCAGCCGGACCCGGCGCCGGCGGACGACCCACTGGCCGCGGATTTCTTCGCTCGGCTGGGCGAGCCCACCGCGCGCAAGCAGGAGCTGGTGCGGCACCTGCGGGCCAAGCTGCTGGACGCGGGCTACCGCGTCTACAACGACGCCGACGAGGACTTCCACACCATCGAATCCCGCATCCAGCACCTCCAGCCGTGCAACTTCAACTGGGAGGCGAATCTTCGGATCGTGCTGGAGGAGATCGGCTCGGGACGCCAGCTTTACGGCTGGCATGAGCGCGGCGGCTTCGCGTCGCACGGGGATTGTCCCGACCGCATCGCCGACCTGGCGGATGTGGTATCCTCGTCAGCCGCCTGGGCGCAGCGCCAGGCGCATCGGTCCGGGCGATGGGGCGAGATCCTCGGGCACGTCACCGATGAGAAGCGCTGGCTGGTGGGCAGCCTGTGCAAGACCATCGCCGCCCAACATCGGGAGTTCGGGGGCGAGCAGCGGCTGGACCAGCCCCGCCTGTAGGGGCCTGACCGGTCTGTGGGGCGCAGGTGGCAGGGCTTGGCTTGGAATGAGGGCGGCCGCTGAAGATCCTGTGACCGATGCCCTTATGTCAGAAGTCGCTCCCCGCGGCAATGCCGGCAAAAGCAACCGGCCAAGCGGTTCGGCCACTCTGGGAGGACGCTGGTAAGGCGTGGCTTGTGAATCGCCTCGGCCCGACGACGCTTACCGGCGCCAATCATCGCCCATTCCCCCGGCCTGCGCGGAGCCGGCGTCCGAAGGCGGCTGGGCCAGGCTGCCGGCGTCCACCACGGCCGTACGGGCAAACCAGTCTCCCGCCCGCTGGCGGTAGCGGCTTAGCAGCGGCATCACCACCAGCAGGACCAGCAGCACCGTCAGCAGCTCGAGGATTTTCAGCAGATTCCGCAGCGCCACTTGGCGCAGCGTCGGCGGGGCGGCCTCATCGCCCACCACGCGGAGGCGGAAGATCCACTTGCCCAGCGTGGCCCCGCGGAGGAACTCGGCGGCGGCGCCATACAGCCCAAAGCCGGCCAGGGTGAACATAGCCGCATACGCGGTGCGGGCGTCGGCGGCTTCCAGATACTCCCTGAACATTCGCTCAAGTGAGCCGCTGACCGGGGGCGCCGGCGGCTGGAAGATCAACTCTCCCAGCACCAGGAACGGCAGGAAGTCCAACAGGGCGGCCAGCAGGCGGCGCAACAGCCCGCCGGGGCGGACGTGCGGGGGCAGCCGGAACGGCTTGGGCGGGATCTGGGGGCGCAGCAGGAACATCGCCACAAAGATCGCCGCCAGCACGCCCATCAGGAAGTAGTTCAGCAGGGTCTGAAAGGCCTTGAGCTGAGACGGCCGCCTGACCGGCACCTGCTGGGGAGGGGCCAGCAGTTGGCCGGTCCGCGCCGACGCCGTGGCGAAGAGATAATCCTGCTGGCCTGGCCAGACCAGGGCGAGCTGGTCGCCCAGTCGGGCGGCCTGCGGCAGGCGGTCGGCGGGCCAATCCACCGGCTGGCCGTTGAGCGTCAGCCCCTGCCGGCCGACGGGGTTGCCCTGCGCGTCCAAGGTCACCACCGCCAGGGCGGTCCGGTCCGCCTGCGGCTGCTCCACCAGCATCACCAACTGCTGATGAATGGCCAGTAGCTGCCGGATGGCCGCCTGCGCCAGCTCCGGCGACAGGGGCGCCGGATGCCATTGCGAGCCATCCCAGCGCAGCAGCCGGTTTGGGTCCCGGCCGATCCCCGGCAGCAGCACGTAGACGTTGTCGTCCAATCCCGCAAGCAGCACGCGGGGCCTGTCCGCAAGCGGCAGTTCCGGAAGCGGCGCTAGAAGCCGCCACCCCAGGCCATCGCTTTGCAACAGCACCAGCGCCGGTTGCCCAGCCGCGGACGCGCCAGGGGCAGTGTGGGTGGCCTGAGTGCTGTTCTGGGCGGCGGGCTGGGTCTGGCCGCCTGGCCGCGCCAATGCCTCGGCGGCGGCTAGCCCGATCACCAAAACGTATGCCGCTTCGTCGTCTCCATCTCCCCAGGCTGCCAGCGGCCGGACCGGAAGGTTCTCCCCCGGCTGGTTGAGGTCGGCGTCTTGGCTGAAGATGTGATACTGCCCATCCTCGAACAGCACCGCCAGGCGCTCACCGAACGTAGCCACCGCCGCCGGCCGGCCGACGATCTCCCTGGCCGACAGCTCCCAGTCCTTGCCGAGGGGGCGCACCAGGGCGTCGAAGGTGTTCTGCCGCTGATCCAGCCGGACGAGCCACATCGCCCGCGCCCCGCCCGCCACCAGCGCCGGCTGCGCATGGGCGACGCAGCAGGCCATCACCACCGTCGCCAGCGCTGCCCATTGCCTTCTCAAGGCTGAGTCCCCTGCTTTTCCAGCAGATCCAGAAGCAGCGGCAGGTCCACCTGCTCCTGCGGCAACCCCGCGGGGGGCCGGTACGTCAAGGCCGCCGGCTCCCACTTGGGCCGCGTGGTCATCTCGCTCAGGACGATGTGAATTCGGCTGCGGCGCTGCGGCCACCGGATGTCCAGGTCCGTGGGCATGACGGGCGGCTTCTGGGCGGCCGGCAGATCGGGCACGTCGATCGGCTGGTAATCGCTCATGTAGGCGATCATCACGGTTCGCCCGGCATTGTCCAGCAGGTCCATCCGGAACGGCCGGGCCGGTTGCGTATCGCTCCAGCGCAGGTAAAGCCGCCGGCGGAACATGACGTCCCCGGTGAGCGGCTGGCGGTCCAGGTAGGTCAGAACGTAGGCGTAAGGCCGTTGCTCCTGCATGGTCACCGCAACGGTGGGCAACTGGGTGAAGTCGCCGGGCAGCTCGACGATCCCCAGCACGCCCAGCAGATGCAGAGGGTCCAGGGGCAGGGCCTCGACGCCCTCAGCCCCGGCCAGCCATCGCAGACCCCAGTACGCCTGGCCGCGCTGGCCCCATTGGTACCACAGGTAATACACGTCCTGCTCGTCGCTATCGCGGGTCCCGCTGCCCAGGCGGAACAGCTGGCGGCCGGCCTCCAGGCCCACCAGGACGAAGTCGGCCGATCCCGGGCGGTCCTTGTTGAGCAGCAGCAGCCCGTTGGGGCTAGCCAGCGGGCTGGTGGAGCCCCAGGGTATCGGCCAGCCCTTGTCGTCGCGCAGGGACACGTGGATCTTGGCCCGCGCCCACAGTCGCGGCGCCTGCCGGGCGTTGGCGTTGTAGCGGGCCACCAGTTCGTCTCGGCGCAGCAGCGTCTTGGGCATCGGCTGGATGCAGCCGGCCAGCGTCATCGCCGCCATCGCCGCGGCGGCTATCCGTCTCGCACCGCCATGGCTCATAGGTCGCCCTCCAGGATCTGTCCCAGGTGCCGGCTGACCTGGGCGATCTTCTCCTCGTCCAGGTGCGGGTCGAGCACATGGGTCTTCAGGTCGCCGCCGCGCAGGTGCATCACCCAGTACTCCTCCTGGCCGCGTCGCTCCAATCCATCGTAGACCAGCAGCTTCTTGCGCATCAGGACCAGCGCCAGCACGAACCGGAATTGCCGCATCGACTCGCTGTCGGCGTCTTCCAGGCGGTTGAAGAAGTTCAGCAGCAGGTCGTCGTCGATGAACAGCTTCTTCCTGGCGGTCGGGGGCGGCACGCGGGTCTTCCAGAACGCCAGCACGTCCTGTCCCGCCGGCGCCCTTGCCGCCCAGCAATCCAGGCAATAGTCCTGGCGCAACAGGTCGTCCTCCTGCGGGTCCTGCTGCACGCAGGCGACGAACTCCTGCCGCGCCGCCATCTCCCGCTGGCAGTCATTGCAGCGGTAGCTGCTTTTGGAGATCTCGTATTGCCTCATCCTTCGCCGGCCGCCTTCCAGCCGATCCGCTCCACATCCTGTCTGAGCCGCGCCGCCCGTTGCACGTCGTCCCGGCTGGCGGCGGCGATCTGCTCAGCGGCCAAACGGTCGGCCGCCTGGGGGAGGTTGATCGTCACGTTGTAGTCGCACAGGCGGATGGCTGCCTCGGCCAGGGCCGCGCCAGCCAACAGGTCGGAGATCAGGAACTTGGTGCACTTGTCCGCCAAGGCCCGCAGGTCCTCCAGCACCGCCAGTGCCAGCTTGGCCGTCTGGCGCGGCACGTCGATGGCCGCCGCCACCGCCAACTGCATCGCCTGGTCCTTCTGTGGGCCGTCGGCCTGCCGGCCGGCTGACTGGTACAGCTCAAAGGCCTCCACGTCGTCGCTGACCAACTGGATGAACAGCTCGCGGGCCCGCGCCAGCCGGGCCGCCGCCTGCGCGTGCAATTCCTCGTGGGCGGCGAACTTCTTCTTGCCCCGCGTGAAGGCCAGCGCCATCTCCCCCAGCGCCGCCCCCAGCGCGCCCACGACGGCCGCCACGCTGCCCCCGCCGGGAGTAGGCGTCTTGGCGGCCGTGGCAGAGATAAACTGGCGTACGCTCAGGTCCAGCAGGTCCTGTGGGGCATCGCTCATGCGAATCTCCTGGGTCACGGTTGCTGCGTGGGCTCCGAGGCCGCGGCCGTCGGGTGCGCCGGCTCGGAAGTTGCCAACTCCGGCTGGGGACTGGTCAAAAACACCGCGCGCGAGCGAGCCAGATACCGCTGGCCGACGCGGCGGACGTCTTCCGGCGTCACCTTGCGGTAAAGCTCCTCCATCCGGCTGCGGAAATCCCAGCCTAGCCCGTACAGTTCATCCAGCGCCGCGCTCATCGCCAGGCTGGACATCGACTGATTGTCCAGCAGCTCGGCCGTGAGGATCGTGTTGACCGCCTCGTTGATCTCGGCCTGCGTGGGGGTATAGTCGGCCGCCTTGTCCAGGTCGGCCTGGATGATCTGGATCACCTCGGCGGCCTTGTCCGGCTGGCAAGCGGCGTAGGTGACAAACGCACCCGGTAGCAGGCCCACCCAGTTGTACGAGTGCACCACGTACACCAGCTCCTTGCCGCGCAGGCCGTCGTGCAGCCAGCCCGCGGGCAACTGGTAGCCGCTGATGATCGTGTCCAGCACGTCCATGGGCAGGCGGTCTTCAATGTTTTGAATCACCATGCCGGGCGTGGCGACGACGATAGCGGCGATCTGCTTGTCCGTCTTGAGGGCCTCGAACTGGGACGGCACGTCGGAGGTGCGCAGAGACTCCGGCTTCCGCTGCTGCACAGGAATCTGGGCAAAAAGCTGCTCCATCCGGGCACGGGCCGCCGCGGGATCGAACTTGCCGTAGATAGCCAGCACGCTGTGGGCGGCATCTATCTGGTCGAGATAGTGCCGGCGGACCTGCTCGACCGTCGCGGCCGAGACAACCTCCCTGCTGCCGGCGGCCAGCATGCGGTAAGGGGTGCCCTGAAAGGCGGCGAAGTTGGCCCGGAAGAACTTCTGGAGCTGCGAGTTCCAGTCCTCCTCAAGCCGGTCGATCCCCGCCAGCAGCACCGGGCGGAGGATCTCCAGTTCCTTTTCGGGGAACGTCGGGCGCACCACCACGTCGGCGAAGATCTCCAGGGCCGGCTCAAAGCTGTCGGCCAGCACCATCGCCTGCCAGTAGAACGAGTTGTTCCCGCAACTGCCGCTGATGGACCCGCCCGCCCGGTCGAAGAACGCGGCGATGTCCTCGGCCGTGCGACTGCCCGCGCCCTGCGTGCTCAGGCGGGTCATCAGAATGCCCAGGCCGTTGGTTTCGGGCGTCTCCCGCAGCAGGCCGCCCTCGGTCACCAGCGCCATCGACACCAGGGCCACCGCGTCGGTGGGGTGCAGGATCACCCGCAGGCCGTTGGCTAGCGTGAAGACTTCCGTCGGGGCCGGCTGGCTGGCCTGCGTGGCGGCGGCCTGCTGGAGGGCTAGCGGCACCATCCGCGTAATGGCCATCTGGCCGAGCTTCAGGTACTTCCGCGCTGCCTGCTGAACCTCCTGGGCCGTGACCGCCTGGATGCGCCGTGTGTACTGGTCGGAGAAGTCCAGGTTGCCGGTGCTGAGCCAATCCGTCGCCAGCGTGGCCGCCTGCGACTCGGCTGTCTCCTGGGCGTAGACGAAGTCCGCCACCTTCTGCCGCTTGGCCCGCTCGAGTTCCTCGGGCGTGATGCCCTCGTCCTTGAGCAGTCGGAGCTGCTGGAGAATGGCGGCCTCGGCGGCATCGGCCTTGTCGGGCTGGCAGCGAAACTCGATGGCAAACGGCCCCACGCCCCAGTCGGGGGTCCAGGAACTCGAACCAATAGCCGTCACCAGCGACTGCTCCCGGCGGATCCGCTGGACCAGCCGGCTGGCCGGGCCGTTGGTCAGCACGTAGCTGAGCACGTCCAGGGCGTACAGGTCGTCATCGAAGAGCGAGATCGTGCGGAAGTCGATGCGCTGCATGACGTCGGTGACGCCCGCGAACGGCCGGACCACCCGCTGCACGCCGGCCAGCGGGCGAACCTCCGGCAGGAGCAGCTCGGGCGCATTTCCAGGCGCCAGGGGCGCGAATGCCTGCCTAACCCGTTCCAGGACGGCCGGGGGGTCCACGTCCCCGACGACCACGAAGACCATGCTCTGCGGCACGTACAGCCGGGCGTGGTGGTCCAGCACGTCCTGGTACGTCAAGCGCATCAACGCCGGGGCTAGGCCGATGACCGGCACGGCGGCGGGGTGGGCGCCGAAGAAGTTCCCCATGGCCGCCTGGGAAAACTGCCGGGCGGGCAGGTCCGCGGAGGTCTCGATCTCCCGGCTGACCACGCCCTGCTGGCGGCGGAACTGCTCCTGTGTCATCACTGGGCGGACGAGCCAGTCAGCCACCAGGTCCACGCACTCCATGACCTTCCCCGCGCCGGCGGAGATGTGGTAGCAGGTGTGGTCCAGGCTGGTGTAGGCGTTGGACTGCCCGCCGACCTCCTTGACCCGCTGGGAGACGTTCTGGGCCTGGCGGACCGAGCCGTGGGCGGGGTCCTGCTCGACGCCCTCCGCCACCAGGTGCTCCAGGAGGTGGCTGATGCCCGAGCCGAGATATCGGCCTTCGTAGAGGCTGCCGGCGCCGACATACCCCCGGACGCTCACGACCGGTGCGGTGCGGACCGGCTTGATGACGACCACCAGTTGATTGGATAGCCGCACGGCCAGTGCGCCCTGGGAATTGGGCAGTTGCTGGATGATCTCCAGGGGCTTGGCGGCGGCCGGCGCGGTTGTCGGGGCCGGCTCCGAAGCCGCCGGGGCCGCCTCGGCGGCCGTGGGGACTTGTCCAGCGACGATCCCAGTCGACAAGGCCAGCGCCCATGCGGTCCAGATTGCCCATAGCCTACGCCACGACATGCACCACCTCCCGCGGGTCAGCCGGCCAGGCCTTGCCCCCGGCGCCTCAGGAGGCCGCCGGCCGCTCCCCCGGCTCCAGGTCGTTCAGATACGCCAGCGTCCGCTCCAACTCGTTCTGGAGGCGCCGCACCCGCAGCAGGCTGCGGACCCGCGTGGTCAGCTCCAGGCGGTTGACCGGCTTGGTGATAAAGTCGTCCGTGCCGGACTCGACCCCGCGCTGTATGTCCCCCAACTCGTTGAGCGCCGTGACCATGATGATGGGAATCTCGCGGGTGGCGGGGTCGCTCTTGAGCTTTCGGCAGACCTCGAACCCGCTCATCCGGGGCATCATCACGTCCAGCAGGATCAGGTCCGGCTGATCCTGGCGGACCCGGTCCAGCGCCTCCAGGCCGTCCGTGGCCGT
>Ga0315289_10012022_pt1 | contig 12236 bp, 24 predicted proteins | sample YL17G11_40_MG_FD_203452 | JGI IMG/M metagenome (GOLD analysis project Ga0315289, IMG submission 203452) | Sediment microbial communities from Yellowstone Lake, YNP, Wyoming, USA - YL17G11_40 | ecosystem: Environmental > Aquatic > Freshwater > Lake > Sediment | place: USA: Wyoming | collected...
GGCGCAGCTTCCAAGAATTCCAAATGCGCCCAACTTTTGACGAGTTGACTAATGGTAAGTCCCCTGTCTCTGAAACAGGCTTCTGTAGGTTCGACCCCTACCTCGTCAGCCAAATTTGCTGCGACCCTGCGCACGTAAAATATACAGGTACGAATATGGAAGATGACACAGTGAAGCACTGTAGTTCTTTGCTAAAGAAACTGACGGGATAAAACCTGTTTGGGCGCGATACCTACTTCTTCCGCCAATTATAGAGAGTTGCCAGAGCGGTCTATCGGCGCACGTTGGAAACGTGATGGGTGTAAAAGCCACGAGGGTTCGAACCCCTCACTCTCTGCCAAATAACCTTTAAGAGCGCAAGACGCTATTAAAGGATAACCTCTTAACCTTTACATGCGAGTGTGATGTAACTGGCAAACGTGGCTGTCTCAAACACAGTTTTCTGTGGGTTCGAATCCCACCACTCGCACCACAAATTTCCTGATGGCTCGTATTAGCGTTATGAGAATTGATCGCTCATAGGTCGAGCAGTACATTGTGATGACACCAACCGGCAGACCTAGGAAACTCCGGAGGTCTATTCATAGCAAACCATCAGGAATTCAACTTCGCGCCTATGACGGAACAGGCATACGTCTAACGTTGAGAACGTTAGTTTTGTGGGTTCGAATCCCACTAGGCGCACCAATTTACTGAGTCGAGCTATCGCGGCAGCAATGTCGAGGAAGTTCGCGCCTTGAGGCAACCTCGCGTGGGAGCAGAAATGCGTCTTACCACCATGATGAAATCAAGCAACACAAACAGAGCGTGGGAAAGGTTGCCCTATACGTTCGGGTTGTGGCTTAGACGGATGATAGCATAGAACAGAAGCGCGGCTACGGACTCAGTAATTCATTTTGCGCTTGTGATGTAACGGATAACATACCCCGGTCCTAACGGGGGCAATACGGGTTCAAATCCTGTCGAGCGCACCAATTCATGCCTCCCTAGTATAACGGCAATTATCCATCATTCGTAACGATGGGATCAGAGTTCAATTCTCTGGTGAGGCACCAATTATGGAAGACTAACTGAACAAGGTTCAGACTCGCCTTGAAAGCGATGGGACGGGATAAAACCTGTTGGGGCGCGATACCTCAGTCTTCTTCCACTTTTAGGAAGCGTGGCAGAGAGGCTAATTGCCGCTGATTCGAAATCAGATGGGTGTAAAAACCACGTAGGTTCGACTCCTACCGTTTCCGCCAGTTTAGGAAACGTCCAGCAAATCAAAATACTTTACCTGTAATAAAGCAAAACCGTTTCCTGTCTAGAGTCATGTAGTTCAATAGCAAGAACGGGATCCTCATAAGATTCAGACGACGGAGCGTAACCGTCCATGACCACCAATTTCTAATGTGTCCATGGCTGAATGGCGAAAGCGGCAGGTTGCAACCCTGTCTTTCGGGGGTTCGATTCCCTCTGGACACTCCAATTCAAAATCACTAAATACTCCTGTCTGTTAATACCCTCTTATAAAGGAAGATACCTATGCGAACATTCAAGCAATTCGTGGACGAAAATCCGCCCATGGATCCGATTGCCGACTACGATTTCGATACTCAGGCATTTATGGGGATGGACGCCTACGATATCTGCGAAAACGCAACTCGCGGTCTATTTGAAGAGGTTGACCTAGTAGAATTGACCGAGGCGCGAATCACTGGCGAGCGTGGCGATGCCAAGTTTGACTCTGCCAAGTATTCTGCCATCCGCGCCAAGAAGCAAGGTAAGCTGGAAGCGGTTTACGGCAAGTCCGAGGCTCCCTTGTCCAACAAGGATATCTCGGCTCACGCACTTCATACGATCAAGCACTATGATTCGTTGGAGCCAAAGGCTCAGAAGGAAATGCTGGCAGGCGCACAGGCTCGTCGCAAGGCAGCAGGCTTGAGCGGACACCTAGCAGGCAACCAGAAGAACGAAACGGCAAACGACGAACTGACCAACGGCAAGAAGAACCACACCTACGGTATCTCCGGTTCACCAGCACAGTATTCTCATGTATGTAAAGGTGGCGAACACAAGATCGTGAACACCTGTGTCAACGCGACCGCATCGTGTGGTGGCGAAGGCAAAGAAAGAGGAACTGGTGGTAGCTGCCTCGCTCAGAAGGCACAAGGACAGCAACACACCACAAGAGCGAACCGCGACCACTATAGTCAAGGCGAGAGGCATAACCACCAGTCCAACGCAGATCATGTTCTTACGATGGCACATGAAATCCGCACGGCAAACAAGAAGGCGAACGCAAGTGAATAATCAAATCAACGAAGTTCGAAATCTCCTAGTCCGTGGCGACAACTATACGAATGACCATGATGCCAAGTATAATGCGCTTCATGACTACATGCGTGGACATGCGAAGGCACAAGGACAGCATCCATACGAGCGATACGGTTATACCAAAATCACATCGGATCATACGGATCCTGAACATGGTAATCACAAGGTCTGGTCAAACTCCGGTCCTTCGGTCAAGAGAAACCCTCAGACCGGCAAGCATGAGTTTGTAAAGGACAATCTTATTCGCAATAAGAACATGTCCATTAAGACGACCGAGAATGCGAAGAATGTAAACCCCGCAACGGGCAAGTCGCATCCAATGAATCAATATGTCGTTGCGAACCTTCGTCGCCCGAATGCCGGGTCGCAGAAGAAACAGGACAAGACATACAAGACGCATGAGGCGTTCATGAACAAGGTGAAGACATTCCGGCATTGGGGACCGGGACAGGAAGTGGCAGCAGGCGATAAGACGCCCGACTCTCATGACCATCCAGACGGTCATGGTCATATGACAGTGACGCGGCAGACTCCTACAGCCACAGGGCATGTAGCGAAGAAGATCCGCTATCACTATCAGGACTACGATGCCATTACTCCGAAGCACGATAATCGCGCATCGGACGAAGAGAGAAAGGGTGGTTCGACAAAGACGCCCGAAGGAAAGAAGGTTGGACTAGCAATCGTGTCTAGTGCAGTTAGTTCGACGCCGAAACACGATCTGGAACACTCGACAATGTTCCATGATACGCGGGATCTTGATCAGCATGGAATCCTCCATTCGGGTCATCCTCACGCGCAGGAAGAGGCGTATCACAACGGTATTCGGAAAGACTAATTTCAATTACTGTTGCGAAAGTAAAGCAGAAGTGTTATAATACTTCTGCTAAAGTTAATAGGTGATTTGTGACGACCGAAATTTTGATTACAGACAGCGCAGGCAATCCGAAAGATTGGGTTGACCTTGAGAACGCAGCACATTACTACGCAAGTGGTAAGGTTCTGTGGGAAGTGGGTTCAACAGTAAAGACGTTCCACGGTGGATTCAATTCTACAGGTGAACAGTCCACAATCGACATTTCATCCATCTTGGGTGTGTCAGGTCCATTGCTAGGAAAGAACTTCTTCACTCGCGAGAGTGTTTACGCCGACCGTGCGATTCTCTACGCTCGCGACCGTGATCTTTGCGCGTTCTGTGGTAATGTCTTTCCTCACTGGAAGTTGACGATTGACCATGTTCATCCGAAGTCTCGCGGTGGTAAGAACACATGGGCAAACTGCGTCACCGCATGTAAGCCATGTAACCATTCGAAGGGTGACAGGACACCGGAAGAGGCAAAGATGCCTTTGCTGTATGTTCCATACTCGCCTAACATGTTCGAAAAGATGATTCTGCGCAATCGGAACATTTTGTCGGATCAAATGGAATTCTTGCTAGCAAGAGTCCCGAAGACGAGTCGCCTTTTTGCCGCATAAGATGGGCGCACGGACGCGCCCTGACCGGTCCCGCTAGGGTATCCAAGGGTCCAGACTGCGCCTCGCTACGGGCTTTATAGGAGCTTACAGGGCATATCGTAAGTTGTTGATTCTAAAGGGGTTGGGAAGATTGACTTTCCATCCCCTTTTTGCTATACTGGTTCTATGACTACTGATATCCGCGTTCGAATTTCAGGCTCGCTGGCTCCGCACGTTGCGCTCGCATTGGAGCGAGAAGCGGGGAATTCTCGCGCACTTGCTGCATCCTTTCAGGAGTGCGCAAAAACGTCCGCAGAATCATGGTTTACTAAAGCTGCGGCAGAAGAGTTGAAACTCGCTAAAGAACTAGACGATCTAGCCGCACGTATCTCTTGTCAATTGATCACTAAGAATGACTGAGCATCATACCCCATTTTGGATCCAAGGTCTTCACCTTCCCGGCAATGGGCTGGACGCGAAGACTATGACCGAGACTCGTATCTGGTGCGGCAACGATCCGCGCCCGGTTATTCTCGGTGGCGATGCCTACTGGCAGTGGGGCGATACTCCGTATCGCGATACTCGCAAGGGTTTCTGCTGGACTCAGGCTCTCCATGACGGTCTAGAGGGCTGGCATTCGACCATATTCCACTCCGACCCTGACGCGAAGTTTTGCGTTCATCCCGGTCATGCCGACTACGCGCATGTTGCGCGGATTTGGGATCTTGTGAACTCTGGCGTTCATGTGCCGAAGGATTTTGAATAATGAACAAGACTCTTTACATCGTTCGCGGAGTTTCGGGTTCCGGCAAGACTACTTTTGCCAAGGAACTTGCGGAGCGTTACGCCTGCCGATACTTCGAAGCGGACATGTTTTTCGTTCGCGTAGACGGCGCGTATACCTTCAATCCGGCAAAGTTGTCGGAAGCGCATGAATGGTGCTTCGAACAGGTTCGTATGGAAGTCTGCGACGAGTATGATGTTATCGTGTCGAACACCTTCACGCGCCTTTGGGAAATGCGGAAGTATATCGACCTCGCCCTCGACCATGGGTATCAGGTTCGCATCGTCACCTGTACCGGTCGCTATGAGAACATTCATGGCTTGACCGAGGAAATGGTAGAGAAGCAGCGTGCGCGATTCCAGAGCAATATGGAAATCGCCAAGGAACTGAATTGGAACCGTGCCAAGTATGGCATGATCGTTTTTTCGAATCACTAACATGGAAAGATTCATCACCGCAGAGCAGGCTAGATTTCTCGTAAACGAGAGTGATGCTGGCATAGACTATATCCTCAAGGAACTCGACAGGAATATTAGTGATGCCGCAAGAAATGGTGAGACTAGCATAGCTTCTTATGTTACTCACACTTGGTTTTCTAGACCGGTTAATGACATAACACCCATAAACCCAACCGACGTTCAACTCAAGGTTTCGAAATATCTTAAGAAGTATGGGTATTCGGTGACGCTCGCAACGCATGGTGGGTCATACATACCGAAAGGTCTGTCCGACGATTTCGGCATGGGTCCAGCGCACGTTAACTGGTGTCTCCATATTCGGTGGTAAGATGATTACTGATTTACAATTGAAGGATTTTGCGCAGGCAAACCCACATTTGGTTTTACAGAAGCCATCTGTGCGGCATCCTGACCTATTCGTTGTCAAGTATAAGAACAAGGTCTTCTACGATAACCTGTGGACTCCTGAGTTACAGGAAATGCGTGGATTGGTTGTGGACAAGGATTGGAACGTGATCGTGCGTCCCTTCACTAAGATATTCAACCGGTTCGAAAACGACACCGACATTCCGCTAGACGAGGAAGTAGTCGCAGTCCGCAAGGTCAATGGATTCTTGGGGTGCGCTACATATAACATGACTCGCGGTTTGATCATTTCGACTACTGGATCCTTGGATTCAGACTTTGCGGTTTTGGCTGAGAAGCACCTTGCGCAGTGTGGCGACATGCTGCTGCCGGATTGCACTTACATGTTCGAAATCGTGGACGAGTCCGACCCGCATATCATTGACGAGGTTCCCGGTCCATACCTGATCGGAATCCGTCTAATCTCCAATGGCAAGCTAGTTTCAGAGGCGAAGCTGGATAAGCATCGTCGCTACTTGAACTGCCTGCGTCCGGATTGGTTCCGGACGACTTTCGGCAAGGTGGTTGAAATGACCAACCGTTGCCGTCATGAGGGTTTTGTTGTCTACGGAAAGACTAACACCCTCAAGATCAAGTCGCCTTACTACCTTGTCAAGAAGTTGTTTTCACGGGTAGACCCCATGAAGATTTGCGACAACTGGCTAGATACGGCAAAGACTTGGATTGATGAAGAGTATTATCCTCTTGTTGAGCATATCCGTGCGAACAAGGTGGAGTTTGTAAAGTTGACCGCGCAGGAGCGCCGCGACTTCATGGAAGATTTTATTGGAGCAGGAATATGAACGAGATTATGTGGTGGGGTTATCTTCACCAGAATGGTACAGTCCAACTAAAGCGTTGGTTTGGTGATGTTCAAGACTACACAACCGATTGCCAAGGCAACGATTTTGTGCAGAGAGTAGTTCCGCCTTTCGAGGCTAAAACACGGGACGAAGCACTCGTAGTTCTCAAGGAAAGGCTAGGAACATGAGATACGATGGCGTAGGTTATGCTCATTGCGATGGGCATTGGATTAGGAAGCCGTTGGTGCGTGGCGAGAAATATAGTGTCTACTCCGGTAGTCACCCGCACGATCCAGACGGCGACGATAGTACATTTGTAGGTAGCTTCATGACCGAAGCAGCGGCAATAAACTGCGCAAGCGAACGGTACGTGGAGTGGCTAAAGAAAGAATTGAAGAGATTTGCTTGATACAACATATAGGAGCATGGATAGGACAGAACGCAAAGTCTGTCCGATTCCCTGAAAACAGAATGACTGAACGAATTTGGTTTACGTCCGATACACACTTCGGACACAAGAACATCTTGAAGTTTTGCCCTAACTCCCGACCAGTAGCGTCGGTGGAAGAGCATGACGCACGATTGATTGCGAATTGGCAAGAGCAGGTCGCGCCGCAGGATCGTGTCTATCATTTGGGCGACTTCTTTTTCTGCGACGGACGCCGTGCGCGGAACATCCTCGACCAGTTGCCGGGGCAGATTCACTTTATCTACGGAAACCATGATAAGGTGATTTCGTCCAACAAGGACATTCGGGACAAGTTCACTTCGATTTCCGACTACAAGGAAATCAATCTGGACGGCATCAAGCTATGCTTGTTCCACTTCCCTATCTACGAGTGGTACGCAATCGGTCGCGGTTCGTTCCATCTTTACGGTCACGTTCACGGCTCTGTACAGGTGCCGGGACGCGCAATGGACGTTGGAGTAGATACCCGTCCTGACGGTGATATGAAGCTATGGTCATGGGATGAAGTAAAGCGCACCCTGATGGCTCGCGAGATTCGGACTCACCACAACAACAGAGTGATGTAATCATGAACAAAATGTCAACAGGTCAGGATTCTACGCTAGGCAACTGGCGCAAGATGTGGTCAACATTCTTCGGTGTGAATAACGAGGGTTATCGTTGGCTGACCAAAGCAATCAATGAGTCGAAAGACGGCGAGAACGAAGAGGTCATCACTGATGAAGGTCAGTTACTCTACGCACTCGTTGAAATGTCTCGCAAAGAGGTATCGTGATATGAATCCTATGTTTTTCGAACTTATTGGGCTTACTGCCTTAATCGGCTGGCTTGCCAACGGAATTCGTGGCGCGGTGTGGGGTGTTGTGGGTTTTCTCACATTCTCCGTCGTCGTAGATTTTTTAGATTATGTCCTCAACAAGAGGAAAGGAAGATAACATGACAACCAAAAAAGACCAAAAGCATTTCGTGACTTTCTATAGTCCCGGCACCCTCTTCGCTGAGTCTACCGAGAAGCCTATCGCGAGTTGGAATATCGCAAGCGCAAAGCGCATGGCTAAGACTATCAAGGAACGCTATGGCGCAACGTATTATGCTTTCCGATTCTCGACTCGTAACAGGACCGGAATAGATTCAGGAAAGCCTCTCTACAGCAAGGTGGCGAAGACGAGTGGCATGTATTACCTGAATGCCATCGTAGAAACATACGAGGAAATCGTGGCGCGTGATTTGCCGGATGAAAACATCCTGCGCGACAACATGCGAATCAACGGCTACAAGAAGATCGTGACCAACGGACCCGACAGCAAGACATGGAAATTCTGCCTGCCGCTAGAAAAGGATGATGTAGTGCTATGACCAATTACACCCCCGACAAATGGGTGCTGGTGGAGTTCACCACCACCGAAGGCGAAAAACTCATGAAGGTCTTCGGCGGCTGGTATGGTGGATATCTCGGTGGCGATTCGTGGCGCATCAATTCTGGTATCGTCAAGACAGTGAGGGATGGAGAGTATATCCATTTCCACGGAGAAACCGATAGCGTCTACACCTGTCACAAAGATGCCTATGGCATGACCGGACTGATGGTTGATATCTATGGACAATTCCCGGCGAGCATTAGCAGTCGAATCTTGAACGAAGAGCAAGCGAGAGAATACTATGACCAAAAATGAAGCAATCGAAGAATGTGGACGCTATCTCTTACATCTAGAAGAGCAGCGCAGTCGGGCGCGAAGAATGGTGGAATGCGCATCACTGGCTCGCAGTGGAAAGGTAGAAGAGGCGAAACGTGCGGTGCGGCAGATAGATGCGGAACGCATGAACCTCACGGTTTACGATGGTGCCAAGCTAGAAAAAGCAATCACCAAACTGCTAGAACTTGTAAGTGATTGATTATCATTAGCAATTCCGACTTGACTTCTTAGTGTGTTCTGTGAGATAATAGATTTATGAGTAAAACATTCAAGCCAATGCTGGCTGGCAAGGTGGAAGGCGCGGTGCGCTTTCCGGTCATGGCATCTTCGAAGCTCGACGGTGTTCGCTGTATCGTCATAAAAGGCGTGGCAATGAGCCGCAGCCTTAAGCCGATTCCGAATGCGTATGTCCAGAAGTGTCTGTCGAAAGGTTTCGATGGACTCGACGGCGAACTCATGCTAGGCAAAGTTGGCGCAGCCGACGTTTACCGCAAGACGGTTTCTGCCGTCATGCGCGAAGAGGGTGAACCCGATTTCACCTTTTGGGTGTTCGACAACACCCTCATGGATCCTTCAACACATTTCGCACTCCGCTACGAGTCGATTCTCAAATTCGACGGCAAGGGTCCGGTCAAGGTAGTGAAACACTCACTGCTCCGCACGATGGAGCAACTTGACGCATTCGAAGCGAAGCAACTGGACGCCGGATTGGAAGGCGTCATGATCCGCGACCCACAGGGTCCGTACAAGCATGGTCGCTCTTCCACAAAGGAAGGCATCCTACTCAAGCTCAAGCGATTCGAAGATTCTGAGGCAACTATTCTTAGTGTCGAAGAGTTGATGAAGAACGAAAACGAGAAGACAACGAATGCTCTCGGACGTTCGGAGCGTTCCTCGCACAAGGCGAACATGACCCCAATGGGAACGCTCGGCGCACTCAACGTTCGCGACCTCAAGAGCAAGGTGGAATTCTCTATCGGCACAGGTTTCGATGCTGACACGCGCAAGCAATTGTGGAAGGATATCAACCTCGTCGGCAAGATCGTGAAATATAAGTTTTTTGCTGGCGGCAGCAAAGACAAACCGCGATTCCCAGTGTTCATCGGGTTCCGCGATAAGCGAGACATGTAATGGATCCTTCAATCGCAACTGATCTAACAATCTGGCAGTGGGTCGCCGTCATTCTCGTAGGATTGCCGATTGCCGCCATCATCCTGATTGCCGCGATATTCGTTATCGGTGTAATCCTGTGGTGGACCCTTAAGCTTGCGTTCATGGGTGCGGTGCTGCTCGTCGCAGTCCTGCTCGTCGCCATGTTCATGAAGTTTTTCGGACTTGCCTAAATGTTCTCGACTATCCTAGTCTATCTTTCGCTAGCAACACCGGTCGCATTGCTCCTATATGGAGTCTATCGGTTTTTCAAATGGCTGTATGTGCCGCTACCCCACGGCATTGACATTGCGACAGGATATTCGACTCCTACATGGAAATCATACGAAACGACAATCTATTCTCCTGTTGCCGAGAAGAAGAAGCTCAAGAAAGACCCGCCTGCTCCGCTCAAGTCACTGCGGACTCGACTATACGATTCCGAGACTGCGCTTGCTAACAGAGTCGCAAGAGTTGTTTGGCATCACTATATCAAGCATCTTCGTTTTGATGATGCTCGCGCCAAGCTTGGCGCGACCGAGTGGATCCTGATGAATCAGGTTGCGACCGGCAATAAAATCGCAGACGAAATTCTACGGAAAGTGATTTGCGCTTGTCTGGTGTTGGATACGAATCGTCGGCTCGCTCAAGCACGCCGCAAGATCAATTATCCGAATCGCTACATGAACGAACCGCGTCTTGTTGTGTATGAGTCTCTTACCTTCGAAGACGTTCGAAACGTCACGAATGCGGCACTCGAAAGATGGGAAGCGGTCATGATTCTGACGACCCTGCCATACCTAGATATCCCGCCCGACTCGTCGCAGGAAGGCTCCAAAACAGCCTAAAAGGGCGACCCGCTACCTACCCCAAGGGTCCAGATAGCCACGCTCAGAACGGCTTATAGGAGCTTACAGCGCATTCGTAAGTGCTTGATTCTCAAAGGTTTATTGGACTCGACAAATAGGGCTATTTCTAATATACTGGTATTACAGGGTGAGGAAAGAAGCCCTGAAACAGATCAACCGAGTAAATTATGGCTTACATGTCACAGGATCGCAAGGCTACCCTCGCTCCCGCAATCAAGGCTCACTGCGCGGCTTATGGCGTCAAGGCGACAATCGCCGTGCGTCATAACGCGACCCTTGTGGTCAACATCAAATCCGGCAAGCTTCCGCTTGTCGATAACTATTTCGACACCGTGTTGCCGCAGTATGCGCACCGGTATCCCGACCACACTCCCCCGGCTCGTCAGGCGTATTGCGACGTAAACCCGTACCATGCGCAGGATCATTTCACTGGCGCGTGTAAGTCGTTCATCGTTCGCTTGCTTGAACTCATGAACATCGGCAACCATGACAATTCCGATATCCAGACCGACTATTTCGACGTTGGCTGGTACAAGGATATCAACATCGGTTCATGGAACAAGCCTTATCAGGTGATCAAGTAATATGAAAGACTTCATCAGTCAAGAAATCAATGTTGGTGACGTTCTGTTCTATGGACAGACTGGACGATACGCCGAATTCATGACCGTCAAGGTTCTGTCGATGACCGACAAGACTCTTCTGGTACAGCGTCTAAAAGGCGACAGACAGGGTGGAATGGCGCAGACTAGCGAACCGTTTCGCATTCACCACACGCAGCATTGTGTGAACATTTCTCTTCTTCCCGGCGTGATGTGCTAATATGAATATCACCCAACTAATCCGCAAGCTTGAAGCTTTGAAAGCCAAGCACGGCAATCTGGAAGTCCTCATGACGCAGATGAATGACGAGCCATGTTCAGTCATGAACGTCAACTTCACCGAAGTCGAAGAGGATGACCAGTTTCCGAAAACCTACGGAATGCCGAAGGGCTTCCAGTACATCGACCTGAGCAACTTCTAATTATGCTTACCCCATTGACTCCCCGACAGCAGACTCTTATCGTCAACAACGTTGTTCGCGCATGTAAGAACATCGACACACTGAGCATGACTGGCTACCGGTTCATCAATCAGGCGTGTGGCTTTATCGCGCATTACAATCTGTATGGATTCCGCGAGTTCTACAATGTTCCCGGTTCGCTCGCGGCTGACATTCGCTTCAATGCGCATATCAACGAATGGGACAATTTCCGTCCCGGCGAACGCGACTACGAATACATGATGGCGAAGCGTGACGTTTATCGCCGCATCATGGACAAACTGAGGTTTATCTAATGGCTAAGAACACTAACACGTTCAATTCTCGCGTCCGTTACGGCATCATGGATGAAAACGGTATGCAGTTTGGCGACTTGAGTAACCCAAGTCTGTTCAATCTTCCTACAGCCAAAAAGTTGTTCGAAGAGAATTTGAACGACCTTGGACAGTGTGCGCAGATTGTCAAAGTTCGCGTCACCTACGAAGTCCTCGACTACGATGATGACGCATTCAGGCTGACGGACGACTAATATGAAACTTGGATTTACCGGCACCCAATACGGAATGAGCGATTTCCAGCTAGAACGGCTGCGTCACTTCCTTGCCGACGCTAGGGATCCGAATCACGAAAACATAGAGCGCGAGTTTCATCATGGTGACTGTATCGGCGCGGATGAAGAGGCGCACAGGCTTGCCTATCTCGCCGGTTGGAGCATCGTGATTCATCCGCCTACGAATACCAGCAAACGCGCATATTGCCGCGACCTTGCGACCTATTTGCCACCGAAAC
>Ga0315289_10012023_pt1 | contig 12235 bp, 3 predicted proteins | sample YL17G11_40_MG_FD_203452 | JGI IMG/M metagenome (GOLD analysis project Ga0315289, IMG submission 203452) | Sediment microbial communities from Yellowstone Lake, YNP, Wyoming, USA - YL17G11_40 | ecosystem: Environmental > Aquatic > Freshwater > Lake > Sediment | place: USA: Wyoming | collected...
GAGCTCGACTGGAAATTCTACCCGGCCTACGGTTTTAAAAGGATTGTCACCTTCCCGCTGAAGGCTTATACACGCATCCTGCCCGGGAAATACGCCGAAGGATACATTTATGCGATAGATACTTCGCCCTCGCCCAAATCCACCGGAGGTCAAATCCTTTAACCCGTTCTTTGCCCTACCTGTCCTGCCTGCCCTGAGCGAAGCCGAAGGGTTTATCCCGAGTAAGATCGAGGGACTTGTCCCGAGTGCAATCGAGGGAAGCGGAGTCGAGGGGTCTACGGTCGTTTCTAAACTGATACAGCGGTCGGCCGTCGGCGGTCTTTCCCAAACTGAAAATCTCCAATAAAGCAACAAATAACCAATGCCCCCTAGATATTTTAACGCGCCTGGTTTAAACATATCGTGGTATTTTAAGGGGAAAAATTTATGGGAATGATCCGGGCACTCCAAGGTCGTTTTGACGATTATTATCGAAAACACTGGGCCTTAACCTCGGATAACTGGGAATATTTTGCTGCTAAGATTTTCCCGTTTGTCGTAAAAGAATGTTTTTCAAGATTTAATCACCCCTTTTTCGGCCCGTTTCTGCGCCGTCTATTCCGTTTTACCGGGAAAAATCATCACGCGGAGGCATGCATAGTACCGATTTACAAAGACCTCAGTTTCAAGGCGAATCGTGAAAATTTCTTCCTGCCCATACAAAAAATCCGCGAATCGATTGAGGAATCAAGCTTCAGGGTGATAATGAAAAGATGCATCTGCAGGGACAGCTTCAAATGCAAAAAATTCCCCCGTGACTTTGCCTGCATCATGCTGGGCGAGGCCTGCCACACCATGGCGGATAATGGAATTGCCCGGCCGGCCACGGTCAGGGAGTGCCTCGATCATCTCGACCGGGCCTCGGGGTACGGCCTGGTCGGCATCTGCGCATGGACGGAGATGGAGTCAATCGCAAAAGGAATCCCCGCGGAAAACAAACTGAAATATTTCGAGATATGCTTCTGCTGCCCGTGCTGCTGCAACGGGCTGGTCAGTTTTAAGAAATGGCATGAAGTACCGGAGCTGCGAAAATTATTTAAATCTACAGGATGGCGGCCGAGGGTAACGGAAAAGTGCACCGCCTGCAAGGTCTGCGAAAAGGTCTGTCCAATGGAAGCGATTGCCGTCCGGGAAGACCATTCAGCAACAATAGATAATTCGTGCATCGGATGCGGATTATGCTCAATCCACTGCAAGGCGGGTGCCATTGTGATGGAGGAATTCGAGCCGATGAAGGATCACATTCTGGATTATTTTAGAGACATCCGGCCGCAGATTAACGGATAATTGATCTCCGGGACGCTGGCTGCTTGTCGCTTTGCCGGCCCCCAACCCGACGCCCAGGCTCCGTCTAGAATTCAAATGCCAATTTTCTCGAATCAAAAAACCCCGGTAATTTTTCGCATCCCAGATTATCCATTAATGTCATTTCGATGGAAATATTTTTAAAGATTTATAAGATTTTTTGTAAGTGTTTAATTCTCTGGATAATTTTGAGCGGAGAGAGGGATTTTTGACGAGAAGAAAGAAGATGTCTTGATTGTCCGAAAATTTAATAGGACTAGAGCTCTTAAATATCTGAACCTCTGTACTTTTCTGCGGTCGTTGGTCGGCGGTCCGCGGTCGTTATTTTTACTGCGGTCGGCCGTCGGCGGTCTGCGGTCGTTTCATAACCCTGAACCTTGAACATTGTTTGCCCTGCTTGTCCTGAGCTCTGTCGAAGGGAGCGTAGCGAATGGGAACCTTGAATTTTTTCTACATCTGGCAAAAAGCAAGACCTGAAACCGGGCATTTAGACCCCGGGCACTTGTTGGGAGCGGTCCCGCAGACGGGTTCTTAACCGCCGGTAACAGGTATCCTCACCTCGACCCAGTGTTCCTCATGGTCGTCAACAAGAGGGATGGTCTTATCGTGTCGCTCAATGCCATCCACGCTCACGCGCATCTCACCATTCCCGGCAGGCGTTTGCAGGACCGCGATGTGGTAGGCCGTCTCCCGATAGCGGTAGTGCATCTTGAACCCCTCCCAATCCGCAGGGAGGCACGGCGTAAAACGCAGTTTGTCCACTTCGAGTCTGAGCCCCAGGAGTGATTCCACGATCAGCCGGTACATCCAGGCGGCCGAGCCCGTGTACCATGTCCAGCCGCCGCGGCCGGTATGCGGCGGTGCCGCATAGACGTCGGCGGCAACGACGTAGGGTTCCACTTTGTAGGTGGCAGTCTCCTCGGTCGATCTGGCATGGTTCACCGGGTTGATCATGGTAAAGAGCTCCCACGCGCGCCGGTTGTCCCCCAAGCGAGCGAAGGCCATTGCCGCCCAGATGGCCGCATGCGTGTACTGCCCGCCGTTTTCTCTAACTCCGGGGACGTACCCTTTGATGTAGCCGGGATTCAGCGCCGACTTGTCGAAGGGCGGATCCAGAAGTTGGATCAGCCCATGCTCGCGGCGAACGAGGCGCTCATCCACCGCTTCCATGGCCAGGCGCGAACGCTCATGATCTCCCGCACCCGAAAGCACAGACCAGCTCTGCGCAATCGAATCAATTTGGCATTCGGGGTTAACTGACGATCCCAGCGGCAAGCCGTCGTCGAAATAGGCGCGGCGGTACCACTTCCCGTCCCAGCCATGCTTCTCGATATTGCGGCGCAGCCCCGCCGCCTCCCTTACGCAACGCTCGGCGAAAGACACGTCGCCATGCGTGCGGGCAACCTCAGTGAAGCGCATGAGCACTTCATATAGGAAAAATCCCAACCACACGCTTTCGCCTTTGCCGTGTTCGCCCACCAGGTTCATGCCGTCGTTCCAGTCACCGGAGCCGATGAGCGGCAGGCCGTGTTCACCGAATTTGAGGCTATTCAGGATGGCTCGGACACAGTGTTCGTAAAGACTCGCCGCCTCTTCCGAGCGCCCGGGCAGATCGTAATAAGAGTCTTCATCCGCGTTTACCGGGCGGCCCTGGACGAAGTGGATGAGCTCATCCAACACGCCGGTGTCCCCGGTGGTGAGGACATAGCGGCACGTCGTGAGCGGCAGCCAGAGGTAATCGTCCGAACAGTGAGTGCGCACACCCCGACCCGTGGGAGGATGCCACCAATGCTGAACATCTCCTTCCAGGAATTGACGGGCCGCGCACAGGAGCAGGTGCTCGCGCACGAGATGCGGCCTGGCGTGGATGAGCGCCATCACGTCCTGCAACTGATCGCGGAAACCGAAGGCGCCCCCCGACTGGTAGGTTGCGCTTCGCGCCCAAAGGCGGCACGCCAGAGTTTGGTACAGTAGCCAGCCGTTGGCCAGCACGTTGAAGGACTGGTCGGGTGTTTCCACATTTACCGCGCTGAGGGTGTGCGTCCAGTACTGCCACACCACATCGAGGGCGCCGCGCGCAGCGGTTGATCCTCGAAAGCGATTGACCAGGTTTCTGGCATCGTCGGCGTCTCGCCCGAGGCCGAGCCTGAAAACGATCTCACGCTCTTGCCCGGCGGCCAGATCGAAGCTCACCTGGATCGCGGCGCAGGGATCCAGGGCAGCCCCCACCTTGCCGGAAAGGCGCGTGCGCGTCAGGGCGGCAGGAGCGCGGAGCGTACCGTTGCGTCCCAGGAATTCAGTCCGATCGCCGCTGACGGTGCGAGTCGTATCGTCCACGTCGAAGAACGCCGTCCGGTCGCGGAACTCCGTGTTGTATGGGTTGCGCGCGAAGAGCGCGCCGCTATTCGGGTCAATTTCGGTGATCACGTGCATGCTCGATTTCGGCCGCAGGTCGCCCAGCACCCATTCCGCATATCCGGTAGCGGAGAGCCGGCGGGATCGGCCCGACTCGTTGCGCACTTTGAGCACCGTGAACTTGATCGCTGCGTCCAGAGCCACGTAAACCCACAGCTCGGAGCGGATGCCGCGCTCGGTGTGTTCGAAGACGCTGTAGCCGAATCCGTGCCGGGTGGCGTAAGGCGTTGCCCCGCGGCAGGGCAGCGGCGTGGGCGACCAGAAGTGGCCGCGCTCTTCATCACGGAGGTAAAATGCCTCTCCTCTCGAATCGCTCACGGGATCGTTCCCCCAGGAAGTGAGGCGGAACTCGTGGGCATTCTCGCTCCAGGTGTAGGCCAGACCGCTCTCTGAGATGACGGTCCCGAAGTGCGGGTTGGCCAGCACATTCACCCAAGGCGCCGGCGTCAGCTGCCCGGGCGCGGTGGTAATAACATACTCGCGCCCATCCGGGGTGAATCCGCCCAGTCCATTGTAGAACGTCAGATCGTGGCGTGGCGACGGGGCGACCGCCAGGGGTTCGGAGTGGTAGGTTCGGGTCGGGGTCAGGAGGGGCACGGTTACTTTCAGCAGACTGCGACCGTTGATCTGGTCCGCCAGCGACCCCCGGTTGTCGGAGATGATGACGCGAGCGACCGTTTGGATCAGGATGCGGTCCTCCTCCGCTATCTGGTCCGCAGGTCTTACGAAAATGCCGCCGGGTCGATCGGTCACGTTGGCTTCGATGCCTGCGGCAATGAGCCCCATGATCTGGTCGTGGAGGAGTTGCCGGTAACCGGTGTGATCTTCGTTCCAGATCACCAGGTCCACCGCCAGTCCTTTTAGACGCCAGTACGCATGGGCCTGCACGAGTTGGCGCACCAGTTCGATATTGGCCGGATCTTCAATCTGCAGCAGCACAATCGGTAAATCGCCGGAGATGGCGTATCCCCAGAGACCGGATTGCCCCCGGTGGTTCTTGATAAGGACGCTCGGGTCGGCTCGCAGCGAAGCATTGGCGTAAATTATCGAACTGGCCAGGCGCCCATAGAGTTGCGCATCGGCCTCTGAGACATTGCACTGGCGCAGCAGCACCTGGCCATGAGTCCAGGCCAGATCAAAGACACGATCCGCGAGACTCCGATCCTGGTATTTTTCCACCAGGCTTAATGCTGCCTCACGGGTTTCACCGATGCCGGAGACCATGTTTATCGTTGCCGATTCTTCCGGATCCAGGGTTATCCGGTAGCGGATGGCGACAATCGGATCGAGCACGGAACCCTCGCTGCCCGAGAGCGCCCCGGTAAATAAACCGGCACCCCCGCTCATCGCTTGTGGATCGGCGACGGTGTTTCCGCGGCCGATGAACTGCATGCGATCGGTCTCATAGGAGACTTCTCCGATCTTCGCCCCCGGCACGGCCATCATGTGCAACATCCAGGGCGCCTGCTCGCCCTGGGAGCGGGGCCGGCGCGTGCAGAGGATTGCCCGCTGCCGGCGGAGGATCTCGGTCTGCACAAAGAGATTGCTGAACGCCGGATGCAGTGCGTCCGCGGCCGGCGGTACCAGAACCACTTCCGCGTAACTGGTAACGTCTATCTCTCGGCGCGTCCGCGCGCGGTTGGTAATGCGGACGCGGCGCAGTTCGATGTCATCCTCGGGCGAAACCGCGATCTCGGTATGGGTGTCATAATCGTGATCGCGGCCGCGAAACTCGGCTCGCCCTTCCGAGAAGATCGCCTCAAAATGCTTTGATCGCTTGAGCGTAGGCTGATATGCGGTTGACCAGAACTCCCCGCTGGTCACGTCGCTGATATAGCAGAACGTGCCCCAGTTGTCGCAGGTGCGGTCTTCGCGCCAACGGGTGACGGCGAGGTCCTTCCAGCGGCTGTAACCGCCGCCGGCATTGGTGATCATCACGTGGTACCTGCCGTTCGAGAGCAACTGCACTTCCGGGTTCGGCGTATCGGGGCTGGTGAAAACGCGAATCGGCGTCTCCGGAGCGCTGGCAACCATATGGTGCTCGAAGAGCTCGGTGGTATGCGCATAGAACGCCATCGCCTGGGGGACTCGCTCCTGGAGCAACAGCATGGTCGCCTGGAACAAGGGATCCGACTCGAATCGCTTCTGCATCGGGCGGTCCAGGAGCAGATGGGCCAAAGACAGGAGACTCATGCTCTGGTGATGGGCCATGAAGGACCGAACCACGGCGCTCGATTGTCCGCGCGGCAGACGCGACGGAGTGTAGTCGATCGCTTCGTAGAAGCCATACCGGGTTTCTAAGCCTTCCGCCGCGAGTCGCTCGAGGTTCAGACACGCCTCCCCGGGCGCCACCATCAGCGCCAGCGCCGAGGCATAGGGCGCAATCACCAGATCCTCGGCGAGCCCGCGTTTGAGCCCCAGGCCGGGTACACCAAAGGCGCGGTATTGGTAGTTGAGATGCACATCGATGGCATTGTAACCACATTCCGAAATGCCCCACGGCCCGGCGCACTTTTTTCCATACTCGATCTGCCTGGCCACCACCGCCTTATAGGTCTGGTCGAGCAGCGTGTGTTCGTACGTCGGCATCACCAGGAGCGGCATCAGGTATTCGAACATCGAACCGCTCCACGAAAGGAGGATCGGTTCTCCACCGGCGGTAGTGAGCAGACGTCCCAGGGCGAACCAGCTCTCCTGCGGCAGTTGTCCCTGCGCAATCGCTACGAAACTGGAAAACCTCGCTTCCGAAGCCAGAAGATCGTAGTAACTGGAATCCCGCCGGTATTCACCGACATTGTAGCCGATCGCCAGCAGATGACGCGTCTCATCATACAGGAAGTTATATTCCATCCGGGCGAGTGCGTCGCATTGCCGGGCCAGCCCTTTGATCGCCGCAATCCTGGTTCTGGCCTGCCAGCTGGCGGCCGTGATGAGGCGGTGAAGTTCACCCAGCCCAGCGCTTTCCGCCGACGTGGCGGCAGAGCTGAGCCGATGTGCGATCGCCGGCAGGAGCTTTGCCTCCGGTGCTGCCAGTTCGCGCAGGGTTGGGATCTCATCGAGATCGGGAAAGTCTCCGAGGCTATTCTGAGCAGACCAGAGCTCTGTCCACGGAGCGAGAAACGTCAGCTCATCGAGGGCATCTCGACATTGCCCGGCGAAGGCGCGGGCCCACCACCTTAATTGGCTCTCGGGGTCGGCATCGAGAGCTTCCACGCCCGCGACCACTGCCGCCGCGGACGTTGCCAGCTGATCAAGGCACCGCCGCGAAGCCACGAGCGTGGTGGGTTGGGAACGGGTCGCGGACTCCAGATCCTGCTGAAGTTGAGCGAGCTGGGCCGGGGCGTATACTTCCGGAGCGGCGGCGGCCGCAGCGTCTCTGACAATCCTGAGGGTGTCGCTTAAGCCCTCAAAGAATCGCGTTCCCAGGATCTTGTGATCGGCAAGTCCGAGCAGACCCGGCCGCAATGTCAGCAGATAACCTGCGAGGTTCCCGCTGTCCACCGACGAAATGTAGCGGGGCGGCAGCGGCTGCAAAGATTGCGTGTCGTACCAGTTGTAGAAGTGGCCTTGGTGTCGTTCCAGGGCTTCCATGGTCTGGAGTGCCTTCGCCGTAAGTTCGATGAGTTTTCCGGCCGAAACATAGCCAAAGTCGTACGCGGACAAATTCGCCAGCAACGCCAGACCCATGTTGGTCGGCGACGTGCGATGCGCGATCACCGCAACCGGATGCTCCTGATAGCTATCAGGCGGCAGCCAATGATCTTCCGGGCCGATGAAGGTCTCGAAGAACGCCCAGGTTTTCCGGGAAATCTTCCGCAGAAAGAGGGTCTGATCCGCGGTCAGCCTTTCTCGGCGGCGAGCGAGCGGCCGACTGATCCACCAGGCGATCGCGGGGGAGGCAAACCAGAGGCCCAGCAGGGGCCCCGCCACAGCCAACGCGGCCGGTTTGAATGCCGCGAGCGTGATCACTGCGGCCGCGGCAACGAGCGGGCCGACCCACATGGTTCGACACGAGCCGACGAGGTCCGTGCGGCTATTGCGATCCGAGTCGCCCGATGGATTCCATTGGAGCAGTCGCTTATGCGTGATCAGCATCCGCCCGGCGGTGCGTACCATCGCATCCAGACTGAAAAACGCTTCGTAGGGCAGGCATACGATCGTGAAGACAGCCTGAACGAAGTGCCGGCGGGCCGAGCGCACTGCGGTAGTGAAGTGCTGCCCCAGAGTCACATCGACTGGCTTCTGCAGGACATTCAGGGCCGAGGCTAGCAAAGAAGGAGTCAGGATGATGCCGATCACCGCCAAGGTCCAGAACCAGGCCGATGGTAACACGGTCCAGCCCAGAAGCAAGAGGAGTGTCAACGCCGCGGCCGTCAGACTGCGCCGCAGGTTGTCGAAGATCTTCCCGCGGGACAGCATCGAGAGCGGGTTCTTCTGCCGGCGCGCATCGGGGCCGGGAACGCCCGGCATCACCCACTGCGCAATCTGCCAATCGCCGCGAATCCAACGATGCCGGCGGCTCACATCCGCGCTGTAGCGAGCTGGGTATTCCTCGTACAAATGCACGTCGCTCAACAGCCCGGCCCGGGCGTAACACCCTTCCAGAAGATCGTGGCTGAGGATCCGGTTGTCGGGGAAACGGCCGCCCAACGCCCGTTCGAAGGCATCAACCTCATAGATGCCCTTGCCGATGAACGAGCCTTCACCGAACAGGTCCTGGTAAACATCGGAGACGGCGCGCGTATACGGATCGATGCCGAGCTCACTGGCGCACATGCGCGCATAACGCGACCGGTTCGTGCCGGACAGGCTCCCCGCCACCCGGGGCTGAAGAATGCCGTACCCCGCCACGACCCGCTGCCGGTCTTCGTCGTAGCGCGCACGATTGAGTGGGTGCGCCATGGCGCCCACAAACTGACACGCCGAATCGCGTGCCAGTTGCGTATCGGTATCCAGGGTGATCACGTACTTCACGTCCGACAAAACCGCGGTTTCACCGACGACGAGCGCGAAGCGATCACTTGCTCCGCCGCGCAGAAGCTTATTCAAATCCGCCAGCTTGCCGCGCTTGCGCTCGTAACCCATCCAGATCCGGTCCTGCGGATTCCATCGGCGCGGGCGATGAAACAGGAAAAAGGTATCGCCGATCGGACTCCGGTACTTTTCGTTCAGCTCTTCGATCCTCTGCTGGGCCAGCCGCAACAGCGGTTCGTCCTCCGGCAGCGTTTCTTCGATGGCGTCGAGAAAATCAGTGAGCAGACCGAAGTGGAGGTGGACATCCCGATTTGCCAGGAAGCGGACTTCCAGTGCCTTGATCAGGTCCTCGATGTTTTGAGTGCTCGTGAGCATCGTCGGCACCACCACCAGAGTTCGCAATTCCTGCGGGATCCCTTTGGAGAAGTCCATTCGCGGCAGCGGGTGCGGCGTCGCCAGCAAAGTTGCCAGCCAGTTCACCAGGGCTACCGCCAGATGACTGGCGCACAGAAGCGAGAGCAGTCCGACCAGCCCGAGGGCCCAACCCTGCAACCCGTCGGCATACGCCTTCGCCGCGAAGCACCCGGCGAAAATCGCCGTCAATAGCAGGATGGTGCCGCCATACAGCAGCAAAGGAAACCGGCGGCTGACTTTGCGCAGAACCTCAGCAGACGATAAGCGCACCTCCGCCATTCGTTCGAGCTGCGCCAACCCCTCGTCGATCAGGTAGAAGCCGACGTGCGCCGCGCGGTCGTCGCCGCCTTTCCGGGCCGCTCCCTCCTGCGCCAGCTGGATCGCTTGGCGCGCCACCTCGCTCTCGGAGTGCGGACTGCTCTTCGCAACCCTCTCCACGACGTGGCGGTAGCGATCACGGGTGGCAAAATCCATCTGGCCGTAGACGTCGCCAGGATCCTCACCCAGGGTCTGCTCGACCACGCTCATTGTCTCGACGAACTCGCGCCAGTCGATCGCGCCCAGGAAACGGAGGCTGCCGATGCTATTGCTCATTGAGACCTGGTCGGCAGCCTGTTGTTGGTTCTCCGAGCGCACCAACTGTTTGATGGTCAGGCCGGCCTCGGACAGTCGCTGTTCAATCCAGGTGAGCGGCAGTGCCAGAGCGGCACCCTGGCCCTGCAAGCGGCGCGTGAGCTCCGCCACAAACGAGCTCACCATCGGGGGGGTCGACCGGGCCATGTCGGCGATCGCCAGAACCAGGCTCTTGGGGTCCTTCGCGGCGATCTCCGTCATCTGGTCGGCCCAAGAGTCGGCGCGGTTTCGATGGATCCTGTCGGCGGCGATCCGGGCGGCAACCCGCTGCAGATTCTCGATCAGGGCCAGGCGCAGCATGATGGGGATGGCCCAAAGTTCGCCCAATTTCAGGGTGGTCACCGACTGGTAGGCGGCTACGAAACTTCTGAGGTTTTCCGGATCCACCCGGCCATCGCCGTGCGAGATGGTCTCCAGAGCGATGTCATACACCCGCGGAAGCCCAGCCGATGGGCCGTTCAGCAAGTGCAGCAGCTCACGGCTATAACTCTTCGGCAAGTGTCGCTTAGCCGTTCGAATCTGTTCCTCAATCAAATAGAAGTTGTCGAGCAGCCATTCCCCGGCCGGTGTAATCCGGCGGTCCGCCTTGACGTCTTCTGTCAGCAGGTTGCGGACTTCAAGCAGGAGACTTTCATTCTCGGCCAGCCGCGCCAGCAGGCGGTCCCGAGGGCGTCCGGGCTTCAACTGGTGCACACCCGCAAGGATCTTGCCATGCTGCTCCATCTGATCGGCACCGAACAGTTCCGATCGAAGGGGCAGTTCATCGCCGGCATACTTCTGTGCCAGGTCGCTTCCGCGGAGGCGCGCCCACATACGGAAAAAGGTTCCGCGAACGGTCTGGCCGCTCAACTCCATTTTTGCTGTCTCCTTCTGCCAGATCCAAAACGCAAGACCTGGCACCGGGCACAAACGAAAATTGAATGCTGAATGCCCTTCGACTTCGCTCAGGATAAACGGATTGCGGAATGAACCAAATGCAGATTTTAGATTGACGATCCTCCTTCGCCAATCCTCCTGCGCTAAAGCTACGCAGGACAGGGGCTATGGAGGACAGGGTTACGAATAAAAACCAAACCGGGATCAGCGCCCTGGGAAGACGATCATGTCACAGGTCTTGGCCGATCCCATCTTATTCGCCTCTGGCATCTTGGTCCAGCCGCCTCTTATGCCTGGAATGACTGACCTAAAGGTTGAAAATCGGAGATCTCCTGCCGTTCCAATTTTCTCCGTGTGTCTTCAAATTTCCTTACAATCTCTGATGAATACAATCGATCCCCACAACCCAGGCAAACATCGGCCTTCACCTTCATTACCACCACGTGCACACCGCCCTTGAGAAGCTTTTCCACCTCTTTTTCGACCAGCTCTCCCCCGCAAACCGGGCATTTTTCAAATGGCTTCATTACTTTTTTCTCCTTTCCCGCCAGTTATTCCATCGTTCAGGGTCGGGGCGATGGACCGTGATTAAAACCGCCCATCGGCTTTGTTTATTATACACCCAAACACTATGAATAGGCTCCGCTTTCGTATTTCGTCCTAAGATCAAACAGCTCGGATATGGTTTATCCGTCTGATAATCTTCAATAATCTCTCCATTGGACACGGAAATATATATTTCCTCCAGATTCAGTTGATCCGCATCGGCTTATTCGTCAGCATGATCGGTTATTCGGACTCGATTTCCGTTTATTGCTTCAATAATTTCGGATATTTCCATAAAAATAGTAACCGGCATACACCATTTGTAATTATTTGCTTATTGTTAATAATTATATCCTTTTATTTTATTGGATATATTTAAAGATTTTTTCGGACTTATCCTGAGTAAGCCCAAAGGGTCGGCGGCTTGCCCCGAGCCAGAGCGAGGAATCCACGATGTTATTTCTTCGCTTCGCTCTTTTCTGCGGGGAAGGTCCTATATGCTAGAATTTCGGCTGCTCGGGAGCGCCAGCGTGCTCGGGAGCCGAAGGCGTGCTAAGTACTATCGATCCTTAAATCCTTTGAACCCTTGCACTTTGCCTCCCCTAACCCTGGTCCGACTATCGAATGTCCAATATCAAGGGCTGACCCCTTATTTTCCTATTTTCCTGACCCCTTATTTTTCCTTTACTTTCCTTTTAAACAATATTTTCCTGGAGCGATTCCAAAAAAGCTTCGATTTTCATCTTCAAACGAGGTAGGTTTCCTGCCTCTTCCGCCTCCAGGCTAAGCATTCGGAAGCCTTCCGCCTTTATCCGGTCCACCAGGAACGGATGCTCAAATAGATAAGGATCACAGAATTTTTCTGTAATCCAGATTATTCCGTCCGACCCGGAGCTCTTGGCCATCCCGGTAAGCTCCTCGGCAATCCGGGCCAGGGGATATTTGCCGGGACAGGGTATCTTTTTCAGATAATGACCGGCCAGGGATCTCAGGGGATCGGATCCCACTTTTATCGGCTCCCAGCAATATCTGA
>Ga0315289_10012025_pt1 | contig 12233 bp, 8 predicted proteins | sample YL17G11_40_MG_FD_203452 | JGI IMG/M metagenome (GOLD analysis project Ga0315289, IMG submission 203452) | Sediment microbial communities from Yellowstone Lake, YNP, Wyoming, USA - YL17G11_40 | ecosystem: Environmental > Aquatic > Freshwater > Lake > Sediment | place: USA: Wyoming | collected...
CTCCTCGATCTGGCGAGCCGCAACCCCGCGCAGATCCTTCTCTCCCTCGGCGACGACCAGGCCTCCGCCCAGGTCCGCCACGAAGGTCCTGAGCGTCTCGACGTCCCCTTGGGTGAGGTCGCCGAGGCGGACCCCCGACAGCATCACTTCGTGGTAGGTCGCGAGCTCCTCGAGCGGCGGGAGGACTGCGCTGCTGGCGAACGGTCTCCCGATCTTTGACAGGAGGCTCGCAACCGCGGGTGCCCCGTCGGAGGAGAGGAGAAGAAGCTCGGGGCGGTCTGGGCTGGCGACGAGCGCGGACAGACCGTCGTTCTGCGGGAGCGGGTCGCCCGGTCGCTTGACGAAGAGCCGGTAGGTGTGCGCGCCGGCCGAGGGAAGGGCCTCCGTCGCGGTCAAGGAGGTGATTCCCGGAACAAGAGAGATCGGCCTTGTCCAGAGGAGTTCACCGTTCCGGTAGAGCGCGAGCGTCGCCGGAGCGGCCGCGTCCGCGGCGACGAGGGCAGTGACGGCGAACGGCCGGCCGACCTCGGCTTCGCTGGGGAGGTCGAGACGGACGAGGGCGGCGTCGCCTTCGGCTCTCTCTCCCACGGCCACGGTGGAGATCGGAACCCCGGCGAGAACGGCGGCGCCGATCGCCTCGTCGAGACCGTCGGTGATCCGACCGTCGCTCAAGAGGACGAGTTGACCGGCTCCTCCCTCGGGAAGGGTGGCCAGGCCGAGGAGAACCGCGGCGGAGAGGTCGGTCTTCTCTCCCAAGTAGGGGCGATCGGCGAAGACCGCCCCGCCGCTCGGGAGGGCCGTGACTGCGGCGGTCGAGGCAAAGGAGACCTCCGCCCCGAGCCGACGGTCTGGGTTCGCCTGGGCGATCGATAGCTCCTCGTCGCTCGTTTCCTCGGAGGGGACCGTTGCCGTCACGCTAGGAGAGCGATCGACGAGGAAGGAGATCGTCTCCCAAGGTCGCTCGAGACCGAGCTCTGGCCCGGCGAGCGCAAGAGCGACGAGACCGCCTGCCAGGGCGGGGAGCAGGTGCTCGCGCAGACGCCGCCGACCGAGGAAGAGGAACGCGGCGACGGCAACAAGGACGAGGAGCGCGAGGGGATGCGTGAGACGGATCATCGCGATCTCCTCCAGGTTGCGCCGCGGTAGAGCAGGTCCTCCGCCAGGAGGGCGAGCAGGGCGAGCGCCGCCAGGTACGGCCATAGTCCGACGAGCGCCGACTTGCGCGTTTCCGGAGCCGTCGCGGGCGAGGTGAGGACCGAGCTCTCCGCCGGTGAAAAGGATTCCGCCGGATCGAGGTTCGCCGCAACGGGGAAGGTACCACGATCGGTCGAGAGGGTGTAGACCCCGGGTGCGGGAGGGACGAACGTCTCTGTGCCGGCGGGAAGCGGGAGTTCCTCTCCTCGCGGTCCCTTGAGTCGGACCGCTCGTCCGTAGTCGCCAAGCGCGATCGGCTCCCCGACCAGAACGTCCGCGGTCGCCTCCCGGTCGGAGGAAGACGAGAACGACCGCAGGATGTTCGCCACGAGGAGCGGGAAATCGACGGTGAGGGGGAGGTTCGTCTCCAGGAGGTCCGGCGCAACGAAGACGATCCGTCGACGCACGTCCGCGTAGCGGCAGAGGAAAGGCTGCGAGCCGAGGGCGAGGATGACCCGGACCTCCTCATCAAGGGCGACGCTGGGCGAGGCGCGGACCCTGAAGTTGGAGGGGTCCACCTGGGCGAGCAGAGGATCGTCGGGGGCCGCGACCACGAGGGGGCCCGGTTCGGCGTCTCCTCCGATCTCAACCAGCCCTGCGAGCCCGGAGTGGACGAGCAGGGCGTTTCCCGTCGTCTCGGCCGGTACGGTGGTCCCGCAGGCGACGACCAGGTCCGCGGCCGACGGATCGTCTGAGGCGAGCAGGGCCACTGGCCCCGCAACCTGGAGGGCGGCGAGCAAGTAGCGGTTCTCCTCTCCGATCCAGCGGATTCGTCGCTCGATCAAGGCGGGGAACGTGAAGTAGCGGACGTCGTCGTCCGGGAAGCCGTCCTTTGTGTCTAGGCTCGCGACGAAGACGGGCCCGAGCGAGCCGGGGAGCGGAAGGACGTAGGCCTCCTCTCGGCCAGGCGCAAGGACGAAGGAAAGGACGGCCGCGCGGACCCCGTCGCTCACTTTGGCGTTCCCCTCTCGGTAGGAGGCTCCATGGTTCACAAGCCGGACGAACGCAGTAGACCCGCTGCCGTCTGGGTTCTGCCGCACGTTGAACGCCGTGACGGCGAGGTTCTCGTCCGGAGGGAAGAGGGTCTCCTCGAGATTCGGAATCGCCCCGCCGAGGCGGTGGTCGCCGAGCCAGAAGATCCGATCGAACCGGCCCGCCCCTCCTTGGCTCTCCAGGAGGACGCGGAGCTGGGCCGCCGTGCCATCGGCGAGGAAGGTCGGCGCGGAGGTGGAGACGGCGCGCAGCGCGTCGGCGTGGTCTTCGGAGAACGACGACAGGACGCTCGGCGCGCTGGAGAACTGGACGACGACGACCGGCGAGCCCGGGTAGCGGCGCAGGAGGTCCAGCGCAGCCTGACGAGCGAGCTCGTAGCGGACCGTTCCATCGCGGGCGCGAGAGCGCATGCTGGCGCTCCCGTCGAGGACGACCGCCATCCCGGCGAGGTGAGGCCGCGCCACGCGCATCGCCGGACCGGCGAGGGCGACGCTCACGAGGGTGAGCACGAGGAGCTGGAGGAGAAGAAGGGGTTCCAGGCGCTGCCGGATCCGGGCCGCCCGCGACCGCGGCTCGCTGGGAAGGCCGTCCCAAAGGAAGAGGTCGGAGACCTCGTGGCGGCGGCTCCGCGTGCGCAGGAAGTAGAGGAGAAGGATGGCTCCCCCGGCGAGAAGGAGATAGAGGGCCGTGGGGGCGACGAGCGTCATTGGAGGACCCCTCCCGCACGCAAGCGCTCGTGGATCAGCCTCTCCACGGGAAGGTCCGTCGGGACGAGGAAGTGCGGGATGCGGTGGCCGGAGAAGAAGGCCGTCATCTCGTCGAGGAAGAGCCCCAGGCGGCGCTCGTACTGGGCGAGGGTCCTTCGCCCGACGACGAGTTCCATCGACCGGCCGCTCTCCACCTCGCGGATCTCGAAGGTTCCCTCCATTTGAGGGTGGAGTTCCTGCGGGTCGACGACCTGAACCACCACGATGTCGTCACCGCGGTGGAGGAGACGCGCAATCCCCTCCTGATACCCGGACCGGCTCAAGAGGTCGCTCACCAGGAAGACGAGGCCACTCTCGCGGCTCGCGGACAAGAAGTCGCCGATCGTCCGGTCGAGCGACGTCGTGCCCGCCGGAGCGACGTCCTGCAAGGCGCGAAGGATGTGGTTCATCTGGCCCATCCCGTGCCGCGGCGGGATGGCGGAGAGAAGACGGTCGCAGAAGGGATAGAGCCCGACGCGGTCCAGCTCCCGCAGCCCAACGTAGGCGATCGCGGCAGCGAAGCGCGCGGCATAGCGTGCCTTGGGAGGATCGCCGAGCCGCATCGAAGCGGAGAGATCGACGAGGAGGTAGATCGGCCGATCGGCCTCGTGGACGAAGGTCTTGACGAGGACTCTGTCCAGGCGTCCGAGCAGATTCCAGTCGATGTAGCGGAAGTCGTCGCCCGGGGAGTAGTCGCGGTAGTCCGCGAACTCGACGCTCGTCCCGGCGCGAGGCGAAGGGTGAGTGCCGGCGAGCTTCCCCTTCCGCCGGCCCTTGACGATGAACTTCAGGTTGGCAAGACGGCGAAGGAAGGCCTCGTCGATCAGCGGTTCCATCAGACGGGGCGGGTCTCTTCCCAGACTTGCGCGAGCAGGTCTTCGACTCGGACCCCCTCGGCCTCGCCCTTGAAGTTGAGGATGACCCGGTGGACGAGCGCGGGGAGGAAGACGGACTCGATGTCGGCCCGGCGGACGTTGGGCTCGCCGGAGAGGAAGGCGTGCGCCTTCGCGGCGAGGATCAGGGCAATCGCCCCCCGCGGGCTCGAGCCGTACTCCACGAAGCCCTTGACCGGGGATGGAGCGTGCGCGGCCTTGGGGTGCGTGGCGAGGACAAGCCGGCCGACGTAGCGGCGAAGCTCTTGGCCGATGGGGACCTCCCGGACGACCCGTTGTGCCGTCAGGACCTCCTCCCTTCCCGCGACCGGCTCGGGAAGCCGGAGCCCCTCTCCCTCGGTGTTGCGCCTCGCGATCTCGATCAACTCCTCCAGATTCGGCTGATCCATGGCTCCCTTGAGGAGGAATCGGTCGACCTGGGCCTCGGGGAGAGGATAGGTCCCCTCCATCTCGATCGGATTCTGGGTGGCGAGAACGGCGAACGGTTCCTCCAGCGGGTAGGTGGTCTTCCCGACGGTGACCGTCCGCTCCTCCATCGCTTCGAGCAGGGCCGACTGGGTCTTGGGCGTCGCTCGGTTGATCTCGTCGGCGAGAACGAGGTTGGCGAAGAGCGGCCCCGGGGAGTACGTGAAGCCGCGACGTCCGCCCTCTTCGGTGAGGATGTTCGTCCCCACGATGTCCGCAGGCATGAGGTCGGGGGTGAACTGGATCCGCGAGAAGCGAAGGCCGAGGGCGCTCGCCAGGGTCTTCACGAGGAGCGTCTTCCCCAGGCCGGGGACCCCTTCCAGGAGCAGGTTTCCTCGGGTGAGGAGTACCATCAAAGTGAGTTCGACAATCCGGGCGTGGCCGACGATCACCCCCTCGATCGCTTCGTGCAGTCGGGCGAGCGCGCCTTGGGCCAGATCGATGTCTCTCTCCGTGATCATGGGCCTCCTTGTGTGATCGACTCGAAGTATCGCTTGACCGAATCCTGTGCGCTGGGCGGAAGCGACCTGCCGGCGAGGACTGCCCGCAAGGCGTCGTAGTCGAGGGCGAGTCGCGGAAGTCCGCCCTCCGGCTGGGGGAGCGCCTCCAAGGGGACCCCCTTGGTAAGGAAATTCTGGAACTCGCCGCTCTTTCCCACGATTCCCGCGAGGTCCTCCGGCACGAAACCGGCGGCCGGGCTGGGTGCGCCAAGGCGGTCCGAGGCGAGGGGAGAGGCATCTTCGTCCCCGCCGACGAGCGAGGCGTCTTTCTCCTCGCCGGGAACACCTGGTCGCTCGGAGCCGGCGCCCGTTCCTCCCTCCGTGGGCCCTTCGTTCTCGGAGGACCCGGTGCCCGGGGGGCTCTCGCCTGAGGCACCCCAGGCGGAGGTCTCTCCGTCCTCCGACGAGGCGGGGGGCGGGGCCTCGGCCCCTTCGGGCGGCGTTGCTGTTTGCTGGGCCGTCTCGCCTTCTGAGAGCACGCGTGCCTTGGCGACGTTCTCGCCGAGAGCCTCGGGGTCCTCTTCGTTCAGGAGGGCCTCGATCGCCTCGCGCAGGGATTGGTCCGCAGTCTGGTCCATGAGCTCGGAGAGCGACTGGCGCTCCTCGGGCGTGAGAGGGCCGGGGCGCTGCGCGAGCCGTTCCTCTATCTGGGAAAGGACCTCGGAAAGGGACGCCGCGCCTTCCTTCCGATCCTGGGCAAGGTCACCGAAGTCGTTCACGGACTCCGACAGGATCCCCTCCGATCCGGGGCTTCCCGATACGCCGGCGAGGAGGTCGTCCAGGGTCTGATCGGGCATCTTGCCGGCAGGCGGAGTGGGAGTTCCCTGCGGGACTCTCTCGCGTGGAAGGCCGGCCGCCGCGTCTGCGGACGTCCGATCGGGGGTGGGGCGGCTGGCGACGAGGGGCGAGCTTGCGGGAGCCTGGGAGAGGACTTGCTCCGCAGTGGACAGGGCCAAGGGCTCAAGCGAGAAGAGAAAGGCCGCGCCCGCAAGAGCTACGGCACCGAGCGCCGGAACGAGAACAGGGACGACTCCGAGCGGGAGGGCCTTCTTCAAGCGGAGGGGGAACCCCTCCAGAGCCTTCTCGATCCGTCGGCGGAACGGGCGGCCGCGGCCAGTCTCTCGCAGCTCGCGGAGGGCGCTCAGGCGCTCCCCCGTCCCCAAGGCGAGGTCGACCTTCAAGAGAAGAAGCGGCACGTTCGGTCGCCGGGCGTGCCCGAACGCGAAGGCCGCCGCCGCAGCAAAGAAGGGCAGCGCCGCAAGCCAGACGAGCGGGAACGGCGCGGCCTTCGGCCAGAGGCCGAAGACCCGTCCCCCCGCGAAGAGGAGCAACGGCACGACGCAGACCGCGAACGCGAGGCCGGCGAAGCGAAGGCCGCGCAGGCGGCGACTCCTCCGATCGACCCGCCGTTCGAGGACCGCCAAGCTAAGCACTCGACTCGCCTCCCCTCTTCCTGCGAAGCAGGAGGAAGAACAGGGCGGCGGCGGCTGTCGGGACGGCAAAGGAGAGAAGAACCCCCTCTTTCGCCTGGGTACCGAGAAGGACGGCCGGGAGCCCAAGGGGACTCAAAGCGAGGAGAGCCGGAAGGGGCGCCAGGCAGTAGAAGAGAAAGGCGAGGTACTTCAGCGGGAAGGCGCGGGAGGACGAGACGCGGGTCGGTCCTTCGAGCAGCCGGCCTCCTAGAGCGCACGCGAGCGAGAAGGCCGTCGTGTAGACGAGGATGAGCAGGAGTGCGGCCTCCTTTCCCGGGTAGAGTGAACGCGCGAAAAGGAGGTAGGGGAGAGTGAGGAACTGGCCCAAAAGGACGCGCTTGGCGAGGAGAAGCGCGGCGGCAGGGCGTGGCTCTCCGCGGGCGGCGCTCGTGGCTCCTAGGTTGAGGCCGAGGACTCCCATGAGAAAGGCGTGGGCGGAGAAGTAGATGGGGAGCCGCGACAGGAACGAGAAGAGAGAGAACTCCTTGACGCGCTGTGCCCACGGGACAGAGAAAAGAAGGGCCACGCCGCACAAGAGGACCAGCACGAGGAACGGCTCGAGCGTCTCTTCGTCGATTAGGGCGTCTGGGCTAGCCATTCCGACCTCCCTTCACCACGTAGACGGCGACTTCTCTCACTTCTATCTCTAGTCCAGAGTATCGCTTTTCTCTCTCACCCTCACGCGAAGCCACAAGCCACGTGCCTTCCTGGAAGGGAAAGGCTCCGGCAATGGTCGCGAAGACGGTGGCGGCGTCCTTCTCCAGGGTCACGTCCTCGGCCGGGATCGCGTCGCGGAGACGGAACCGGCTCTCTCCAGTCGGGATGCTGCCGAGCGCGTAGGCCCTGCCACCGTCAAACAGGATCGCCTGACCCAAGGCGGCCTCACGGTTGACGATCCGCACCTCACTTTCCTCAAACCGATCGACCCGCAGGAGGGCTTGGCCTCGGTCTCCGGCCCGCAGAGATCTCGTCTCCCCCGCCGCGAGAACGAGGGACGCGATGCCGTTCCGAAGGTCGAGGTCGATGTCGAAACGTGCGACCTGCAGGCTCTTGGGAAGCTCCTCAAGCCACGGCAGAGGATCTCTCACTTCTACGCGCACCGGGCGGTCGTCCGTCGCGAACAATTCCATGTCGAACATCGTGATGGCGACTGTATCTTGCACGTGTACTATCGTTATGTACTGATATAGCGCTGCAACACGCTCCGCCCAGATTGTGTACAAACCGGACGCAAGGCAGAGCGAGCCCGTCGTGATGGCCAAGAGAAGGAGCCGGCGGCGTGGCCGCCCCACGCGCAAGACGATCGTGGCAAGCGCAAGCACGCTCGCCGCGACGAGGCCTGCGGCGACGAGATAGCTGGGGCGCCGCAGGCGCACGCCCTCAAGGAGGGCCTTGGTTGGCGAGGAGAGCGAAAGGACGTGAGCAGGCGTGATGTGGGAGCTGATGGCCGCCCACGTCGCCTCGTCAACGTCGAAGACGCCCTTCGTCACCACGAAGACGCTCCCGGCGCCGTAGTCACCCTCGAGGAGGAGCGGAACCGCATCCTGTCTCAGCAGGACGCGACCTCCCGACTTCGCCTGGCCGGAGAGGTAGAAGGAGCCGCGGCCGTCCTCGGTCAAGGTTGGAAGGTCGATCGGGAGGAGCTCGCGGAGGAGAGGCGAGTCGAGGAGGTAGAAGTCGCGCCCCGTGAAGACGACGAGCGTGCCGCCGGCGAGGATCCAACGGGCGAGCGCCGCGCAGCGCTCGGGGTTGAGGCCGGAGGAGAGGCGCCCGAGCCAGACGGAGGAGATCCCTTCGTAGCTCTGCCACAGGAGAGGGAGATGCTCGGGATCGACGAACGCTGGGTCGCCGGTGACAGGCTGCCCAAAGGTGCCGACCTGAAGAGGGAACGGCGCGTCGCGGCGGAGCGCGTCCAGGTTGACCGTCGCTGAGGCGAGGGGTCCGCCGGACGCGTCAAGGAGAACGCCCTCCAAGGGCCGGGTGGCGTCGTAGATGGGGATGGCCCACTCCTGGAGGCCCGTCCCCAGGAGCGTGAGAGGAATCCGCACGGTGCTGGTCGCCTCGCCGCGCCAGGCGTTCCCCATGGGCTGACGCAGGACGAGGGAACCAGCGAATGGGAATCCAACGCCGCTGATCCGTGCCGCGACCGAGGTGCAGGTGTTGGGGACGAGCGATCCGGCAACGCCGACCTCGAGGGTGAGTCGGGCGGCGCCGAAGCCCTGCCCGGAAAGGGCGAGGACAAAGGCTCCGACGAGGGCGCCGCAAAGCCGCCTTTCCAAGGTTCCCACCGCCACGTTCCCTCCGGCCGGAGGGTGGATTCCTCGCTCTTCCGCACGGGTTCGACGCTCTGCGTTGGCTCCGCCCAGTTTCGTCCGTCTCAACGGCTCTTCTCAAGGCAACCGTGCCCGTTCGAGGGCGCGTTGTCAACACCCAACGGTTGGGGCCATTCGCCGACCAAAGCCTCTTTCGGGGCGGCGGGCGCGGTCCGTCACCCCCGGCTCGAGGCTGGGAGATCGGAGTCGGGTCGAGGGACGGGAAGGAGTCTTATTGCGGGAGGTTGTTCACGGCGACCGTAGCGTCCTCGTTCAGGACGTCCGCGTAGATCTGGGTGGTCTGGATCGAGCGGTGGCCGAGCTGCTTCTGGACGAGGCGTATGTTGTACTTGGACGCGCGGTAGAGGAGGGAGGCGTACGTGTGGCGACAGGAGTGGATGGAGAAGCGTGCGGGAAGTCCGACGGCGCGAGCCTCGGCCTTGAAGATACGGAAGACGGCGGTCCGCGTGAGCGGGCCTCTGCTCCTGGAGGAGACGAAAAGAGGGGCCTGGGGTGCCGCCGACTGGCCGACCTGCTCCTTCCAGGCGAGGAAGTCGACGAGGTGCCTGCAGAGCGGGGCGCCGAGGTGCACGCCGCGCTTCTTGTGGCCCTTGCCGTCGCGCACCACGAGGACGGCGGGATCGCCGTCGAGAATGAGGTCCCGCACGCACAGGGCACAGATTTCGGAGACCCGCAGCCCGCTGTCGAGCGCGACGTGCAGGATGGCCCAGTCGCGCACGGACTTGTCGTGGGCGGTGTCGCTCGAGGTCTCGGCGCGGCGGCGGCAGTGCTCCTTGAGCGTCTGGACTTGGCTGGGCGTCAGAAAGTCCTCTGGGGTGATGTCGAGCGGCATGTCATCGTCTCCCTTCGCCGGGCGAGCGTAGCGGGCGGCCGCCCCGGGAGACGGGACAACGGTCGCAACAAAAGGACTCTTTTGTTGCGAACGGGAGGCTTGTGGCGCAAAAGGGCCTTCACGTGCGGCGTTCACGTTCCCGTACCGTAGCGCACGCGCGAGAGGGTGCCGCAGAAGGAGAGGAGTCCGCCCGACCCGCCGGGGGCGGGTCTAGGGGCCTCTCAGTCGATCGTGTATCTTTGGATGATCTTCTTTTCTTCCGCAGCGACCTCGCCGATCACCTCAAAGTGCTCGGCGATCCCGGAGTGCTTCAGCTTCTCGGCGAGGAGGTTGTCTAGCTGGAAGATCCCGGCGGAGTTCGACATCTCGATCTCGATCTTGACGGGCCGCTCGGTTCCCTTCTTGATCCTCACCTTCTTGATCGCCATGGCCGACACGGAGTGGATCGTCGCCTCGCCCGCGGTGAAAGGGATGCGGGCGCGTCCAGACTCCATGTCTAGCGCGTCGGCGATCTTGACGACCCCGCCCTCGACGGTGAGGGGGGTGACGTCGCGGCGGTGGGCGTGAATGGCGTGCAGGACCTCCCCTTCGAGGACGGGCGCCGTCTCGTCAGCGTAGATCCCGGCGAGGAAATCCCGTGCGAGAGGCGCGGCCAGGATGAGGGAGAGGTCCTCGTGGTCGTGGCGGTCGATGACGTGCCCCACGTCGTGGAGGCAGGCGGCGAGGACGACGATCACTTCCGCGTCCTCCGGGGCGAGGCGGTGGTCCTTGACCGCGCTCGGGACGACCCCGCCGGCCGAAAGGAGGCGGAGGAGCTTCAGCGCGATGTTCGTGATGATTCGGACGTGCACGGGGCCGTGGTCGTTGATGTGCATCCGGTCCATCGCGGTGACGTTCGAGGCACTCCACAAGGCGGCCAGGCGCGGCGACGCGTCGATCCGCGCCACCACCTGGCCGAGGCGTTCGTTTCCGCGAACTGGGAGGTTAAGTGCCATGGACCTCTTCCTTGAGCGGCTCCCACCACTCGGAGAAGGGCTCGGGCGAGACGGGCGAACCTTGAGCCTCGAGGAAGGAAACGCGCTCGCGCAGGAACGCGATCTCGTCGCGCAACGAGCGGACGAGTTCCGCGCGCTCATCCGGTGTCGCCTGGTTTCGTACGATACCCGTTGGAGTCATATCTGACGTAGCGAACTTTCTTAGGACGCTACTGCGCAAGGCCTCACTCGCCTCGGTTATCGTTAGCCCGCTATCGTACAGATCCTGTAGGCGGCGCAGGATTTCCACTCCCGGGTCGGCGACGAGGATCTGGTTGTTCGGCCCGCGACGGAGGTGATCCGCCAACAGGTCCTTGACGGCTTCGATGCGGTTCCGGACCTGGTTCGTGGTGGAAAGGCCCAAGGTCCGGCGCAGCTCGCTGATCGTGTTCATGCTTACCCCCCTTGGACGATAGCGCATTCTCGTGCCTTCGCCAACGTTTGTTCGCCCCCCGGGGATCGAGTAGCCTAGGGGCTCATGAAGATCCGCATCCTCGACGCATCCCTCGCCCGACGGATTGCCGCCGGTGAAGTGATCGAGCGACCTGCTTCCGTCGTCAAGGAGCTGGTCGAGAACTCCGTCGACGCGAAAAGTGAGAGTATCGCGATCGAGCTCGAGGAGGGAGGGGCGCGGTCGATCATGGTCCGCGACGACGGCGACGGGATGGACGAGACGGACCTTGCCCTCTGCGTCCAGCGGCATGCCACGAGCAAGATCGCTCGAGAGGAGGACTTGGACCGCATTGCCACCCTCGGCTTCCGCGGCGAGGCCCTGGCGAGTGTCGCCGCGGTGGCGCGCGTGCGGATCGTGTCGTGCCCCTTCTCTGACCAGGAGGCGCACGAAGTAAGGGTGACGGCCGGGGAGCTTGAGGGGCCGTTCCCCGCGGGTCGCGGCCGCGGCACGACCGTCGAGGTCCGGGACCTCTTCTTCAACCTTCCCGCGCGGGCTCGCTTCCTCGGCGCGGCCCGCACCGAGTTCCTGCATTCGAGCCGCGTCGTGCAGCGAATGGCCCTCGCCACTCCTGCGATCGGCTGGACGTTGCGCCACGGAGAGCGGGTCGCGCTGGAGGCCGGGCGAGCCGCGAGCCTGCTCGAGCGAATCGCTCAGATCTACGGCGCGGAGGTGGCGCGAGCCTTGGTCCCGCTCGAAGCGGAGCGGGAGGGAGTGCGCGTCTCCGGCTACGTCAGCCGGCCGGACCTTCGGCGCGGGAATCGAAGGGACCAGCTCTTCTGCGTGAACGGACGGCCGGTGAGCGATCGCGCGCTGTCCTACGTCCTCGCGAGCGCCTACCAGCGCCTCCTGCGGCCGGGAGCCTACCCGGTGGCGGTCGTCTCGATCGACCTGCCGTTCGACCAGGTGGACGTGAACGTGCATCCGCGGAAGGAGGAGGTCCGCTTCGGCGCGTCCCGGGCGGTCCAGGACGCTCTGGCTCAGGCTCTCCACGTGGCGCTGGGCTCGCCGCACGTCGCGGCGCCGCTCCTTCCGGAGGGGGGGGCCTTTCCGGCGAGGAAGGCCGCCGGCGATTCCGTGGCCGAGCCCCGGCTTCCTTTGCGGGTCGAGGCCGCGGTGAGGCAGGCGCTTCGCGACCAGACGGACGTGAGAGTCGAGAGCACTCGGAGGGCGATTGGCCAGCTTCACCGGACGTACCTCCTGGTCGAGGGCCCGGACGGCCTGGAGATCGTCGATCAGCACATCGCCCACGAGCGGATCCTCTACGACGGGCTGCGCGCCGAGCGGGCAGAGGGTGAGATTCCCCGGCAGCGATTCCTC
>Ga0315289_10012028_pt1 | contig 12233 bp, 8 predicted proteins | sample YL17G11_40_MG_FD_203452 | JGI IMG/M metagenome (GOLD analysis project Ga0315289, IMG submission 203452) | Sediment microbial communities from Yellowstone Lake, YNP, Wyoming, USA - YL17G11_40 | ecosystem: Environmental > Aquatic > Freshwater > Lake > Sediment | place: USA: Wyoming | collected...
TCATTTCGATGATAGATACGCTCAACCTCGAAAGTGAGCCTTCGTTGCTCTCCGGTGACATAGTAGCCAGTATATTCCCCAAAAGGACCTTCGGTCCTATATTTGTCTGGGTGACACCAGCCTGCCAGCACTATCTCGCTGTCTGCCGGAATGGGCAGACCGGTTATTTCCTCTTTTATTACCTTGATGGGTTCCCCTCTAATAGCTCCAGCAAATTGGTATTCTGCGCCAGGAGGAAAATCAACACTGCCCACTCTCAATAGCAATGGATGATGACCTATGGATACTGCTACTGGACAGGGCTGACCCTTATCATGATATTTTCTGCGGTGGATGTCACCATCGTGGGTTGGTGTCACATGCCAACCTGTAATCTTCTTATCGAGTGCTTGGAGCCTATAGGTGCCCAGATTTACCTCTCCAGTATCTGGGTCTCTTGTTATGACAGCATCACCTGTGCCAATATAGCGTCCGCCATCTAGCGAGTGCCACTTCGGCACTGGAAATGTGAAAAGGTCAACATCATCCCCTGATAGTATGTTCTCCAATACCGGCCCATTGCTAACTACTTCGGGGGTAAATTTATCCGGGTTGGCCTCCCACTGAAGAAGCCTCTCTCGCAAAATGCCTAAAAGCTCTAGGTCTGAGTCTGTGAGCGGAAGGTTTAAATTGAGTGCCATAAGGCTTGGAGTTGAGCCTGTGCAGGTCACAACCCGGTAACCTCTAGGATAACCCTTAATGTTATCAAACAAAAGAACCGGGCAATCCTTTTTTCTAAGATTCAATGCTGTCGCCGTACCAATCTCTAAGTCCCAATCCGCTCCTTCAATCCTTCTAAGCTTACCCAGCGCCTCCACTTTTTTTAGCCAGTCCCTTAGGTCATCCTGCACTTTTGTCCTCCTTTTTGAACTAACCCGAGGTCACAGTTAGTATTACTCCGCTTCACCACATATTCACCTTCTACCTCTGGCTTCGTCACCTTAAGTCACCTCTGGTTCCCTGCTCTAACTATTGTCAGTTTTTAAATATAAATTTGTTGCCTATCTGTTGTCAAAGCCAAGACGCCTTCAAAAGGTATCTCCCTCAGCTCTACCACGGATTTTATGGAAAAAATTAAGCCAGTTAAGAACCATTGGACGGGAGTAAGTAACCCACAGAAATTTTACCGCTAACGGCTAATAGGTCAATTGGATGCATTCTGGTCAAGACAAGCAAGCCAGGGGGTGAGTTTTGCCCCAACAGATTAACACAACCGGAAAATCATTGGTATTGACAAGGCGAGTTTCTTCCACTATTATATCTCAATCCGCCACGTAAACGACAAAATTGAGAGTAATGAGGAGCTTTATCATGGCAATAACTGCGGCAGAAACTAATGTGTGTGATGTGTTAGTCATCGGGGGTGGCTTGGCGGGGGCCCTTGCTGCTATTAAGGCCAGGGAGGCTGGGGCAGACAAGGTAATCCTAGTGGATAAGGCAAAAAGCGGGAGGAGTGGTTGCAGCGCATTTGCGGCGGGTGTGATGGCAGTGTTTTTCTCAGAAGAAGATGACTTTGATTTGTGGTTCGCCACGACTGTAGAGCGCGGCTGTTATCTAAATGACCAAGAGTTTTTAAAAATTATACTTGATCAGGCGTTTGCTAGGGTAAAGGAAATGGAACAGTGGGGGGTGACCTTTGAAAAGACCCCAGATGGCAACTTTGAGCGAAGATTAATGCGCGGTGGAGTCAAGGCCGAGCCTATCAAGGCAATAATGTTTCACGGCCCCCAAATGATGGAAGCAATGAGAAAGAGGGTAATAGTAAGTGGTGCTAAGGTCACTGATAGAATTATGATTACAGACCTACTGGCAAGAGACGGTAGAGTAATAGGCGCTGTAGGTTTCGATGCCATAAACGGTGATTTCAAGGTTTTCAAGGCTAGGTCTGTAGTTCTAGCCTCCGGAGGCAATGGGTACAAGACGCTTTTTGCCGGCCATCGGATGATAACTGGTGATGGAACTGCCATGGCATACAGAGCTGGAGCCAGATTTAAAGGCCTTGACATCCACGCCTACCATTGCTCGGCTACTGATTTTGATACTTTAGGCATGAATATGTTTGTTACGTTAGGAGGGTTCTTCATTAATGCTAAAGGTGAGCGTTTCCTTCACGAATATGACCCTGTACTAGGGGATCATACCTTAATTCATACTTATACCCAAGCTATGGCTTTGGAAGTGATGGCAGGTAGAGGCCCCATCTACATGGACATGACCAGTTTCAAACCTGAGGATATCGCCAAAATGAGGGTAGTCATCCCGTTGGTGTGTAGAATTCTAGAAGAAAGAGGAGTGTTAGTCGAGGATCGGATCACAAAGAAGATTGAGTGGTGCGCTTTTTTCATGGGTACCGCTGGTGGGGGTGGCGGGATTGACATTGATAAGAATTGTGCCTGCAATCTTGGAGGTTTATATGCGGCAGGCGACGCAGCCAACAGAAAAAGCCGTGGTGCTGGCGGCAGGGGAGTAGACACTGCCCTGCCTTTCGCTGCTGTATCTGGCGCCATAGCTGGAACATCCGCAGCCAAATATGCCAAAGACATCGAAGAAGCAAGTGTTGATGAAGCTCAGGTTCAGGAGCTAAGAGCTGTTACACTTGCCCCGTTGAATAGGAAGAGGGGGGTAGAGCCGGATCACGTGGTCTTAGCTCTCCAAGAGATTGTCTCCCCCAAGGAAGTTTCCATAATCATAGAAGAGAGCAGGCTGAGGAAAGCTCTTGAGCAAATTGAGGACATAGCATCAACCCAACTGCCTTTTGTTATTGCCTATGACCCGCATTATCTCAGGATGGCTCATGAAGCTCAGAACATGGTGCTTTGTGCACAGATGTGGCTTAAGTCTATCCTTCAAAGGAAGGAGAGCAGAGGAGCACTCTTGAGGGAGGACTACCCAGAGACAGATAACGTGAATTGGCTGAAATGGGTCACTATTCAAAAAGGAAAGGAAGGAATGGAAACAGCGACCGAGAATGTTCCTATAGAGCAATATCCACTCAAACCTAAGAGGGAGAAATTTCTGCACCCAATGTGGCAAGTAGCTGAAAGGAGGGGCATCAAATGGGGATCAGAAAGATAGATATGAGACTCTGCACGGGTTGTGGAATCTGTGTTGACAATTGCCCCATGGATTGTTTAAGAATGGATGAGAGTTCGCAGAGGCCAATAATACAGTATCTAAGGGATTGCCAGTCATGTTTTATGTGTAGCCGGGATTGTCCTGAAGACGCCATCTATGTTAGCGCAGATAGGGAGAGGCGGATCCCCTTACCATGGTGAGCATGTTGTAGCTGTGACTTCAGGTGAATGCCAAGAAGGAGAAGCAAGATGCGCGATGATCTACGGGATTTCCTACAAAAGGTAGATGCACTGGGTAAGCTTAGAAGGATTGAAGGAGCGGATTGGGACTTAGAGGTTGGTACGGCGACAGCATTGAATCTTAGAAAAAGGGACTGCCCGGTTCTTTTGTTTGATGACATCAAGGGTTATCCCAAGGGCTACCGAATAGTGACCTGCACCGGCTCAACTCCAAGCCTTGTGGCACTTAATTTGAATCTTCCTATGACTGACTCAAGCCTTCAACTCTTAAACACTCTGCAAGAAAATTTTCCTCAGTGGGAGGCCAGTCTAAATAAATTCGGTTACGAAGTAGTCAGCACTGGGCCGGTATTGGAGAATATTATCTCAGGAGACGATATTGACCTTTTCAAATTTCCAACACCAAAGTGGCACCCGCTGGATGGGGGACGCTATATTAGCACAGGTGATGTGGTCATAACCCAGGATCCAGATACTGGCGATGTAAACCTAGGCACTTATCGACTTCAAGCGCATGGTAAGAAGACCACCGGTTGGCATATGCAGCCAATTCGGCACGGTGATATCCATCGCAGAAAATATCATGACAGGGGGCAACCCTGCCCGGTGGCAGTGTCCTTAGGACATCACCCATTGTTATTGAGAATGGGTAGCTTTGATTTTCCCCCGGGCACAGAATATCAATTTGCCGGAGCCATTAGAGGAGAACCAGTCAAGGTGATAAAAGAGGAGATAACCGGTCTGCCCATTCCAGCGGATAGCGAGATAGTATTGGTGGGCTGGTGTCCCCCTAACATATATAAAACCGAAGGCCCGTTCGGGGAGTGGATGGGGTATTATGGCAGAGAGACACAGTCGCTCATAATCGAGGTTGAGCGCATCTATCACCGTAATGAGCCAATAATAGTTGGCTCTCCTCCCGGTCGTCCTCCTCATGACAGCAGTTGTTTTCTGCAGTTGTTTTCCACTGCTCGGATATATAATGAGTTAATAAAAAGCGGAATTCCCGGTATAAGGGGGGTTTGGATAAACCAAGGCACCACTGTCTCTTATTTAATAATCATATCAATAAAGCAACAGTATGCCGGACATGCAAGGCAAGCGGCAGTTCTTGCGTCCCAATTCAGGATAACCGGGAGGCAAGGTACGTATGTAGTCGTTGTAGACGATGACATTGACCCTACAAACATAGACGAGGTCTTATGGGCGATGTGTACCAGATCTACCCCGGAAGAGAATATAGGTATTGAGACCTTAGAAACGGTGCGTAAGATTTCGGGTGTTCCCTTAGACCCAAGAATAGCCAGAGGAGTTAAATCCCTTGTGAGCTCGAGAGCTATTATTGATGCTTGTAAGCCTTTTGGGTGGGCAGATGAGTTCACTAAGGCAGTTGACCTTGAACCTGTGGTTGTAGAGAGAGTCAGGGCAAAATGGAAGGATATATAAAAGTGAAATTCTTATTCTAGGACGTTCAGGTCTAACTCCATAAGAAATTCCAATAAATTGAGTTAGAGCGGAGGTGATAAATAATGAAGTAAGAGAATATATACAGAGTTTGGATCGATTCTAAATAAATAGGTCGGGAGGTAAAAATGAAGAAGTTAGTACATGCCTTGGTAGCAGTGATAGTATTAGCAGGTTTAATAGTTGGGTGTGCAGTACCGCAGTCTACTCCTACACCAGAGAAGGCTTTTAAGTGGCCGGAGATGCTGGTAACAGTGTCAGGTGCCGAAACCTCTCCTGGCTATTATGTTCCACTTGCTTGGACACCACTGCACGAAAAAGCCACCGCAGTGAAGTGGAGAGTCATAGGTGCAGCATCTTCAGCTGAAAGGACACAACTGCTTAGGGATGGCAGTGCTAATTTTTACTATAACAGCTTGACTGCGTCTGGCACTGAAAACGTGGAGGCGCGCTACGGGCTCGCTACTAGAGGAGGTGGACCATTAGATTTAAGGATTGCTTTACAAGGTTTTATATTTCCTCTAGGCGTTGTCACTCGCGGGGATTCTCCCATAAAAACGATTTACGATATAAAACCGGGGACAACGTTTGGCGTTCCGGTTGGCATCGCGACCTTCGTTGACTATTATTATGCTTACCGTGCTTGGCTTAATATGAGTGAGCGGGAGTTGATTATGGTACCCTTCGGTAACTATAGGGCCGCTGAAACAGCTCTTGCTGAGGGGAAAATAGATCTCTTCTTCTGTCAGCCTACGAGCGCGTTTGCGCTTGAGATGGCTGGAGGTCCGCACGGTATACGATTCTTGGATTGGCCAGAGAAAGATGTAGAGGGCGAAAAAAGATTTCGCGAAGTCGTCTCTACGGTGACCTTTAGTACAGTAAACCGTGGGGTCAAGGAGGGCCGCGGCGTTCGTATGCACATTAACCCTTGGAATGCTTATACTTTGAGAGACACTGATCCGGAACTAGTGTATCGCTTAGTCAAATGGCTGGATGAGAATAGCAATGCAATAAAAGGACTGTGCGCGGAGTGCGAGGATTTGACCTTAAAAGTCCTTAGGGAAAGTCTCAACACCACTTTCATGCCGGTTCACGAGGGAACCATAAGGTATCTAAAGGAAAAGGGGCTGTGGACTGCAGCCGATGATGCACGGCAGGAATATAACGTGAGGTTAGTTAATTGGTACATTAAGGCTTACGCAGAGGCTATCAAAATAGCTGACGAAAAGGGGGTGAAGGTAGATCCAACTAATAAAGCGTGGTTGGAATTCTGGACGAATTACCAGAAGGAAATTGGTATTCCCCATATGACGGTAATGACTAATGAGGAAATAAAGGCTGGATTGGCGAAATTGAAGAAGTAAAGACTGGGAATATTACCGCATTGGTTGTAAGCATGACTATAGGTTGGTTAGCCCAGTTATTAGCTAGGCTAACCAACTTATAGTGTAAGCAATGCATAACAATTAGGAGATTTACATGGCTGAGGAATTAACCAGGTATAAAGCGCTACCCTTACCTCTAAGAGTATATTTCCTAGCTGCAGTCGCCATCGGAATAGTTCTTTCTGTATATTGCGTATTCGGTTTTCGTATTAAGGGGTTCGTGTTTCTTAACTCTGGATACTACTTCCTTCTTTTCGGCATCTTTATCTCATGTGTCTTCTTGATCCTGCCAAAGAACAGGAAACTTCTATGGTATGACCTTGTATTGTCGGTTGTTATTCTAGCAATATGCCTTTACTTTTTTTCAAAGGCCAATGAAATTGCTATGATAGGTTGGTCTCCTGCATCCACATTTAATCTTATCCTAGGAGTTATTTTCCTAGTAATTGTTTTGGAAGGATGCAGGAGGGCATCGGGGAGTATTGCTGTTCCTATTGTGGCTATATTATTTGGAATTTATCCCCTAATCGCTAGCTTTTTCCCGGGCATACTGTGCGGGATACAGTATTCTTTTCCTAGAGCTGTGTCTTTCTACGTCTTCTCTGAGGACGGAGTGCTTGGTATACCAGGAAGAATAATGGGCAATATCTTAATAGGTTTCCTTATCCTCACTGGATTTCTGCTAGCCTCCGGGGCAGGAAAATATTTTATTGATGTGGCTTTAGCACTTCTGGGCAAGTATAGGGGAGGTCCAGCTAAGGTCTCTATCTTATCCAGTGCATTGTTCGGCATGCTCAGCGGAAGCCCCGGAGCAAACGTAGTGGGTACCGGCACATTCACTATCCCTGCCATGAAAAGGACAGGATACCCCCCACACTACGCAGGAGCAGTGGAGGCCTGTGCCTCAACCGGCGGAGGCATTATGCCACCTGTAATGGGAACAGTTGCTTTTGTTATGGCGGCATTCATACAGGTCCCTTACTCAACCGTTGTTGTCGCCGCAATTATACCGGCTATTCTATATTATTATGGATTAATGGTGCAAGCTGATGTTTATGCAGCGAAGATTGGCATTAAGGGACTTCCCAAAGAAGAGATACCTTCTCTTTGGGGAGTGCTGAAGAAGGCTTGGCCGCTTGCACTTGTCATCGTCTTCTTGATATGGGGGCTTATCTTTATGAGATGGGAAAATGATACACCTTACTATGCTACAGGGCTGCTGCTCGTGCTGTGCTTTGCTAACCGAGAGACTATGATAACTCCCAGAAAATTTATCGAAGGTCTATACGTGACGGGAAGGACAATAACCACGATAATGAACATTATTCTTCCCGCAGGCATTATCATAGCTGCCATAAAGGCAACCGGCGTGGGCGCAGCATTCACATCAGGGATTGTGACAGTTGGCGGAGGTAATCTGTATCTTATCATGTTGATAGGAGTAGCAGCCTGCTATGTAATGGGAATGGTGGGACTACTCATAAGCGCCTATATATTTCTAGCGATGACTTTGGCACCAGCTATGATACAACTTGGTGGTCTAAATGTGATAGCGGTTCATCTATTCATTGTGTATTATACGTTGCTGTCTTTTATAACTCCGCCAGTAGCGTCGGCTGCCTTCGTTGCTTCGGCTATTGCTGGAGCTCCAGCAATGAAGGTAGGTCTGACCTCTATGCGCTTAGGGATAGTGTTATTGTTTATCCCATTCTTTTTTGTATTCAAGCCTGCTCTAATTCTACAAGGCTCACTTTTAGAGACTATCTACCTCTTCGCGCTATGCTTGATTGGCATTGCGTTTCTGGGAGCAGGGTTAGAAGGTTACTTATGGAAATTGGGAAAGATACAGATATGGACTCGTGTGCTTATCATTATAGGTGGCTTTCTTATTGCATTGCCAGAGGGGTTTTCAAGCATCGCGGGGGCTGTAATAGTTATACTCACTTTAGTTATTGCCTTGAGAAGAAAGAGATTCAAAACTGAACAATCAGTAGCTATTAAATAATGGCCACAGTCTTGACAAGTGAATGTCTCACACCTTCTGAAAGCATTGTAAGTAAACTGTCAGCAAAAGTTGGACGGCTTCAACATGTGAGAATTGGCGGGTAATTGGGAAGATCGAAATTAACTCTCTAAGTAAGTAATTTATAAATTGTCCTTTTGACTATGTTCAGAGCTAAAATAACAATCAGCCAAAAGGTGTAATCATCCATTCACATCACACTCGCTTGCAGCAGGTGAAGAGGCTCCAACCAAGTTCAACTTCAACAGGTTAGACTCACTTTTGAGTAATCTATCGTGGGCTATTATAATTAGGTACAGTCATAGCATTCTGATGGGTTGCTGTTAATAATGGTGTTTTTGAAGAGACGTATCTCCTCCGGTGGATGGCCAATGATTGGTGCTCTCGCCTTGGTAATGGTTGCTTTTTATGGAGCACTGCTTTCTATTAGCGTTTTCCTTAAGCCGCTCCTAGAGGAATTTGGCTGCACAAGAGCAATGGTTTCAGGAGCAATGTCGACTGCCACCGGAATAGCTGGCCTATTCAGCATTGTAACTGGGCGATTAACCGATAAATATGGGGCAAGGCTTTTAATTGGTCTCGGTGCTTTTCTGGGTGGGTTGGGCTACCTGTTGATGTCTCAGGTCAGTTCCCTTTGGCAGCTTTATCTCTACTTTGGTGTCATTGTAGGCATGTCGATGACTAGTTGCTGGGTGCCAATTAATGCCACAGTTTGCCAGCGGTTTGTCGAAAAAAGAGTTCTGGCACTGGGTATCACTACTAGCGGAGTTAATATAGGACAAATGTTGTTGCCACCTCTGGTGGCCTATTTCATCACCGGTCATGGGTGGCGACCTGGTTACTTCATACTCGCAATCGTGGTTTGGATTGCTGTAATCCCAGCCATGATGCTGCTAGGCGGGAAGCCACCACAAAGCACAGGAGAACTCGACAGCAGAAAAAGCAAAACAGATAAGCTAGAGGACAAAGTTGCAGTTCAGCCACGGGAAGGGGGAATAACCGAAGCCGCCAAAACAGTCCCGTTCTGGATGTTGACGGTAACTAGCTTCGTGACTGCTGCTGGTTTCTATTTCATAGCGGTGCATATCGTGGCCCATGCTACTGACGTGGGGATAGCAGCTACTTTGGCAGCACTGGTAATGACTTTCATGGGCGGTGGCAATATTATTGGTAAACTTCTGGTTCAGCCTATTGCCACTAGGATTGGGAGCAGATTCACCATCCTACTCCTGTTTGCTCTTCAAGCCCTTTGCCTGTTCTTACTGATGGGGACAACAAGTCTGTTGATGTTTCTTATTCTGGGCGCAGCCTTCGGCTTTGGGAGTGGTGGCACTACCCCGATACGCACTTCGATGATAGTCGAGTTCTTTGGATCGAGGTCAGTAGGCACAATGATGGGAGTTATCGAGATTGCCTGGGCAATCGGTACTATATTAGGACCGATTCTAGCAGGCTACGTATTTGACCTGACCAGGAGCTACGATAAGGCGTTCTTGGCGGGTGGGTTTCTTATGGCAACAGGTGTGGTGGCTACATTTTTTCTTAAAGCTCCAAGACAGTCTAGGACCTCGTACTCACAACCAGCCAAGTGTTAGCCATCTTGACAGATGGCTAACACTTGGCAATACAATCCATCGTCTTATGACGAGCATTGCACTTTTCATCTGTTTGTGCAGCCTAGTTAACAATAGGGTAATGTTCACCAGGTGTAATTCCTGATTTTGTTAGAATTGCTCCATCAACAAATATCGGTGCCTCCGCTCTCATAGCCCCTACTAAAGCCTCAGATGGTGTGCAACTAACTTCAATGAACCCTTCTCTCTCAAGAATAGCTTTAGCTTGAAGGGTATTTTCTTTCGATTCATCTATAACAACATACCTTAGATCAGCCCCAAGCTTACTGGCGATAGCGCCGAGCGTATTCCACGTGTATGGTTCTGAGAAACGAACTTTTTGCAGCGCCGCTCCTATGGCATCGCCCCCTGCATCATGAACCCATATGGTCAGATATCTTTCGCCGTCTTTTTCCTTCAGAGTAACTCTTCTCTGATTGTTCATTATGGCTAGTCTGATAGAATCGATGAGCATTTCTATATTGCCCATATAAACCTCTCCAAATTATGGAAATCCGTTATCACTACCAGTTTTGCTCTAATATTGTGAGGGCCAGGGCAGCTGCTTTTATTGCCTTACCATACAGACTTGCCTTATGCAGGGCAATCCCAGCTGATGTAGCATCAGGGTAAGTATTATCAATAGCCTCAGTAACAGCTTCGAGCATATCTATTTCTTTTAATGCCTGGCGGACAGCAGGTGCGGCAGCTCTGGCGCCAGGACCTATCATACCCAAGGCTTCAACAGTTCCCCAGGGGGTGTTCGCACCTTTCAATGCTTCTATGAGAGCAGGTACGGCAATTACCGCTTCAGGACCGATTAAACCGAGTGCCTCAATAACTGATCTGCGTACGTCCTCGTTATCATCATTCAGCGCTTCTATAAGTTCGGGAATGGCATCTCTAGCATTATGTTCCATCCCACCCAGAGCGCTAGCCGCTAATGCTCGCACTTCCTCATCCCTGTTACTAAGAGCTTCGATGAGGGAGGGAATAGCTGCTTTGCCAATATCACCCAAAGCGGAAGAAATATAATCCCGCACTAGACGACTGTGTTCATTGGATTTGCTGAGTTTGTCGATGAGGACTGGGATGGCAGAACTGGCACCGGGGCCAATCTCGCCTAAAGCATAGGCAGTTGCCGCTCTAACATCTTTGCTCCTGTCATTTAGCGCCTTGATGAGTGCTGGTACTGCCTCTTTGGCTTCAGCACCCATACGCCCCAGGCAATCAGCAGCCTCTTTGCGAACTCTCCAGGTATAGTCTCTTAGAGACTATACCTGCCCTTGAATTTCATCTTGTTCCATTTTGTGTGCTCCCTGATTCTCCTACATCTACAGGCCCTTTTCGGCCTTTTGCCGGATGTGTCTGCTTTTGTCACTTAAGATTGAATTGCCTCCTTGCTTTCATTCAAAGCAGTGAATTTATCTTTCATTAATGGGCTTCTTTTTCCTTAATCCATGGTTCTATTTCTTCAAACCATAGTCCTGCGAAGACAGTCCAACGCTCCACAAATTCGTGCTGTGGATGAATCTGAATAAATATGTGGGCCGGATCCTTGGGATGTACTAGACGCTTATCCTCCCACTCTTCTCTAAACACAAATCGGCGGGGCCGGTAAAGCTTTTTCTCTTTCAAATACTTCTTATCAGGAGTCTGCCCCTGCTCCCAGTGACGCCTTAAAGTGCTCAGAACCTCTTTATCGAAACGCTTTCGAACTTGCGGCACAACAATACGCTCCAGAATACCCTCGATGCCCAGCTCTACCAGTAAGTCTTGGTTGACCTTACTGTATGTTGGGTTACCACCCTCCGAATAGCCTTTAAGAAAGCCAAGTTCCTTGATTTCTTTCAGCCGTTTCTTCTTGTTCCTAGCCTCAAGAACACCCCAAAGGAACGGATCTGCATTGACAAAGTACCTCTTGAGTTTCTCTGCTTGGTCTCTTCCTATGTTCATTTAAGTTACCCTCCCACTCTGCGGTTGCTGCCACTACCTTTCGTAGTTGCTGTGGCCAATCCAGTTATACCAGATATGAGTCGAGGCACACCGCATGCTTACATAACTTTGATGAATCTTGCCCCTGACCAATGTCCCTTTAGACAGGCAATCCCATCGCTAACCTCCACAAATTGGTAAATACAATGTTGTTTGCTATATTATAACATATTATGATATTATTTATAATAGATGTCAATATTATATATGTATAACTATTATTATATTTGTTATAAATTGTATCACAGTTACCCAATTCCTAAAAATGACCTTCGTACAAAAATATAGGAAAGAAGCATTACCAGTGAAGGAGGTTCAACCATGAGAGCAGCATTATATGCCAGGGTAAGCACGGAAGACCAAGCCAGGAATTACTCGTTACCCTCACAAATAGAGGCAA
>Ga0315289_10012029_pt1 | contig 12232 bp, 13 predicted proteins | sample YL17G11_40_MG_FD_203452 | JGI IMG/M metagenome (GOLD analysis project Ga0315289, IMG submission 203452) | Sediment microbial communities from Yellowstone Lake, YNP, Wyoming, USA - YL17G11_40 | ecosystem: Environmental > Aquatic > Freshwater > Lake > Sediment | place: USA: Wyoming | collected...
AGAAGAGTGACTACCATTTGCCGTATTATTTTCTCCTCCTGCAATTGCAAAATTACCACCTGCTACGTTTGTGGCACTATTTAGTTTTATTGAATTTACTCCTGTTGAAGAAGTCCATCCAGAAAATCCACCACCACCGCCACCACCTGGTAACGAAGCAACAGTCCTTAGACTAATGTCTCCGTTTGTATCTTTAACAAGAATATCTGTAAGAGCGTTATTTGTTGTTGCAGACTGAATGTTTAGGAATGGAACATAAACCATATCGTTTGACGTTCCTGTAATATTTGAACCTCCTATAACTGCAGAATTTACTCCCGATATCGTATTTCCTGTTCCTGCCAATATAGACGAAGCTCTACCAGTTGCTTTGTTCGACCATCCATTTAGAACAGATGAATGTCTTCCAGATGCTATGTTACCATCAACTGAATAATATCCACCACCAGCACCAATAAAAGCATAATTTCCTGTAGCTAAATTCCATTTACCACCAGCAACAGCAGAATTTACACCTGCATTATTAAATTGACCAGCCCCAATAAAAGAAGAAAATCCACTAGCATTATTATTAATACCTGCACCAACAAAAGACTTGCTTCCAAATGCAGTATTTCCAACACCTGCTACAACAGCACTATACTGAAATGCCTGATTATTAGAACCAGCGCCTATAAAACTCCATTGAGCACTAGCAGTATTTCCAAAACCTGCTACTACAGCAGAATATATACCGTTAGCAGTATTTTGCCTACCAGCAACTACAGTAGAATATACACCATTAGCACTATTAAGTTTTCCTCCTCCAATGAATACAAAATTGTTACCCGCTGTATTTGCTGAACCAGCAACAAGAGAAAGAGCTCCGCCTGCTACGTTTCCACTTCCATTATTCGCAATAATTGAATTTGAACCTGTGGATGCTGACCAAAGATTCCCTGAAGTTCCAGGACCTAAACCTAATGATGTAGCTCCTGTTGCTTGCCATCTTGTATTTCCTGTATCCCAATAAAGTAAATTATTTTGAGTTAAAGCTGAATATTGATAATAAACATCATGAAGTTCATTTAATTGCCATCCATTAGATATGTGAACAAATACAGAACCAACTGTAGCACTTACTCTGTTTATAAATCCAACCACACAAGCATGATTAGGAGCTATTGGTATTACGTCAGTGAAAGTACCAGGTGTTGTTCCTACATAAATAGGAGTTCCTCCAGTATATGCTGAAGTATTTAAATTTCTAATTAAGCCAGACGTATTTACAAATCCTCTTGCCCCAACTGGTATACTTTCTGAAACAATACCTAAAATTCTAGCTGATGTAGTTTGCCCAGTTGAAGTTGCTCTTTTAACAGAAATTGTGTTTCCTTGATTTGAAAATACATAAACAACCATTCCGTTTGTTAATGTTACTGTATCGTCATTATATACTCTTGCTAAAGTTTCTTCACCAACTTGTAAAGTTACATTTCCACCTTTCATTCCAACCTCTAAACCACCTATTTCATCAGCATCATTCCATATCAATCTACCAGTTTGAACTGTGGATGTCGTGGCTGTATTAAAATCAATGTAATCAACGTTAGTTATAGAACTAAAGCTTATAGTAGATGCAGTTCCGAAACTTTCAATAGCTGTTCCACCAGAATTCAACTTAAGTAATTGATTTGGTATTAAACCAGTAAAGTTATGGTCTGTATTTCCAGTAAAGCTATGTAGTTTTAAGTGACTAGGCATTGTCTATAATTTGTTTATAATAAATATTTGAATAAACTTTAAATCTCTCCTTTTATCAAAAAAAAGACCAAAAATTAATTTGGTCTTTTTATTTATTTTATAAGATAAATTTATTAAGACAATTCGACTCCTTTTACAACTCCACCAATTTTGTAATTCAGTGTAATAATTCCAGTTGCAGCTGAGTAGAACCAAACATCATTATTGTTAGTAGATGTTGGATTGGCTCCAGTGTAAGGAGTCATTTGGAAGAATTGACTTGCATAGATTGTCGTACCACTTATACCTTGAGCTGTTGTTGTACCTGATACAGTTAAGTTATTAACTGAAGGTGAGGCAACTAAACTAACTACAGGTAAAGCAGCAGTACCACCAGTTGTGATATTAGAACCTGGCTGAACTTGTGTTGATGTAATTGCTGAAGTAATTCCAGTAATAGCATTGTCAACATAAAACTTTGTAACAAGAGAGTTTGGAAGGAATTGAGGAGCATAATTCTGTAGATATTCAAGACCTCTTGAATTAACAGCATCAGTTACATACATATTTGTACCGTCAAACTTAATTCTCATACTAGTTCCAGTACCACCATCAGTGTAATTCATTGTGGTTGTATCAGAAGCTAGGAAGTAATTGTCTCCGAAAGTTCCGAAAGTAGATTTTAATTGAGAACCAGAACCATTAACTAATAATCTTGTGTAATAAGGACCTCCAGACCATGCTATTGTTGTGCTAGAAGCACCTTCTCCAGATAACTGAAGAGCATTTCCTCCCAACACAACTGTTGTTGCAGCAGTTAATGAACCACCAAGAGTTATGTTATTTCCAGACTTAGTTAAACCATTTGAAGCTGTTGTTGCGTCTTGACCAAAAGGAGCAAATATTTGATAAAGATTCGTTGAACCACTTATCATTGTTGTTGCACTTAAAGTTGTGAAACTTGATGCTCCAGATGCTGTAATTGAATTTACTGAAGGCGATGCTACAAGATTAACTGTTGGAACAGATGCTGTACCTCCAGTTATAATATTTGTTCCACCTTGAACTGCTGTTTGTGTAATTGCAGAGGTTACACCAGTTATGCTTGAGTCAACGTATCTTTTAGTTACTAACGATTCGAATGTAAAGTTAGCTTTATAATCAGCATTATATACTAAACCTTTACTGGCAGCATCAACAATAACAAATCTATTATTAGTACCATTGTTAGTAACTGTTTGGCCAGTACTATATATTGCAAATCTAGAAAGACCGCCGCCAACACCAGCAACCATTCTAATATTACCATCTAATGCGTTTAAATAAGTTCTGTTTTGATTGGCTTGAGGACCTGCTCCAATATAAACCGAACCGTTAGTAGTCTCATCAATTAAATATGTAACTCCTTGCCAGATATTAAGCTCAGTTATACCATCACCTGCACCAATAATGTTACCGTTAGTTACATCTAATCCAGTTATATTTAACGTGTTGTTACCACCATTAATTGTTGTGTTTCCAGTTAATGTACCACCAAGAGTTACGTTATATCCACTTAATGATAAACCATTAGATGCCGTAGTTAAATCTTGACCAGTTGTTGCAAATATAGAATATAAGTTTGTTGAACCACTTAAAATTGTTCCACCCGATAAAGTTGCAGCTGACAATGAAGTCGCTGTAACCGCAGCAGCTTGTATGTTTCCACCAATCGCTGTTCCTGAGAATGTGATGTTATTTACAGATGGAGAAGCAACCAAGTTTACAGTTGGTAATGCAGTTGTTCCACCAGTTGTAATGTTTGAACCTGGTTGAACTTGTGTATGTGGTCCTGTTGTAAATATTGAATATAAATTCGTACTTCCACTTAATATTGTTCCACCACTTAAAGTTGTTGCAGAAAGAGATGTGAATGTACCAGCACCTGCTTGTACAGTTCCACCAATCGCTGTTCCTGAGAATGTAATATTATTTACAGATGGAGAATCAGTTAAGTTTATAATTGGAATACTTGCAGTACCACCAGTTGTGATATTTGTTCCAGCTACAACAGCCTGAACTCCTGAACCTGCAGTTGCAAAGATTTGATATAAGTTGGTTGAACCAGATATAATTGCTCCACCATTTACAGTTATTGCAGAAGTAAATATTTGAGTATTCGCACTCCATGCACCGTTAGAATCAATTGTCCATGTAGATGGAGTATTTGCTGGAGTACCAGACAATACATTTATACCACCACCAAATGCTGATACGTGTGAACCAGAAAGGTTCATTGTAATATTGTTATCAGCTGTTTGTACAGTTTGAGTATTAAATGTTGATGCCGTTCCTAATACATCTACATTTCCATAAATGTATATAGAACCCATAACTGTAACACCTGTTCCAGCTTGTGTAATAACTGAATTTGCTTGAGTTCTTGTTGCAGTCCATAATGGAATTGTTCCATTTGTACCAGAACCTTGAACGTAAATATTATTTAAATCAGTACCACCTGATTGTAATGCTCCAGTAACGTTAGCTGTACCTGATACAGTTAAGTTATTTACTGAAGGTGATGCAGCAAGATTAATAACTGGAAGAGCTAAAGTTCCACCAGTTGTAATGTTTGAGCCTGGTTGAACAGCTTGTACTCCAGAACCTGCAGTTGCAAATATAGAGTATAGATTTGTTGAGCCGCTTAATATTGTTCCACCACTTAAAGTTGTTGCAGAAAGAGATGTAAATGTACCAGCACCTGCTTGTACAGTTCCACCAATCGCTGTTCCTGAGAAAGTTACGTTATTAAATGAAGGAGAGCCTACAACAGAAACATTGTAATCCAAACCTACATTATTCACAGTAACATTTGAACCTGCGCTCACAGTAGAAGCAGATACGTTAGCTGCAGTTAAGAATATACTATATAAATTGGTTGAACCTGAATAAAGAGTTCCACCACTTATTGTTGTAGCTGAAAACGTTGTAGCTGTTAAGCCTCCAGTTCCATTGGTTGATAAACCTGAGCTTTGAACTCCACTTGTGGGGTTTTGTACATAAAGCAATTGACCATTTACTAAACCTGTTGTGTCGTGGTCAGTGTTACCCGTTAACGGGTGGAGTTTTAAGTGTTGAGTTGCCATTTTATAATTGTTTTATTAATAAATACTAAAAGAAACTTTTAATTCTTTATTTTAGCGTTTTTTTTTACTATTTTTTTAAACATCCTCATTGATATGAAAAAAGAAGATTTTAGTGCCCTATTAACTGACCTTTATCAGGCTTACAATCCAGAATATGTTCAGTATATCCCACAACTCGTTGAAAAATATAGCAGTATGGAATTTTCGGCCATAGATATGGTCTTATTAAAATACAATCGAAAAAGCGCATCTTATTATGACGCACAAAAAGATACTGACGATTACAAGCATTATCTAATTAAAGAATATTCAAACGGAAAAAGACCTCTTAAAGATTTTAAGGTTCAAAATGAAACCAACATAAAAAAAGAAGAGGCAGAAAATAGATTTGTTGAAGAAAGTAAGAAATTTCAAGAAAATGTTAGCCAGACAATCGAAAGTCTTAAAAATGAATTCTCCGACAAAGAAAAAGACTTAATATCTGCCTACGAAGATAAAATAAAGGAACTAAACGATAGAATAGCCAATGTTCAACCAGCAAAACAGGGTATATATGATGATGTTGATATAAAAATAATCTCAAATTATACTGAACATGAGTTTAAGCTACCAAATAAAGAAGCTTTTGCTGGCCTTGGAGTTGGAGCCAGAATTGTAACCAGCTCATTGGATGGCTCTAAAATGATTGGGCTTAAAATAATTGATATAATGTATGATTGCGTATCTGACTTTAACGGAAAACCTATAATAGAAATAATTGTTGACAAAGAATAAACATGAAGGACAAAATAAAAAACGCATCAAGAAAAGAATTGGTAGAAGAATCACAACGACAAATAAGAAAAGCAATTGATGATATTTTAGCTAGAGATGAAAAATTGAGTCCATCGACAAAAAACTATATCGAAGCACTGGAAGGCAATATAAATATAGCACCTTATTTACTTGGATACTTAGAAGCACCAGAGGAAAATAAAAAGAAAAAATCCTAATTTATTAATTTGAGTTAAGTATTTTTAATCCGAGCTCTTCCAAGCCCTTATCATGACAATCTTTGACTTTTTTCATTCCGTACTTGGTGGCTATTTTTTCTAATGCTTTTGCATGATAAGCCTCTTCTGGTTCAATAATTTTAAAAAGTTCAACCAAATCATTTGGTGTATTTGGGTTTTTAATAATTACTCGCATTCTTTTTAGAGATAAACCTTCAGCATATGCCCCAATGGCTGCCGCTGTTTTAATATCGCATATGCAAGGAATTGTATTTCTCCAATATCGCCCATCTTTAGTAGATTTTGTATATTTTTCAATATCTCTGTTTTGTAGAATCAAATCAACGAGCTTAGCGTGATTACGCTCTTGTTCTGCTATGTTAATAAAGATTGAGAAAGCTTCTCTATCATCTTCACAATATGTATTGGCAAAATCAATAAATCTTTCTTCGGCATCTTTTTCATTATTATACAACCCTACAAGCCAATGTTCCAGTTTCTCTTTATCGTTAAGACATTTATTCCACCAGTCTTCAGTTATTCGCCTCATTTTTTAGAATCATTAAATTCCATTTCATATATAATTGTCCAAATTGCAAACTCGCCAAGAGTTGAAATCATAAGAGTATCCAAACTCATTAGGTCCATAAAAAAAGCTACGGTAGTTGATATTGCGCACAATGATGCAAGTATACTAATTGTGATTTTTATATATGCCTCTCTCATTATTGAAATCTAATTTTAATTAAATTAACTACGGCTTGTATTTCATTGTAATAGCAAACAACGATATCTAAAATGTCTGTGTGAGATAATGTATCTGGGCACAATCCAAATACGTGTAAAATTTGTTCCATTATTTTTGTTCTGTTTTATTTAATTTATTTTCTAAGTACATTAAATTAATGGTCAATTTATTGTTTTTTTCTGATAATTCCAAATTTCTCTGCATATAAACTTTTAGACTATCCTGAGTAGGTTTTAATCTGGATTCAAAGTATTCAAAAAGAGATATTAAAGTATCTCCAACTTGATACCTGAAATTCGTAAGCATTCTAGAATCCTCACCTGGATTTTGTGTCTTAAAAAAAACCTCATACTTATAAGCGCTGTTGCCAGAATTAATATTTATCTGAGAAACGACTGGATTACTTTCAATTGTTACTATATCTTTACACGAAGTAAGAGTAATTGTCAAAGTTAATATTAGTAATATTTTTTTCATTATTTTCTTTTTTTTATGTTAAATAAAAATTGTTTATCACTTGGTTTTGTAGACAGAAACCTTGCACATTCCACAAAATAAACCGAACTGTCTTTATCTATAACAACAAACGCTGCATTTAAATTTGTATTAATTGCAAAAGAAGTAGAGCCAGGAAACTCTTCATTAACTGAGTTTTGGTAATCTGACTTATAACAACTGGTCATGACCAATGCTATAACTAATAATGATATTTTCTTCATATTTTTTTATCTGTTTTTTACTTTAAATACTACACCAGTCTTCATATAAATTGCATAATCAATCTCAGAGATTGTATGGTCTATATGTTGAGTTGCAGTTGTCTTTTTTTGCTCACTAAGTTTTAATATACCTTCTTTAATTTTTTCTAATTGTTTTCTATAATCTTTTAATTCATCTACCTCTGTTGTTATAGCTGGAGTTCCAGCAGTCAACTTAACACTGGTCCAATCATGAAATTCAAACAAAGGTTTTATTGGACAAATTCCAATAAGTGGATGAGTTATACAATTATGTACAAACCACCAGAAGCCATGTTGTAAAAGCGGCAATGCCTTCTTTTTCTTTTTAAAATTTTCTACTCTTATTGGAAATCTTTCGGCTGAACCTGTTGTTTCCATTTCTTGTCTTGTAAATCCGAACATATTTATTTAAAATAAAATTTTAATACAACCTTTAATAAAAATTATAAATTCAATTCATTTATAATACAATCTTCAGTATGAAAATATATAAGACCTCTACTTCCAATTTTATCTTTATCAAAAATCAATTGATAGTTGCAACAATCTTTATAGTCTTTTATTAATTCATAACCATCATCGGACATTGCTTTTTTAATCTGGTCAATAGCTTCAGTTATTTTTTCTGGAGTATAGGCACCAACTGTTTTTTGGTCTGCAATTCCAGTATATTCTGATGATTTAAAAATAACTTTTATTGTTTTCATTATCTCCAGTTTTTATCATTACCAATAAGTTCACGCAAACGAGCCATAGATTCTTTTGTATCTTTTATACTGTCTTTAAAAAGCTCTAGTAGCTCTTTTTCTTTGTCTGGATGTTCACCTATCAAACTAAGCATGTCAATCATTCCAAATATAGAACCTAAAGAATTTCTTACTTTAGCAATTGGAGTTTCAGTAAGTTCAGTATGTCTGAACGGTTCGACAAAAACTTCAAAATCTTCAGTTGTAACTTCAGCTGGAAGTTCTGTACTTTTTCTAGAAGGGTTAGAACTTTTCGTTGTATCTATTTCAAATACTTCATCAGCAGATATAGGAACGTGTCTAGTTTTTAGCCATCTCTTAACATCCACGACAACAAAATCACCTTTTAATTGGCTCTCTTCGCTTCTTATAAACGCCTTCAATTGTTTTTCAGATAAATGACTAAATCTTGATTTCAGCCAACCACTTTCTATATTTGTATTGATATTAACGACCTCTCCAACTTCGGGAACCTTAGTTGTAATTGTCTTTAAAATATCAATAGCTTCTCCACTATCTTCTCCAGGTTGTCTCAACCAATATGTAATTGTACTTTTATCTTGCATAATTATTCTGATTTAGTTTCTACTTGTGCAAATGATTTAAGCTTCTCTTCGAGTTGCACTTTCAAAGGTAAGTATTTTTCTTTAAAGTAATCCCATTCAAATTCATCCGAATCAGTTATTTCTGAATAAAGGTCGTTTGCTACCGAGTAATCAACAATCTTTCCGTGTTCAGCAATCTGAGCAGCGAACATAAGCATTCTAAGAGAATGAAAAATACTCTTTATTCCTTTATCAATGTTGTACTCTCTAATTTTTCTTTTACCTCCATTCCAGCTTGAATAAGATTGAGCAAGATTGTTTTTAATCAACCTCTTTACTTCAACCTTATAAGATAGTGTCATTTTCTCTTGTAGCTTTGCCCAATCTGGAGCAAATGCACATTCAAGATTCATGATGTTTGGAAGTTTTAAGTCAGACGTAAATTTGTCTGGCGTGATAATATGAATATTCAAAAGTACGCCAGAAAGGTCATTTCCATCACCATCGTAAATTGGTTTAGCAGCCTTAATTGTCACACGCTTTTCTTCATGTGCAAGCAAGTGACTTGCAACCATAATAATATCCCAATCAGAGCCATCACGTGCAGTTCCATAAACTCGTGACCCGTATACATAAATATTACGAACCTTCAGAGGATGAACTCCAGAGGCCGTAATAATAGCTTCTTTATTAAAAGGTAATTCCATGTTTTTTATACGCAAATTTACAAAAAAAGTTTCAATAAACAATGGGTTAAATTTTAACTACCATTACACAAATATCATCAGTTTGTTCAATTACGCCTTTCCAATCATTGATTGTGCTTGTTAAAAAACCAGCCTGGTATTGAGCTTCATGAGAATTGATTGTTGGTAACAACTCTTTAAATTTAGATATTTTGAATTTTTTATTATCTGCTCCACCAAATTGGTCAACGAAACCATCGCTCATTATATAAACACAATCATCAGTTTCTAATTGTATTTTATGAGTTATATATGTAGAATCTTTTTGGCCAATGAATTGTTTATCGCCTTTAATTTCAACAATCTCACCGTTACGCTTGCAAATTATCAATGAATTTATTGCGCCAGCGAATTCTAACTCTTTTGTGTCAGTGTTCAATACGCAAAAAGAAATATCCATACCATCTTTTATTTCTGTAACATCCTTGTTAAAATTAGTGTGTACTTGATGACTTAAATGCTCTAATATTTTAGCAGGGTCAGTAATATCTTTTTCTTTAACAGCATCATTTAATCCATTATTACCAATCATGCTCATCATAGCACCTGGCACACCATGACCAGTACAATCAGCCACAGAGAACATAAATCTGTTACCTATTTTATGAAACCAATAGAAGTCACCACTAACAATATCTTTTGGCTGAAATACAACCGCAGAATTATCATATAATTCTATAACTCTATCTGGACTACCTAAAGTAGCAGTCTGAATTCTCTTAGCATAGTTAATGCTGTCTACAATCTCATTTTTTTGATGTTCGATTTCTTTGTTTTTTGTTTCTAATAATGAGTTTGCTTTTTTCTTACGACTATATCCAAATCCAATTATAATCACAGTCAATAAAATTAAACTGGCAACCACAATCAAATAATTAACAGCCTGACTTTTCTTCTCAACCTCTAAATCTTTGATTTTACTCTCTTTGTTTAGTCTATCAAATTGATACTTTGCGCTGACTTCTTCTATTTTGCTAACAGATTCCTTATTCATGATTACTTCGTAACAAGAGTCTTGTAGCTCATTAAAGTAAAGAGCCTTTTCAAAATTATTTATTTTTTTATAAAAATTACGAATTTCAAGAGCTGTATTTCCAATCAAATAAACATCATTTGATTTTTTGGATATTTCAAATGCTTTCTTAAAACATTCTTCTGATAGACTAATTTTATTTTGTCCCAAATAACAAGTTGCCAATATAACAAGACCATTAGCCACTTCAATTTGAGTTCCTGATTTTCTTACAATATTCAAAAACTTATTAACAACTTCTTCAGCTTTATCAAATTGTCCATTTTCAGAATAATAATAAGATAAATTCTGATACCCTTTTAAAATAAATAATTGATGGTGTTTTAATTCGCTTAATTTTATAGATTTAGAAACATAATATATTGCGCTATCTAATTTTCCGAGAGGTCGATAACTCATACTCAAATTGTTATAAATACTTGCCAATTCAGATGTATCTTTTAGTTGTGTTGCTATTTTCAAAGCTTTATTTCCATATCTAATAGCAGATGTAAAATCTCCTTTTAAATAATATACAACACCAATAGCATCATATGTTTTACATTGACCTTTTACATTTTTTAAATCATCATAAATATCTAATGCAGAAAAGAAAGATTCCATTGATTTATCATAATCTGAAATCTTCCAATAAGATTTTCCTTTAAGTCTAAATACATCCGCTTTTTGCAAACCATTGGAAATAGCTATAATACTATCAAAACCCTTAATTGCTTCGTCATTTTTACCAGACTCTGCAATAGCAGAGATTCTAGATATACTTTTATTAATCAAAGATGTGTCTTGCGCATTTCCTAAATAAGAGGCTAACACTATTAATATTAATACTATCTTTTTCATTTGTTTACCTGTTTTATATTATTATACGGTAATAAACGAAAAAGGTTTCAAATAAAATATTAAATATAAGGAAATGGCTCTCTGGACCTAGTTTTTATCTGCTTGATTCTTGGTACAGCAGCTTGTATGGTTTCATATAATGTATCTATATTTTCTATATGAGGAATTATAGTGTTATTGTATACTGCTGCATCTGCATCAAAGAACCAATATAAATTCATCAATGGAGAAATACAAACTTCAACAGCACTTTCGTCTTCATACATTTGAAAGTTTCCAAATTCTCCTTCTGCTGCAGGAATAATTCGTGTACTTATATGGCTCTTTTTATGACCTGGTTGATTCCAGATATATTCGCATGCTGTTTTGTAAAATTTAAAACTGTGCATGTAATTTACTAATGAGCAATTTCCATAAAAACCACCTTGCTTTATAATGTTAGAAATATTCTCTAGCGCCCTATAGTGATTTAGACCTTCTTCTACTTCAGTACCAAATCCGATACAGGCTAAAATTTTTGGAATCTGAATATCTTTTGTTGCCGCTAAAGTAAGAGTATCTTCAAACATGGTTCCAGAACCATCTTCAGTTCCAGTCATGATTGAATCAACACCTCCATCAACTAAAACTATTGCATCAATTTTTAAATACTCTATAAGCCTTTCAAATGATTTTTTGAGTTCTTTTATTGATGACCTGTTAATCATCCAAACAACATTTTCCTGATTCAGAGCAGCTTTAAAAAATTGACTTAAGTATCCTTCTACATAATTCTGAGAAGGAAGTTTTATGATAGAATTAGCTCCAAGAAGATTCGCATCTAACTTGATTGGGTCAGCATGTTCTCCGATTGTTTTAAAATCTGTGTGTGTAAGATTTGCAAGATGCACTTTTTTATTTTGTTTTAAAAAAGTATAATACAATGGGAGTCCACAAAGAACATCACTTCCACCGCCAGCTCCAACAATAAGAATATTGTTGCAGTTTTCTAGTTT